>Ga0116231_10000006_pt1 | contig 170036 bp, 143 predicted proteins | sample S1TSphgellanicum_2_FD_89695 | JGI IMG/M metagenome (GOLD analysis project Ga0116231, IMG submission 89695) | Host-associated microbial communities from peat moss isolated from Minnesota, USA - S1T2_Fd - Sphagnum magellanicum MG | ecosystem: Host-associated > Plants > Peat moss > Unclassified...
CTAAAAGAGAAGGAAGCGCTTTTTTTGCGAAAAAGCTGAAACTGGGCCGCGGAGAAACTTTGCCTTAGGGTGCCGGGATTCGGTCAAATCCCACGACCCAAAGTTCCAAAGTTTTTGGTAGTGTCTCAGTTTGAAATCTGACGCGCGTCCAATTACTTTGGGACCCGAAAGAACGCGATACGCACGTCGCCTGAATTGACAGTGCCAAGGCATTTCGCTTTGAACTCGCGCGGCGTTCCTTCTGTCGCGGTTAACTTCCAGCCGGACCCTTTGGTGATCTTGATTCCCTTTTTCGGTTCGATAATTTTGGTGGTCGGTTTTTTCGCCATTATGCCTTCCCTTGCTTGTCTGCATGTTAGGGTGGTATGCTTACCGGCAAGCAGGAGAATATGCAATGCCGGGTAATGTTTGGGAAATTCAGGACATACGAGGTGATGTCATTATTGCGCGCTCACCCGCCACGGCAAGCGACCCATCGAAAGCGCGCGAAGAGGCAAAAAAGCGACTGACAGGTCTTCATGCTAAAGGCATTAATGCGGATACCGTTGTCATTGCTGATGGCCAAGGCAATGAAATTGCGCGCGTGACGGTCTTAGACCTCGGTTTGCCCGCAACAGGGACCACCATATAATGCCGCGCGGCCCCAAAGGCGAAAAACGCCCCGCCGACGTGATCGGCAACGCCGTGAAGGTCATGCGGATAGCCACTGGCGAGGAAGAGGACGTGGTGACACTGGCCAGCGCCGGGGCGACCCTGGGCAAGCTGGGCGGACAGGCTAGGGCGCGGAATATGACGCCGGAGCAGCGATCTGAAATTGCCCGTGTTGCCGCGTCTGCTCGGTGGAAGAAAAGCTAGGCTGCTTTACCACCACCCCAAAATCGGCGTTCCTCAACGTCGTCCCTGAAATCCAGCATCATCTGGATAGGCGGCTGATCCTTATTTTGATCGTTAAATACCTCAACGTCGGTAGCTAGCTGGACGCAATCGCCAACGATCTGCTCGCGGCGCTGAATAAAAGCTTTTTGCATGTGTTCTCTGGGCGCGGCTCCAAGTATCGCCCAAAATGTTTGCTGAACGCCGCCTTTGGAAATTCGCACAGCATGGTTCTTGCGGTATCTTCGCCCCAGGTGATCGGTCGCATATTCCTCGCGGAGGGCGCGTGCCATGTCTTCTGCAAGCTGATCGTACGGGTCCGGCTCAGGCACCTGTATAAGGCCTTTTTGCTCACCCCAGATCACGGCATCTCGCGCCCGCGATGGAAGAAACCCGTGTTCCTTTTCGTATGCGTGCCATATACGCTGAAGCTGTTCATTGTAGGTCATATCGCTCTCCTAGAGAGAAACGGGCGCAGGTTCGCCCCAGCCATCAGCCACAACGGATGGCAATAGGTACTGACGAATTTTGACACTCTTAAGTCGCGTAAGGTATTCTGGCCTGTCCAATCGGCGTTGAATTTGTCCAACAACAATACCAGGATGGCGCCCTACTCGCCGAGCAAATCCAATGATGTCCCGCTCGGAGATAAATGGAGCCTTTCTAACATAGAACGAATCCATTTGTTCCTTTGGCACGCAGAAATTCTCTGCGGCCATGTTGGCCCGTATTTCCTCTTCAGAGATAGCCGATTCGCTGCGCCCTTGAATATCAACGTCAACATCAACGTCTTCGTCAGACACTCCGATCCCGTCACGATTTAAGATGTGTTCAATTTCATGGCGAAGCACAAACCAGAAATTGTCGATACGATCAAAACGAGTGCTCATTCCAATTACAGGCGATTTGTCGTCCAGCCAAAAACAAACGCCGTCAATATGAGCTTTTGGCAAAGTCTCAACGATTGAAAATCTAATGCCGCATTCGTTCAACACGCGCGGAACATGTCGTATCTCTTCCGGGTCTAGCATATATCGGGGCAATATCTCCGCCACCGCTTCCTTCAATTTTGTTTGCGAGTAGCTTGGCAAGACCATTTCAGAACAAATTTGCCTTACCCGAAACAACCAAGCCAGTTGAGATGGTGATGTTTCGTTGTAATCTTTTTTCTTTGCTGCATGAGCCATGTACGGGATGTCGCAGACGCTGTTTTTGCGGAAAAAGCGCGATAATTGAGCTTCCAGCAACGAAATGTCGGTGTCTTCAAGCCACCCGCGCTTAATCATTTCACGAACTGGATAGGAACCTTGAAATAGAGCGCGTTTAGCTATTGAAGGATCGGGGTCTCGCGCCCTTGACATTTCATAGGCGTTTTGAAGGTTAGCAAAGAAGATAGGTGACACATCAAAGGCTTCCCCAAGTGCCTTGGCCATTTCGGGGCTAATACCTCGTTTACCAGCAACTATCGTGTTAACAGCCTGCTCAGACATACCAAGGATATAAGCAAGGTCGCGCTGCAACCAGCCCCTAGCCTCAAGCTCTTCAGCAATAAACTCTCCAGGATGAGGAACATCGGTCAAACAATCTGCTATAGACATGGGCCGGCCCTCCTCAGTGCGTGTCGTCAATTTCTAAAATCCTAATCGCTGGTGGTCTTTCGTCTTCCAATAGAAGGAAAACGATCCGATATTGGTCATTTACTCTAATTGAGTGTTGCCCCTCTCTTGCACCACTCAACTTCTTGAAGTTGAGCGACTTCCAGTTTCGTAACGTGCGCTCGTCAGGCGCTTGCTCCAACTCAATCAGTTTTCGTTGAACTGCCCGGATTACTGCAATAGGAAGCCCTGTTTTATGGGCATCTTTCGTACATATCCGTTGTAGTCGATCATCGGCGAACTCAACCCTCATACAGAATCACAATAAGTGGATTCTCTGCAAGTGTCAAACATAAACTGAACGCTATGCGTTAAGTTGAAGATTATCTCTTGACGCTAAGCATAAAAGTTCATATCATGCCCGGCATGAACAAGCTCCCCCTCGCCAAGCGCGTCCAAATCCTCTCCATGCTGGTTGAGGGCAGTTCCATGCGTTCAATCTCCCGCGTGGCCGATGTCTCCATCAACACAGTTTCCGGGTTGCTGGTTGACGCTGGCGAGGCTTGCATGGCGTTCCATGACGAAGCGGTGCGGGGCGTGAAGTCCAAACGCATCCAGTGCGACAAAATTTGGAGCTTCGTTTACGCCAAGAAACGCACCGTCCCCACCGCCAAGGCCGCCCCAAACGGCGCTGGCGATGCTTGGACGTGGACGGCCCTGGATGCCGACACCAAGCTCCTGGTGAGCTTCCTAGTGGCAAACCGGGACGCGCCATCGGCCCATGATTTTATGGGCGATGTAGCGAGCCGCTTGGCAAACCAAGTCCAGCTCACCACAGACGCGAACAAGGTCTATCTAGACGCGGTTGAAGAGGCTTTCGGCGGGGATATCGACTATGCCAAGCTCATCAAGATTTATGGCGAAGGCCCTGTTTCGGCTGGCCGCTATAGCCCGGCGGAATGCACCGGCATCATCAAAGAGCGGATGATGGGCAACCCAGACCCGAAGCATATCTCAACGAGCTATGTGGAACGCCAAAACCTGACCATGCGCATGTCGATGCGCAGGTTCACCCGGTTGACGAACGCTTTCAGCAAGAAAATTGAGAACCACGCTCACATGGTTGCGCTTTACACGGTCTGGTATAACTTCGTGCGGATGCACAAAACCCTGAAATGCTCTCCAGCCATGGCGGCTGGCTTGACCACCACGCTTTGGGAAATGGAAAAGATCGTTGAACTGATCGACGCGCGGGCGGCTAAACCGGCCCGGCCTCGCGTCTATAAAACAAGAATTTCAAACTGAGACACTACCAAGTTTTTTGCTTCTTTTGTTCACAAAAGAAGCGCTTCCTTGCCTTGCCTAAGGATCTTGCCCAGCAATGACCGCCGGACTACCAACGGCCTCAAGCGCCCTTAGCTCAGTTGGATAGAGCACGAGACTTCTAATCTTGAGGCCGGTGGTTCGATTCCACCAGGGCGCGCCAGTGACGGCGCCGGTTGCGGCCGGCCCGCCGCGCGACCACCTAGCGCTTCGGATCCAACAAGGAGCGATCATGACACCCAACCAACCCGTCTGGTTCATCACCGGCTGTTCAACCGGCTTCGGGCACGAGCTCGCCAAGCTGGTGATCGCCAAAGGCTGGCCCGCCGTCATTACCGCACGCGACAAGGCCAAGCTCGACGACCTGGTCGCCGGGCATGAAGCGAGCGCCCTCGCGGTCAGCCTCGACGTGACCTCCGGCGACCAGATCAAGGCCGCCATCGACCAGGCCGTGACCAAGTTCGGGCGCATCGACGTGCTGGTGAACAATGCCGGCTATGGCTACCAGTCCTCGGTCGAAGAAGGCGAGGAGTCCGAAATCCGCGCCCAGTTCGACGCCAACGTGTTCGGCCTGTTCGCCCTCACCCGCGCTGTCCTGCCGATCATGCGCGAACACCGCCACGGGCATATCCTCAACCTCACCTCGGTCGCGGGCTTCATCGGCTTCCCGGGCTCTGGCTACTACGCCGCGACCAAACACGCGGTCGAAGGCTGGTCGGACGCGCTCGCCGCCGAAGTCGCCCCGCTTGGCATCAAAGTCACCTGCGTCGCCCCGGGCCCGTTCCGGACCGACTGGGCCGGCCGCTCGCTAAAGCAGACCAAAAATCAGATCGCCGACTACGCTGAAACCGCCGGCGGACGGATGAAGACCACGGCGGAGAAGTCCGGCACGCAAGCCGGGGACCCGGTGCGCGCGTCGCAGGCGATGATCGACGTCACGCAGTCCGAAAATCCGCCACGCCACCTGGTGCTCGGCGCCTGGGGGCATGACATGGTCACCCGGAAGCTGAAGGAGCGCCTGGCGGAAATCGAGGCGTGGCGGGACGTTGCCGTGGGGACGGATTTTCCGAGTTAGAAAGCCCTACTTTTTGTGAACAAAAAGTAGCAAAAAAACTTGCGGACTTTGGGCCATGGGCTTTCATTGCGGCTAAGCCCATGGCCTCAGCTTCCCGCCATTGGCCAGAAATACCTGTCTGGCCGGTCCGGAAACACCGCGAAATTCTGCCGCGCGTAGAAATCCTGCACAGTCTTGCTCGGCGCGTCCGCGATGAGCGCCACCACCCCCGCCATCGCCTGCGCCCGCACCATCGCGTCAGCCAGCAGATGAACGTCAAACCCCCGACCTGACCGGCGCTTGTCGATCGCCAGCCGCGCCAGCCTTACAGCCGACATCGGCGGATAGCGGGAGGTTTTACGCGTCCCGTTGCCCAGCAGGTCCGGCAGCAGCACCGTCGCCGGCGCCAGCGTGTAATAGCCGGCAATCTTCTCGTCCGGCATCACAAGCACGAACACCGCCGCCGACCGGCGGACCGCATCCCGCCCCGCCTGGCTGCGAAAATACCGGTCGAACTCAGATGTCCCGGAGCGGAACGCGCCGCGCCGATGGCCTGCCGCCAGCGGCGCGACGATCATGTCGCCCGGCTGCGCGGATATGATCGCGGCCGCGGGCGGGCTTGATATAAACGTTGCCGAAACGATTTCGTCGGAAATCGTTTCGCAGGACGTTGCATCCGAGGTCATGATCCGGCACGACGCATCGCCTCCCCAAGACGCTCGCCAACCGGCGCAGGAGAAATCAGGGCTTCCACGAAAGCGCGCCCATCCCGTACCGACAGCGTTAGCCGCTGGTGATCGTCAATGGCGCGCGATGCAGCATCCTGCACCGCCGCCAAAACAAAATCAGTTACCGATCGCCCCTGCAGGGCGGCGGCATGTTCGATAAGCGCCTTCTGCGCCACCGTGATACGTGCTTCCAAGCGCTCCGCCCGAAGGCGTGTCGATGTTGGTCTTCCTGCAGAATCGGCCATCACCACCTCCACTTGCGCAAGGTGTAAAGCCGAAAGAATTTAGTTGCAAGATGATTACGAAATTACTGGCGCTCGACGAGCAGATAAATTGCGTCGCTCGAACCAGCCGCCCAGCCAGTTGCGCAGCGGGGCCCTCACCTCTTGCGCCGCTTGCGCGGCAGACAGCGCCGCAACCTGCTCAGCCAATGTCATCGCAAGCTTCGTCATCCGATAGGCCGCCTCGGGATTGCGCTTGAACATGGCCCGGATAATGGCGTCAGCCTCGACATCGACAGGCGCAGGCGACCCACCGACAGCGCGGTCGATAAACTCAAGAATCGCGAGGTGTTCATCTCTGGTCACGGCGTCACTCATCCGGAGAAACAGCTCATCGGGCAAGACGAAACTCTGTGTATGGAGAGGATTTCACGCAGCCTTTGGCTGACGCACAGATTGGTACACCAGGAGCGTGACGCCATCACGATCAAACCCATCGAACTCGACCATGCCAATAGCCCCTAACACCGCACGCGAGCCAAGATTGTCCTCACGAGCCACCGCGATCACCCGCGGCAGCCCCGCCACACTATGCGCGTACGTCAACGCCATGCCCGCCGCCTCGCTCGCCATCCCATAGCCGCGCGCCGCCGGCCAAAACGCAAACCGCAAGGCCACCCCTCGCCCGTCCGGCCGGTCCATCAACCCCGTCACCCCCAAAAACCGCCCCCGCAACGCCCGCACACTCCACATCCCATAACCATGGGCCGACCAGCCCCGGATCTCCTCTGCCAGCTCCTCAGCCACCGCCATCGGCCCCCGTACCCCGCCTAACATCTGCGCGTACGCAATCGGATTGCCCTTCAAAGCCACCAAATCCGGCAAATCCCAGTACCCCACCGGCGCCATGCGCAACCGCCCCGTCACCAGGGACCAGGCCGATAACGCGGTCATGCCAGAGATTGCGTGTGGGGCGGGGTCACGTAAGGCCAGAGGGCCTTGCCGCGTCCCGCCGCAGGCGCGCCGATCAGGTCAGCCAAAGGCGCGCCGCTGGCGCGACAGGGCAGAACCCCCGGGCCTCGCTTGACCCACCGCAAAAACACCCTCCGGAATTACCGCGTCAGCGGCCGGTACTTGATACGGTGCGGTTCGGCGGCGTCCAGCCCCAAGCGGCGGCGTTTGTCTTCTTCGTAGGCCTGGAAATTGCCTTCGAACCATTCAACGTGGCTATCGCCTTCGAAGGCGAGGATGTGGGTGGCGAGGCGGTCGAGGAACCAGCGATCGTGCGAGATGATAACGGCGCAGCCCGGGAATTCCATCAGGGCGTCTTCAAGGGCGCGCAGCGTGTCGACGTCGAGGTCGTTGGTTGGTTCGTCGAGCAGGATGACGTTGGCTTCGGATTTGAGCATTTTCGCGAGGTGGACGCGGTTGCGTTCACCGCCCGAGAGGATTCCGACTTTTTTCTGCTGGTCGGAGCCTTTGAAGTTGAAGGCGCCGACATAGGCGCGCGAGGCGACCGTGCGTTTGCCGAGATGGATGACATCGGTGCCGCCGGAGATTTCCTCCCAGACGTTCTTGTCGGGGTCGAGGGAGTCGCGGGACTGGTCGACATAGCCGAGCTTGACGGTGTCGCCGATTTTAAGGGCGCCGGCATCGGGTTTGTCGAGCCCGGTGATCATTTTGAAGAGCGTGGTCTTGCCGGCGCCGTTCGGACCGATGACGCCGACGATGCCGCCGGGCGGCAGCCGGAAGTTCAGCCCGTCGATCAGTTCGCGCTCGCCGAACCCCTTGTGCAGGTCGATCGCCTCGATGACGGTGCCTCCGAGGCGAGGTCCGGGCGGGATGACGATCTCGGCGACCCCGGTCGAGAGCTCCTGCGACTTCGCGAGCATTTCCTCGTAGCGCTGGATGCGGGCGCGCGATTTGGTCTGGCGGGCTTTGGGCGAGGAGGCGATCCATTCCTGTTCCTCGGCGAGCGCCCGCTGGCGGGAGGACTCTTCTTTTTCCTCCTGGGCAAGGCGTTTGCGCTTCTGTTCCAGCCAGGCGGAGTAGTTGCCCTCGTAGGGGTAACCGCGGCCGCGCTCGATCTCGAGGATCCAGTTGGTGACGTTGTCGAGGAAGTAGCGGTCGTGCGTCACGAGGATGACGGTGCCGGTGTAGTCTTTCAGCGTGCGCTCGAGCCAGGCGACGGATTCCGCGTCCAGATGGTTGGTCGGTTCGTCGAGCAGGAGCAGGTCGGGTTTTTCGAGCAGCAGGCGGCAAAGGGCGACGCGGCGGCGCTCCCCGCCCGAGAGCGGGCCGACGGGCAGGTCGGGCGCTGGGCAGCGCAGCGCATCGAGGGCGATTTCAATGCGCCGGTCGAGATCCCAGCCGTCCTGCGCGTCGATCACTTCCTGCAGTTTGGCCTGCTCGGCGAGCAGCGCCTCCATTTTGGCGTCGTCCATCGGCTCGGCGAACTCATCGGAGATGGCGTTGAAGCGGGCCAGGGCGGCCCGGAGGTCCTTGAACGCCTCCGCGACGTTTTCACCGACGGTTTTCGTGGGGTCGAGATGCGGTTCCTGCGGCAGGTAGCCGACGCGCGCGCCTTCGGCGGCCCAGGCTTCGCCGCCGTATTCCTTCTCGATGCCGGCGATGATTTTAAGCAGCGTGGACTTGCCGGCGCCGTTGACGCCGAGCACGCCGATTTTTACCCCTGGCAGGAAGGAGAGGGTGATGCCCTTGAAAACCTCGCGGCCGCCCGGATAGGCCTTGGTCAGGTCCTTCATGACGTAGACGTATTGATAAGCGGCCATGGTTTTTGCCCTTCTGAACGAATGGGCTGGGTATAGGGTTGGCTAGGGATAGGGGCAAGGCAAAGCAGTTAAGGAGTAGGAAGCGCTGCTTTTTTTAAAAAGAAGCAAAAAACGTCTGGCCTGAGACCGAGACGCGATCTCGCCGGATCCCACGGCCCCAAAAAAGCGACGCTTCCCGTCCTTGTTTTCTACGCGCTTGGATAATTATGCCGCACGGCATAAGGCTGCGCCATCGGCATCGGCTTCATTTCGTCCTTGGCCAGGACCGGGGATGTCTCGGAACCCGGCGGCTGCTCGCTCATGCGCGGCCGCAATGTCTCGTCCGTTTGTTCACTCACACGTTGTTTTGTAACCATTGCAGGTTCCCTCCTCGACGGTGTGGAGAACCAGTCTAGGAATGACGATGCGCGTGTTGCAAATGAAAAAGCACAGGATGAGCGCAAATTAACCACCGCCAGAGCGGCTTTTGAAAGCGGTTCAGTCGCCGTCGGCTTTGCGCAGGCACTCGCTGTACTGGCTGTAGACTTGGCCTTTATAGGTCTGGAGCGACGTGCCGGTCAGATTGTTCGGGTTACCTTCCGCGGCCTGCGACATCGCGGACTGGCTCTGGCCGAGCGCTGTCAGATAGTCGGCGTAGCATTGCGGCGCGCTCTCGGGCGGGGTCGCCGCCCCGAGAGTGGACTGAGTACCAGGCAGCGCTGGCGCAGGGGCGGGCGAAACCAGCACGTTGGGCGCGGCATTCGGGTCGGTTGCCGCAGGATTAGCCGGTGGGCCGGCCGGGTTGCCGGCGATCGGGTTGGCGCCGCTATCGGCCGGCGGCGGCGGTTCGCCCGGAAAGGTCGTGTCGGCGGCGGCCCCCGTGGCCATCGACTGCGCCTGTTGCGTCCAGCTCTGGCAGTCGGCCGGCGTCATCCACATCGAAACCGTCTTGCCGGGGCCGATCGTCATTTTGCAGTCGTCGGTCGATGTGCCGGTTTTGGTGGCCGACGCGCTGAGCGGCAGCGGCGGCAGCAGCGCCACCTGTGAATCAGGCGGCGTGGCGTCGGTCTGGGCGTCCGGCGGGACGGGTGCTACGGCGGCATCTGGCGGTACAGGAGCAATGGGCGCCAAAGGCGCGACGGGCGCATCGGGCGGGATGGGCGCTACCGTGGCGTCCGGCGCCCCTTGGGTCGCGGCATCGCTCTGCGCCCAGGCGGGCTTGCAGATCAACATGGCGAGCACGGCCGCAAGACTTGGTTTCAACATTGAACAGCCTCTGTGGACCTTGCTCCATGTTACGCGGCGCGACCGGGTCCGGGCAAGCCTCCGGCCGGCCGCGGGGCGCGCGCTAAACCGCCGCCAGTGCGGCATTGGGACGGTCGAGCGGTTCGCAGATGCGGGTCAGGTTACGGCCGGCGTTCTTCGCGGCATACATCGCGCTGTCAGCCTCCCGGAGCAGCAAGATGAGCGAGGGGGCTGCACGTCCGCAGGACGTGGTGACGCCAAAACTTGCGGTGACGTGAAGCACGCCGCCGGGGACGGGAAAAGCGGTCTCCTCGAGCGCCGCACGCAGGCGTTCGGTCAGCAGCATGGCCTGGACCGGGTTGGAATCGGCGAAGATGAAGACGAACTCCTCCCCGCCCAGCCGGCCGATCACGTCGCCGCGGCGCAGCTCGCCCTTCAACAGGGCAGCGGCGCGGCAGAGCACGGCGTCGCCCTCGACATGGCCGTAGGTGTCGTTGATGGACTTGAAACGATCGAGATCGGCGACGGCCAGGGCAAAATCTTTGCCGGCGACGATATGGGATTGGCAAAGACGGTCGAACGCCTCCTGAAAGCCGCGGCGGTTCAGCAGGTTCGTGAGCGGATCCGAGACGGTCTGGAGCGTGAGGTCGGCGAGCAGACGCGAGTTCATCATCCAGATGAAGGCGAGCGGCGTCAGGCAGCCGGCGACGACGAAGACGTCGATGCTGAAGGTTTCGAGCCAAGGCGCGGACATGGCCGGACCGTGCCCCGTCAGCATCGTCACCCCGAGGCGGGCGATCTCGACGGCGCAGTAAATGAGAAGAAACGTCCCGATCAGGGTGCGGGGCAACCGGGTCATCACCTCCTGTGACTTGAACAGAAGCATGGCGGTCCAGCATGTTTGCACGGCGAGGCCACCGGCCAGGACGTTGTATTGCTGGGTCTGGAGGGCGGGCGTGTGGCCGAGCAGATAAGCCGGGACGCAGGCCAGTGCCAGAAGCGGTGCCAGCCAGCGTGTCCGCCGGCCGAGGTCGACGAAACTGACGACCGCCAGATGGAGCGCCGCGTACCGGAGCTGGGGGATCTCAAAATTGAGCACGTAGGCGGCCGTGGCGGGGACGTGCAGGCTCTTTAACGCAACGAGCGCGCCGATGCCGCCGAGCAGGTAGTTGACGACGAGCCAGCGGACCCGGGAGTCCCGCGGGTTCTCGACAAGCATGCACAGGAAGATGACCGCAAAACAGAGGAGCTGGATGTTCTGCACAAGCCGGATTGCAGCGAGAAACTCCATGCCGAAAGACGACTCCGTAGACGATGTGCGACAAGAGCTATACCCTGAGTTAGGCGATCCGTACAACTGCGAAACGGCCCGAAATGCATGGCGCCGGGCTGCCGGCGTCGCCTGGAACATGCCCGGGCGCGTCTCGCCTTGGACGCCGGATCGACCCCGGCGAGCGGTGGTCCCGGGCCCCACGACATTGCGGTCACCATTAAAAATACGCCTTGCAATCGCGCCCGAGAAATCGCTAAAAACTTAGAAATTAAACCGTTTTAGATTTGCATTGCAATATTCGGACCACCACTTGACGTCAGTCTCAGAAGCGCGACTTACTCGCTGGAATTCTTGCAACCTGGAGCCACGGTGACGTTCACGATCAAGAGCAAGGAACTGGATCGCTATTGCCAGCGCATGGGACGTTTGGTGGAACGCCATCTGTCGCAGGCGGCCCTGATCGCGGCGAAGCGTGAAGCCGAGCGCGAAGCAGAGGTGGCGAAACAGGCCAGGCTGGAAAGCGAAACCGCTGCCGAGACCTTGATCGAGGAGATCAACTCGCGCCAGCGTGCCCAGAACCGCCTCGCCTATCTGGCCAGCCACGACGCGCTCACCGCCCTGCCCAACCGCACGATCTTCAACGAGCGCCTGACCGCCGAGATGCGCGAGGCCCGCCGGCGTGGCCGCAAACTCGCTCTGCTCTACATCGATCTCGATAACTTCAAGGACGTTAACGACACGCTCGGCCACGCCGTCGGCGACACGCTGCTGCAACAGGTGGCAGCGCGGGTCGAGGCTGAGCTGCTGGCGGGCGAGACCGTGGCAAGGATCGGCGGTGACGAGTTCGCGCTGCTGCAGGTCGACCCGGAGGACGCAGCCCAGCCAGGCGCCATGGGCGAGCGGGTGCTGGCCGCCCTGCAAAAGCCCTTCGAGATCGACGGTCGCCCGATTTTCATCGGCGCCTCCATCGGCATCACGCTCTACCCGGACGACGCTGAGTCCGCCGAACTTCTCCACCGCAACGCCGACCTTGCGATGTACCGCGCCAAGAGCGACGGCCGCAACCGCTGCCATTTCTTCGACGAGACGCTGAACCAGGAAGTCCACCGGCGCTCGATGCTCGAGCAGGCGCTGCGCGAACCCTCGCTGATGTCGCAGCTATATCTGGTCTATCAGCCGCAGGTCGACGTTCGCACCGGTCGCGTCAGCGGCGTTGAGGCGCTGCTGCGCTGGCAGCATCCAGATCACGGGCTGATCTCGCCGCATGAATTCATCCCTGTAGCCGAACGATCCGGCATGATCCTGCAGATCGGCGCATGGGTCCTGCGCGAGAGCTGCCGGCAGGCGGCCATCTGGCGCGCCAAGGGGCTACCGCCGCTGACGATGTCGGTCAACGTCTCGACCCTGCAGTTTCGTGTCGGCAACATGCCCGCTTTGGTCGCGCAGGTTCTGGAAGAGACCGGTCTGCCCGCGGCCGCCCTCGAGCTCGAAATAACTGAAACCGGCATCATGCACGACATGAACACGGCGGCGGAAACCTTGTGCTTGTTGCACAAACAGGGCGTTAGCCTCGCGATCGACGATTTCGGCACCGGCTACTCCTCGCTCAGCTATCTGCGCCGCGTGCCGGTCAACCGCCTCAAAATCGACCAGAGCTTCATTCGCGACGTCACCACCAGCGAAGATGCCGCCGTCGTCGCCGCGACCATCGTCCAGCTGGCGCACAGCCTGCGCCTCCAGGTCGTGGCCGAGGGGGCCGAGACCGAGGCCCAGGCGGAGTTCGTGCGCAAGGCCGGTTGTGAATACGTCCAGGGTTATTTTTACGGAAAGCCGCTCGAGGCCGCCATGATCCCCGCTTTGCTCACCATCCCCGCCGTGCCGGCCCTCGTCGCGTGAACGACCTCGCGCCAGCGATCGCCCACCCGGCGCCGCTACAAACGGCAGCACCCGTGCCCGCCAATGACCCCGACCATACGACCGTTGAGATCATCGCGCATGGCGATATAGCGCCTGAACCACTCATCGCCGGGCGCGTCGTCTCGACCGCCGGGTCGCAGGTGATCATGCTGCTCGACGAGAATACCGGCGCCCTCGGCGCCCTGCAGATGGGCAGCCTGGTGACGATGCGCAGCCCGCAGGCCATGGTCTTCGGCATTGTGGAGGGGCTCAGCACGCCGATGCCGACGCAGACGATAGAGGGCAAGGAGCTCAAAGTCGCCGAAATTGGCATGCTCGGCGAAGTCCTCGATTACGGCCCGAATGCCGGCGGCTTCCAGCGCGGCGTCTCCAAGCTGCCCTCGCTCGATACCGCCGTCTATCTCGCGCGCGAGGACGACGCCGCCATGGTCTACGCGCTGCAGAAGCGTCACGCGGTGACGATCGGCTCGATCCACCAGGACGCGCGCGTGCCCGCCCGCATCAGCGTCGATGACATGCTGTGCAAGCATTTTGCCTTTCTCGGCGCCACCGGCACCGGGAAATCCTGCGCCGTCACGCTCGTGCTCAAGCGCATCCTGGAGCATAACCCGAACGGTCATATTCTGATGCTCGACCCGCACGGCGAATATGCCCGCGCCTTCGGCAGCATGGCGGAAGCGCTCACGGTGCAGAGCTTCCGGCTGCCGTACTGGCTGTGCAATTTCGACGAACTGACCGAGGTCGTGTTCGGCCACGACAAGGAGGCGATGGCCGCCGAGATCGTGCTGCTGCGCGAGCTGATCCTGACCGCCAAAATGAACTTTGCCGGCAGCGGGCGCGAGACCGGCTCGATCACGGCGGACACCCCGGTGCCATACGGCATGGGCGACCTTAACCGCCTGATCGAGCAGAAAATCGGCAGCCTGGACAACCGCAACAACCTGCCCCCCTACCTGCGCATCAAGGCGAAACTGACCGCCCTGCAGGCCGACCGCCGGTTCGACTTCATGTTCGATACGGGGCTCGTCGTGCGCGATGATTTCGCAACCCTGCTCGGCCGGCTGTTCCGCGTGCCCTCCAACGGCCGCCCGCTCGCCATCCTGGACCTCGCGCGCATCCCCTCCGCCGTGCTCAATGTGGTCGTCACCATCGTCTGCCGCCTGGCGTTCGATTTCGCGGTGTGGGGCGGCCAGCGCACGCCGCTGCTGCTGGTCTGCGAAGAGGCGCACCGCTACGCGCCGCAGGATACCGCCCTCGGCTTCGAGCCCGCCAAACGGGCACTCTCGCATATTGCCAAGGAAGGCCGGAAATACGGCATCAGCCTTGGCCTGATCAGCCAGCGCCCGTCCGAGCTTGCTTCTAGCATCCTCTCGCAATGCAGCACGGTGTTCGCCTTCCGCATGACCAACGAGCGCGATCAGGAAATCATCCAGGCAACCCTCGCGGACGCATCCTCAGCGATGGTGTCGGTCCTGCCGTTCCTCGGCAACTCGGAGGCCATCGCCGTCGGCGAGGGCGTGCCCGTGCCGATGCGTCTGCGCTTTGACGTGCTGCCCGAAGCCGAACGCCCGCTCAGCAACTCGGCGCAGTTCTCGGAACGCTGGCGGAGCGAGGATAGCGACCAGAGCAGCGAGCTCGACCGGGTGGTCAGCGCGCTGCGCGGGCGCAGCCATTTGATGTAGGAAGCGCTGGCACCTGCGTTGCCAAGGCCCGCCAGGATCAAAAAGTTTTTTGCTTCTTTTTTTTTCAAAAAAGAAGCGCTTGCTTTAACTCAAGCCGCGCGCGTGATGATGCGCACGGGCGTTGCCGCAGCCACCTTGACCTGCGGTGCTGCACGACGCACCCGACGCGCCTCGATGACATGCACCACGGCAATGACGCCGACGCTGAGGAGTGCGGTGATCACAAGGCAAAATATCGGGAAAAATACGAGGCTAGGCATCATCAAGACGAAATTGGGCATGGAACCAATCCTCTCTGGCAACCGCTGATGCACCCGCGGTAACTAGACCTCCCCGGCCCGGCCGCCAAGAAATAAAATGTCGCACGACCAGCGCTCAGCGATGAAACCAGACCGAAAAACGGTTTCCTCGTGTGCTTTTATGACGAAGCCGCGACATTCGGGGCCAAAGTTTGAGCACATAAATAGCCACCCACTTAACGCCCCCTGGTCGCCCGCCCAAAAAACAGCACGACGACCGTTTTATGTCCGTTACGAACCGGTAAGGTCGGCTATTCCAAACGGGCGTGATCAAAAAATAGGCGAAAGGCCGCTGTTATCACAATTACGTGAACACCAGCCGCTGGTGCGCCGGGCAGGACTCGAACCCGCAACCAAACCGTTATGAGCGGTCCGCTCTAACCGTTGAGCTACCGGCGCCCCGCCATCGGGCCGGCGCACCATAACGCTGCACCCCGCGTTGGCAAGATCAAACACCACACGCTATACCGCGCCTCACACCAACCTGGAGGTCGAACATGGACGTGAGCAAACTATCGCCCGGCAAGGACGCTCCCCACGATATCAACGTCGTGGTCGAAATCCCCCAAGGCTCCGGCGTCAAATACGAAATCGATAAGGACAGCGGCGCCCTCATCGTCGACCGCGTCGTCTTCACCCCGATGACATACCCCGCCGCCTACGGCTTCATTCCCGGAACCCTCGCCGATGACGGCGACCCGGCCGACGCCCTCGTCCTCATCTCCGCCCCCATCCACCCCGGCGCCGTCATCCGGGCCCGGCCGATCGGCCTGCTGCAAATGGAAGACGAAGCGGGAACAGACGAGAAAATCATCTGTGTCCCCCACGACAAAGTCCACCCCGAGTACACCGATATCCATGAGGTCGACCAGCTGCCCGCCATCAAACGCGACGCCATCAAACACTTCTTCGAACACTACAAAGATCTCGAAAAAGGCAAATGGGTCAAAATCACCGGCTGGGCCAACCGCGCCGCCGCCGAAGCCGCCATCACGGCCAGCCTGGCCCGCGCTAAGTAAGCACGCGCCCTCCTGCCTGACCCTTGAACCGATGGGATCCAAGGGGTCCGCTCTTTTAGCAGGGTGGGGCGGCCCGAAGGGGTTGCCGATTGACGTGACCGGCGCCGCCGGCGCGTAGCCCCTTGGCCTTGCCTACTTACACGGCGAAGGCGGGATCGTGAGGTGTTCGAGTTTGCCGGTCATGATGAAGTCGCCGAAATCCAGCACCAGGTTGGTGGCGACGCCGTTTTCGAAATAGCGCATCTGGGTTCGAAAGTCCGGGTTTTCGTCGTCGTTCTTGCGTTCATAGAAGGCGATGTCGACGTCGGAGCTCGGGATTTTGCTCAACGCCGAAAAGCTGTTGGGCATCGGGCCGTGATGGCCGAGTTCGGCGACGAAGGTCGCCTGGGCGCCATCCGGGGTCGTGCCGTCAAAGAGCGGGGGGGAGATGAATTTCCTGCCGTCGCGGCCGGCGGCGAGCAGGGCTTCGGTATGCGCCATGGGGAAGAGCGTTCCGGGCGGCATGGGCAGGGTGGTGTTGGCGGGCGTGGTGTAGGTGATGATGCCGGCGTCATTGTCGCCGGTGTGAATGGCGGCACCGGAGTCGTCGACTTGTTCCTTGCCGTCGTTATCGCTCTCGCGCAGCGTGAAGGTGAGGGTTTTGCCGTCCTTGCTCTCCCAGGTGATATAGTCCGTCACCGATTTAGTGAGAGTGCCATCGGTGTTGCGGATCAGCAGGGTCATGTGCTGGGTGGTGCCCCAGCCGGTGCAGCCATCGACCACGTTGAACGTCATCTGGCCGGCAGCACCGGTGATGTCGTGGGTCCGGACTTTGGAGAGGGTGAGGTCGTAGAGCGCCTGCTGGCCCGTGAGGCCGTCGGCAAATGCGAGGTTGGGGGCGAGCAGCAGCAAAGCCAGGGCGCGTTTCATGCTGCTATAATGACCGCTCGCGGCCGCCGGTCAAACATCGCCTACCGGGACCGCCGCCGGCCGCCTTTGCGCATTGCCGGATCGTACCCGCCGCCGCCGGGGCCCATCGGCGTGGGGGTGCGGTCCTTCGGCCGGCGGGGCGATGGCGGTGGCGGCGCGATGCCCAAAGCGAGCGCCTCCAGCCGCTTGATCTCGTCGCGCAGGCGGGCCGCCTCCTCGAATTCGAGATCCGCCGCCGCGTTGCGCATGCGCGTTTCCAGCACCGCGATCGAGGCGTGCAGGTCCTTGCCGACGAACTCGTCAACCCCGGCATCCTTCACCGGCGCTACGGTCACGTAGTCCTGCTCGAACACCGAGTGGATCACCTCGCCGATGTTCTTGCGGATGCTCTGCGGGGTGATGCCGTGCGCCTCGTTCCAGGCGGTTTGCTTGGTCCGCCTGCGCGCCGTCTCGTCCAGCGCCTGTTTCAGGCTGTTGGTCATGACATCGGCGTATAAGATGACCCGGCCATCGACGTTGCGCGCGGCGCGGCCGATGGTCTGCACGAGCGAGGTGACGGAGCGCAGAAAGCCTTCCTTGTCGGCATCGAGGATCGCGACCAGCATGCATTCGGGAATGTCCAGCCCCTCGCGCAGCAGGTTGATGCCGACGAGCACGTCATAGGCGCCGAGCCGCAGGTCGCGGATGATCTCGATGCGCTCCAGGGTGTCGATGTCCGAATGCAGGTAGCGCACGCGCACACCCTGCTCGGTGAGATATTCGGTCAGGTCTTCGGCCATGCGCTTGGTCAGCGTGGTCACCAGCACGCGCCCGCCCTTGGAGGAGACCAGCCGGCATTCAGCGAGCAGATCGTCGACCTGATGCTCGACGGGGCGGATTTCCGTGACCGGGTCCACGAGCCCGGTCGGCCGGATGATCTGTTCGGCGAAGCTGCCGCCTGTCCGTTCGAGCTCCCACGGCCCTGGCGTTGCCGACACGAAGACCGATTGCGGCCGGAATTTTTCCCACTCCTCGAATTTCAGTGGGCGGTTGTCGATGCAGCTCGGCAGCCGGAAGCCGAATTCGGCGAGGATGGATTTGCGCGAATAGTCGCCTTTGAACATGCCGCCGATCTGCGGCACGGTGACGTGGGATTCGTCGACCACAAGCAGGGCGTTGGCCGGGAGGTATTCGAACAAAGTCGGCGGCGGCTCGCCGGGGTTGCGGCCCGAGAGGTAGCGCGAATAGTTCTCGATGCCTTTGCAGGCGCCGGTGGTTTCCATCATTTCAATGTCGAAGGTCGTGCGCTGCTGCAGGCGCTCGGCTTCCAACAGCTTGCCCTCCGCGACCAGCTCGTCGAGCCGCGCCTTCAGCTCCTGCTTGATGCGCGCGACCGCCTGGTTGAGCGTCGGGCGGGGCGTCACGTAGTGGCTGTTGGCATAGACCGAGATGTTGTCCAGCACTGCCGTCTGCTCGCCGGTCAGCGGGTCGAATTCGGAAATTTTCTCGATCTCGTCGCCAAACAGGGTCACCCGCCAGGCGCGGTCCTCGTATTGCGAGGGGAACACATCGACGACCTCGCCGCGCAGCCGGAACGACCCGCGGGCGAAGGCGACGTCGTTGCGGCGGTATTGCAGGTCGACCAGCGCTTTCGCCAGCGTGTCCCGGTCGATCCGCCCGCCCGTCTCCAGCCGCACGACCATTTTGGAATAGGTCTCGACCGAGCCGATGCCGTAGATGCAGGAGACCGAAGCGACGATGACGACGTCCGAGCGTTCGAGCAGCGCCTGGGTGGCCGCGTGGCGCATCCGGTCGATCGTCTCGTTGATCGCGGAGTCTTTCTCGATATAGGTATCGGAGCGCGGCACGTAGGCTTCCGGCTGATAGTAGTCATAGTAGCTGACAAAATACTCGACCGCGTTGTCGGGGAAGAACGACTTCATTTCCGCATAGAGCTGCGCCGCGAGCGTCTTGTTCGGCGCCAGGACGAGGGTGGGGCGCTGGATGCTCTCGATGACTTTCGCCATCGTGAACGTCTTGCCCGACCCGGTGACGCCGAGCAGCACCTGGTCGCGCTCCCCGGCCTCGATGCCGGCCAGCAGTTGTTTGATCGCCGCCGGCTGGTCGCCCGAGGGTTCGAAGTCGGAAACAACCCGCAACGGCCGCAACGGCTTCCGCGGCGCGGGCTTCTCGGGGATGAAAGTGACCGGGCCGTTATAGGATATGGCGGTGGACATGCAGCAATATATGGCGATGACGTCAGGAAGGAAGCGCTTCTTTTTCTAAAAAACGTCTATGACTTTCGGCCGGCGCCGCGATGCCGCCAATGGCCCCGACCCAAAGTCATAAAGTTTTTTACGACTTTTGGCTCACAAAGGTAGCGCTTGATCGCGCCCTTACTTTTTGAAGAGCGCCTTCATCTCGTTCATCGCCTCGGAAAACCGGTTGTTCAGCTTCTGCATCGCCTCGGCGTTGGCTTTCTGGATGAGATCCCCCAGCTCGCGCGTGTTCGACACCGCGTTCTCATAGGCCTGCTTCAGCAGATCCGCCTGTTTGGCGGCGCGCACACTCGGCGTGTCGGTCACGGAGATTTCCTTGAGCGTGGCAGTCAGCCCCGACATCGTCGACTGCATGATTTCCATGTGCCGGCGGGCGACCGCCTGCGCGCCTTCGAGGGCGACGCGGTTGGCTTCGGAGAGGGCTTCAAGGTTGCGCTTATGGGCGGTGAGCACGGCTTCCATATCCGGCATCGCCGGCACCTTCATGTCCCCGAACACCTTCGCGAAGTCAAAATCCTTCACGCCAGGTGCGTAGCTGCTGGATTCCATCGGGGAGGCTTTGTTGCTGGTCGGATGATCTGCCACTGGATTTTTCCTTTTTTTGCTACCGGCAAAACTTCCCGGACCATCGCTAAGCTACCGCAGATGGGTCCTCGGGGAAAGGTAAATCGGGGTTCGGGGGTGCGGCGGGCCCCGGCGGAGCGTCCATCGGCAGCGGGTCCGCCGGCATCTCGAACGGCACGTCGCCGGCCGGGTCGGCCATGGCAGGCGCCTTCTCAAAGCGCGCGGCGATGGCATCGGCGCGGTTCAAGGCCGTGTCGACCGCCGCCATCGTGCCCGTGAGGTCGGCGCTGTCATCGTTCAGCCAGGCACGCATGCCCATCGCCCAGACCAAAGCGAGCCCACGCTTGGCGATCTCGCCCCTCACCCCCTCGCCCGAGACGCCAGCACCCTCCAGCATCCAGCCCATCGACGAGACGGTCACGCGGGCGAGCAGAAGCCCCAGCACCGGCTCCAGCGGCAACACCTTCAGCAGCGCCAGCACGCCGCCGCGATGCGTCTGCAGGTAATCGAACCGCCGCATCAGCAGATCGAACAGGCGGTCGCGCACCGTGCCGTCCAGCATGGCGCCGGTCAGTGCGTGCTGGTCCGCGAATTCGCCGAACTTCATCAGAATGCTTGCGCGGGTGGGGAACCGCTCGCGGGCGAGCACGAGGTCGAGCCCCGCGCGCCTGGCGGCGCCGGCGGCCGATACCAGGCGCCAGCCCTCATCAGCACCCATCGTGAAGGCCGCCGTTACGAGGGATTGGTCGAATTCTGTGTCGCTCATGGAGAGGATGTAGGGGGATATTTTGAAGAAAGCAGTTCTTTTTTGAAAAAAAGAACCAAAAAACTTCTGTAACGCGGGGCGGAGACGCAAAGCCGCCAAAGCCCATAACTCCAATTATCAGAGCTTTTTTGCTACTTTTTGTTCACAAAAATAGCGCTTACTTACCCATCTCCGTCAGGCCTTCCCGATACCGCTCCGACAGCCCCACATAATGCGGCGCCGTCTGGTCCCATCCGGCCCGCTCCTCGTCGGACATCACACGCACCAGTTTGGCAGGCATGCCCGTCCACAGCTCCTGCGCGCCGATCCGCTTGCCCGGCCCGAGCAGCCCGCGCGCGCCCAGCATGCCGCCCTCTTCCACCACCGCGCCATCGAGCACGGTCGCCCCCATGCCGATGAAGGCGCGGTTGCGCAGCTTGCAGGCGTGGATGATCGCGGCGTGGCCGACCGTCACGTCCTCGCCGATCTCGGTGAAATTCGCGTCATGGTCGACATGGATGATCGTGCCGTCCTGGATGTTGGAGCGCGCGCCGACGATGATCGGGTTGGTGTCGCCGCGCAGCACGCAGTTGAACCAGATATTGGCGCCGGGCCCGATCCGCACGTCGCCGATGAGCACGGCGGTCGGCGCGATCCAGGCGGTCGGGTGGATCTGCGGCGCGACCCCGTTCAGCGCATACAGCAAACCGCTCGATCTCGCAGCTACATGGGTGTCGGGCATGTCACTCTCCTCCGCGCATGAGGGTGATGTTCTGCACCGCCGCCCCGGAGGCGCCTTTGCCGAGGTTGTCGAGGCGGGCGACCAGCACCGCGTGGTCGTATTTGCCGTTGGCGCAGACGAAAATCTCCATCTGGTCGGTGCCGGCCAGCGCCTCGGGCTCCAGGTTGGCGCTGAAAACACCGGTATGGACGACGATATTCTGCGCACCGTCGTAGCGCTCGCGGTAAGCCTCGACGAGCTCGTAGCCGGACGGCGCGCCCGGCAGACGGTCGAGAAACAGGGGTATGCTGATCAACATGCCGCGCGGAAAATGGCCGACGGCGGGGATGAAGATCGGCCGGCGCGTGAGCCCGGACATGGCGATGATTTCGGGGACGTGCTTGTGCGCGAGGCCGAGCCCGTAGAGCTCGAAGGCCGGGCCGCCGGCGGCTTCGTGCGCCGCGATCTGCGCCTTGCCGCCGCCGCTATAGCCCGACACGCCGTATATCGTGAGGTCAAGGTCGGCGGGCAGCATGCCGACGTCGATCAGCGGGCGCAGCAGGGCGATCGCCCCGGTCGGGTAGCAGCCCGGGTTCGTGACCAGTCGCGCGCGCGCGATGTCGGCGGTCTGGGCCGCACCCAGTTCGGGGAAGCCGTACACCCAGCCGGGCGCGGTCCGATGCGCCGAGCTCGCGTCCAGCAGCCGCGCGCCAGGGGGCGCGATGGCCACCGCCTCGCGCGCCGCGTCGTCCGGCAGGCACAGCACGGTTATATCGGCGCGCGCCATAGCGTCGGCGCGGGCGGCGGCATCCTTGCGGTGTGCCTCGTCCAGGCTGATCAGCGAGATGCCCGGCATCTCGCGCAGGCGCCCGGCGATGCCCAGCCCCGTCGTCCCCGCCTCGCCGTCGATGAATATTTTCGCGCTCATGCCTCTCTCTTATCACGGCCGTGCCAGCGTGCTAGGCGGTCCCCATTTCTATGACAGGGATATCAGACATGTCGGAAACCGCCGCCCAGCCCCAGCCGCCGCTCGTGCTCAACATCCAGTACACGAAGGACCTGTCCTTCGAAGTGCCGAACGCGCCGGGGATCTATACGGTGCTGCGCGCTGCCCCCGCGGTCAGCATCAACCTCGACGTCCAGGTTCGCCGCATCCAGGAGGACCAGAGCGTGTTCGAGGTCACCCTTGCCGCGCGCGCCGAGGCGACGATGCCGCCGGCCGGCAAAGGCAATGGCGCCACCGAGGAAAAGCCGATGGTCGTGTTCATCGCCGACCTTGCTTACGCCGGCATCTTCACGCTGAACAACGTGCCGGAAAACCAGCAGGAGCCGATCCTGCTGGTGGAATGCCCCCGCCTGCTGTTCCCGTTCGCCCGCAACATCCTGGCCGATGTGACGCGCGACGGCGGCTTTCCGCCCGTGATGCTGGGGCCGATCGATTTCGTGGGGCTGTGGCAGTCGCGCCGCGCGCAGGCAGCGAGCGCTTAAGAAACGAAGCGCCACTTTTTGAAAAAGGTAGCAAGTCGGGGGTCATGGGCGGTAGCGTCCCAGTGCCCCTGACCAGGCATAATAAAGTTTTTTTGCTACTTTTTGTTCACAAAAAGTAGCGCTTACTTCCTCACAATTACTTCGCCAAAACCTCTGTCCAAACCTTCATCCCCCTGAATGGTGACTTCGTACGGGCGATTACAAAATCCCTCGTATGAAGACACCCGACATCGATCGCCGCCGTTTTCTCGCGCTCGGCACCCTCGCATCCGCTGCCGCCGGCGCAAAAGCGGGCGCCCAGACGAGCAGCGCCCCGCCGCCCGCACCTGCGGGACCGGCCGCAACGCAGGTGCCGCTGGTCCTCACCATCAACGGCACCGACCAGCATGTCACCGTCGATGTTCGTACCACGCTGCTCGATACGCTGCGCGATCATCTTGCGCTCGTGGGCAGCAAGAAAGGCTGCGACCATGGCCAGTGCGGGGCGTGCACCGTGCATCTCGATGGCCGCGCGACGCTCGCCTGCCTGACGCTCGCGATCGCGGCGCAGGATGCGAAAATCGTCACCATCGAGGGCCTGGCCAACGGGACAGAGCTGCATCCCATGCAGGCGGCCTTCGTGGACAATGACGCCTTCCAGTGCGGCTACTGCACGCCGGGGCAGATCATGTCCGCGGTCGCCTGCGTCAACTCCCGCCACACCAGCAGCGAGGGTGAGATCCGCGAGTTCATGAGCGGCAACCTGTGCCGGTGCGCGGCCTATCCCAACATCGTCGCCGCGATCAAGCAGGTGGCCGCCTGATGGTCCCGTTCAGCTACAGCCGGGCGACCGATGCGCAGACCGCGGCCGGCAAAGCGAGGTCGGCCGCATCATCGCATGTCGGCGCACCCGTGCAGTTCATGGGCGGCGGGACGACGCTGCTCGACCTGATGAAGCTGTCCGTCATGCAGCCGGACGCGCTGATCGACATCACGCCGCTCGAGCGCCGTTACGCGGGCATTACGACCAGCCATGACGGGCTGCGCATCGGCGCGCTCGCGCGCATGACGGATGTCGCGGAATCGCCGGTGATCTTCAAGAATTATCCGGTGCTGTCGCAATCCCTGCTGCTCGCCGCCTCGCAGCAATTGCGCAACATGGCGCGTGTCGGCGGCAACGCGCTGCAACGCACGCGCTGCACCTATTTCCGCGACACGACGTATGACCAGTGCAACAAACGCAACCCCGGCTCGGGTTGCGCGGCAATGGACGGCTATAATCGCGAGCATGCGGTGCTCGGCACGTCGGATGACTGCATCGCCACCTATCCGGGGGATTGGGCGCAGGCGTTGATCGCGCTGGACGCCAATGTCGAGCTGATGGGCCAAAACGGTCCGCGTACGGTGCCTTTCGCCGACCTCCACCGGGTCCCCGGCAACACGCCTCATATCGAGACAAACCTCGCGCCGGGCGAGCTGATCACCGCTTTCGTCATTCCCGGTCCGCCGTCGCCGCGCTCGGTCTACACGAAAATCCGCGACCGCGATTCCTACCAGTTCGGCCTCGCCACGGCCGCGGTCGCTCTCCGCCTGCAGGGCGACACGGTGACGCAGGCGCGCATCGCAATCGGCGGTGTCGCGACCAAACCCTGGCGCGCGGCTGCGGCCGAGCAGTTTCTGCAGGGCAAGACGCTGGACGAGGCAGCGGCCACGCAGGCGGGCAAGATCGCCTTCGCGGGTGCGAGACCGCGCGAACATAACGCCTACAAAGTGCCGCTCGGACAGGCGACGGTGACCCGCGCGCTGCTGCAGGCCAAGCAACTGGACGTGCAAGTATGACCTACCAACCCGCCCCGCCGGTCCCCGCGCCGGCCGCCAACATGGGCAAGCCGGCCCCCCGGTATGAAGCGATCGCGAAGGTGACCGGTGCGCCCATATACGCCGCCGATACCGGCCTGCAGCGGCCGCTCTATGCCTTCCTCACATTGAGCGGCATCGCCAAAGGCAGCATCGCAACCATCGACACGAGCCAGGCCGCCGCGGTGCCGGGGGTCGTGCGCATCTATACCTACAAAGACAATTTGCAGCGCGACACGGTGGCGCAGAGCCCGCAAGGCGGGCGGGTGTCGGACTCCGTCATGCCGCTCAAAGGCCCGCACATCGCCTATGGCGGCGAGATCGTCGCGGTCACGGTCGCGGAGAGCTTCGAGGCGGCGCGCCAGGCTGCCCGCATGATCAAGCCCAGCTACACGATGGACGCGCCGAGTGCGACCTTCGACGCCACCGGCATCACCGTGGAAACCGCCGCCGAGGCCGGCGCCGGTGCGATGAAAACCAAGCACGCCGGCGATTTTGAAAGCGGCTACGCAGCGGCGCCGGTCAAGCTGGACGCCACCTATTCGACGCCCACGCAGCACCACAACCCGATGGAGCTCTACAGCACGACAGCGGTCTGGCATGGCGATGAGCTGACCATCTACGAGCCCAGCCAGTTCGTCTACGGCCTGAAAAACAGCGTCGCCGCGGCGCTCGACATCGATCCCGACAAGGTGACGGTCATCAACCCGTTCGTCGGCGGCGCGTTCGGCGGCAAGGGCATCATGACGCAGCGCACGCCGATCATCGCCTCGATCGCCCGGCACCTGCAACGCCCGGTGAAGCTGGTCGCCATGCGCGACCAGGGCTTCACGATCGCGACCTATCGCGCCGAAACCCGCCACCACGTGCAGCTTGCCGCCGGGCATGACGGCAAATTGATGGCCTACCGGCATGAGGGGTGGGAGATCACCAGCCGCGCCGATACCTACCTCGTCGGCGGTGTCGAAGAGACGGTCGAGATGTATGCCTGCCCGAACATCGCCTCGCAGGTGAACATCGTGCGCGCGGACCGCAGCACGCCAGGCTTCATGCGCTCGCCGCCCGAGACCCCGTATATGTACGCGCTGGAAGCCGCGATGGATGAGCTCGCGGAAAAATGCGGCATCGACCCGATCGAGTTCCGGCGCATCAACGACACGCAGAAGAGCCCGATCAACGGCGCGCCCTACACCAGCCGCTCGCTGATGACGTGCTTTGACGCCGCGGCGAAATCATTCGGCTGGGAGAACAGGCAGCCGCGGCCGGGTTCGATGCGCGACGGCGACTGGCAGGTCGGCTACGGCTGCGCCACCGCGATGTACCCGACCAACATGCAGCCCGCCTCGGCGCGCATCCGCCTGACGCCGAACGGGCGGGCGATCGTGCAGATTGCGGCCCATGACATGGGCCAGGGTTCCTATTCGGTCATGCAGCAGCTCGCCGCGGAGGGCCTGAACCTGCCGCTCAGCGCGATCACCGTGCAGATGGGCAGCACGACTTTGCCCGCCGGGCCGATCGCCGGAGGCTCGATGACCACCGCATCGGCCGGTTCGGCCGTCATGATGGCGGCGCAAAAAATCGCGGCGCGCTTTGGCAACGCCATGCCGCAGCCAGCCGCGCTGCCGGCGGCGTTCGAGCGCCTGGGCGCCGGCTCGATCGAAGAATACGCCGAGTACATCCCCGATGGCGACCCTAAAGATGCCATCCAGCGCCTGCAGAACGGCCGCATGGGCAAGCCTGTCGGCGGCGACGATGGCGGCCCGCTGAAATTCGCGTTTGGCGCCAACTTCATCGAAGTGCGCGTGCACCGGCTGACCCGCGAGATCCGCGTGCAACGCATGACCGGCGCCTTCGCCGCGGGCCGCATCATCAACCCCCGCACCGCGCGCAGCCAGTACATGGGTGCAATGATCTGGGGCATGGAACTCGCTCTGCTCGAACAGACGGAGATTGACCGCAGGCGGGCCCGCTACGCCAACAACAACTACGCCGACTACCTGATCGCGGTGAGCGGCGACGTCCCGCCGGTCGAGGTCATCCTGGTGCCCGAGGTCGATCGCCAGGTGAACCCGCTCGGCACCAAGGGTATCGGCGAGCTCGCGAATGTCGGCATGCCGGCGGCGGTGGCGAATGCGGTGTATCACGCAACCGGAAAACGGGTGCGGGATTTGCCGATTACACTGGATAAAATCATTTAAGCGAAGGAAGCGCTTCTTTTGTGAACAAAAGACGCCAAAAACTTTGCTCCTGAGTGCCGCGAACTAAGCCAGATCCCGTGTCCCAATTCGCAAAGTTTTTTTGCTACTTTTTGTTCACAAAACGGAGCGCTTATTTACTAAGCTGGAACAAACTTGACCGTATCCGTTTGACCAAGCGAGCCCAGATAAGCCCGCGTCCGCGCCGTGTTCCAGTTCGCCGGCCCCAACAGTTTGGCCACCATCTGCCCGTTACCGTTGATCACGATCGTCGTCGGCACGCCGGGCGTATTCAGGGCCTGCAGATTGTTGCCGTTGGGATCGAGCAGGATCGGTAGCGTGCTGATGCCGTGGCCAGCGTAGAACGGCCGGACGGCGGCGGCACCGTTGAGGTCGATCGAGACCGGCAGGATGAGCACGCCGGACGCTGCCAGCTGCGGTGCTGCCTGCGCGAAACTCGGGATTTCGGCGACGCAGGGCCGGCACCAGGTCGCCCACAGGTTAAACACCAAAATTTTACCGGCGTAATCGGCGAGCGTGAGGTGCCGGCCGCCTGGTGTCGCAAATGTCACGCGCGGCGCGGGTTGCGGCATGACGCGCGTGAGCGCGTCGGCGGCATCCGGCAGGTCGTCATCGGCAACGGCGCATTTGCTCCGGCCAGCGGCGGCGGCTAAGGCTGCCGCGGTGGCGATGATGGATCGCCGGGTCAACAGGAACGGACGTGCGGGCGTGCAGGACAAGAACAAAACTCCGGTGAGCGGGCTGCTATGGGGTGGCAGGTTTGGTGCCGGACCCGACGCCGTGATGCAAGCCATTAATGTCTCGATCGGGTTCGATGCCAGGCTGTGGGCGGAGGATATCGCCGGCAGCCGCGCGCATGCCGCCATGCTTGGCGCGCAGGGCATCATCGCGAAAAGCGATGCCGACGCCATCGACCAGGGGCTGACGCAGATCGCGGCGGAAATCGAAGCCGGCAGCTTCACCTTCGCGGAGGCGCTCGAGGACATCCACACGAACATCGAGGCGCGGCTGACCGTACTCACCGGCGATGCCGGGCGCCGGCTGCATACGGCGCGCAGCCGCAACGACCAGGTGGCGACGGATTTCCGGCTCTACGTGCGCGGCGCGATCGACGCGGTGAGCGCGCAGATCAGGGACCTGATGCAGGCGCTCGCCGGCCGCGCGGCGGAGCACGCGGGCACGGTGATGCCGGGCTTCACGCATCTGCAGACAGCACAGCCGATCACTTTCGGGCATCATCTGCTCGCTTATGTCGAGATGCTGCATCGCGACACCGGGCGCCTCGCCGATGCGCGCGCGCGGCTGAACGAGTGCCCGCTGGGAGCGGCGGCGTTGGCCGGCACATCCTTTCCGATCGACCGCGCGGCGACCGCCCGGGCACTCGGTTTCGACAAACCAACGGATAATTCTCTGGATTCCGTCTCGGACCGCGACTTCGCCCTCGAATATCTTGCTGCCCTGGCGATTCTCGCGATGCATCTGTCGCGCTTTGCGGAAGAGATCATCATCTGGTGCTCGGCCCCCTACCGGTTGATCACGCTGTCGGACGCCTTCACCACCGGCTCCTCGATCATGCCGCAGAAACGCAACCCGGATGCGGCGGAACTGACGCGCGCCAAAACCGGCCGCATCACCGGCGCGCTGGTGGCGCTGCTGACGGTGATGAAGGGCCTGCCGATGGCCTATGCGAAGGACATGCAGGAGGACAAGGAGCCGGTGTTCGACGCGACCGCCGCGATCGGCCTGTGCCTCGCCGCGACCGCCGGCATGGTGCGCGACATGCAGGTGCAGCCCGAACGCATGGCGGCGCTCGCGGGTGCGGGGTTTGCGACCGCGACGGACCTCGCCGACTGGCTCGTGCGCGTGCTGCAGATGCCGTTCCGCGACGCGCATCACGTCACCGGCCAGCTGGTGCAGCTCGCCGAGCGCAAAGGCGTCGACCTCACCGGGCTGACGCTCGCAGAGATGCAGGCGGTGGAACCAAGATTGACGACGGACGTGCTGGCGGCGCTGAGCGTGGAGGCGTCGGTCGCATCGCGCGTCAGCCATGGCGGCACGGCGCCAAAAAATGTTGCAAAACAGGCAACAAACTGGCTGGATAGACTCAAATGACCAAGCTGCTCGCCGTGCTGATCCTATGCCTGGCCGTGACGGCTTGCGGCCGCAAGGGGCCGCCCAGCCCGCCCGGGCCCGCGGCCGACATCACCTATCCGCACAGCTATCCGGCGCAGTAGCTGCTCATGTCCATGGCACAGCCCAACCACCCGCCCAGCCTGCAGGACCTGCTCGCGACGCGCCCGGCATTCGCCATGCACGCGCAGGACGGCCTGTGCTTTGAATACGTGCCGCTGAACGCGATCGCGGATGCGCATGGCACGCCGGTCTGGGTTTATGGCGCGGGCAGCATCCGCGCCCGCTACGCCGCCCTCAAAAATGCCTTCGCAGCCCTCGGGCTCGGCGTGCACATTCATTACGCGGTTAAAGCCAACGACCATCTCGCGATCCTCGGCCTGTTCCGCGGCCTTGGCGCCGGCGCCGACGTGGTCAGCCTCGGCGAGTTCATGCGCGCCGAGCGCGCCGGCATCGATCCCGCCGACATCGTGTTCTCGGGTGTCGGCAAGGCGCCCGCGGAAATCGCCGCCAGCGTCGCGGCCGGGCTCGGCCAGATGAACGTCGAGAGCGCCGAGGAGCTCGAGGTCATCTCGGCGGTCGCCGGCCGCATGGGCCGGAAGATCAAGATCACGCTGCGGATGAACCCGGATGTCGATGCCGGCACGCATGAGAAGATCACGACCGGCCTCGCCGGTAACAAGTTCGGGATACCGGCGCAGGACATCCCGTATCTCTACGCGCACGCGGCGCGCCTGCCCGGCATCAACCCCGTCGGCATCGCCATGCATATCGGCAGCCAGATCCTCTCGCCCGCGCCCTACGCGCGGGCCTACCGCAAGGCCGGTGCGATGGTGCGCAAGCTGCGCGAGATCGGCCAGAGCGTCAGCGTCGTGGATCTCGGCGGCGGCATCGGCATCGGCTATGGCGACGAGGCCGGCATGTCGCTCACCGCCTACGCCAACCTGATCAACCGCGAGGTCGGCGATCTCGACGTGCAGCTGCAGGTCGAGCCCGGACGGTATTTCGTCGGCCCCGCGGGGCTGCTGCTGGCCTCCGTGATCCTCGAGAAGCAGAGCTCGGGCAAGCGCTTCATCGTGCTGGATGCGGCGATGAACGATCTGCTGCGGCCGGCTTTGTACGATGCCTGGCACGGCATCATGCCGGTCAGCGCCGCCCATCTGCACGCGCCCACCGGCCCCGCCGATGTCGTCGGCCCGGTCTGCGAGAGTGCCGACAGCTTCGCGACCGCGCGCCTGCTGCCCGCACTCGGGCCGCGCGCGCGCGTTGCGATCCTCGACGCCGGCGCCTACGGGGCGGTGATGAGCAGCGCGTACAACGCCCGGCCGCGCGCCGCCGCCGTGCTGGTCGATGCCGGACAGTTCCACCTGATCACGCCGCGCCAGAGACTGGACGCGCTATGGGCGGACGAGCTGCTGCCGCAGCCGGTGGCTTGAGGCGGGCGCCGGCGTTACGCCGCCTGCGGCGGCGCGCGGCCGCGATCCTCTGGATCGAGCTGCTGGTCCGCGCCGCGGGCCCCGCCATCCTCGTCATGCTGCTGTACGCCGTGCTCGCGGTGTTCGGGTTCGGCGGCAGCTGGCTGTGGCTCGGCAGCCTCATCCTCGCACTCGCCGTCCTCGGCTTTGATGTGCGGCGTCTGCGGCCACCCACCGCCAGCGCCATCGACCGCCGGATCGAGGCGGCGTCCGGCATGGCGCACCGCCCGCTTGCCGTGCTGGGCGACAGCCCGGCGACGCCAGGCGAGCTCAGCGCCGCCATCTGGGCCGCGCACGTCGCCCGCACGCGCGCCACCCTCACGGGCGCACGGGCGGGCTGGCCGGCACCGGTCGCCGCCGCCCGGGACCCCTTCTCGCTCCGGCTGCTGCTGTTGCTGCTGCTCGCGACCGGCATGATCGCGGCGGGCACGGATATCTGGCCGCGCCTGACCGGCGCCTGGACGATGCCGCCCTGGCCGTTCGCCGGCCCCACGATCGACGCCTGGATCACGCCGCCTGCCTACACCGGCCAGGGGCCGACGCTATTGGTGCCCGGCCAGCCGGTCACGGTGCTGCGCGGCACCGCGCTCAGCGTGATCCTCGATGGCAGCCGCGATGCCATCCGCTTCGGCGGTGCTCCCTTGCCCGGCAGCGTGACCGGCGCCGACAGCCGACGCGCCGATACCCTCATCACCAGCTCCGGCACGCTCACACTCGGCCCCTGGTGGCACCGCCTGGCGCGCTTTCCGATCACGGCGACCCCGCCCGCCGCCCCCATCATCAGCCTCGACCGCGTGATCCCCGGCCCGGCGACCGCCCGCCTCGCCTGGCACGTGCAGGACCCCTACGGCCTTGCCAGCCTGAGTGCGCGGCTGACGCCCAACGGCTATCCCGACGCCCTGCCGGAATCCGCCACCCTCCCCGCCGGCGATAACAAGGCGACGCTCGATCTTGCGGATTCGCCCTATGACGGCATCGAGGAGAGCCTGACGCTGACGGCGAAAAACCTCGCGGGCATGACCGCGCGCTCGGCGCCGCAATCGCTGACGCTGCCACCCGTCCCCGAACACGACGCAACCGCACTGCTGCTGCGCATGATCCGCCAAAATCTCGCCCTCACCCCCGCGCAGGCGCCGGCGATCGCGCGGCAGCTCCACAACATTGCGGCCGGCCCGCCGAGCGCCATAGGGTTCGCGGTCGACGTGCAGCTCGCCGCCCTCGCCCAGGGGCTCAGCCTGCGGAGCACGAGCCCGGCCGGCGCCGTCGCGCGCCTGCTGGGGCTGATCCGCCAGATCGACGCCGGCCCGGATTATGCACCGCGCGCCGCCCTCGCCCGCTCGTCGCAGGCGCTGCTGAACGCCCTGGAACACGGGCCGCCTGACAGCGCCACGCTGCAGCGCCTGCTCGCGCAGATGCAGCAGGCGCTGGCGCAACACCTGCAGGCGATCCGCCCGGCGGCCGACGGCGCGCCGGCCCAGCATTTCGACACCTCGGCGCTGGACCGCATGGCCGCGCAGATCGCCGCCGACGAGCAGGCCGGGCGGGTCGCCAAGGCCCAGGCCGAACTCGCGCAGCTCGCGAACGCCCTGCAGATGCTGCAGAACGCCAAACCGATGACCGCAGCGCAGGCCGCCGCCGCACAGGCCGCCGCCAGTGCGGCCGCCGGGCTCACGCAGCTTATCCAGAAACAGTCCGGCTTGCTGAACCAGACCGCGCAGGGCAGTGCCACCGCCGCGCAACAGGGGCAGTTGCGCCAGGACCTGCAGGGCGTGCAGGCGACGCTGGAGTCAGCCGGCGCTGCCCATCTGCCGGGCATGCAGGACGCCGGCACCTCGATGCAGGCGGCCCAGGACGCGCTCTCGCAGCAAAATACCGGGGCGGCGCAGAGCGCCGAGGCCGGCAGCATCCAGAACCTGCAGAAAGCCGCCGCGGCGCTGCAGCGCGCGGCCCAGCAAAGCCTCACCCTCGGGCCCGGCGGCAGCGACAGCCCCGCCCCGGACAGCGACCTGCCGGACGGCAACGGCGAGGATCTGCAGGTGCCCGGCCTCGCGCTGCCCGGCAGCAACCCGGCGGACGCGATCGAGCAGGAAATCATGCGCCTGGACGCGAACCCGAACCTGCCGGCCGCGACGCATCAGTATTTGCACAGGCTTTTGAGCCCGGATCAGTAGATAAGGAAGGAAGCGCTTCTTTTGTGAACAAAAGAAGCAAAAAACTTCGCTTCCGAGTGCCGGAACGCCGCCAGATCCCATGGCCTAGAGTTATCAAAGTTTTTTTGCTACTTTTTGTTCACAAAAAGCAGTGCTTTTTCCTTCCCCTACTGCACCATCACCATCCCCGGCGGCTCGAACTGCAAGATCACGCCCGCCGCGATCAGCACCGCCAGCCCGACCATGATCTCGACATCGATGCTGCGCAGCAACGCCGAACGCGCCGCTGGCAGCCCTGGCACCAGCACCTGCCGGTTGCGCGCGGCGAGCGTGATGAGCCCGATCAGCAGCAGGATTTTCGCACTCGCGGTCAGCCCGTAGGCGGTGGTGAACAGTGCCGCGGGGCGGCCGATGAGGAGGATGTACTGGATCGTGGCGGTGGCGAGCAGCGTGACCACGCAGGCGATGCCGAGCGGGGAAAAATCCTGGCCGAGGCGCCGGGCGTCCGGTTCCGGCAGGGTTTTGATGGCGAGGCGCAGCGCCGGCAGGGCGCCGAGCCAGGCAGCGCCGGCGAACAGGTGCGCGATGGAGACCGCGAGCAGGATGTGACCCGTGACATCCGCCATGGCGCCGCCATGGCCGAGCCAGGATTCCGCGATGACGGCACCGGCCGCGATCAGCATTGCGGGCCTGACGAGCTTGGCCTGGAACAGCATGGTCGCGAGGATCAGGGCAGCCGAGCGCGCCAGAAGCAAATTTCCAAAGCGCGTATCCTGGGCGACGATGGGTATCGCGCCAATGACATCGCTCAGCGACTGCGCGCTGGCGAAATCGGCGGTCTGCAGCAGGAACCAACCGAGGCCGGCCCCGAGGGCCAGGCTCAGGCTCACCCAGGCGATGGCGCGCAGGCCGCGCAGGTCGTGCCGGCGCAGCAGCGTGGCGGCCAGGAACATCGTGCCGAAGCCGCAAAAGGCGCCGGCGACGCTCGCCCCCCGGAACGCCCCGCGGAGCAGCATCCAGGCGAGGCTGTCCATCGGCTACTGGCTGACGGTGAAGCTGAACGTGCCTTGGGTTTTGTGGGTGTCGACCGAGAGCGCGTGCCAGCTCACCTTGTAGGTGCCGGGCGCCGTGATGTGCACCGGAACGGCGATTTCGGCGGGCTCGCCCGGCACCGGCCGCGGCCTGGCCGTCTGCACCTGCGCACCGGCGGGGCCGGTGACGGTGACGGTGCAGAACGGCACCTCCAGATTCTCGGTGTAGGCGAGCAGCAGGGAGGCCGGCGGCGCGGCCACGACGCTGCCGACGCCAGGGGTCGCGTGTTTGAGGAAGGCGTGCGCGAAAGCCGGTGTGACGCTGGCCAACGCCAGGATACAGGCGAGCGGTGCGAATGATTTCATCGGCCATCAGCTCCCAAAAATCGGTTTGCCCAGCGTATCTGGGAAAATATCGTCGAAATACAGGTGGAACTGGCCGATGATGCCGACACCCCGCCCGGTGGCGCCGTTGAGGGGAAACAGCAGCTCGGATGAGAAGGAGTAGAATTCCCCGGTCCACACGGCGCCGGTGCCGAGCTGAAAGGTTGTCGGCGCGTCGGCGGGGGTAATGGCGGAGCGGCCGGCGGCGGATGTCCAGCCGAGTTCGACCAGGGGTGTCAGGTTGGCGAGCAGCGGCGGCAGGCCGTCATCCTTGATCTGGGTCTGCAGGTAGGGGATGGAATATTGCAGCGTCAGGCCGCCGGACCAGGTGTTGACGTAGCCGCCTTGCGCCGTGCCGGTATCGGGCACCGTGTAGTCGAGCTCGCCGGTCACCGCGAAGGGGCGGACGGGGTTGTACGGGATATCGCCCAGCCCCTTGCCGAAGAAGCCCGAATAGGTGGTCGAGTTGAAGCCGTCATCGAACCCGGCGGTGCCGTCGCGGCCGAAGTTGCGGGTGACCTGGACGGAGGACATGAACTCGTGCTCCGGCAGCAGGATCCAGCGGTATTTGAGCTGGACATACGGGTCATCGAAGCCGCCATGGGTTTTGCCGCCCGCGCTCTGGTCGTTCAGCAGCAGGTCGTAGGAGCTGCCGACGCCGAGGCCGAGCGCGTTGGTGATGGTCTTGTCGTATTCGACGTTGGCGAAGAGGTCGGTGGTTTTGCCGTCCGGGCTGGTGACCGAGGCGATCGGCAGGTTGGCCTCGTCGCCGACGCCGGGATCGTCGATCAGCAGCGTGTTGACGAAGACGCGGGCACCCGCGACGGCGTGGGCATGGGCGGCGGGCGCGGCAAGGAGGCAGGCGGCGGCAAACAGCGGTCGGGCGAGTCGCAATGGCTTATCCTAGGGCGAGAAATGGTTCCCCTCCGGAATAACCAAAACCTTCCCACGTGGCAAGGTTAGTCAAACAAGCCTATGCCTTAAATGTCCAAAGTGTTTGTGCGACTTTTTGTTCACAAAAAGTCGCACTTACCTGACCCCTCAGAAAAAGTTGAGAAGCCTCTGAAAAAACCCAGGATTCTCATTGCTGTCCTGGGGTGTGGAGCCATTGGTCACCGGCTGGCCGAGCGCCTCGTTCTCCTGCAGGCGGCGTTCCTCGGCATTGGCGTCCACGGTCGGGGTCGGCGCGGGGCCGCCGCCGGTGAGCTGGGCGACGAAGCCGGGCGGCTTGCTTGCGACCAGGGCGCTCTGGTTGACCTCGGCGCGGATGCCGGCGGGCGGCGTCGGTCCGGCCTGCGCCAGCAGCGCCTGCGCGCCGGGGGTCATCGCGGCGGGGGCCGGCGTGATGGCGTTTTCGGGGTCGAGCGCGTCCGCGCCCGCTTGCGCCGCGTCGACCTGCTGGGGCCGCGGCTCGCCGGGGTTGGGCGGCGGCAGGGCGCCGAGTTCGGGCGGCAGCGAGAGCGGCGCCTGGGTGCCGACATCGAAGGCGTCGGGTGGATTGGCCTCGAGGCCGAAGGTCTTTTTGGTCGCATCGCTGCAGCCGGTCAGGGCGGCGATAGCGATGACGGCGGCGGCGGTGGCGCAAATTCTGGAGTTCATGGCGCCTTCCTATCGCTGCCCGGGGCTGGCGGCAACTGGGCTCCGGCGCAGGATGTTTTCGGCCATCAGGGCGGCGACGCCGCAGCATATCGCCGCGTCGCCGACGTTGAAGATGTAGGGAAAATATATGAAACCCGCGTGGATCTGGATGAAGTCGACGACCGCGCCATAGCGCACGCGGTCGATGACATTGCCGATGGCGCCGCCCGCGATCGCGCCGATCGCCAGCGTCGCCAGCCATTTCTCGGTGCGCCACAGCCAGACGAACAGCCCGGCGATGACGATGCTGGCGCCGATCGCGATGATGATTTTGGCGCCGTCGCCGGCGAGCATGCCGAAGGTGATGCCGGGGTTCCAGACCAGCACAAAATTCATGACCGGGAGCACCACCAGCAGGCGGCCGCTCGCGAGGAGCGAGCCGTGCAGCACCCAGAATTTGGCGCCCTGGTCGGCGAGCAGGACGAGCGCCGCCAGGTAGAAGCCGGCGCGGCGGCGATGCAACGCTGGCTTCACGGGGCCACCGCGTCGCAGCAGCGCCCGCAGAGCGTGGGATGCGCGGGGTTGGCGCCGACATCGCGCAGCACCCGCCAGCAGCGCTCGCATTTTTCGCCCTCGGCGAGGCGCGCGCCGCTGGCGGTGCCGAATTCGGCACCCGAGGTGATGCAGATATCCGCCCAGTCGGCGGCGGCGAACCCCGAAACCTCATCCTGCGCCACCACGGCCACGGCCTGCAGCGAGGAACCGATGGTCTTCTGGCGCCGCATCTCCTCGATCGCGGCGGTCACCACGCCGCGCGCTGCGCGCACGCGGCCAAATGTCTCCGCCAGCGTATCGTCGCGCCAGTCCTCCGGCACGTCGGGGAAGAGCGTCAGATGCACCGAGCCTGCATCCCCGAACCGGGCGCAGAAGGCTTCCTCGGCGGTGAAGGGCAGCACCGGGGCGAGCCAGGCGGTCAGGCAGCGGTGCAGAATGTCGAGCAGGCTCCGGCAGGCCCGGCGCTTGGGCGCGTCCGGCCGGTCGCAGTACAGCGTGTCCTTGCGGATGTCGAAGTAGAAAGCCGAGAGGTCGGTCGCGCAGAAATTATGCAGCGCCGGGTAAAATCCGGTCCAGTCATGCGTCGCCAGAGCGCCGCGCATCTGGGCATCGAGTTCCCACAGCCGGTGCAGCATGAATTTTTCCAGCGGCGGGAAGGCGGCCGCCGGGACGGCTTCGGCGTCGGTAAAACCGTCCAGCGAGCCCAGAATCCAGCGCAGCGAATTGCGCAGCCGGCGGTACAGTTCGGCCTGCTGCTTCAGGATCTCCGGACCGATCCGCAGATCCTCCGAGGTGTCCGAATTCATCACCCACAGGCGCAGGATGTCGGCGCCGTATTTGTCGTTGACCTCCTGCGGGGCGGTGACGTTGCCGAGCGATTTCGACATCTTCCGGCCGTGCTCGTCGAGCACGAAGCCATCGGTGACCACGGCCTTGAAGGGCGCCCGGCCGCGCGTGCCGACGGATTCGAGCAGGGAGGCCTGGAACCAGCCGCGATGCTGGTCCGAGCCCTCGAGGTAGAGATCCGCCGGGCTCGGCAGGCCGCGCGCTTCCAGCACGAAGGCGTGCGTCGAGCCGGATTCGAACCAGACATCGACGATGTCGAAGATCTGCTCGTAATCCTCGGCCTTGTAGTCGTTGCCCAGAAAATCCTGGGCCGGGCGGGCGTACCAGGCATCCGCCCCTTCGGTCTCGAAGATGCCGACGATCCGGGCCATCACGTCAGGGTCGCGCAGCGGCTCGTGCGTCGTCTTGTCGACAAAGATCGCGATCGGCACGCCCCAGGCGCGCTGGCGGGAGATGCACCAGTCGGGGCGCGTCTCGACCATCGAGCGGATGCGCCGCCGGCCGATCTCGGGCACGAAATGCGTCGCATCGATCGCCGCCAGGGCGGTTGCGCGGATGTGCTCCGGGCCGTCCATGCGGATGAACCAGTTCGGCGTCGCCCGGTAGATCAGCGGCGCCTTCGAGCGCCAGGAATGGGGGTAGGAATGCATGAACTCGGCGCGGTGCAGCAGCGTGCCGGCATCGGTCAGGGCGGCGCAGACGGGGTCTGCCGCCTTGTACACATGCACGCCGGCGAATAGCGGCATCGAGGGATAATAGGTTCCGTCGCCCTGCACCGTGTCCGGCACCGCGATGCCATGCGCGCGGCAGAGCCAGAAATCGTCTTCGCCATGGCCCGGCGACATGTGGACGATGCCGGTGCCGGCTTCCGTGGTCACGAACCCGCCCAGCATGACCGGCACCTGGAAATCAAAGCCGGGGTCTTGCGGCGCCAGCGGATGACGGAATTTTTTCCCGTCCAGTGCTTCGCCTTTGACGGTCTCGATCACGCGATGGGCCAGAATGCCGGTCGTCCTCGCGAAATCCTCCAGCAGCGCTTCGGCGACCAGAAGTTTTTCGCCGATCAGGGCCAGGCTGCCTGCCGCCGCCTCCGTCACCTCGATGACGACATAGTCGAACGCAGCCCCCACGGCGAGGCCGCGATTGCCGGGGATGGTCCAGGGCGTCGTCGTCCAGATGACGATCGACACACCCGCGAGCGGCCCCGCCGTCTCCACGGCCGGGAACCGGACATAGATCGCGGTGTCCTTCTTGTCGTGATACTCGACCTCCGCCTCGGCCAGAGCGGTCTTCTCGACCGGGCTCCACATCACCGGCCGCAGGCCGCGGTACAGCGCGCCGTTCAGCAGGAACTTGCCGATCTCGCCCGCTATCTGCGCCTCCGACGCAAAATCCATGGTCGCGTAGCGGTTCGCCCAGTCGCCCGCGACGCCCAGGCGCTTGAACTCCTCGGCCTGCACGTCCAGCCAATGCTGCGCGTACTCCCGGCACTCCCTGCGGAATTCCAGGACCGGCACGTCGTCCTTGTTCTTGTTCTTCTTGCGGTACGCCTCCTCGATCTTCCACTCGATCGGCAGGCCGTGACAGTCCCAGCCGGGGATATAGTTCGCATCCCGCCCGGCCATCGCCTGGGCGCGGTTGATGACGTCCTTATGAATTTTGTTGAGCGCGTGGCCGATATGCAGGTTGCCGTTCGCGTAGGGCGGACCGTCATGCAGAATAAATGTCGGCCGGCCGGTGGCGGCCGCGCGGAGTTTCTCCCACAGCCCCATCTCCTCCCAGCGGCGCAGCATCGCGGGCTCGCGCACCGGCAGGTCGCCGCGCATCGGAAAGTCGGTCCGGGGCAGAAAAACGGTCGATTTATAGTCGAGGACAGCGTCGCTCATGGCAAACATCCGGCAATAGGGTCAAAAAATTTCGCGCGGGCGGAGGAACCCCGTTAAGCCAGGGTCGGCAGGGTAATTCGCGCTGGGTGGGTGCCGGTCATGGGGGAATTATGCGGGCCGGCAGACAAGCGTCAAGTAACGGGAAAGCAAGCGCTTCTTTTTTGAAAAAAAGAAGCAAAAAACGTTCATGCCCCTGGAACATGGTCGCTGGCGCCGCAACCGCCCAAGACCAAAGGGGATCAACGTTTTTTGCTACTTTTTGTTCACAAACAATAGCGCTTCCTCTGCGTCCTTCTGAATCTGTACCTTGAGAGCATCGAAACTCTCAAACTTCTTCTCCTCGCGGATAAACTTCCTGAGCGCCACGCTCACTTCCTGCCCATACAAATCCCCCGCAAAATCAAACAAATGCGCCTCCAGCCGCGGCTGCGTGCCGCCGACGGTCGGCCGCAGCCCGATATTCGCGACGCCGTGCCGCACATCGCCGTTGGGCAACCGGGCGTCGACCGCATACACGCCGCGCGCCGGCTCCAGGTGCCGCCCGAGCAGGATGTTGGCCGTGGGAAAGCCGATCGTGCGGCCGCGCGCGTCACCGTGGATGACTTCGCCGCGGATCGCGTACGGCCGGCCCAGCATCGCCGCGGCACGGTCCGGATAGCCATCCTGCAGCAGGCGGCGAATGCGGGTCGAGGACATCGGCCCCTGCGCATCGCTCACCGGCGGCACGATGGTGAGCCCCATGCCCTGGGCTTCCGCGCGCCTGGCGAGCAGCGCCACATCCCCGCCCCGCCGGTGCCCGAACGCGAAATCCGCGCCGCAGGCGAGATGCGCGGCACCCAGCCCGCGCGCCAGCACGTCCGCGCAGAACTCGTCGGCCGTCAGGTGCGAGAAATCATGGTCGAAGGGCAACTCGTAGATCAGCTCGACCCCGAGTGCGGCCAGCGCTGCGGCGCGCTCGGCCGGCAGCGTGAGCCGGAACGCCGGGTCCTGCGGGCGAAAATATTCGCGCGGATGCGGCTCGAAGGTCAGCACCGCCAGACGCGCATCGGGGCGCGCCGCATGCGCCGCCCGCACCACCGCGGCATGGCCGAGATGCACGCCGTCGAAATTGCCCAGGGCGACGCTCGCCCCCCTGGCCGCCGCCGGCACGCTCCGCCAGTCGTGAAAAATCTCCATGGATCCCTAAAAGCCCGAACGCTTGGCCGATGGTCAAGCCTCAGGCAGAATGGCGCTGACCCAACCGGAGTGAATGGCCTATGCGGACGATCGTGCGACTCCTGGCGGTGGTCATCGTCATCCTCGTCGTCGCGTGGCTCGGCCTGTGGTGGTACGCGCAAGGCCGGCTGCAGGACGCCATGATCGGCTGGACCCAGCAGGTCTCGAAAAACCCCGGCACCAGCGTGACCTATGACAGCATCACGCGCGGCAGCTCCCCGCTGCAGGCGATCGTGACCATGACCAACCTGAAAATGACGGTCCAGGCGCCCAACCAGGCCACCCCCGTGGTCATCACCGCCCCGACCGCAGCCCTCGAAATCGACGCCGCCAACCCGCTGGTCGTGCATGTCGACCTGCCCGGCCAGATCAACCTCAGCACCGCGCGGGGCGATGCCGCCATCACCTTCGGCGCCGCCAACGTCACGCAGCACCTGGACCCGCAGGCGCTGTTCAACCCGCAAGCCAGCCCGCTGCGGGCGAGCAACGCCGAGTTCAGCGATGTCAGCCTGCTCGCGAGCGGCGGCAGCCTGCTGATCCTGCATATCGACCATTTCGCCGGCAACGGCATGGTCAACCCAAATGCCGGCGCCGGCGAGACCGCGCTCTCCGTCACCTCGACCATCGACGGCATCGCCATCTCGCCACTGCTGACCCGCCTCGCCTCGATCCCGTTCGACGGGAAAATCGCCCACCTCGCCTACGCGCTGACCGCCTCGGGACCGTGGCCCACAACACCCGCCACCCCGCAAACCGCCGCCGACCCGAACCGCCGCCACCAGGTGATCGTCGATGCGCATAACTGGGCCGCCGCCGGGGGCAGCGGACACATCATCCTCAACCTCACTGTCGGCCCCAGCACCCTGAACGCCTCCGGCGGCCTGAAGTTCGATGCCAACGAACAACCAACCGGCACGGCCGACATCACCGCCAACCACCTGGACGCCTTCGCCACCGCCGTCGCCGCCGCCTACCCAGGCACCGCCGACGACATCAACCTCATCCAGGCCCACCTCTCGCAGTACCTGACAACCACGGATGCCGGCGGCCAAACCCTCACCATGCACGCCGCCTTCGGCAACGGCACCGTCAGCATCAACGGCACCACCGTTGCCCCCTTGCCGCCGGTCAACTGGGCGACGCTGATGAACCCGCCACCGCAGGCGCCCGGAGATGGGTCCGGGGCGACGCAGTAGGAAGGAAGCAAGGCCAGGGGCTTTGCCCCGTCGCGCCGAAGACGCGCCGGGTATGACAAGGCGGCGGCCGTTCGATCCGCGATCGCAGACCCCCTTGGCCTTACTTACGGCTCCCACCTGACCCGACCCGACCCGCCGCCTTGGGACTCTGGTGCCCAGTACAGCAGCCGGCGCAGGGCGTGGTCGACCAGTTGGTAGAGTGTGATGGTGATGGTGGCGAGGATGGCGAGGGCGGCGAACATGAGGTCGGTCTGGATGCGGGCGTTGGCGTTGATCATGACGTAGCCGAGGCCGGCGGAGGCGCCGACCCATTCGCCGATGATGGCGCCGATGGGGGCGAAGGCGGTGGCGACGCGCAGGCCGGAGGCGAGTGCCGGCAGGGCGGCGGGCAGACGGATGTGGCGCAGGCTGGCGGTGCGGCCTGCATTCATGGTGTGGGCGAGGTCGAGCAGGGATGGGTCGGTGCGGCGCAGGCCGTCGGCGAAGTTGGCGGTGACGGGGAAGAAGATGACGAGGACCGTCATGACGATTTTGGCGGTGATGCCAAAGCCGAACCAGAGGACGAGGAGGGGAGCGAGGGCGAAGACGGGGATGGCCTGGCTGAGGACGAGGATGGGCATGAGCCAGCGTTGCAGGGTGGTGGAGGCGACGATGCCGATGGCGGCAACGGCGCCGAGCAGGGTGCCAAAGAGCAGCCCGAGCAGGATTTCGGCGAGGGTCGTGATTGTGTTGGTGAACAGCAGGTCGTGTTGCGCGAGGAGGGCGGCGCCCACCGATTGCGGGGTTGGGAGCATGAAGGGCGGCACGGGCGTGAAGGCGGTGATAGCCCACCAGGCGACGAGAAAGACGGCGATGGTGATGGGCGGGCGCAGGAATTTCATGCGGCGAGCTCGCGCAGCAGGGCGCCCTGGGTTTGCAGGACGGCGGGATCATCCGGCGCGCGCGGCGGCGGACCGGGGACGACAAGCGGGGGCCGCAGGCAAGGCGGATCACCGGCGAGGATCAGCAGGCGGTGGCCGATGCGGCAGGCTTCCTGCGGGTCGTGGGTGATGAGCAGGGTGGTGCAGCCGGCCAGCAGTTCGGAGGCGAGGTCCTGGATGCGGGCGCGGGTGATGGTGTCCAGCGCGGAGAAGGGTTCGTCCATCAGCACGATGGGGCGTTGTTCGTAGAGCGTGCGGGCGAGTGCCGCGCGCTGACGCATGCCGCCGGAGAGCTGGGCGGGCAGTGCTTTTTCCCGCCCAGCCAGGCCGACGCGGCCGATCAGGTTATGCGCGAGGTCCAGATTTTTGGGCTGGCGGCGCAGACGGGCGCCGAGTGTCACGTTATCGAGCAGGCTCGCCCAGGGCAGCAGGAGATCCTGCTGGCCCATATAGGCGATGCGCTGCGCGAGCGGCTGCCCGTCGCTCGCCGTGATCTGGCCGGCGGATGGGGCGTCGAGGCCCGCGATCATGCGCAGGAGCGTGGTTTTACCCACACCGCTGGGGCCGAGCAGAACCAGGAGCTCGCCGCCCCGCATGGTGAAGGTGAGGTCCTCGAAGACCGTCAGCCCGCCGTAGCGCGACGCCAGGTTTTCGATGTGTATGGCGGGGGCCGGCTGCACCTCAGCCGGTGATCTGCACGGCGTAGTGGTCGAGCGGGTAGGCGTGCTTGATCAGGCCGGTGTGCTGCATGAAGTCGCGGTAGGCGCGGTAGCGCGCGGCGTCGAGATGCGCCGGATCCTGGGCGAAGTAGCCTGGCAGGGCGTTCCAGGACGCGATGTCGAGCTTGTCGTTCAGGCTTTTGTTCTCGGCCAGGAATTTGGCCAGCATCGGCTGCACATGGCTGACCAGATAATGGGCTCCTTCCTTCACCGCGCCCAGAAATTTCGGCAGCGCCGGGTTGGTGATGCCGGTGGTGTTGGAGAGGATGATCAGTTCGTCGGAGGGCGGCACGCCGTAGTTTTCGGGCAGGAAGATCACCGGGTCGAGGCCGGCCTGGGCCAACTGGATATCCTCATAGGTCCGGTAGGTGCCGATGACGGCGGCGACCTCGTGGCTCATCAGCGAGGTGACGAGGTTGAAGTTGACGTTGACGAGGGTGACGTCGGCGAGGCCGAGGCCGGCGTGGCGCAACATGGTGGCGATGATGTCCTCCTCGACGCCGGCGACCGAGTAGCCGATTTTTCTGCCCCTGAGGTCGGCGAGGGTTTTAATGCCGCTGTGGCCGAGGGCCGTGAGCGTGCTGAGCGGTTTGTCGATGAGGGTGCCGGTGCGCAGGACAGGGAGGCCCTGGTCGACCAGGAGGTAGAGTTCGGTCTGGTAGCTGAGCGCGGCGTCCGCCTTGCCGGCCGCGACCAGGCGGGGCGGGAGATCGGGGTCGGTGGGGGCGATGAGGTCAACGTCCAGCCCCGCGCGGGCGAAGGCGCCGATATACTTGGCGGTGAACAGGGTGGCGTGGTCCGGGTTGACGAACCAATCGAGCATGACGGTGAATTTTTGCAGCGGCGCCATGGTCTGGGCGATGGCGGGGCGGGCCGCGCAGGCGGCGATGGCCGCGATCAACATACGGCGATTCAAGGCGGGCTTAGACATGTTATCCTTCCCTTCGCTGGCATTACCCAGACAGGTTCAACGGGTATGATCTCAGCCTGCGGATTGCAGACACCCCGGTAGGCTGAGTGTTTGGGCAAACGGTAGGATGCGTCAAGTGTGCGGACATGGGATGGCCGAGCCTTTGCGTGGGACGGCCATGCGCCTGCCGATTGCGGTGAGCGTGTTGATGGCGGAGGGTTTCAGCCTGTCGGCGGCCATTTGCCTACGGAAGCGCCTGACGCAGGCGCAGGTGAAGTCCCGTATCGGTACCGGGCACGGATATCTTTCGGACCTGGGAAAAGGCCGCCGCGCCGGCGCACCGGAACCGCCTGGCGCTGGCGACGTGCCGGAAAATTTTTCACGGCGAGCCATGCGTAAGGGATGCGCTGTTGTTGAGATCAGGCTATGGCACGGCCAAACATACAGGGCTGCGGCGTTACATGAGCGGATTCAGATTTGGTTGCTCGGTCATCCTGATAACCATCTCATTTTGCTTCTACCCGTTGTCTCTTGCTGCGGAAGAAACTCCGTTTTTGGTGCCTATATCGGTCCAACAAGGTAACTCACCCGATTTCACGGTTTATCAAAGCGTTCCCGTTGACTTCAAGCAAGCCGGCATGACGGGTTTTGTGCAAATTCTTCAAGATAAGAGAGTGACGCCGGAATATCGGCGGACCTGGGGCATGTCTGCTGATCCCGAGGCTGATCCCGATATGGCGCTTGGTCCCGATGATCCTTGGGTGAAGAGCATCAAGGAACATCCCCTGCAAAACGGACGCCTTCGGCTCATTGATCGCAAGGGGCACGTCATTGCCGTCGAATCATTCGCAGAGCCGCTTGCCACGATTGAAACAGACTATTTTTACGGCACAAAATTTCCCACCTACCTTGTCTCAGCCGATTACGGAGTCGGAGTAGGGTCCTACGCCGGACCAGCCACAACACTCGTTGAGATACGCGGCGGAAAACTTATCCATATTCCTATCATGTTTGCACAGTCACTCAAAAACGGCTGGAAAATCGTTCCCGCATCGAGCGGCGCAGGCAAAGAGATTGAAACAGTGCAATGCCACCCTAACGATCAGAACCCAAACTGGGCTGCCTCAAGTCAGTTTATCGTTGTCTTCAGCAGCTATCGCTTCACGAATGGGCAATGGCGCCAAAAATCAATTACGAAGATAGGAATTTGGGAAAGCGACGAGGGTTGGCCTCCTCGCTCCGCGTTTCCTTGAATTCGTGCATGACGGTGTGTCCCAACAACTGTAACAAAAATCCAGCATTTTGGAATGCTGGAATGTCGGCTGGTTCGTGAAGCCAACAGGTCGACCCATCATTTATCGCGGCCAAAAGGTTTTTTGCTGCTTTTTTCAAAAAAGCAGCGCTGGCTTCCTTAAAACCGCGCCACCAGGCACGCGAGACCGACCGCCAACCCGACCTCGCGGTTGAACGTGAAGAGTTGCAGGCACCGCGCCGGGTTGTTCACGTCGAGCCGGATGATCTGCCAGGCCAGCAGTGCTGCCGGTAATGCGAGCACGAGGTAGCCCACCGCGTGTGCGTGCGTGATGGCCATCGTGACGAGCAGGAGGGCCATCATGCCGCCGTAGCTTGCCGCCAGCAGCTGGCGGGTGTTGTGGGCGAACAGGCGGGCGGTGGATTTCACGCCGATGAGCGCGTCGTCCTCACGGTCCTGGTGCGCGTAGATCGTATCGTAGCCGAGAATCCAGAGGATTGCCGCGGCGTACAGGCACACCGAGGCGAAACTGACGAAATGGCCGGTTGCGGCCGCAAAACCCATGGGTGCGGCCCACCCGAACGTGACGCCGAGGACCACCTGCGGCCACCAGGTGACGCGCTTGGCGAGCGGGTAGAGCACGACCGGGATCAGGCTGATGACGCCGAGGATGCGCGCCCGGAAATCCAGTTGCAGCAGGATGAGCAGGCCGATCGCGCAGAGGATCGCGAGGAAGACCAGCGCATCGCGCGGCCTGAGCGCGCCGGAGGCGAGCGGGCGGGTGCGCGTGCGCTCAACCTCGCGGTCCATCTTGCGGTCCCACAGATCGTTCACGACGCAGCCGGCGCCGCGCATGACGACGGCGCCGATGCCGAACAACAGGAGCAGCCAGAAGCCGCCCCAAAAACTCGGCGCGAACAGGCAGATCGACCACAGGCCGGGAAGGAACAGCAGCCAGGAGCCGATCGGGCGGTCGAACCGGGCGAGGATGGCGTAGGGCACGTAGCGGGGCGGCAGGCGGCTGACCCAGCCGGTGGCGCGGATATCGGTAAATCCATCCATGGGTGGTATTGTGCGCCGCATGGGTGACACGTCAATTCGGCTTTTCGTGGAACCGCCCCTGCAGGCAGGCGCGGTGGTCGGCGTGAGCGACGCGCAAGCGCATTATCTCGCCAATGTCATGCGGCTCGCGGCCGGGGACACGATACGGGTCTTTGATGGCGTATCTGGTGAGTGGCGCGCGGAGGCGGTTTCGGTCACGCGCAAAGCCGTGACGCTGGAGATGCGCGCCCGCATCCGCGCGCCCGAGCCCGAGCCTGATTGCTGGCTGTGCTTCGCGCTGCTCAAACGCCAGAAGACCGACCTCGTGGTGGAAAAGGCCACGGAGCTCGGCGCCTCCGTCATCCAGCCCATCATCACCGCGCGCACGCAGGCCGACCATGTGAACCTCGAGCGCCTGCGCGCCATCGCCATCGAGGCGGCGGAGCAATGCGAGCGGCTGGTGGTGCCGGAGATCCGCCCGCCGCTCGCGCTGGCCCGGCTGCTGCAGAGCTGGCCGGCGCGCCGCCTGTTCGTCGCCGACGAGCGGCGCGAGGATATGGTGCTGCGGCCGCTTGCCGCCAACGAGCCTGGCGCGCTGCTGATCGGCCCCGAGGGCGGCTTTACCGAAGCGGAGGTTGACGGTATCCGGGGCCACCCACAGATGACCAAAGTGTCACTGGGTCGCCGCATCCTGCGGGCCGAAACTGCCGCCATCGCCGGGCTCGCGCTGCTCCTCAGCGCCGCACCCGCAGAGGAGTAACGCTTGTCGAACCCCGGAGACGCCGACGGCCGCATCATCACCGACGAGCGCGATCTCGCGGCGTATCTGGCCTCCGGGTGCAAACCGGCATCGGCTTTCACCATCGGCACCGAGCATGAGGCCTTTGCCTTCGGCCCTGATATGGCGCCGCCCTCCTACGAGCAGCCCAACGGCATCCGCGACCTGCTCGCCGCGATCGAGGCGCGCGAGGGCCTGATCCCGATCACCGACCGCGGCAACACGATCGGCCTCAAGGGTAATGGCGCGTCGCTCTCGCTCGAGCCAGGCGGCCAGTTCGAGCTATCGGGTGCGACGCTGCCGGATCTGCACGCGACCAGGGCCGAGCTGAGCGCGCATATCGCGCGCCTGCACGCGGTCGGGCCCGGCCTCGGGCTCGGCTTCGCACCGCTCGGGTTCCACCCCACGGCGCGTCGCGCCGACATGCCGTTCATGCCCAAGGGGCGCTATGGCATCATGCGGGACTACATGCCGAAAGTCGGCACGCGCGGGCTCGACATGATGCTGCGCACCTGCACGGTGCAGGTGAACCTCGATTTCTCGTCCGAGGCCGACATGGTCGCGAAAATGCGCTTGGGGGCGGCGCTGCAGCCGCTGGCGACCGCGCTGTTCGCGAATTCGCCGTTCTACGAGGGCCGGCCGAACGGGCTGCTCTCCAACCGCGCGCAGGTATGGACCGATACAGACAATGCGCGCGCCGGCATCCCCGCGATCATTTTCGATGCGGGTTTCGGGTTCGAGGCCTATGCCAGCTGGCTGCTCGATGTGCCGATGTATTTCGTCTACCGCGACGGCGTGTATCATGACGCGGCCGGCGCCTCGTTCCGCGACTTCATGGCCGGCAAGCTGGCGGCTCTGCCGGGCGAGCGCGCGACACTGGGCGATTTTGCCGACCACGGCACCACCGCGTTCCCCGATGTGCGGCTGAAGCGCTATATCGAGACGCGCGGGGCAGATAGCGGGCGGCCGGAGATGATGCTGGCGCAGTCGGCGTTCTGGACCGGCATTTTCTACGACCCGGCGGCGCTCGCGGCGGCGCAGGCGCTGGTCAAGCCGATGTCCTACGAACACATCCTCGCGCTGCGGGCCGCGGTGCCGGTGACCGGCATCAACACCGATTTCGGCGCCGGCAGCCTGCGCAATCTGGCACGCGACGCGCTGGCGATTGCGCAAGGCGGCTTGCGCGCGCGGGGGCGGGAAGAGGAGATGTACCTCGAACCCCTGCTTGAAATCGCGGCTGGCGGGCCGACGCAGGCGGAGTATTGGCTCGGGCGGTACGAGGGTGCGTGGGCCGGCGACGTGACGAGGATCTTTGAGGAAGCAAGGTTTTAGGAAAAACTATATAATTCCGGGCCGGAGACGCGATGCCGCCCCAGCCCATGGCCAAGAGTGATCAAAGTTTTTTTGCTACTTTTTGTTCACAAAAAGTAGTGCTTACTTTCTCACTGCCCTTCATGGACCCGTCTTCACCCCACCCTTAGGCAAAACGCGTTGAGCCGCCCAGCGTCCGTTCCATATCGCGAAGCAGTCGCCGCCTGATGCGGACGACATAACAACATCAGCGAAGGAACCAGTTCATGGGTTTATTCACCAAGCCGATCAAAACACTCGACGACCTGTTCGTGCACACGCTGCAGGACATCTATTATGCCGAAAACCAGATCACCAAGGCGCTGCCGCAGATGATCGAAAAGGCGACGAACCCGGTGCTGAAGCAGGGTTTCGAGATGCACCTGCAGGAAACGCATGGGCAGATCGCGCGTCTGGAGCAGGTGTTCGCCGCGCTCAACCAGCCGGTGAAGGGTGTTACGTGCGAAGCCATCGACGGTATCGTGAAGGAAGCCAAGGAGATCATCTCGGACGTGGATGACGCAGCGGTGCTTGACGTAGCGCTCGCCGGCTCTGCGCAGGCCGTGGAGCATTACGAGATCAGCCGCTACGGCACATTGATTTCGCTGGCGCACCAGCTCGGCTATAATCAGGTTGTGCCGCATCTGCAGGCGAACCTGGATGAAGAAAAAGCCGCGGACCGCAAGCTGACCGAGATTGCGGAACAGCATGTTAACAAGCGTGCGGCTTAACGGTTGCAGAAGGCCAGGGGGCCTTGCCCCCTGGCCCCCCAGCCGAGGCGAAGCAACCCGTTAGTTGTTCGCGATCTTCGAGATTTGGCCTTGCATAGCCGTTAGCAGGGCCGAAAACTGCCCGCCGTTATCGGTGATCACGGACGCATAATCGTTGCGCGTCGTGATGCGCAGGGATGTTCCCGCAACGATCACGTCCACGATCTTCGGGCTGCCATTCACCTCATCGACCGCCCAGCCCACATCCGCCGGCTGCTTGCCGGGGCTCGTGATCGTCGTGTCGACGATCGTGTCATTGCCCATCGTCGAGGTGCCGTTCACCGTGAAGCCGATGCCCTGATATGCCTTGATCTGATAGGTGATGTTGTAGGACAGCAGCTGGTGGAACAGCGTGAGGAACTGCTGGTGCTGTGTCGGCGTCGCGACACTCGCATACCGGCCGAGCACGTAGTCGCCGACCTGGTCGACCGCGACGATCTGGTTGACGAGCGTGCGCAGCTCAGTCGCCTTCTGGGCGTCGGTCGCCGAGCTGTTGACGACGGTGACAAGCTGCTGGCCGGCCTGGGTGATGAACGCCTTGGCGGCATCGGGCGGCACAATCTGCGCGCTGACTGGCCCCGGGATTGCGGCGAGCATGGGAGCGCCAATCATGGCGCCCAGAACGAAGCGGCGAAACATCATATGGGTAAATCCTTTAGCTGACATGTGCCGGAGGCCGTGACCATCGCCCTCGCGCGCGGTGCTAATATGGCCCCGCCGCGCCGAAAAAAAGGCACCGCCGGCGGACGGGCCGGCGGTTGATCCTGTCAGTGCGTCCAGTCCGGCGGGGTCGGGGTGTCTTCCTTGTCGATCTGCTGGATTTCCGAGGCGCGCGACTGCCGGTACAGGCTGCGGAAGGTCGCGTACGGGTCAAGCGCCGTGGCATTGATCTGGTCGATCGGCTGCAGGTACTGCGCGCGCGTGTTGATGAGGTGGATGCCGGTCTCGGCATAGCCAAAATCGTTCAGCGCCGTGCTTTCGGGCGCGACCGCCATCGGCGTTGCGTAGAATTCGACCGGCAGGTTCAGGATATCGCGCGCACCGGAGGGGCCGAACACGGGCAGGTAGATATAAGGCCCTTCGGGCACGCCCCAGATGGCCAGGGTGATCCCGAAATCGGTGTCGGTCTCGGGATAGCCGAGGTCGTTCGCGGGATCGAAAAAGCCGCCGAGGCCGGCGGTCGAGTTGACCAGGAAACGCACGAGCGAGGTGCCGGCGTCGCGCGGCTTGCCCTCGAGCATGAAGTTCACGAGCCGCGCCGGCTCACCGATATTGGTCACGAAATTGCCGACATGGTTGCGGATGCCGGTCGTGGTGATGTCCACATAGCCCTCGGCGATCGGCTTGAAGGCGTAGCGGTCGACCGTATTGTTGACCTTGAAGAAGAACCGGTTGGTCGGCTCGTAGGGGTCATTCTGCTGCTCGTAAGCCTGGTAGTCGGCGGTGTCGGTTTTCGGCGGCGGGGTCGCGCAACCGGCCAGCAGGCTTGCCATCAGTAGGCCAGGCGTCGCCACGCACAGCGCGCGGGCGGCTTTTGATTTCAAGGTACGACCGAACTTTTTCAACGCCCACAGCCTCCGTTTCGCGCGGCCCGGACGGGCCGCTCATGCTTGCATATGTGTTCTGTTTTAACGCCGCTTCAACCAGTAGTTCAGAGACCGCGGGCAGCCGTGGCAAAAGCACAACGCCCCCGCGTCGCCGGCCGGGGGCTTGCGGAAAGGACGTGGTGCTGCAATCAAACCGGCTGGACGGAGCGAACATGACCTACTCACCACAAAGCGAGACCCTCGAGCGCTGGGCGACCGGGACGCGGGTCAATCCGCTGCCCGCACGAGAGGGCGCGGCACCGCCGGCGATCTCGTTCGAGTTTTTCCCGCCGAAAACGGAGGCGCTGGAAGCCCAGCTCTGGGCCTGCGTCGAGCGCCTCGCCACCCTGCGGCCGCGCTTCGTCTCGGTCACCTACGGCGCCGGCGGCAGCACGCAGGAGCGCACGCACGCGACCGTGCTCCGCCTGGTGCAGGAAACCGAGCTCACGCCTGCCGCTCACCTCACCTGCGTCGGCGCCACGAGGGACGAGGTAGACGAAATCGCCCGGCGCTACTGGGCGGCCGGCGTCAAGCACATCGTCGCCCTGCGGGGCGACCCGCCGAAGGGCGAGACCTACGCGCCGCATCCGGGCGGCTATGATTTTGCGGCCGACCTGGTGGCCGGGCTGAAACGCGTCGCGGATTTCGAGATCACCGTCGCGGCCTACCCCGAAATCCACCCGCAGGCGCGCAGCCCGGAGGATGATCTCGACAACCTCAAGCGCAAGCTGGACGCCGGCGCGACCCGCGCGATCACCCAGATGTTCTTCGATAACGACGCGTTTTTGCGCTTCCTCGACCGCGCCCTCGCCGCCGGGATCAAGGCGCCGATCGTGCCCGGCATCATGCCGGTCTCCAACTATACGCAGGCGGCAAGGTTCTGCGCGCAATGCGGCACCAACGTCCCCAAGTGGATGGCGGAACTATTCGAGGGGCTGGATGAGGATATCGAAACCCGCCGCATGGTCGCGGCCGCCACGACCGCCGAGCAGGTCAGGATCCTGCAGGCGAACGGGATCGATGAGTTTCATTTTATTACGCTTAACAGGCCGGATCTGGTTTATGCGATCGCACGGATTTTGGGTGTTAAGGCAGGATAAGGAAGTACTGCTTTTTGTGAACAAAAAGCAGCAAAAAAACTTTATAACTCTCGGCCGGGGGCTTTGGCGGCCTAGCATCTCGGACCCAGGTTATAAAAATTTTTTGCTTCTTTTTTCTAAAAAAGAAGAGCTTCCTTGACTTACCTTGACGGCCTTAATTCCGCCCAGCGCGACGCCGTTGAGGCGACCGAAGGCCCCGTGCTGGTCCTCGCGGGTGCTGGCACCGGCAAAACGCGCGTGCTGACGACGCGCTTTGCGCATATCCTGCTCAGCCGGCGGGCGTTTCCCAACCAGATCCTGACTGTCACCTTCACCAACAAGGCGGCGCGCGAGATGCGCGAGCGGGTGGGCCGTATTCTGGGCCAGCCGGCCGAGGGGCTGTGGCTCGGCACGTTCCATGCGCTGGGCGCGCGCATGCTGCGGCGGTTCGCCGACCGGGTGGGCTTGCAGAGCAATTTCTCGATCCTGGATACCGATGACCAGCTGCGGCTGCTCAAGCAGGTGATGGAGGCGGCACGGATTGATGCGAAGCGCTGGCCGCCGAACGCGCTGATGGCGCAGATCCAGAAATGGAAGGACAAGGGGTTTGCACCCGGCGAAATTCCGGCGGCCGAGGACAGCGAATTCGCGAACGGCCGGGCGCAGGCGCTGTATGCCGCGTATCAGGAGCGGCTGCGCGCGCTGAACGCCGCGGATTTCGGGGATCTGCTCCTGCTGACGGTGAATTTGCTGAAAAACGACGCCGAGGTGCTGGCGACCTACCACCGGGCGTTCCGTTATATCCTGGTGGACGAGTACCAGGACACCAACCTCGTGCAGTATTACTGGCTGCGGCTGCTGGCGCAGGGCCACAGAAACATCTGCTGCGTGGGCGATGACGACCAGAGCATCTATTCCTGGCGGGGCGCCGAGATCGAGAACATCCTGAAATTCGAACGCGATTTTCCGGGGGCGAAGGTCGTGCGGCTGGAGGCGAATTACCGCTCGACGGCGCCGATTTTGGCGGCGGCCTCGCATCTGATCGCGCATAATGAGGGGCGGCTGGGCAAAACGCTGCACGCCGGGCGCAACGACGCGGCGGGCGATAATGTCGAGGTCGTAGCGCTGTGGGATTCCGAGGAGGAGGCGCGGATGGTGGGTGGCCGCGTCGAGGCGCTCAAGCGCGCCGGGCAGTCGCTCGCCGAAATGGCGATTCTGGTGCGGGCCGGGTTTCAGACCCGCGCTTTCGAGGAGCGGATGATCACGCTCGGGCTGCCCTACCGCATCATCGGCGGCCTGCGGTTCTATGAGCGGGCCGAAATCCGGGATGCCATCGCGTATCTCCGCGTGCTGGTGCAGCCGGCCGATGATCTCGCCTTCGAGCGGATCGTGAACACGCCCAAGCGCGGGGTGGGCGATGTGTCCCTGCGAGCGATGCATGAGCGGGCGCGGACCGGGGCGGTCTCGCTGTTCGCCGCGACCGAGGCGATGCTCCGGGACGGCGGTTTCAAGGGCAAACTGCGCCAGGCGATGGCCGAGCTGTTGGACGGTTTCGGCCGCTGGCGGGGGCAGCTTGAGCGCGAGGGCCATGTGATGACGCTGCAGACCATGCTGGAGGAGAGCGGCTACACCGATATGTGGAAGGCCGACAAATCGCCCGACGCGCCGGGGCGCCTTGAGAACCTGAAGGAGCTCGTGCGGGCGCTGGCGGATTTCGAAAGCCTGCAGGGGTTCCTGGACCATGTCGCGCTGGTGATGGAGAACGAGCAGGAGAGCGACGACCACAAGCTTTCCATGATGACGCTGCATGGCGCGAAGGGGCTGGAATTCGACACGGTGTTTCTGCCGGGCTGGGAAGAGGGCGTGTTTCCGAACCAGCGGGCGCTGGATGAAGGCGGGAACAAGAGCCTCGAGGAGGAACGGCGGCTCGCTTATGTCGGCATCACCCGGGCGCGGCAGCGGGCGATCATCAGCCACGCGGCCAACCGGCGGATCTATGCGAATTGGCAGTCCTCGATCCCCAGCCGGTTTCTGGACGAGCTGCCGGCTGAATACGTGACGCGCAGCGGGACCGCCGCGGTCAACCAGGCGGCGCGGCTGGCGGCGACGCCGGTCAGTTTTCCGCTGATGGCGCGGCGCACGCGCGAGGCGGATGCGTGGGAGACGCCGGCGCGGCCTGCGCGCGCGGATGCCATCCCCGTGGGGGCGCGCGTGTTCCACCAGAAATTCGGCTATGGCCGGGTGATCGCGGCCCATGACGACCGGCTCGACATCGATTTCGAGATGTCCGGCGAGAAGCGGGTGCTGGACCGTTTCGTGGAGCGGGCGTGATGGCCGAGGAAGTGCTCGATTGCGTGGCTTTGCGCGTGCCGGCGCACGCGATGGAGGCCTTCGAGGCGGCGTTGAGTGCCGTCTGCCGGGCGGTGTCGTTCTTTCACGACGAAGACAACGACGTCTGGGATTTGCAGGGGGTGAAGGAGCGCGGGGCGCATGAGGCGGAGCTCGCCGCGGCGCTGCTGGTGGCGGAGATGATGTCGGGCGTGGCGCCCGACATCCAGCGCTCGCTGGTGCCGGTGGCGGGGTGGCTCGCGCGCACGCAGGCAGCCTTTCCCGAGCAGCTGATCGGCCGGCGCTTTGCCGTGCGCGGCACGCATATCGTCGCACCGCCGATCCCGGGGCGGATTGTGCTGACGCTGGATGCCGGGCTCGCGTTCGGTACCGGTGAGCATAATTCGACACGTGGCTGCCTGGTGGCACTGGAATCCGTAGCGCGGCGGGAGCGGCCGCGGCGCATTCTGGATCTGGGGACGGGCTCCGGCATTCTCGCAATCGCGGCGGCCAAGCTTTGGCGGCGGCCGGTGCTGGCGAGCGACATCGATCCGCGCGCGGCCAGGGTCGCGGGGGCGAATGCGGCGCTGAATGGCGTGGCGGGGCTGGTGAGCGCGATCCGCGCGGATGGCTGGACCGACCCCAGGATCACGCGCGGCGCGCCTTATGATCTTGTGTTCGCAAATATCCTGGCGCGGCCGCTTTGCGCGATGGCGCATGAGCTGGGGGCGCATCTGGCGCCGGGGGGTGTTGCGATTCTCGCCGGACTGTTGACGACCCAGGCGCGCTGGGTAATTTCGGTGCACCGCCGCGCTGGCCTCGTACTGGAACGCCATTTTGTCGATGGCGCGTGGTCCATACTGGTCCTACGAAGCTAAATTACTGGTATCCGGGGCCACTCGGCCATCCAATGTTTCGTCTGAAGCCTAGAGCCCCTGGATGGGGTCGAGGGGCAGAGCCCCTCGCCTTTTTACTTCGTCCGCGCCACCACATCCGCGATCTGCGACCGCAGGATCCCGATATCCGCGAGCTCGCGGTCGGACAGGTTCATCAGTTCGGCGCGGGCGTTCTGCCGGGCGCGCCAGGTTTTGAAGGCGCCGGTCAGCGTCTGGTGACGCTCGGCCTCGACCTGAGGGGTCTGGCGGGCGAAGAGCAGGTCGCTGACCTTGCTCAGTGAGAAATGGTTAGAGATATTGGTCGACATGGGTACACCTGGTTGCTATCGGACGGCCGGCTCGAGATGATCCAGCGGCGTCGTTACGGAGCGGATATAGCGCCTGGAACCGATTTCAGCGCCGCGACCGGCGCCGTGTCAGACCCGCGTTTCGCGCATGGTTAGGGGTTTATCTATGATGTCAGAACATGCACAACGGCTGGCGAACCTGCGCAAGGCGATGGCGGCGCAGGAGCTGGACGGGTTTTTGATCCCCCGCGCGGATGAGCATCTCGGCGAATACGTCCCGGAATCCGCGGAACGCCTGGCTTTTATCACCGGTTTCACCGGCAGCGCGGGGATGGCCGTCGTGCTCGCCGAGCGCGCGGTGGTATGGTCGGACGGGCGCTATACGCTGCAGCTGGAACAGCAGACGGACGCCGCGTTATGGGAGCGGCTGCACCTGATCGAGCAGAAACCGGAGGACTGGCTTGCGCAAAACGCAGCCGGCCGGCGCATCGGCTACGACCCGTGGCTGGTGAGCGCGGACACGCTGGCCAAGTTCACGGGCGTGGAGATGGTCGCGGCGGCGCGCAACCCGGTCGACGAGATCTGGGCGGACCGCCCTGCCCCGCCGCTGGCGCCCGCGGTGGCGCATGCGGAGAATTTTGCCGGCAAACGCTCGGCCGCCAAACGCGCCGAGATCGCGGCCGCCCTGGCCGAGGCCGGGCAGGACGTGGCGGTGCTGAGCGACCCCGCCTCGCTCGCCTGGCTGTTCAACATACGCGGGACGGACGTGGAATTCACGCCGATCGCGCTCGGCTATGCGCTGCTCTTCGCGGACGGCACCGCCACATTGTTCATGCCGCCCGCCAAAATCACGCCCGGGCTGCGTACGCATCTCGGCAACGAGGTTCTGGTTCAGGACCGCACGGCGCTGCCCTCCGCCCTGGCGGATCTGGGCGACAAGACCGTGCGCTACGATCCGGCGGGCATGCCGGTCTGGTTCGAGACGACGCTTAAGGAGGCAGGGGCGACGGCGGTGCACGCGCCGGACCCGGTGGCACTGCCGCGCGCGTGCAAGAACGAGGTGGAGCAGGCGGGGGCGCGGGCTGCGCATCTGCGGGACGGCGTGGCGATGGCGCATTTTTTGAGCTGGCTCGCGGCGGCGGCCCCTACCGGTGCGGAGACCGAAATGTCGGCGGCCGCGCGGCTGTTGGCGTGCCGGGCGGCGCAGGCGCTTTTTGCGGGCGAAAGTTTCCCGGCCATCTCAGGGGCGGGCGAGCATGGCGCCATCATCCACTACCGCGTCTCGCCGGAGAGCAACCGGGCGATCAAGCCGGGTGAGGTCTACCTCATCGATAGCGGCGGCCAGTATCTGGATGGCACGACGGACATCACGCGCACGATATGGACCGGGCCGGGGCCGGCGCCCGACGAGGTCCGCGGCCATGCGACCCGGGTGCTGGCCGGGCATATCGCGCTCGCGATGGCGGTGTTTCCCGAAGGTGTCGCCGGCCCGCATCTGGACGCGTTCGCCCGTGCGGCCCTCTGGCAGGCGGGGCTCGACTACGACCATGGCACCGGGCATGGCGTCGGCTCCTATCTTTCGGTCCATGAGGGCCCCGTCTCGATTTCCCGCGCGGCCAGGCCGGTGCCATTGCAGGTCGGCATGATCCTTTCCAACGAGCCGGGTTTGTACCTGCCCGGCGCTTACGGGATACGGACGGAGAACCTCGTGCTGGTGCAGCCGGCAGAATTTCCCAGTGCCAAGCGTAAATTTCTGCGGTTTGAGACGCTGACGCTCGCCCCGTTCGACCGCGCGCTGATCGAGCCCTCATTGCTGACGCCGGCGGCGCGCGCCTGGCTGAATGAATACCACGCGCGGGTGCGGCAAATTCTGACGCCGCATCTGGCGGACGCGCCGGCGGTGCGGGCCTGGTTAGATGACGCGACCACAACAATATAAAGATTGACCAGTGAGACCCTGACATTGCAAAATTATTTTGTCGATTCGCCGCGATTTTGGGGTTGATCGCACTTAACCGAAGGTGGCCGGACCATGCGCCTGTTCGTAGCCCTCGATCTCCCGTGGGAGATCAAAGAAGAATTATCCGATCTCTCCTGTAATCTACCGGGCGCAAGATGGGTTCCGACTGATAATTTTCACCTGACTTTGCGTTTCATCGGGGAGGCGAGCCGGCTGCAGGCGGAGGAGATCGACCTTGCGCTGGCCACCCTGCGCGGCCGCAGCTTTGCCTTTTCGCTCTCGGGCCTTGGCTGGTTCGAAAAGGCCGGGCGGGTCTCGACGCTGTGGGCCGGGGTTGAGCGCAATGCCGATCTCGCGCGGCTGCAGGCGAAGGTGGAAACCGCCCTGCACCGTGTCGGCCTGCCGCCGGACCGGCGCCGCTTCACGCCGCACGTGGCGCTGGCGCGGATGGACGCGCCGGTGACGCCGTCTCTCACGAGCTTCGTGCAGGCTAACAACCTGTACCGTTCGGCGCCGATCCGCGCGGATAACGTGACGCTGTTCAGCTCGTTTCTGGGGAAGGACCAGCCGACATACACGCCGGAGGCGGAGTATGCGCTGGGGTAAACGCTGTGTCACCGGCACGTCCCCTGCCTAACCGCTTTCTGATCTCCTCAGGCTCACCCTTCGAATCCGAAATCGGCTATTCCCGCGCCTGGAGCCGGAGATATTGATTGAGATTGAGGTAACGGCAAGGCGGCTCTCTGCTGGATAGGCGAAGTTTAACCTTCACTCAGCGCAAGGGCGCTGAGTGAAGGTTTCGATTAAGGAAGGAAGTACTTCTTTTTTGAAAAAAAGAAGCAAAAAACTTTTGTTAATTTGGGCGACGGGCAGTTCCACTGGCTTGGTCTAAATTTACAAAAATTTTTGCGCGCTTTTTTTAAAAAGCGCCGCTTACTTACTCAATTCCTAAACTTACTTGCCCTGTCAGTAGCGCGTCCTCCTTCAACTCCACCCCCGTCAACTTCCGCCGCAACGCCTCGCGCATCAGCCACGCCAGCGTGTCGCCAGCCGCCTCGTAAGACAGCCCGCCCTTCGTATGAATGTTCGAAATACAGTTGCGCGCGGAATCGCGCGTGCCGCGGCGCGGCTGGTAGGTCAAATAAATCCCAAGACTTTCCGCAACCGACAGACCCGGCCGCTCGCCGATCAGAATCGCGCATAGCTTCGCGCCCAGCCGCTCGCCGATGTCATCGCCAATTGCAACGCGCGCCTGTGTGGCGATCACCACCGGCGCGATGCGGAAATCCTTGAGCCGCGCCAAGGCCGCGTGCAGCATCGGCACCGCATTCGCCGCCACCGCCGTCGCCGACAGCCCGTCCGCGATCACAAACACCGCGTCATAATTCCCCGGCGCCAGCAACGCCTCGCAATCGCCGTGCAGCCGCCGCCCCTGGTCCGGCCGGCGCAAATACGTCTCCCGATTTTCCGCCTCGCTGCGCACCTCGATCACCGGCCCGTCGATCAGCGCCTTGATCGCCCCGGTATCGAGCCGCGTGTGCACCGCATCGCGCGCCTTCGCATGCGCCAGCTGAAATTCCAGCACGTCCTTCGTCGCCATCGCGTCGCCCACACGCGCAAGCCCGATCCGCGCGCGCGTGGTCGCCCGCAGCTTCGCCCACGGATCGATGACATGTTCGATGTCAGGCGGCATCGTTGCCGATCAGCCGCCGCAAAAACTTGGGCTCAGGAATCCGCATCCGCCCCGCGCGGTCCACCATGTCCATTTTTTCAAGCCACAGTTCGAATTCCGGCGTCGGCCGCACGCCGAAATTCGTTCGCAGATACAGCAGATCATGATAGGAGAGGCTCTGGTAATTCAGCATCACGTCGTCAGCGCCCGGCACCGTGATCACGAAAGTCACGCCCGCCACCGTCAGCAGCGTCATCAACGTATCCATATCGTCCTGGTCAGCTTCCGCGTGGTTCGTATAACAAACATCGCAGCCCATCGGCACGCCGAGCAGCTTGCCGCAAAAATGGTCCTCCAATCCCGCGCGGATGATCTGCTTGCCGTCGTACAGATACTCGGGGCCAATGAAGCCCACCACCGTGTTAATCAGCAGCGGCTTGAAAGCCCGCGCGACGGCGTAGGCCCGCGCCTCGATGGTCTGCTGGTCGATCCCGAAATGCGCATCCGCCGAGAGGGCCGCCCCCTGCCCCGTTTCGAAATACATGACATCCTGCCCGACCGTCCCGCGCCCTAACGCCAGCGCCGCCGCCTGCGCCTCGCGCAGAATGGCGAGGTCGATCCCGAACCCCTTGTTGGCCGCCTGCGAGCCTGCGATCGACTGAAACACCAGATCCACCGCGCCGCCGCGGTTCATCACCTCGATCACGTTCGTCACATGCGTCAGCACGCAGGTCTGCGTCGGGATCTCGTAGCGCTGCCGCAAGCCATCCAGCATGTCGAGCAGGGCCAAGCAGTTCGGCACGTTATCGGTCGCGGGATTGATGCCGATCACCGCATCGCCGGTGCCGTATAACAGCCCGTCCAGCGTGCTCGCGGCGATGCCGGCGAGGTCATCGGTCGGGTGGTTTGGCTGCAGGCGCGTCGACAGCCGCCCGGGCAGGCCGACCGTATTGCGGAATTTGGTCACGACCGAGCATTTGCGCGCCACCGCGATCAGATCCTGGTTGCGCATCAGCTTGGACACCGCCGCCACCATTTCCGGCGTCAACCCGGGGCCCAGGTCCTGCAACGCCGCCGTGTCGGCCTCGTAGGACAGCAGCCAGTCACGAAACCCGCCAACGGTGAGGTGCGACACCGCGGCGAAGGCGCCGGCGTCATGCGTATCGATGATCAGCCGCGTCACCTCGTCCGCCTCGTAGGGGATCAGCGCCTCGTTCAGAAATGTTTTGAGGGGCAGATCCGCGAGCACGGTTTTCGCCGCCACGCGCTGCGCGTCGGTCGCAGCCGCCAGGCCCGCGAGCTCATCGCCCGAGCGCCGCGGCGAGGCGCAGCTCAGCACATGCTTCAGATCATCGAACCGGTAGGTCTCGCCGCCGAGCGACGTGGCATAGGAAGGCATGTCGCCATAGAACGGCGTTTTGTTGCGCGCCGCAACATAATTTCATGCGCGGGACTAGATGTTGGCCTGTTCTTCCGCCGGCGGCTCATCGCCCGGCGCGTAATACATTGCCGCGCATTCATCCGCCAAAACGCCCCCGGTGACGGTCAGGTCCGCCTTGAAGGCGTCGCGGATGAAATCCATCGTGTCGAAATGCCGGTCTTCGAAATACATGCGATGGACCTGCGCGCGCTCGGCGCCATAGACGATGCGCGAGATGCCGGCCCAAATCGAGGCCATGGTGCACATGCCGCAGGGCTGGAGCGTGGAGTAGAGCACGGCGCCGCGAAATTGCGGCTGGCCCAGGGCCTGGCCGGCGCGGCGCATGGCGACGACCTCGGCATGAGCCGTCGGGTCGCAGGTCTGGCCGACCTCGTTATGGCCTTGCCCGATGATCCGGCCATCCCGGACGATGACGCAGCCGATCGGGCTCGCACCCGGTGCGCGCTCCCCGGCCGCGGCGAGCGCCATGGCGCGGCGCATGAATTCCTCATCGCGGCTGGCTGTCATGCTGACTTCCCGATTTTGATGGGAAGGGTTTGGGGATGGGCCTGGGCGCGCGCAAGCGGCGTTGAGCTAGGAGCGCTACTTTTTTGAAAAAAAGTAGCAAAAAACTTTCGGAATTTGAGGTCATGGGCGATGACCTCGTCACAGCCCATGACCCGCTTAATCAAAGTTTTTTTGCTACTTTTTGTTCACAAAAAGTCGTGCTTACCTTCTCAGATCGAACTGCGATGAAACCCCGCCGGCTCGCGCTCGGCGTCAAACTTCTCATCGAGCGAGAGCGGCTCGGCATCCGGCGCGTTCATCAGGATCTGCTGGCGGGCCACCGGGTCGGCGACGGCGGGGACGCCGGCGCGGCGGTGCGAGTGGCCTTCCAGCATGCCGCCGGTCTCGATGGCCAGGAGGTCGTGGTTGACATCGCCGACGACGCGCGCGGTCGAGGTCAGGGTCACCATGTTGGCGCTGATATTGCCATGCAGGGTGCCGCAGACGCGCACGGTCTGGGCCGTGATGTTGCCGTGCACGGTGCCGCCGTCGGCGATCACCAGATGGCCGATCTCGATCTCGCCGGTGATCGTGCCTTCAACCTGCAGGTCGCCCTCGCTCTTGAGGTTGCCTTCGATCACCATGTCGGTGCTGATGATGGTCGGGACGTTGGATTTGGGCGGCTGGCGCGGCGCCTGCGGCTTCGGCGGCGCTGCGCGCATCGGCGGGGGGACGGGTTGCGGCGCTTCGGTCTTAGTTTTGAACATCATTCTGGCTCACCTTAACGTCAGAGGATTTAATGAAGTTGAGTGGGTTCTGCGGGGTCCCGTCGACGCGGGTCTCGTAGAGCAAGTGCGGTCCGGTGCTCCAGCCGGTGTTGCCCATCAGGCCGATCTGCTGGTGCAGCGAGACCGGCTCGCCGACGCGGACCAGGATACGGTCAAGATGTGAATAGCGGGTTGTCAAACCAAACCCGTGATCGATGATCACCAGCCGGCCGTAGCCGGTGGAGCCGCCGGCGAAGATCACCGTGCCAGGGGCCGTGGCATAGACCGGGGAGCCGATCGGGCCGCGCAGGTCGATGCCGACATGGAATTCGCGCGCGCCGGTGAAAGGGTCGGCGCGGTAGCCGAAGGGGCTCGAGATCGACATGTCGGCGACCGGGGCGGCGAGCGGGATGTGGCCGAGCAGGCGCGAGAGGCTCTGCAGCTGGCCGAGGTCGCGGCGCAGCAGTGACGCACCTTCGGGGATGCTGGACACAGGTCCGAAACGTGCGGGCGGCTGGCTGCGGACAAAACGCGACGGGTTGAGGCCGGTCGAGCGGATCAGGCTCTCAACCCCGCCGATGGTCGCCTGCGTTTGCGCGTTCAGGGCGTCGAGCTGCGCGCGTGTCTCTTCCTGCAGGGCGGTCGTCTGCGCCGCGGCCTCGGCGCGGGCGGCGGCCGCCTCCGCGAGCGCCGCGGCGCTGATGCTGTGAGCCTCGTTCAGGGCCTGGGCGCGGTCCTGCGCCAGCTGTTTGTCCCTGGCGCTCAGTGCCACGAGGCGCGCCTGGTCCTGCCGCAGCTCAGCCCGCAAGACCGCGGCCGTATGGTCTTGCCTTGCCTGCCCCTGCCAGCTGAACGCCGTCGCCACGGTGGCGGTCGCGAGCCACACGCCGGCGGCGAGGGCAGCACCGGCCGCCGCGATCTGCCGGCGCTGCGAGATGGTGATCGTGGCAATCCGTCCCGAACCGCGAACGAGTATCTGGCGATCCGGAAACCAGCGATGCGCGAATTCACGAAGCCATTCGAAGCAACGGGAGAGTCGTAACATCATCAGCCGCAACCTCACCGAAAAATTACAAATCTATGAGGGTATCCTCAGAAGCATAGTCTCCGGTAACGTTCAACAGATAATATTCGCGCAAACGATGATTCTTTTTTGGCGGCAGTCGCCGGATTAGAGCTTAATCACTACGTTTGGTTAATATTCCACAACTGATGCGGGAGTGCGTTAACGAAGCGGACATGATCGACCACCGGCTTTTTTTAAAAAAGCCGCAAAAGACTTTTGGGTATTCGGGTTTTAACCGCGCGGAGGTTCGGTTTTTTCCTCGGGCGCCGGGTCAGGCGGTGATTGCGGTCCGACGCGCGCCGGTTTTCTGTGGCCGAGTTTTTCGGTAATCGTTTCTGCCACAACAAAAAGCGGGCCAATGAACAGTACACCGATCAATGTCGCGATCAGCATGCCGCCGAACACCGTGGTGCCGATGGACTCCCGCGCGCCGGCACCAGCACCCGTTGCAATCACCAGCGGAATGACGCCGACGATGAACGCGAGGGCCGTCATCAGCACGGGCCGGTAGCGCGTGCGCGAGCCTTCCTCGGCCGCGTCACGGATGCTGATCCCGCCTTGCTCGAGACGATCTTTTGCAAATTCAACGATCAATATGGCGTTCTTCGCAGCAAGGCCGATCAGCAGCACGAGGCCGACCTGGCCGTAGACATCGAGCGGCATGCCGCGAAGTTTGAGACCGAGCAGGCCGCCGAACAACGCAAAGCCGACCGGCAGCAGCACGGCGAAGGGCAGGAACCAGCCTTCGTAGAGCGCGACCATGAAGAGGAACGAGAACACGACGGCAAAGATGAACGCGTCAGCCTCCTGGCCGGAGGCCAGCAATTCCTGATAGGTCAATCCGGTCCATTCATAGCCATAGCCTTTCGGCAGATGCTTATCCGCCGCCTGCTCGAGGGCCGTGATCGCCTGGCCGTCGGAATAGCCGGGCGCGGCCGCACCATTCACCAGCACCGCCGGATACTCATTATACAAAGTATCGGCGTCCGCCCCCTGCACGGTCTTCACCGTGACCAGGCTGCTGAGCGGCACCTCCGACCCATTCGCGCTCTGTACGTATAGATTATCGATATCCGAGACCTTCGAGCGGAACTGCTGGTCGGCCTGCACGATCACCTGGAAGACAAAGTTCTGGTAGTTGAACAGGTTGACGAATTGCGAGCCGAGATAGTCCTGCATCGTCGTGTAGACAAGGTCGGGCGAGACGCCGAGCAGCTCGGCGCGGTCGGTCTTCACGCTGACCTCGACCTGCGGCTGGTTGGCGGTGAAGCCCGTGAACACCGAGGCGAGGCGCTTATCCTCGTTGGCCGCCAGCACCAGGGCGCGCGAGGCGGAGGCGAGCTGCTGGTAGGTCTCGCCGTTCTGCGCCTCGAGCACGAAGTTGATGCCGCCCGTCGGGCTGACGCCGGGGATGGAGGGCGGGTCGAAGGCGGTGATGTTGGCCGACGGGATCGCGTTGAACGCGCCCTTCAGATGCGCCATCAGGTTGGCCGCCGAATATTTGCCGCCGCGCTGGTCCCAGGGGGTCAGGATCGCGATTACCAGCGCGTTGTTGGGCTCCTGCGCCGAATTGACGATGTTGAGGCCGGAGACGCCGATGATGTCGGCAACGCCCGTGGTCTTTTTCAGGATGCCGTTGATCTGCGTGACCACGGCGCTGGTACGCTCGAGCGAGGCGCCGTTCGGCAGCTGCACGCTGATGAAGAAGTAGCCCTGGTCCTCGGCGGGGAGGAAGGCGGACGGCGTGATCGTGAACATCCCGTAGGTCAGCACGAAGATGAGGACGATGCCGGCCCCCGCGAGCAGCAGCCGGCGCGAGATCCAGCCGACGGCATCGCCGTAGCGGTCCCGCGCATAGTCAAAACCGCGGTTGAAATAGGTGAACACGAAGAACCGCGCGCGCTTGGGCGGCCGCAGCATGATGGCGCAGAGGGCCGGGCTCAGGGTCAGCGCGTTGATCGCCGAGATCACGACGGACACCGAGATGGTGACCGCGAACTGCCGATAGAGCGCGCCGGTGACGCCCGAGACGAAGCCGACCGGCGCGAACACCGCGACCAGCACGAGGGTCGTCGCGATCACCGGGCCGGTGATCTCGCCCATCGCCTTCTCGGTCGCCTGGCCCACGGTGAGGTCCGGGTGTTCCTCGAGGTTGCGAGTCACGTTCTCGACCACGACGATCGCGTCATCGACCACGAGGGTGATGGCGAGCACGATGGCGAACAGGTCGATCGTGTTGGCGGAATAGCCGAGCACGTAGAGGATGGCGAACACGCCGATCAGCGAAACCGGGATCGCGATGGTCGGGATCACGGTCGCCCGCCAGTCCTGCAGGAACAGGAACACGACGCCGACCACGAGGATCAGCGTGATCACCAGCGTGTGCAGGATCTCCTTGATGTCCGCCGAGACGAAATTAGAGGCGTTATAGGCGATTTTATACTGCATCCCGGGGGGGAAGTTCTTCGCCAGCGTCGCCATCTCATGCTGCACCTCGGAGGAGACCTGCAGCGCGTTGGCGGACGGCGCCTGGTAGATCGCAAGCGTGGACGCCGCCTGGTTGTCCAGGGTGGAAGACGTCGTATAGGTTTGCGCCGCGAGCTGGACCCGCGCGATGTCGGACAGCCGCACGATGGCGCCGTCCGTATTCGTCTTGATGACGATGTCCTTGAACTGCTGGACGCTGGAGAGCTCGCCGGGGGCCAGCACGGTCAGCTGCTGTTGCTGGTTGCTGCCGACTGGCGGTTCGCCGATCTGCCCGGCGGAGACCTGCACGTTCTGCGCCTCGATCGCCGCGATCACCTGCGCGGTCGTCACGTTCAGCCCCGTCATATGCACCGGGTTCAGCCAGACCCGCATGGCGTATTCGCGCTCGCCGAAAATCTGCGTGTTGCCCACCCCCGGCAGCCGCGCGATGATCTGCTGAATCTTCATGTACTCGTAGTTCGAGATGTACAGCGCCGAGTATTTGTTCGATGGCGAGTAGAGGCTGACGGCGAGGACGAAGTTGCTGGAGGCGGCGCGGACGGTGATGCCCTCCGACTGCACCTCGGCCGGCAGCTGGGCTTCCGCGATCTGCACCCGGTTCTGCACGTTGACCTGGTCGATGTTCGGGTCCGTGCCGATCGCGAACGTCACCGTCAGCGAGTACGTGCCCGAACTCGCACTCGAGCTCTGCATATAGATCATGCCCGGCGCGCCGTTCACCTGCTCCTCGATCGGCTCGGCGATCGTGTTCACGATGGTCTGGGCACTCGCACCTGGATAGGTGACCGAGATCGTCACCTGCGGCGGGGTCACGTTGGGGTATTGCGCAATCGGGATCGCGGTGAAGGACACGAGGCCCGCCAGCGTGATGACGACGGCGATGACGATCGCGAAATTCGGGCGGTAGATGAAGAATTTGGAGAGCATTTATGCCGCCCGCACGAAAGCCGAGGGGAGACGGGCGGTTTGCGGCCGAAGGGCGTCCGGCAGGTCTGGCCGGCGCATCACTGGCCCTCGGCCGTCACCGTTTCGCCGGGCTTCACCTTCTGGATGCCGTCGACGATCACCTTGTCACCGAGCTTGACCCCGGATTTGACCACGAAATTCTGGTCGATCTGGTCACCGAGGGTCACCGTCTGCTGGCTCACCTTGTTGTCCGCGCCGACCACCAGCACGTAGCTGCTGTTCTGGTCGGTCTGCACCGCGGCGACCGGCACGAGCAGCGCCTCCACGGGCGTTGCCGGGGCGGTGTCGACATTCACGTACGCGCCGGGCAGCAGCACACCCTGCGGATTGGCAAAATCGGCATAGACGTTCACCGTGCCCGTGCTGGTGTCGACCTGGTTGTCGAGGAACGCGATCTTGCCTTTGATCGGGTAGGGCTTGCCATCGGGCAGCTCGAGCGTGATCGCGAACTGGGACTCCGACGGGTCGCTCTGCGCCGCGGCGAGGATCGGGCTGTCGCTCGCAACCGGGAATTCCACGCGGATGGGGTCGAGCTGGTTGATCGTGGCGAGCGTGCCGGTCGAGGTTGTGACGAGGTTGCCCTTGGTCAGCACCACGGCGCCGATGCGGCCGTCGATCGGGGCGGTAATCGTGCAGTAGCTGAGGTTCAGGTTGGCGTTGGCGATGTTCGCCTGCGCCGAGAGCACGTTCGCCTGATCCTCGTTGCGGGTCGCGAGCGCGCTGTCGAGCGAGGATTCCGCCTCAAAGCCGGTCTGCCGCAGGTTGGCGGCGCGCGCGTAGGCGAGCTCGGCGTTCTGCAGGGCCGCCTGGGCGGAGGCGAGGCTCGCCTGCGCGGTCTGCAAAGCGGCCTCGTACTGCGCCTTTTGCAGGGTGAACAGGACCTGGCCGGCATGCACCGTGCTGCCCTGCTTGAAATCGACCTCGTCGATAAAGGCCGTGACGCGCGGGACGATCTTCACCGACTGGATGGCGATGACATGGCCGATATTGCTGAAGCTCGGCGCGATATTCTGCTGGGTGACGGTGGCGACGCCGACCGAAGGCGGGGGTGCCGCCAGCGCGGGGCTGGCTGACGCCAACAGCCCGCAGGCGAGCGGGAGCGTACGAAGCATTGTTTTCAAGCGCAAACCGGCCTCTTAACAGTTCAAAATCGTGATCGTCTTCGCATGGTCGACCGCATGGCGCGCTCTGGTAAGCATATATGTCGTGTTTTGTCGGTAACAATGCCGTAACCGCGCGTGCCAAATTGCTTCATAAAAATTTTATCGACCTGGAATGCCGCGGGCCTGGCGGGATCACCAGGGGTCCCGGGTCTGGCACGACCGCGCCGCTGGCTCTCAAAGGGCGCCATCAACCCGACCGGAGAGACCGATGCCGCGTTTGGGCGCGCATTGAGAAGGAAGCAAGCGCTTCTTTTTTGAAAAAAGAAGCAAAAAACGTTTGCTCTTATGGGCCATGAGCGGTGGCGCTGCCAAAGCCCATGGCCCAGCGTTAGCAAAGTTTTTTTTGCTACTTTTTGTTCACAAAAAGTAGCACTTACTTAATCCATCTAAAGGCCTTAGCGAGCTTTTCTTGCTTCGCGCATAACCGGTACACCGCGACAGCGGATAACAGTTAATCGGCCGTATACGCAGAACGACGCATACGGCGCGGACAACTGCTTATTCGCCTTTCTCAAAGATTATGGCGACATGAACTCCTAGAGGGAATGCCAGTCCCCGGCGTTGTCATTTCAGCGGCGCAGAGGCGCCTTAAGGAGATGTTCGCATGTCAACGACAACCCAGCCCGCCTCTGCCGCACCCGGCACGCGGCGCAAGTTCAACAAGCTCGTCGCCAACCCCGTCTTCGAGGACTACTCCCTCCGCTACGCACCGAAAAGCTTTCGTACCTGGTCGCAATACGCGGTGTTCTCGGCAGCGCTCGGCGGCATCGCGTACCTGGCCGACCAGGCGATCGGCGGCTCGCTCGCCGTTCAGTTCGGCTTCGCCAACGCCTTCTGGGGCATTCTCGCCGCCGCCACAATCATCTTTCTGACCGGCATTCCGATCGCCTACTATTGCGCGAAGTACAATGTCGACGTCGACCTGCTGACGCGCGGTGCCGGCTTTGGCTATCTGGGCTCGACGATCACCTCCGTTATCTACGCCTCGTTCACCTTCATCTTCTTTGCCCTTGAAGGCTCGATCATGGCGCAGGCGTTCAATCTGTATTTTGGCATCCCGCTGCCGATCGGTTACGCGCTGGGCTCGCTGATCATCATACCGCTCGTCACTTTCGGGATGACGCTGCTCTCGAAGCTGCAGGTATGGACACAGCCGATCTGGCTGACGCTGCTGTTCGCGCCGCCGATCGCCGTACTCGCGACCGATCCGACGGCCATCAGCAATTGGACGAGTTTTGCCGGCTCCTCGCCGAGCAAGGCGGCATTCGATCCGCTGCTGTTCGGCTCTGCCGCGGGCATCGCCCTCTCGTTGATCGCGCAAATTGGCGAGCAGGCGGATTATCTGCGCTTCATGCCCGACAAAACCGCGAAAAACTCGTTCGGCTGGTGGCTCGCCGTGCTGGGCGCCGGGCCGGGCTGGGTGATCCTTGGGGCCGCCAAGCAGCTGATGGGTTCGTTCTTCGCCTCGCTCGCCTACAGCCACGGCACGCCGCTCGCCAAGGCGAACGAGCCGATCCAGATGTACCATGCTGGCTTCAGCTACATTCTCGGCGGCGGCATGGCCGCGATCTCGGTCGCAACCTTCTTCGTGATCCTGAGCCAGATCAAAATCAACGTCACCAACGCCTATTCCGGCTCGCTCTCCTGGTCCAACTTCTTCTCGCGCATATTCCACGCGCATCCCGGTCGCGTCGTCTACATCTTCTTCAACGTTGGCATCTCGCTCACGCTGATGGAGCTGAACATGTTCTCGTTCCTCGGGCATATCCTGGGCTTCTACTCGAACGTCGCGGTCGCCTGGATCGGTGCCGTCACCGCTGACCTCGTCATCAACAAGCCACTGCTGAAGCTGAGCCCCGCGCATATCGAGTTCAAGCGCGCGCATCTCTACAACTTCAATCCGGTCGGCTTCGGCTCGATGGCGATCGCCTCGCTCATCTCCGTGCTCGCCTTCTTTGGCGTGTTCGGCGCCTATGGCGCGGCGTACTCGGCCTTCATCGCACTTGGCGTCTCATTCATCCTCTCGCCGATCTTTGCCGTGGTGACCAAAGGCAAATACTACCTCGCCCGCCCCGAAAGCCTGCCGGCGAGCACCGCAACCACGCTCGCCTGCGTGAGCTGCGGCTATGAATACGAAACGCAGGATATGGCGTCCTGCCCGTTCCATAAAGGCAGCATCTGCTCGCTCTGCTGCTCGCTGGACGCAGCGTGCCACGACATGTGCAAGACGCCTGACGCAGCCCCGGCGATCGCTTATCCCGCCGCGGCCGATTAACCGCCACGCGATGTCCGGGGGCCGCAAGCCCCCGGATTTTTTTGATCCAACGAACGGAGATTTCCAATGTTGCATGGTGATATTTCCAGCAGCCACGACACGATCGGCGTGGCGGTCGTCAATTACAAAATGCCGCGGCTGCATACCCGGGCCGAAGTGCTCGCCAATGCGCATAAAATCGCGGAGATGGTGAGGGGCATGAAGGTCGGCCTGCCAGGCATGGACCTTGTCGTTTTCCCCGAATATTCCACGCACGGCATCATGTACGATGCCGCCGAGATGATGGCGACCGCCGCGGTCATCCCCGGCGAGGAAACCGAAATTTTTGGGTCCGCCTGCCGGGATGCGAAAACCTGGGGCGTCTTCTCGCTCACCGGCGAGCGCCACGAGGACCACCCGAACAAGGTGCCCTACAACACCCTCGTGCTGATCAACGACAAGGGCGAAATCGTCCAGAAATATCGCAAGATCCTCCCCTGGGTGCCGATCGAGGGCTGGTATCCCGGCGGCTGCACCTTCGTGTCGGAGGGCCCAAAGGGGCTGAAGATCAGCCTGATCATCTGCGATGACGGCAACTATCCCGAGATCTGGCGTGACTGCGCGATGAAAGGTGCGGAGCTCATCGTGCGCTGCCAGGGCTACATGTACCCCGCCAAGGAACAGCAGATCATCATGGCGAAATCCATGGCCTGGGCCAATAACTGCTACGTCGCCGTGGCTAACGCGGCAGGTTTCGATGGCGTATACTCGTATTTCGGCCACTCCGCGATCATCGGTTTCGATGGCCGCACATTGGGTGAATGCGGCGAGGAGGATTACGGCATCCAATACGCGGCACTCTCAAAATCCCTCATCCGTGACGCTCGTAAAAACATGCAGTCACAGAACCATCTCTTCAAGCTGCTGCACCGCGGCTACACCGGCATGATCAACTCGCGCGAAAACGAGCCAGGCATGGCCGTGTGCCCGTTCGATTTCTACCGCGAATGGGTGACCGACCCGGAAGCCACGCGCGCAAAGGTGCAGGCGCTGACACGCATGAGCGTGGGCACGGCTGAATGCCCGATCGAAGGATTGCCGAATGGTGGCTTTGTGAAGGCGACGGAGTGAAGCAAGCAAGCGCTTCTTTTTTGAAAAAAAGCAGCAAAAAGCTTTTGTTCATGTGGGATTGGGCGCGGTTTCGGTTCCTGAATCTTGGCCGCTGCCGATGTTTTTTCGCCGTGAGCGTTCAAGGGTTTACCAAGGCAGGCCACAGAGATCGATCTTGCCCTGCCTAGGTGCTTCGCCAGCCAGCGGCGCTACCATCGTCGTCATTATGTGGTAGGCAATTCGACCCGTCGGCTGCTCAACCCTCACCTCGCCTTCGAAGTGCTGCCACCCTAGCCGGGAGTAAAACCCGGTATTCTTATCCTCGCAGAACAGCAAACCAAAGGCCGGCTGACAATCTCTGACGAGCGCTTTCATCGCTGCCTCAACAGCTTTGATGCCTAACAGCGTGGGCATTGTCATAACGCCGCCAAGCCCTCCTATCAGCACCGGCGCACCTTCTAACGTTGCCTGGCGCCAAAGAAGACCTGCGGCAGCGACAACGTCCCCGTCCTGCATGATGAGAATGCGGCGAGTTGAACTTGCGGATTTGATGTCTCGCCAAACAATCTTCGCCAGTACATCGGGCGGATAAACGGCACTCCTCAGGCGACATATTAAAGTACGCGAGGCCTCTTCATCCCACTCTTCGATTTGCATCGCACAACGTTAATACGCTGGACGACTAAAAGCCCTCAATTAAAAAAGTTTTTTGCATCTTTTTTCAAAAAAGAAGCGCTTCCTACCTCAGACGCTGATCAATCATCAATGCCCGTCTCAGCGATGGCGGCGCCGGGACTGTATCCTCCGGCCGGACGAGGGCGATCAAAAACGCGAAGCCGTCGGCTCAACTCCGTCGCAGGGCGGTCGACCCAGCGTTCGAACAGGACTGTGAGCACGGCCGTGACAGACAGGCCGATGATGGATGCCAGACAAAAAGCGCCCGCTGTGCCGAGGGCCGCGAAGCGGACCGTCAAAAATGATACCAAAGTCAGGAGGATCGGAAAATGCACGAGATACACGCTGAATGAGTATTTTCCCAGGCATTTTCCAAGCCCTGAGCCGAGCGCCGTTTGCACGCCGGGTACTGCCAGGACGCCAAAAAAGATAAGGATCGCGCCGTACTGGCTGAAAAAGTGAAAGTCATCAGCTTTCATCGGGAGTTTTTCGAACGCGACGGCGTGGTTATAGGCGCGCATCAGGAGGTGTGGGGCCAGATGGGCCGACATGCTAACACCGAGCGCGATGGCGCAGCCGCCAGCGATTTTTGTGGTGCGGCGTGCGGAGAGGGTTTCCCAGTCGCTGGTTTTCAGCATTTTTGCGGCGAAATGGCCGATCACGAACAAGCCGAGCGGGTGCGCGATCAGCCCGCAAAATGCAATGGTGCAGATCAGTCTGTGCCAGAACGGCGGCAACGTCCGTTGAGCGGCAACCAGCAGTAGAACCAGAATAGAGCCATAGAATTCCAGGTGCAGCGTCCATAACGGCGCATTGAAGGAATGTGACAGCGGCGGGAGCCCGGCATGTTCGCCGAGGAGGCCAGGCAAAACCAGAGAGAAATGCGCGTGGCCGAGGAAGAGGGCAGTGCAGAGCTCCTCAAGCACGGCGCCGATCCGCATGCGCGCCGGGCCGGCATTGCGCAGCCAGGCGTTGTTATCCAGAAACGCCGCGGCGGCGACATGCGCATGCGGGAACGCGAGGTACCAAAGAGCGCCAACCACGACCGATGCCGCCATGGGCAGACCGAGGCGCGCGACGCGGCGCATCACCTGCGTGCTGAACGAGCGTCCGCTCGCCTCAAACGAATATGTCAGCACGGTCCCGCTGATCAGAAAAAAGATCGACACGGCGAGATAGCCGTCGGCGAGGACAAACAACGGCGAATGGATGAACCAGTTTTCCCACTCAGGATGGGGCGTTGCGGGGTCGATATTGCCGATCGCCGGTGCGGCGGCGAGGACGTAATGCATAATGACCACCACGAGGGCGGCAAATCCCCTAAGTCCGTCGAGATATGAAACGCGCGTACCCAAAGCGTGACCCTCTAAGCTGAACCGCAGGGTACCTATCGCTTACGATAACCTGCGCGCGCCATCTTAGCAGCCGGGTTTTGGTACGCAATGTTTTGCTACCGGTGACGGACCGGGTGTCCCCTTCGCATGGCGTCCCTAATGACTGATCATCCATGGCCGCGCGGCGGGGAAGCCTTTGGCCGCCGCGGGCTTGGATTTACAGCACCCGCAGCTGGGCGGATGCCGGCCGGTGCGCGCACTCGTCTTCGGCGCGTGCGCGGACTTCTCGTTCACCGCCTGCGCCTTGGTGCGGTTCGTGGCGATCGCGAAATGCGGCACGGACAGCAGCACGCGCGCGGCCGCCGCCCCGCATTCCGGGCAAGGGGCAGGTTCGTCATAGGCCGCCATCGGGCGGAAATCCGCAAAACTTCCGCAACCGGCGCAGTGGTAGTCGTACATCGGCATCGGCTGGGCCTTACAGGTCCGGCGAGAGCGGCAGGTCGGCGCCGCCGGTCGAGAAGATTTTCGGTCCATCGGCGCCGGGATTGATGTCGAACTCGAAAATCTCGGTCGGCAGATAGAGGGTGGCGCAGGCGTTGGGGACGTCGACGATCCCCGAGATATGCCCCTGCACCGGGGCGGTGCCGAGGATCGAGTAAGCCTGCGCGCCGGAATACCCGAATTTCTTGAGGTAGTTGATCGCGTTCAGGCAGGCCTGCTGGTAGGCGGTGAACACGTCGAGGTAGTACTGCGTGCCGCTATCGTCGACCGAAATCCCCTCGAAGATCAGGTAGTCCTGATAGTTCGGCTTGATCGGGCTCGGCTTGAAAATCGGGTTCTTGATGCCGTATTTCGCCATCCCGCCCTTGATCAGCGAGTGGATGCCGAGATGGATGAAGCCCGGCATCTCGATGGCGCCGCAAAAGGTGATTTCGCCGTCGCCCTGGCTGAAATGCAGGTCGCCGACCGAGAGGCCGGCGCCCGGCATATAGACCGGGAAATACACGCGGGCGCCGCGCGACAGATCCTTGATGTCGCAGTTGCCGCCATGCTCGCGCGGCGGCACGGTGCGCGCGCCGGTCGCAGCAGCGGCCTCACGCGCCTCGCCGCTCATGCGGCCCATATGCGCGGTGCCGGCGAAAGGCGGGTTGGCGAGGCCGGGGATGCGCGTCGGGTTGGTCGCAATCAACGCGGCCTCGCGGCTGTTCCACGCGGCCAGCATTTTGGGGTCGGGCAGGCAGCCGATCAGCCCGGGATGGATCAGGCCCGCAAAATTCACGCCCGGCACGTGGCGCGAGGAGGTGAACATGCCCTTGATGTCCCAGATCGATTTCTGCGCCGCCGGGAAATAGTCGGTGAGGAAGCCGCCGCCGTTATTGCGCGAGAAGAAGCCGTTAAAGCCCCAGGAATTGCCGGGCAGCACGCCGATATCAAGGAAATCCACGACCAGCAGATCGCCGGGCTCCGCACCTTCGACCTCGATGGGACCCGAGAGATAGTGCACGGTCGAGAGGTCGATATCGCGCACGTCGTCCGCGCTGTCGTTGTTTTTGATGAAGCCGCCGGTCCAGTCGTAGCATTCGAGAATGAAGTCATCGCCGGGCTTGACCTTGGCGACCATCGGGATGTCCGGATGCCAGCGGTTGTGGATCATGTCGTTTTCAAGCGGCGATTTGGACAGGTCGACTTTGATCAGCGTCTCGGTCACGGCAGCCTCCGAACTTGAGATAAGGTGCAGCACAAGCGTGCGCGGCAAGCTGGCGGAGGTTGTTAAATCCTTGTAAGGGGCGGAATACGAAGGAATGCGTATTCACCTGCGCGTTTCGTCCAGACAAAACAAAACCATCATGGATCGGCCAGGCGGACGCGCATAATCTGCCAGCCTTGTAACGGGAAACGCACCTCGCCGGTTTTCAGATGGAGGTGGGATGAGGTTAAGGCAGCGCATATCATCGGTCCGCCGCTCGTATAACCAGTTCGTGGCGAACGAGACGATGGAGGACTATGCGCTGCGCTATACCGCGACCAGCGCGCGGCGGTTCACGAAATTCCGTGTCGCCAACACGGCTTTCGGCGCGACGTCCTTTCTGGCGCTGGAAGCGATCGGCGGCTCCATCACGCTGCAATACGGCATGATGAACGCGCTTGCCGCGATCGTCACGGTCAGCCTGCTGATCGCCGTGGTCTCGACGCCGATCGCACTCGTCGCCGTGCGCGCCGGCGTGGATATCGACCTGCTGACGCGCGCCGCCGGCTTTGGCTATATCGGCTCGACCATCACCTCGCTGATCTACGCCTCGTTCACCTTCATATTCTTCGCAATCGAGGCCTCGATTTTCACCAACATGCTGCAGATCACGCTCGGGCTGCCGCTCTGGCTCGGCTACATCGCGAGTGCCGTGCTGATCATTCCGCTGGTCGCCTACGGCATCACCTTCATCAGCCGGTTCCAGACCTGGACGCAGCCGTTCTGGCTCGTGCTGAATTTTTTGCCGATCCTTTGGCTGGTCCTGCACCCGGCCTGGCTGCACGATGCCTGGCGGGCGCCGGGCGGCGTGCAGCAGAAACTCTCCTGGCTGTCATTTGGCATCTGCGCCTCGGTGGTCGCCTCGCTGATCGCGCAGGTCGGCGAGCAGGTCGATTACTTGCGGTTTTTAAGGCCGGCGGCGCCGGGCCGCGCGTGGCGCTGGTGGCTCGCTCTGCTGGCGAGCGGCCCGGGCTGGATCCTGCCGGGGATGACCAAGATGCTGGCGGGTGCGGCCTTCGCCGCCCTCGCGCTGCGAGCCGGCTCCCGCGAGGGCATGGCGGCACAGCCGACCACGATGTACCAGCTCGCCTATGGCGCGATGCTGCCGCACGGCGCGGCCTTGCTGGCGGCTGCCCTGCTGGTCGTCGTCGCGCAGACCAAGATCAACGTGACCAACGCCTATGCGGGGTCGATCGCCTGGTCGAATTTTTTCTCCCGCCTCACGCATCGCCACCCCGGGCGCGTCATCTGGCTCATCTTCAACGTCGCCATCGCGCTGCTGCTGATGGAGCTTGGCATCTACCGCAACATCCAGCCGATCCTCGCGATCTACTCGGTGCTCGCCTGCTCCTGGATCGGCGCAATCTTCGCCGATCTCGTGCTGGTGAAGGGGTTGCGGCTCGGCCGGCGGGACATCGAGTTCAAGCGCGCGCATCTCTACGACATCAACCCGGTCGGCACGGGCGCCATGGCGGTCGCGGCCGTACTGGGCGCACTCAGCGTCGCCAACGCGCTGGGGCCGGTGGCGCACGCCTTCGCGCCGTTCCTCGCGCTTGGCACCGCCATCATCACGGTGCCGCTGATCGCACTCGCAACCCGGGGGAAATTCTACATCGCGCGCAAGCCGCGCCGGGCCTGGGCGGCGCAGGGCAGCACGGCATGCGGCGTCTGCGGCAATGCCTTCGAGATGCCGGATGTCGCCTACTGCCCGGCCTATGCGGCGCCGATCTGCTCGCTCTGCTGCACGCTCGATGCGCGCTGCCATGACGCCTGCAAGCCGCATGCGCGCTACACGGCACAGCTCACCTGGGCGGTGCGCGCCTGCCTGCCGGCGCGGCTCAGGCGCCAGCTGGACCCAGTGCTGCTGCGCTTCCTCGGCGTCTTCATCCTGGCGGCGGGCACCATCGGGCTGATCCTGCTGGCGGTCGACTTTCAGGCGGTCAACGCCGATGCCAGCGCGCGCCGCTATCTGAGCAGCGCCCTGCTGCGCGCGTTTTTCTGCCTCCTGCTGATCACCGGCGTGTTCGCCTGGCTGCAGGTGCTGGCGCGCGAATCGAGTGCCGCCGCCGAGGAGGAGAGCCGCCGGCAGACGCGCCTGCTGCTCGAGGAGATCGCGGCCCACCGGCGGACCGACACGATGCTGATGCGCGCCCGGCAGGTCGCGGAGGCCGCGAACCTCGCCAAAACGCGCTTCGTCGTGGGCGTGAGCCACGAGCTGCGCACGCCGCTGAACGCGGTGCTCGGCTACGCCCAGCTGCTGGAGGTCGACCAGACGATCCCGCGCGCGAAACGCGATGCGATCGGCATCATCCGGCGCAGCGGCGAGCATCTGCACGGGCTGATCGAGGGGCTGATGGACATCTCGAAAATCGAGGCCGGGCGCATCGAGATCGAGCGGCGCGAGGTGCATTTTCCGGAGTTCCTCGACCAGATCGTGGGGATGTTCCGCCTGCAGGCGACCGCGAAGGGCATCGCCTTCGACTACAGCTACCCGCCCAACCTGCCCGGCAGCGTGTTCACCGACGAGACGCGGCTGCGCCAGATCCTGATCAACCTGCTCTCGAACGCGCTGAAATTCACTGAAACCGGCAGCATCGCGCTCACGATCCGGCTGCCCGGCCAGGTCATGGAGTTCGAGATACGCGATACCGGGCCTGGCATCGCCGCCGAAAACCTCGAACGTATTTTCGAGCCGTTCGAGCGGGTGACGGCGGCGAGCGGCATCGTCGCCCCCGGCATCGGGCTTGGCCTCACCATCACCAAGCTGCTCGTGGAAATCCTCGGCGGGCGCATCACGGTGAGCAGCACGCCGGGTGCCGGCAGCGTCTTTCGGGTGCAGCTGCGGCTGCCGGCGGCGCCGCGCCCGGCCGCACTGCCGCCCGCCCTGCCGCCGATCACCGGCTATGCCGGCCGGCGCCGCACCATCCTCGCCGCCGAGGACAATGCGGTGCACCGCGCGCTGCTGCAGGACGCCCTGGAACCCCTGGGGCTCAAGCTGCTCTCGGTGCCGGATGGCGCCAGCTGCCTGCGGGTCGCGGCGGATTGCGAGGTGGACCTGTTCCTGCTCGACCTCTCGATGCCGGCGATCGGCGGTCCGGAGATCGATGGGCTGGAGGTTGCGCGGCAACTGCGCGCAGGCCCGCACGCGACCACGCCGATCATCATTCTCTCGGCGCACGCCCCGGAGCTCAAAAAAACCGCCGGCACCCCGCCATATGATGCCGTGCTCGCCAAGCCCGTCGACATCCACCGGCTGCTCGACCTGCTGGCCCGGCTGCTCGGCATCGAGTGGCAATACGCGCCGGCAACCTGCGTCGCCGCGGCGCCGCCTAGCGTCGACGGCCGTGCCGCACGGCTGGCGCTGCGCCCTTATGTCGGGCGGCTGCGCTACCTCGCCCAGATCGGCTTCGTCCGCGGCCTGAAGGACACCCTCGCCCGCATCCCCGCGGAAGCGCCGGACGCCGCCGGCCTGTCGGGCACGCTGCTGAACCTGACGGACGCGCTCGATCTGCCCGAAATCATCCGCAGCCTGGACGAGCTGGAGGCGCATGTTGAGTGAGACGATGGCGCGCGAGACGCTGGCGCGGCCGACCATCCTCGTGGTCGACGACCAGCCGAACACCCTCAACCTGCTGATCGACGCCTTCGAGCCCGCCGGTTTCAACGTGCTGGTGGCGCTCGCCGGCGACATGGCGCTGCGGCTGCTCGACCAGATCACGCCGGATGCCATCCTGCTGGATGCGATGATGCCGGGGATCGACGGGTTCGAGACCTGCCGGCAGATCAAGCTGCGCCCTGCTTTGGCGCTGGTGCCGGTGATCTTCATGACCGGACTGACCGACACGGCGGATATCCTGAACGGCCTGCGCGCCGGCGGCGTCGACTACGTGAGCAAACCGGTGGTGCCAGCGGAAATCATCGCGCGGGTGCGGGTGCATCTCGGCAACGCGCAGCTGACGCGCAGCGCCCAGGCGGCGATGGACGCCTCCGGCCGCTACCTGCTCGCCGCCGACGCGCAGGGGCGGCTGCGCTGGTGCACGCAGCAGGCGGCGCGGCTGCTGCGCGGCGCCAACCCCGGCGACCCGCTGCCCGCCGACGTCGCCGCGTGGCTGCGCCGGCGCCTCGGCGCCCTCAAGGAGCCGCAAGCGGACGCCATCACCATCACCATGGCATCGGAGACAGCAGCACCGGGACGTACGGCTGCCCGGCTCGAATTCGCGCTGATCGGCCAGCTCGCGACGGATGAATTCCTGCTCCGGATCGTGGAGCTCGACGCCGACCGGGACCTTGAGCGCCTGCACACGCGCGTGCCGCTGACCAGGCGGGAAGCCGAGGTGCTGCTGTGGCTGTCACGCGGCAAGTCCAACCGGGATATCGGGCAGATACTGGGGGTGAGTTTCAGGACGGTGAACAAGCACCTGGAGCAGATGTATCCGAAGCTCGGCGTTGACACGCGCACGGCGGCGGTGGCGTTGGCGGTGAAGGCCTTGGAGGGGCGTTAAGGCAGCAAAAGCTTGGGGGCTGTAACCATGCCGCAGACATCGCCAACGCCCCTGGCCCAGCAAAGCAAAGCAAAGTTTTTTTGCTACTTTTTGTTCACAAAAAGTAGTCCTTAACTAACACTCACACTGAAATTCCGCTCAGCCCACGTCCCATCCGCATGCCGCCAATTGAAACTGATCGTAGCCCCAGACGCCAGCGCGGCCGTGGGCAGTATGGCCGCCTGGATACCGAGACCCGCATCCGTCGCCGGCACGTCGGCGTATGTGGCCCACCCGTCCGCCGTCCAGCGCACAAAGCCCGCCGCGCCGATGTCCACGCGCAGCGCCTGCCCGGCCGGCAGCCGGGTGCGCCGCCAGGCGGGCCGCCAGTCGCGCAGGCGCGGTGCGGTGTGGTCCACGAGGTAGCGCTGCGCCGTCTGCGGCGGCAGGTCGAAGACCGCGCCATCGCGCAGCGAGCGCAGCAGTTTGACGTATTCGGCATGCGCCCAGACCAGGGGCATGGCGGAGCCGCTCGGCCGGCCGCGATAAAGCTCGCGCGCGGGGATGTCGGCGGCGTCCCACACCTGCTCGGGCAGCAGCCCGCCGTGGCTCGTGCAGCCTTCCACGGTCGCGCGCAGGCGCGCGGCGGCCGCGAGGTCCTTCGCCGCGATCTCGTAATGCGCGCGCTCGCCCGTCAGCAGCGGCCAGGCGCGCCCCTGCCCGGTGCCATCGAACGGGCTGCCATCCTCATGCTCGCCGTAGCCATCCAGGTTGTAGCGATGCCAGACCGGCCCTTGCGGCAGCTCCACGCGGGTCAGCCGGTCGATCACGGTGAGTGTGTCGCGGATGCGCGGATCGTCCGCGGCGCGCAGGCCAAAGCGCACGAGAGCAAGCGCGTCCGGCCCGACCAGCTCGTCGGCCGGGATGTCGGCGACATCGGCGGGGCGGTTGCGGATCGCGATCCGCCCGTGCAGGGCAGCACCCGCGAGGTCATGGTCGCCATCGGCGACGATGCGCAGGTAGTAGCCCGCGACCCCGCATTTTTGCGCAAGGTCGGTGCCCGCCACGTACATCCAGCTCTCGATATCGGCGTTCCAGGCATCGGCGGTGTCGCGCAGGAACTGTGCTGCGGGTGCGGCGTCCATCCGGTCGGCGAGGTCGGCGGCGGCGAGCAGGGCGGCGATTTCGACCGCGATGGTCGCGGGCGTGTAGCCGGCGTTCTCCTCCCAGCGGTCCTGCCCGGTCGCCGGGCCGTTGCTGACGATGAAGGCGGCGGCGCGCAGCACCATCGGCCAGTATTCCGCGAGCTCGGCCGCGGGCACGGCGCCATGACGAAAGCAGAGATCCAGCAGCAGGATGGGGAACGCCGTCTCGTCCATCTGCAGCCCGCCCCAGTAGGGCGCACCGTCGAGCCAGGTGTTCTGCGCCCAGTGGCCGTCGGCCTCCTGGATCACGCGCAGATAGTCGAGCGTGCGGCGCGCATCGGCGAGGGCGCCACAAGCGAGCAGCGCGCCCGCCGTCTGCGCCAGGTCGCGCGGCCAGACCAGGTGGTAGCCGCCGAGATCATCATCGCCCTTACTGGCCCCCCAGGGGATCGAGAGGCTCGCGATCGACCCGCCGGGAAAATCCGGCGTCTCGTGGCTGCGCAGAACGGTGGTGCTGATGCGGTAGATGTTGTGCGGACCGGTCGGCGGCGCGGGGTCGAGGGGCAGCAGCCCTGCCTGCCAGGCCTGCCAGCTCTCGGCATAGGCCGCCTGGGCGCGGGCGAACCCCTGGTCCAGGCTGGCGGCGGCCTGGAAGGCGGCGGCCTCGGGCGTACGGCCAAAGCCGATCGCGAGCACCGCCGGGCGGGTGGCGTCGAGCTCGGCGCAGAGGGCGATGTTGCCGTCGGCGGCGTGCTCGTAAAATTCGGCCAGGTGGCCGTGCCGGCGCAGCACCTGCCAGCCATCGGAGACGCCGACGAAACCAACGCTGCGGGCGGCGAACCCGGTATCGCAGGCGATGGCGAGGCATGTTCCGTCGCCGGTCGCAAACAGCATCGGCCGGCCCTTATAGTCGCCGACCCAGCCGGTGTTGTGCGCGCCGCCGTTGACGAGGTGGGGTGCTAGCAGCACGAACAGCCGCAGGCCCGCGGCATCCGGCCCTGGCTGCAACCGCACCTGCTGCAACACGGCGTCGTGCAGCGGCGCGGCGAGGATGTGTTTCTCGATGACGAAGCGGCCCTGTGGACAGGTGTTGGTGATGGTGAAGGCCGGCACGCCGTCGGCGTAGCGGCGGGTCTCGCTCAGCGTGTCGCGCTTCTCCTCGGCAAACAGGCCGCCCGCTTTGCCATCCGTGACGATCAGCCCGCAATCGCGCGTGCAGGCCTGGTCGACGCGGGGGTAATATATTTCATCGAGTGCGCCGTGGCTGTGGGTGAACCAGACGGCGCTGCGGGGCGAGAGGGCGGTGCCGAGACCGTCCTTGGCGCTCGAGGTCCAGCGCGGCGGGATGCCGGGGGCGCCGGGGGCTTGGTTCGGCATTTCGGGCGGCATCCTGTGGTCCTCACGCGTAGGTCTTCGGGGCGTTGCCTTCATGTCAGGGTTTGCTGATGATTGTTAGAGGTCGGCGGCCGGGGGTCAGAGGTTTTTGACACTATGTCGTCACGACAGAAACGTTCGTCAAACAAGATTGTAGCGCTGTTAGTAGATTTTGACCTGGAAATGTACAATTAGTCGATAAAAATACTGAAAAATACAGATAATGATTGTATGGCAATATTTTGCCAATGCCGTTATGAGGAAGCCGTCGCAGTCGTCTGTGCGCAACGATCGTGTTGGGATGCCGTTCAGCCATGCTGCAAATCAATCTGTCCGAGACCAGCGCGCTCTATAAGGCGCGCCCGGCGACGAAATCCCCACGTTACGAACCAGATAGCGGTCCGCCGTTCGAGCGCGCGCACCGGCTGGTTCCCACGGTCTTTCATGAGCCCTGGTGGATGGATATCGCCGCCGAGGGGCGCCACGGCGAGGCGGTGGTCACCAGCGGCGGCAGCGTGGTCGGACGCCTGCCCTACGCCTGCACGCGCAGGTTCCCCAGTCTTCAGGTGCTGGGAATGCCGATGATGACGCATGTGCTGGGCCCGGCATTCGCGCCGCAGCACGCCAACGCGGAGCTGCGCTCGCTCAAACAACTATCGATCACCCGCAACCTGATCAGCCAGCTGCCCCGCGCCGTCCATGTCTCCTTTCGCATGCATGCCGGGATCGCGGATACGCTCGCATTCGGCGAGGCCGGGTTTCGCACGAGCGTGGACTTCACCGTCGAAATACCGCCGGCGCCAGCCGACACCATCTGGCGGCAGATGCGCGATAAAACCCGCAACGTGATCCGCCGGGCCCGCGAGCAACACAGCGTCGCGGACTGGACCGACCCTGCCCAGTTCATCGCCTTCTACGAGGGAAATCTCCGGGAACGGGGGCTCAAAAACCATTACGATGGCGCGCTCAGCCGGCAGCTCATCCAGGCCGCCCTCGCGCATGGCGCGGGGCGCATCATCGTCGCGCGGGATCCGGCCGGCACTGCGCAGGGTGCGGTGTTCACGATCTGGGACGACAAATTCGCCTATTATTTCATGTCGACGCGCGCCAAAGGGGCGATGAACGGGGTCGTCAACCTGTTGATCTGGGAGGCGATCCAGCACGCCATCGCAAAAAACCTTATCTTCGATATGGATCTGCTACATGTGAAAAAGCACAACCTGCCCAACCACCTGATGCTCACGGGTTTCGGCGGCACCATCAAACCGCGCTTCGTGGTGTCACGCAGTGCTGGGCTGGTGAAGGTCGCCCGCGGGGTATTCGGTGAGTAAGAACTTCTTTTTCTGAAGAAAAAGAAGCAAAAAACTTTTGGTCCTAGGGGCGTTGGCGACGCTAGTGCCAGAGCCCGCAGTGGCAAAAGTTTTTTGGTTACTTTTTTCCAAAAAAGTAACCGCTCACTTCCCCATTCAAACCACCCGCCGCACCCCGGCCACCTTGCCAAACCGGCCCCTCACCGCGCTCAGAATGCCCCACACCTTCGCTTCGATCCCCGCCGGACGGCCAACCGCCATCCAGAGCGAGGCCAGCACGGCGCCATAGACCGCGGCACCGCTCGACACCATGACCGCGAGCTGCACGCCCGCGTCGAGCGGCGACGTGCCCCAGGCGACGCTGCGGTTGAGCGCCACCAGGATCAACGCCATCGCACCCGCCGCGGCAAAGCTGCGCCAGCAGCTGGTGAACTGGTCGAACACCGAAATCGCGATGGTCTGGCGGATGATCAGCATGCAGTAGAGCGACATGAACACTTCCGAGACGATGCGCGCGGCGATGACGCCGGCAAAGCCGTAAAAAACGGCGCCGACCACGACCATCGGCAGCTTGACGCACATCTGCGCAAGGTTGCGCCAGAACAGGGCCTGGGTCTCGTTCATCGCCATGCTGAGCGGCGTCAGCAGCATCCCGAAGAGGCAGGGGATCAGGCTGAACGACAGCCAGAACAGCATGTAGGTCGCCCCCAGCCATTTCGGGCCGAGTAGCAGGCGGATGGTGGGCTCGGCCACCAGGCTCTGCCCGATCATCAGCGGCAGGCCGATGGTCACAATGGCGGCGGCAGCACTGCGATAGCCGCTCACCAGCCGGTCCGGCTCCTCCTTCAGCATGGTGAAGGCCGAGAGCAACGGCCGCTGGATCGGCGAGAACAGCGCCAGCATGGGGATGTTGGAGATGCTCGTCGCAGTCGTGAAGAGGCCGAGCTGGGCGGTGCGCACGAATTTGCCGAGCAGCAGCTGGTCGGACTGCCAGTTGATCGCGAGGATCACCTGCGAGAGGCTGATCCAGCCCAGGAAACCGCTGAACACCCGCCACTCGGACAGCGTTAGTCTCGGCCGGAACGGCCGGAGCACGTAGGAGAGGCTCGCGATGATCAACGGCGAAGTGATCGTGCAGGCGGCGATCGACCAGTAGCTATGGGTGAGAAAGGCCGTCGTCACGCCAGCCACGAAGGCGCCGGATTTGCCCGAGAGCTCGCAAACGAACTCGTATTTGAAGTTGAGGTTTTTGGCGTAGAGCGCGAATCGCGGGTTCAGAAAGCCGCGCGCCGCCGGCGCCAGGCTCAGCACGCAGATCAGTTTGACCAGGCCCGGCTGGTGGTAGAACAGGGCGAAGGGCACCGAGAGCCCGCAGATGATGATGCAGATACAGATGGCGCGGATGAACGCGATCGTGAACGCGGTGTTATAGTGCGCGTCCGTGATCACCGGCAGGCGGACCAGCGACTCGCTGAGCGGCATCTCCAGGGCCGCCTCGACGATCAACGCGATCGTCATCGCGATCGCGACCAGGCCGAAATCCGAGGGCGAGAGCAGGCGGGCGAGGACCAGCATGCTGAACAGGTCGATGAAGCGACTGATCAGGCGGGCGGCCACCATCAGCGAGCCGCTGAAGGCCGTTTGCCGGCCTACCATGCGCAAAACCCCCGGGAACGCCGCAGCGAAGCCGATTCATCGATCATCTTGTGCCAAACATATGTTGATGGTCGAACATGATCGTGCCCGTCGCATGAGGTGATCCGGCGCTCATAGCACGAGACAGGCGAAACGTCAGCAACCAAAGTAGTCCCGCCGCTATAGGACAGGCAACACCCCAATAATGGCCTGATCATGGCGCATCGGCGGCCTGGTAAACGCGGATATAGCGGATCTGCATGACCTGGGGCGAACTCAGACCCTTGATCGACCAGCCGCCGCCCAGCGCGAGATTGGCCAGGATGTACATCGGCTGATCGTATTCGGGGGGCGTGGGCGTCGACCAGATCTCAACCCGGTTCAGGTAGAAATTGGTCGTGGCGGGCGTGATCAGCACCCCGAACGTGTTGAACTGGCTGGACAGCAACCCGAACGGCACCTCGTTCAGCCTGGCCTGCAGGTATTTGTGCTTGCCGCCGACCCACACATGCTCGGTCGAATGGAAATAGCGCGGGAAATCGCCGTAATACTCGATCACGTCGATTTCCGAGGCGCTATGGCTCTTGTCCTTGCCGATGAGCCAGAAAGCCGGCCACGTGCCGGGACCGGTCGGCAGGCGGGCCTTCATCTCGAAATACCCGTAGCGCTGCGTAAAGCCGTTATCGCCCGGACCGTCCTTGTCGACCGAGCAGATCAGGCCGCCCTGCCAGTGGCCGGTGATGTCCTTGCGGGCGGTGATCGCGAGCCCCCGCGCGTTGATCGAGAACGGACCGCCAGGCCCCGGATTGCCGAACGCCGCATCACCGAAATCACCGCCCCACGGGGTATGCGCGGTCCAGCGCGTGCCGGGACCATGCGCGGAGATGTCCATCGCCGTGAACTCGTCGTCAAAGGTTAAGTGGTAATGACTTAAATCGAGTTTTTCGGGCGGCGGCGGGGGCGGTGTGGAGGCCGCGCCTACGCACAGGCCGCAGCCGGCAAGACAAGCCATCCGCACGAACCAACCAGATGCCGCCCCAAGCCACGTCGACGACTTCACCATGCCGCAACCTCTCGTTGGCACCGGAAAATCATGCCTACCAGAGCGAGGTTTCGGCGGCAACGGCTAACCAATCCACATTTTTGAGAGGGTTATCGATATGCCTGGCATGAGCCGCCGCGCACTGCCAGGGCGCCGTCACTGCACGCGCCAATTGTACTGCCAACCTTTCCCTGCCGGCGAATTTCTTATATACAGCGGCCGAGGTTTGGGAGAGCCGGCTTGATCTCCGGCACATGGCGCGGGTCAGGTCTGCGGTGTACCCGTCCATGCCGCGCAGAAAAAGAGGTCTTCGCTTTATGCCCGCTTGCTGCATCAGTTATACGACAGACCCAACCTATCTGTTCCCCACCTTGGTGAGCGCCATTCAAGCCCGGGCCCACAGCGCGAAAGCACTGGCGGACGTCGCCATTTTCAGCATCAACACCGATCCCGAGACGAGGCGCATACTCGATGGCGTCTGCGCGGCCGAGGGTATCCGCTTCATTCCCGTCGCACCCGAGATGATCGAGAACACGAATGCGATGCTCTCCCGGCTGTTCCTCACGCGCATCGTGCCGCCTGAATACAGTCGTTTCCTATACATCGACGGCGACACGCAGATCGCAGGCTCGCTCGATCCGCTGATCACCGCCGACATCCCGCGCGGCGGCTTTCTGGCGGCCAGCGACCCGATGGTCTTCGAGCTGTCCGACGACGTCGACAGCGCCTCCGGGATCGTCACCTATTTCGCGAAAATCGGCATTTCGAAAACCGATTTGCGCAATTATTTCAACTCCGGCGTAATGCTGATCGACCGCGACGGCTGGGAGGCGATCGGCCTCGAGGCGTGGCGGCTGTTCGAAGCCAAGAAGGCGCTCTCGAAATTTCCCGACCAGGACGCGCTCAACATCGCCGGCGGCCATGCGCGGCTGCCGATGTCGCTCGCCTGGAATTTCCCGATCTTCATGCTGAACTCGCGCGTGACGCCTCAAATCCTGCCGCGCATCTACCACTTCATGGGCGCGCCCAAGCCGTGGCACGGGGTGTTCATGCCCTGGAACGCGGATGTTTACCGACCTTACGGTGAGCTTGCCGTGAAATATCCGGAGCTCGCGCGCTACTGGCAGACCATGCCGCTCAACAAACGCGTGCGGTATTTTTTCCAGCAGCACTACAAGCGCGGCTTCGAGATGGTGACGTGGGGCCTGAGCAATAAGCGCGGGCGGATTTTGGAGTATGAGCAGGCGCTCTAGGTTTAAAGGAAGCAAGCTCTTCTTTTTTGAAAAAAAGAAGCAAAAAACTTTTGCTCCCCTGGAGCCATGGGCTTTGGCGATGTCAGCGCCCATGAGCGAACGTTTCAACGTTTTTTTCTACTTTTTGTTCGCAAAAAGTAAGTCTTACTCTTCCAGCAACCTCACCAATCTCGCGGGGTTGCCAGCATACACGCCGTTCGGTTCGGTCGAGCGCAAAACTATTGAGCCGGCACCGATGACGCAGCCTGGCGCGACCACGACGCCGGGGAGGATCGTGGAATTGGCGCCGATCCAGCAGCCTTCCTGAATTTCGACCGGCTGCCCGACGACCTCGATCAGCCCGCGCTGGTGCGACGGCCCGATATCATGCGTTGCGGTCAACACCCGCACGAACTGGCCGATGCGGACGTTGCGGCGAATGTGCAGATAATCGAACCCGTCGTGAAAAAAGCCAACATTAATGAATACGCCGGGCTCGATGGTTATCTTTTTAGATCGTAACGAGGCGCCGGCCCAGATGCAGGCGTCGTCGGCGAATTCAAATCCCAGGGCCCGCATGAGCTTCATTCGAATCGTGACAGGCAAAAGCTCGCTGCTCAGCAGGGCGGTGGCTGCCCGGTGCGAAAAGTCACCCATATCCAATCCTTCGGCCTAGGCCCGTCGTGAAGCGAGCTCAAAGCAAGTGCAGGCGCCAGAAGCGCGTTGTCGTAAAGACGTCACCGACACATGTAGCAGTAGAGGCGTCAACCTAGGAAGTAGGCGTCACTTTCATCCTGATACTCATTTATAACTTCATTTATGATAATGCCGTGCGGCCGTTGCAAGGCGTCGATCAGCTCGTTGTGCGTTTTTAACGTCTGCTTAGGCGTATGCGACACGCTGATCACCGAGAGGATCAGATCCGCGAAGACGCCGAGGGTCATGCCGTCGGAGACCGTCGGCAGCGGCGGACAATCGAGCACCAGGAATTCGTAGTCGGCGCGCAGGTTTTCGATGATGGCGGCGAGCGCTTTGTCATCGAGCCGGTCGCGGCCTGGCAGCAGCGACATTCCCACGGGCAGAACGTCGAACAACTCGCCTGGCCATCTTTCAATCTCTGGTTTTTGGCCGGTCATCAGCCAGTCGGTCAGGCCAGGCTTGGTCTCGGTTTTCAGGATCCGGCGCAGGCGGCTCAGATGCAGGTCCGCGTCCACCAGCAGCACGCGCTTGCTGTCATCGGCCAGCACTTTGGACAGGTTGGCAGCGATCGTCGTCTTGCCGTCCTCCTTGGAGGCAGAGATGATCATGATGAGGGTGGATACGCCGGGGGTGACGTTGCGGTAGATGCGCCCGCGCAGGAGGCGGAAGGCCTCCGAGAACGAGTTACGGCCCTCGGCGCCGAAGACGCCCATGTCGAGCTCGGTCTTGGTCAGTTTCGGCACCGAGCCGTAGACCGGCAGGTTGATCGCGGCGCGGACCTCCTGCTCGCTCTCGTAGCGGCCGGAGAAGGCGCGCTGGGCGAAGACGAGGGCGATGCCGAGCACGAGCCCCGCGAAGGCGCCGAATACGATGGTGATGGCAGCGCGCGGCGAGGTCGCGTCATTGGGCATCTCCGCGCGGGTGACGATCCGCGTGTCGATGATGGTGGCGGCCTTGGAGACCTGCGCCTCTTCCTGCTTTTGCATCAGCAGCACGTAGAGCTGGCCGAGCACGTCGGAGGAGCGCCGCAGCGACGTGATTTTGAGTGATTCCGCCGGCATCTGCTTCATCTCGCCCTGGAAGCGCGCGATCACGGCGTCGAGGTTCTGCAGGTTCTGCTCGGCCGCCCGCAGGTCGTTGCGCACCACCGCCTGGATCGAGGTTTCGAGCCGCCGGATCTGCGCGCCCTCGATTTTGACCTCTTCCGCGTTGTCGGTGAACTGCACGCGCAGCTGGTCCATCTTGACGTCGGCGTCGGCGAGCTCGCTGGTCAGGCTGGTCAGCACGTTATCGTTGGTCTGGCTGACGAGATAGGGGTTCAACGGTCCCGCGGAGTGCGCGAGATCGTCGTTCAGCTGCTGCAGCGCCTCTTCCTGCAGCCGCACGGTCGTGCGCTGGGTCTCGTATTGTGCGAGCTGGCTGATCACGGTGGTGGCGTTCTGCGGCACGTCGACGATGCCGGTCTGCGACTGGTAGGCGGCGAGCGCCTGGTCGGCGGACTCGAGCGAGGCGCTGACATTGGCGAGCTGGCCCTTGACGAAGTTCTCCGTCGTCGAGGCCGACTGCGTCTTCCAGGACAGCTGCGTGGCGATGTAGTCCTGCATCACCTGATTGATGAAGTGCTGCGCCTGGTAGGGGTTCGGCCACTCGAAGCGCAGGAAGGCGATGTTGGTCGGCTGCGCGACCGAGCCGCCGGGGATCACAGAGAGGATACCGTTCAGCACGCTGTCAGCGAGCGCTGCGGGCGGCTGCACGCTCAGGTCGTAACGGGCGCCGGGCTGGTCGTCAAAATGCGACGCCGCCGGCTCCAGCAGCAACTGGACGCCGTTGCCCGACGCCGGCTGGCCGAGCGTACCGTTCAGCACCGGCGCGCCGTGCTGCAGCCAGGTGCCGCGCGTTTCGAGCGTGTAGGTCCCCTTGCCGTGCAGCACGATCGTGTAGTTGCCCGGCGTGGAGGCGTAAAGGGCCTGCAGGCTGGTCGGCCCTGGGGTGAAGGCGTCGGTGCTGCCGCCGTCGAACAGACGCCACCGCCAGTAGGTGAGCGGTGCGGCGCCGGCCGGCGTGATCGAGGCGTTCAGCCCGGTCTCGAGGATAGCCTGCTGCACCAGCGTGCCGGCGGTGATCAGCTCGATCTGGGTTTCGACGTCGCTCTGGGTGGAAAAGTCCGACAGAAAATTCGGATTGGCATCATTGTTGCTGGCAGCGCTGGTCGCAGCGCTGCCTAGATAGAGAGCACCGCGCACCGTGAATTGCGGGGTAGCGAACACCACCTGGAAAACGGCGATGGCGGTTGCCACGACGACGAAGAAGATGATCGTGCCGAGCCGCCGGCGGATCAGGCCTGTGATCTGGCCAAGGTCGATCGAGTCGGTCGGTTCTGCAAAAACTGTCGATGGCAGGTTTGTTGACAAAGGCGAACTCCGAACCGATCAGTTGTTGCCCCGGGATAGATACGCGATAGATACGAAGGGATTAAGTAAACCTGAAATTGTGTTGAGCGACGGCAGCACCTCCGTCAAGACCTGATTCCAAGATGCGAAACGGGTCGACGGGACGAACACGATATCGCCCGGCTGCAGGGCGAACGGCAGAGCCTCGCCATTTAGGATTTTGTTGGCATCGACGACAATGAATTCGGCGTGACTGCCCTCGGTCCGCAGCACATGGACATCGCTGAGCTTGGCCGCCGTGTAGTTCGTGAGGTCGAGATCGGCAGCACTGATCGCCTGCAGCAGCGAGAGCGAGCCCGCCTGGAAGGGGATCGGGCCCGGTTTGCCGACGGAGCCGAAGACGAAGGCGTTCTCGGTCGAGGCTGGCGGGATGACAATGGTGTCGCCCGGCTGCAGCGTGATGTTCTGGCTGAGATCGCCATCCAGCAGCAGCGCGTGAAAATCGACCGGCAGCTTGCGCGACCCATGCGCGACATAGGCCTGATAAAGATCCGCATTGCTGAGATCGACGCTGCCGCCGAGTGCGAGCGCGTCCAGCAGGGTCAGCCGGTGGCCGGGGAATTTGACGCCGGGCGTGCTGAAGGCGCCGAGCAGGTAGTAACGCAGGCTGTCGGCGGCGACGAGCTGCACCGTGACATTGGCGTTATTGATATACTGCGCGTAGGCGTTCGTCAGTTTCGTCTCGGCATCGCCGATCGTCAGATGATCGAGGTTGACATTGCCGATCAACGGCAGCGAGATCGTGCCGTCGCTGGTGATCAGCACGCCACCGCTCTGCGTCGTGGTGCCCGGCTGCGGGCTCGACAGTTCGGGGTGCAGATAGACGGTGACGGTGATGACGTCATCGGGCCCAAGCCGGTACGGCGCTTCGCTCTCTGATTCAGCGTCACTGACCACCTGGGGTGCGAGCGTCTGCGTCGTGTTGGCGATGACGGGCGAAATCGCGGCTGGCTGGTCGGCAACTTCATGCGATACAGAGGGCGGACCGGAGCAGGCGCTCAGCGCGGCCAGGAGGATGCCCGCCAGCCCGAGCTGCGCCGCCGGTTTTAGAGGCGAGCGAAAAATGTCCCGCCGCATGAAACTGTTATAAAACATGTGCCCACGCCTGTTCAAAACGCTACGATAAGGTCCATTATCGTATATTGAGATGCCCGAATAGCCGTGCGTCACCGATTATCGCGACCCGTGTCGTTTTTGCCCCATAACCCGTTCCGCCACAGCAGCCCGTCATCGCACGGCCGGACATGGTTCAGGCACATCCGGGCCTCGAATTTGTCCCGGGGACGTTGTCAATTTTCTCGAGGTCTTGTATCGCAACATCGTTCCAGAATCCACGGGATCGCGTGGCTTTTATGTCGTTTAAGTCATATTTCGGTAGTCTTCGGTTGGCCTGTTTGTCTTAATTTTTGGCGGAAATGACATTTTGAAACCACGCCTCGCGATCACTTCTGACGGCCGTCGAGGGGACATGTCGGTCTGCCGCGTCAGTCATGAATGGGACGGCCGCCACGGCGGGAGCCTACCCGCGTGCTGACCGGGCTTGGCGCCGTCTTCATCCCGCTTTGCCTGCTCGCCTGGCGCCAGCCGCCGTCGCTCCTCGCCCTGGTGTTCATCGGCTCCGCCTTCGGCGCCGCCGCCGCCCTGGTGTTCGGCGGCTATGGCGTGATGCCGGGCTTCGTTCCGGCCGCCTTGTTCATCGCCTTTGTCATCCTCAAAATGAGCTTCGGCAGCCGCTATCCGGCCGAGCACCTGGTGCTCGCCACGTTGGCGCCGTTCATCCTGGTGGTCGCCGGCGCGCTGCTGAGCTCGGTGATCATGCCGCGGCTGTTCGAGGGCGCCATCCTGGTCTGGCCGCAAAAGGTCGAGGGCTACTTCGTGCGCGCCCCGCTCGCACCCAATGCCGGCAACTACACGCAGGACGCCTATCTGCTGATGAACGCGGTGCTGACGGTCACCGCGGCGCTCTATGTCACCCAGTCCAAGTTCGACCCCAACCGGCTGCTGAACGTCTATTTCCTGAGCGGGCTGATGGTGGTGTTCATCTCGCTCTGGCAGTTCGCGTCGAACGAGACCGGCCTGTGGTTCCCGGCCGATTTTTTCCTCTCGAACCCCGGCTGGGCGATCCTCACCGAGGAGAGCATCGGCACCCTGCTGCGCATCAACGGGCCGTTCAGCGAGCCCTCCTCGCTCGCCGGCTATCTGACCGCCACGGTCAGCGGGGCGGCCTGGATTCTGCTCAACGGCGGCCGCGGCCGCCTGGTCTGGGCGACCGCGATCTCGGGCACCTTCATCATTCTGCTCAGCACGTCGACCACCGGCTATGCGGGGCTCGCCTTGATGTGCGGCATACTCGTGCTGGCGACCGTGGTGTCGAAATCCGGCGCCTTGCAGAAGCGCGTGATCTTTGGCGTGTGCGCGGTGGGGGCCGTGGTCGGGATCGGCGCCATCACCCTGCCGGCGGTCGCTCCGGGCGTCACCCAGCAGATCGTGACGATCACGAACGCCACGCTTAACAAGCAACAATCGAGCTCCTACACGGACCGCACGGCCGCCGACCATGACAGCATCATGGAGATGGCCGACAGCTACGGTCTCGGCGTCGGCTGGGGCAGCAACCGCTCGTCCAGCCTGATCCCCGGCCTCTGCGCGCAGGTCGGCGTCTGGGGATTGTTCGGCCTGCTATGGTTCGCGGTCGGCCTCTTCAACCATGTTCGCATCGCACAGCGTCTGGCGCCCTACTCGCCCTTCCGGCGCGTGCTGCGCGGCTGTTCCGGGGCGATCATCGGCGGGCTGGTCTGCGAGATGATTTCGGGTCCGGTGATCATCTCGCCGGATTTCTTTCTGCTGGTCGCCCTGCTGGTCGGCACCGCGGCGCGCATACGCCTGGAGGCGCGGACTGCCCAGCAGCCGGTCGCCGCGGCGCAGATGTTCGCGCGATGAGCGGCGGCCCCGTGAGCACTGCGCCGGCGCCGGCGCCGCGCGTCAAAACGCCCGCCTACATCAATGGCCGCTTCGCCACCCAGTCCTTGACCGGCGTGCAGCGCTTCGCCCTCGAGATGACCGCGGCGCTGCAAAGCCTCGCACCGGGAACGTTTCGGCTGGTCGTGCCGCGCGCGACCCATGTGCCAGGCGCCATTGCCGCCGGCAGGCTGCCCGGCCAGGCCTGGGAGCAGCTCGACCTGCCCCGGCTCGCGCGGTCCGGCGTGCTGGTGAATTTCGGCAATACCGCACCGCTGCTCGCCCGCCGGCAGATCCTCGTGATGCACGACGCCGGGGTGTTCGCGACCCCCAACGCCTATTCCTGGAAGTTCCGGACCTGGTATAAAACCCTGCAGCGCCTGCTGGTGCTGCGGGGCGTGAAAATCGTCACCGTGTCGGCGTTCTCGCGCGCGGAGATCATCCGCTTCCTCGATGCCGAGCCGGCGCAGGTCGCGGTCATCCCCGAGGGGGCCGACCATGTCGACCGGCTGGTCGCCGACCCGCTGGCTTTGGCTAAATTCGAGCTGGAACCCGGCCGCTACACGCTCGCGGTCGGCACCCTGGCCGCGCATAAAAACCTGCTGTCGCTGGATGCGCTTGCCAAGGCCGGGGCCGCGCGCGGCGTACCGCTCGTCGTCGTCGGCGGCCTCGGCGGCATCGCCTTCAACGCCGAGGCCGCCAAAGCCGCACGCCTGCCGCAGCCGGCCCGCTATGTCGGCCGCGTCAGCGACGCCGAGCTGAAAACGCTCTACACCAACGCCGCAGCCTTCGTGTTTCCCTCACGCTACGAGGGGTTCGGCCTGCCCGCCGTCGAGGCCATGGCCTGCGGCTGCCCGGTCGTCTGCGCCGACATTCCGGCGCTGCGCGAAACCTGCGGGGATGCCGCCCTCTACGCCGATCCGCAAAATCCAGAGGACATCATGACGACGACCATGCGCCTGCTCGATGACGCCAGCCTGCCAGCACAACTCGCCGCCGCCGGGCGGGCGCGCACCGCGGCGATGACATGGCGCCAGGCGGCCAGCGCCTTCATGGAGATTTTCGACGAGGTCAGGCACGCCACCCGATGAGGATCGCCCTGGTCCACGAGTGGCTCGAGAGCTATGCCGGCTCCGAGCGCGTGCTCGCACAGCTGATCAACTGCTACCCGCAGGCCGATGTGTTTGCCGTGGCAGATTTTCTACCCGAATCCGAGCGCGGCTTTCTCGGCGGCCGCCCGGTGAAAACCACGTTCATCCAGAACCTGCCGCTGGCGAAAAAACACTTTCGCAACTACCTGCAGCTGATGCCGCTCGCGGTCGAGCAGCTCGACCTCGGCGCCTACGACCTCGTGATCTCGAGCAACCACGCGGTCGCCAAGGGCGTGCTGACCGGACCGAAACAGGTCCATATCAGCTACGTCCACTCGCCTATGCGCTACGCCTGGGATCTGCAGTCGCAGTATCTGAGCGAGCGCGGCGGCCTTGCCGGCGTCAAAAGCCTGTATATCCGTTGGCTGCTGCACAAAATGCGGCTCTGGGACCGGGCGTCAGCGAACGGCGTCGACGTGCTGATCGCCAATTCCCGCTACGTCGCGCGGCGCATCGAGAAAGCCTACCGCCGCGACGCGCTGGTCATCCCCCCGCCGGTCGCCGTGCAGAATTTCGTCCCCGGCACAGCTGCGCGCCAGGGTTTTCTGGTCGCCTCGCGCTTCGTGCCCTATAAGCGGGTGGAACTGATCGTCGAGGCGTTTGCACGTATGCCGCAGCATGCACTGACCGTGATCGGCGCCGGCACCAATGCCGATCTCGTCGCCAAGGCGGCGGCGGGGGCCCCCAACATCACGCTGCGCCCGCCGGTGCCGGGTGCGGAGCTCATCACCCTGATGCAAAGCGCGCGCGCCATCCTGTTCGCCGCCGAGGAGGACTTTGGCATCACCACCGTCGAGGCGCAGGCCTGCGGCACGCCCGTGATCGCCTACGGGCAGGGCGGCGTCACCGATATCATTGAGGCCCATGCGGCATCGCCGACCGGCGTGCTGTTCGCCGAACAGACGCAGGAGGCGATCATCGACGCTGTCGCGCGGTTCGTCGCCCTCGAACCGACGATCTCTGCCACCGCCTGCCGCGACAACGCGCTGCGCTTTTCCGAAGCAAATTTCAGAGAGCGGATCATGACAGTCGTGGACCAGACGATCACCGCGCGGGGCGCCGCGTGAGCGCGCGCGGGACCATCGTTACCGATCAGGCCCGCGCATGAGAGAGCGCGGGCCTATGCGCATTCTGCACCTCGCGAACCATTGCGGCAAAGCGAACGGGCACGTGAACGTGTCGATCGACCTCGCCTGCACCCAGGCGCGGGACGGCCACATTGTCGGCTACGCCTGCGACCGCGGCGACTACATCACGCTGCTCGAGAGCTACGGCGTCACCGTGTACCACGTCGCCGAACCGCACCGGCGGCTGGCCAAATTCCTCCAGGCCAATATCGACATGTGGCGCGCCATCCGCAGCTTCCGGCCGGACGTCGTGCATATCCACATGGCCGCGCAATCGGTGCTGCTGCAGCCCTACCGCCTGCTCGGCTACAAAACCGTCACCACCGTGCATAACGAATTTGACCGCTCGGTCAGGCTGATGGGCATGGCCTCGCGCGTCGTCACGGTCTCCGAGCACGGCCGGCAGCTGATGACCGCCCTCGGCGTCAGCCCGAAAAAAATCCGCAGCGTGCTGAACGGCACCATCGGGTCGCCCCGCCTGCCGCTGAGCTTCACGCCCGCCGATCTCGCCCACCCGGCCCTCGTCACCGTGTGCGGGATGCATCCGCGCAAGGGCGTGATCGACCTGCTGCACGCATTCCAGACCGTGGCCCCGAGGTTTCCTGACGCCCACCTCTATCTGCTCGGCGAAGGTCCGATGCTCGATGAGTACAAGGCCCTCGCGGTCACGCTCGGCCTCACCGGCCGGGCGCATTTCCTCGGCTATTGCGAGGACCCGCGGGCCTATCTCGCCCCGGCCGACATCTTCGTTCTCGCCTCGCACGCCGATCCAGGGCCGCTCGTCATCGGCGAGGCCCGCAACGCCGGCTGCGCCGTCATCGCCACCGCCGTCGACGGCATTCCCGAAATGCTGGACCAGGGGAATGCGGGCATACTGGTGCCGCCTAAGCAACCGGCGGCAATCGCGGAGGCCATGACAAGGCTGCTGTCGGACCCGACCGAGCTCGCGCGCTATGCCGGGCTCGCCAAACAGAATGCGGAGCGGTTTTCCGTGAACCGGGTGTGCCGGGATATGGATGTGGTTTATGGGGAATTAGTCTAAGACAGCACTACTTTTTGTGAACAAAAAGTAGCAAAAAAACTTTGGAACTTTGGGTTTGGGCGCTGATGGCGCCAACGCCCACGGCCCAAAGTTCCAAAAGTTTTTTGCTTCTTTTTTTCAAAAAAGAAGCGCTTCCTGACCTAAGCCGCCCGCCTCGGCAACGTAAAAATCGCCTGCGGGTCCGTCTTGCCCCGGACCAGGTGCGCGAGCCCCAGCCAGTTGCCCCGCGCGCGCCCCACCCTGTCGATGAACGGCTCGGGTCGGAACATCTTGGCGTGGTTCGCGATGAAATTCCGCACCATCAGCCGCGCCGCCTTGGCCGGCCGCATCGTCCCCTTGCGGACCAGGTAGGCGGGATTCACCATCTGTGAAAAGCCGAGCGCGATCCCGGGCGAGCGCCCGCGGGTGACGCCGCGATGCACGCCGGTGAACGCGTCGGTCTTCACCAGCCGGCCCTTGGCCAGCAGCTGTCCTGCGAAATCCACATCCTCCTGCCAGGCATAGAGCGGCAGCGTTTCGTCGAACCGGAGGTCCCGGATGGCGGCGGCGCGGAAGGCCATGTTGCAGCCGTAGAGCTCGTCGGTGGATCGGTCGGGGGCCGGGGGCTGCGGGCGCCGGTCGGCCTCCAGCATCGCGAGTGCGTCCGGGTAGCTGATGCCCCCGAACGTGACGCCATCGCCGATCACGCGGCCGGTGGCGCCGACAATGTCAGGGTTCGCCGCAAACAGGCGGCTGATGCCGGCCAGCGCGTCATCGGCCGGCACGTAGTCATCGTCGAAGAAGACGATGACATCGGCTTGCGGGATCGCGAGGTCGAGGCCGCGGTTGCGCTGCAGCGTCAGGCCCTTCGGGCCATAGATGACTTCCAGGCGGCCGTCATTCAGATGCGGCGATGGCGGCACGTCGGCCGGCGTTTCGACCGAGAGGACGACCAGCACCGGCGCCACCGTCTGCCTGCGCAGCCGTTCAAGCAACTGGCCAATCTCTTCGGCCCGGCCGAGCGACGCGACGATGACAGCCAGTCTCATATTCACGACCCCAATATCATGCAGCGGTCTCATGCAGCCACTACCGACCTTGCCGCCGGAGGCTCATGGTGACGGCGGCTCCGTGCCGGGGCGTCATCGCTGCGCGCGCCTACCTAACAGGATTTCAGGCGGGGTCAATTTGCCGCGATCCGTTCACGCCAGCTTTACCTGGACATTAAATGATGCAGACCTGATTTCAATTTGAAGTACATAATGCTAGCTAAATTGTTGATAAAACGTGGTCGACGACGCATCAAAACCCGTAACAAATCTATTTTCCGATGTACAGGGATGACTTATAACGTGATGATGATATCGCCCGTAGCGCCTCTGATGCACGACCGGCAGCCCGTTTCGGCCGCCGGCCGGACAGCGCGGCCTATCACCCGGCACTACGCGGCGCTTGACGGGCTGCGCGGCATCGCCGCCATTGCGGTCGTCTGCCTGCATACGGGCGATTATTTCCAGCTGCGCTATCTGCCTTATCACGCCTATCTCGCGGTCGATTTTTTCTTCATGCTGAGCGGCTTCGTCATCGCCCATGCCTATGACAAGCGGCTCGCGACCGGCGTGGGCGTCGGGACATTCATGAAAATCCGGCTGATCCGGCTCTATCCCATGGTGTTGCTCGGCATGCTGGTCGGGCTCGCCGCGTTCCTTGGGAAGGACGCGACCAGCGGCGGCATCCGCCTGATCCCGCTGCTGCAGGCCACGGCGATGAACCTCTGCTTCCTGCCCAGCCCCGCCCTGACGTATCTGCGCCCCTGGGGCTTTCCGATCGACAACCCGCTATGGTCGCTCTGCTTCGAGCTCTGGATCAACCTGCTCTACGTGGTGATCTTCCGGTTCCTCACCGTGAGCCGGCTCGCCGCGATCCTCGCTGTCGGCGCCGGCCTGTCCGTGTGGGCGGCCGTCGTGTTCCACGGCCTCAACACCGGATTCATCTGGGCGACCTTCTATACCGGTGGCGCCCGGGTGCTCTTTCCGTTCTTTTTCGGCGTCGTGCTGGCACGGCTTTGCCTGCGCCATCGCGCCGACTGGCCGTGGGCGCATGTTGCATGCCTCGCACTCATCGCGGCCCTGGTCGCCCCCTCGTTCCATGACGCCGCCCTCGATCCCATTCTCGTGCTGCTGGTGTTTCCCGCCATCCTGGCCATCGCCGCGCAGGCCTCGGCGAACCGGGTGCTGGACCCGATCTGGCAGCGCCTCGGCGTGCTGTCCTACCCGCTCTACGCCATCCACTATCCGTTTCTCGTGGTCATCTCGAATTTCTCGCATGGCCACCATTTCAGCCCCGTGGCCAATAACCTGACCGCTTTGTTCACCGTGATGTTCGTCCTGGTCATCGGCTGGCTCGCCGCGACGCTCTACGATGCACCCGTGCGACGGTTTTTGAACAAACGCCTCAACAGGCAGGCGCCGGCCGCGGTTTGACGGCAGTTACTGGTGTGACAGGGTCTCTGCTTGTTCAAGGGTCGAACCGACTTGCAGCCCGCGCCGGACCAAACCTGCAAACCTTCGGTTATCAAGACCTCTACAACCGAAGGTGGCTAAAGCGGAAGCCATGACGCCTGGCATGGCCAAGGCAAGCCACGAACGGATCGACATCGTTATAGATGCGATCGAGGTGTTTTCAAATTACACGGTTTTTTCATCGATGTGCAGTGCAATAAGATGCTAGGCAGGTTCTTAACAATGTGATACGAATCTTCGACAGGGTGTTTGATGACGCATCCGACATATGGCGTTAAATCCACCTTTTGCTGGCATTGCGGGTGAGGCTATTCTTTGCAGCATGAAACCGGCGAGGGAGCCCCATCAATAAAGTTGTTTGCCGCGGCATTTGTGCAACCGTTCTGATGTTGGAATTAATATGCTCTGGACGCCCGCTTCGTTAGACGCACCTCGGCAACCGTGGACCGTGAAAATGGCAATGCCGGTGCTCGAGGCGTTGCTCGTTATCGTCGAGATGCTCATGCTCATCGCGACCGGCCTTGCCGTCGGCATCGCCGCCGCCGCGGCGCATTCGGATGTCAAACTGCCGAGCCCGGTCGCCATGGCGGCGGGCTACCTCATGCTCGGGATCATCTGCGATGCCACCGCGCGCCCGCCGCGCCGCCGCCGCCGCGGCCGGGCCCTGCAGGTGCTCCTGACATTGTTCGTCATCGGTCTGCTGATGTCGCGCGACGTCATCAGCACCCTGCCGTGGATGACCCTCTGGTTCATCGTCGCGGCCAGCGCCATCAGCAGTTGGCGCTGGCTCGCCATGCGCCTGCCCTCGGCGATGCCCGCCGTCCTGCAGCCCGCCCGCCCCGCCGCCTTCATCGGCAACAGCATGGCCGCAACACGCCTCCTGCAGGCCATCGAGGCCGACCCCTCGCACCGGCTCCGCCCGGTCGGCTTCTTCGACGACCGCATGCGCATGGGCCCGCTGCACGACAAGCTGCCCTATCTCGGCACCATCGATGAACTCGTAAGCTATATCCACGAACATGAATTGCGCGACGTGTTCATGGCCCTGCCCTGGTCGGCCGGGGACCGGATCTCATCGCTCATCGCCCGGCTGCGATTCCTGCCGCTGACGGTCCACCTGATCCCCGACCAGATGCCGCCGGTCATCCACCACCACAAGGAGAACAACGCGCTCGAGGGCATCATCATGCCCACGCTGATGCTCCCGCCGTTCTCGCCGGCCGGCGCCTTCGCCAAACGCGCGCTCGACCTCGTATGCTCCGCCGTGCTGCTGCTGCCGCTGATCCCGCTATTCCTGCTCGTCGCCCTTGCCATCAAGCTCGACAGTCCAGGGCCGGTGTTCTTCTTCCAGCCGCGCTCCGGCCAGTTCGGCCGCAGCTTCAACGTCTTCAAGTTCCGCAGCCTGCACGTCGCCAAGGCCGACACCGCGGCGGAATCGCTCGTCCAGCGGGGCGACTCGCGGGTCACGCGCGTCGGCAAATACCTGCGCAAATACTCGATCGACGAGCTGCCGCAGATCATCAACGTGCTGCTCGGCGACATGTCCCTCGTCGGCCCCCGGCCGCATGCGCCGCGCGCCAAAGCCGGCGGCCGCATCTACGCCGAGGTGATGCCCGACTACATGCTGCGCTACCGCGTGAAACCCGGCATGACCGGCTGGGCCCAGGTGAACGGCTGGCGCGGCAACACCGACACCGAGGACAAACTGCGCAAGCGCGTTGAGTTCGATTTCCACTACATCGAGAACTGGTCGATGATGCGGGATATCAAAATTCTGGCGATGACAGTGCCGTCCGCGCTGTTTCCGCCTAAGGATAACGTTTAGGACAGGGAAGAACTACTTTTTGTGAACAAAAAGTAGCAAAAAAACTTTGGAACTTTCGGCCATGGGCGCTGAGGCCGCCGAAGCCCATGGTCGAAATTTGTGAGAGTTTGTTGCTGCTTTTTTTCGAAAAAGAACCCCTTCCTCACTCAATCCTGCAGCTATCCCCTATTTGCCCATAAAACGGCGTCCAGCTCTGCGTCTCGCCGAAAATCGGCAGCCCCAGATAACCCCGCAACTCCAGCACGGCCGGCTGCGCCAGCTTCACCTCGGCGCCGTATTCGGAGCCGCTGCGCGGATCGAGGATCGTACCCTTCCACATCGGCTGGCCGTCACCCTGTGCTGGCGTCACCTCAAAAATCGTCAGGCCGCATTGCGGTTGACCCCGCCAGTCCTTCGGCAACGGGTCGTGCGGCCCGATCGCGAGGCCCACGACCTGCCCGCACAGATCCTGCCCGCACGCTGATACGCGGACCACGGCGTTGTGGTTCGCCGTCATCCACAGCCCGGCAGGGCTGGGGCTCGTTATCCGGTAGCTGATGTCCCCGACGTTGCCGCTCTGCGCCGCAACGGCGGGCGCCGCCATCAGGGCCAGCGCCAACGCTAAAACACCCACACCACGCATCACACGATCTCCTTAAACCACCTGGTTCGAAGACGATTTGGGCGATGTTATGGCGGGATGAACCAGCACGCGCGGATAACTGATATCGGTTCGCTGCATTTCAATTTTTCGTGAACATGTAAAAACGGTGAAAAGACCCGCCCTTAACGTGGAATAGACAATAAAGCCTCACGCTCGAAAACATCTGCCGCGGGCATCACTCGATGGTGTCTGTGGCTGCCGGTAAAAGTTTGGTTCGCCCGCATGCCGCGGGAAAGCAAAAACAAGGAGCGTCTCATGTCGTGGCTGGATAACCTCGGTCTAAGGCAAAAACTGCTCCTGCCGTTGCTAGGCATGGCGTTGATCTTCTCCGCGATCGTGGCGACCGGCACGGATCAGCTGGCGCGCCACGGCACGCAATCGCGCCAGATCATCGAACATGTCGACCCGTCGCTCCTGCTGATGACCCGCGCGAACCTGGAAATTCAAGGACTTGGTTACGGTATCTACCGCATCCTGAGCTACCAGACCGGGACGGCGGAAGAAAACCAGGCCGTGGCGGCCTTCGGCGCGACGGAAGCGGACGCGTCGCATATTTTCACACAGATCGCAGCACTCAATCCTGCGCAGGCGGTGCAGATCGCCGCCTTCCAGACCCGCTTCCAGGCGATCGAGACCGAACTCGCCCAGCAGGAGACGGTCGCCGTCACAACCAACGGCTTCACCCTCGGGTCGAAGGACAACACCGCTGATATCAACGTCTCCGCCGGCGTCGCCCGGCGCCAGGTGCCGATCGATGCCCAGATCGACGCGCTTTCTTCCGACCTGAAAGCCTTCATCGACCAGACGCAAGGACAGGATGTGGCGGCGGCGCGCGCCCTCCGGGCGAGCACGGCGGCCTCGATCAAGCTCATGATCATCACCGGCATCATCGGCGCGCTTGCCGGCATCGGCGCCTGCCTCTGGATGATCGGCGCGAAAGTCGTACAGCCGCTGAACGCCCTGAGCGACAGCATGAAACAGCTCGCCGCCGGTGACCTCGCCACCAGCATCTCAGGCGAGCGCCGGCGCGACGAGGTCGGGCTGATGGCGCGCGCGGTCACGATCTTCAAGCAGAACGCCATCAAGGCGGACGCGCTCGAGCGCGAGACGGCCGAGACCCGGGCGCGCACCGAGGCAGAACGGCAGCGCAACGAGGCCGAACGCGAAGCCGCCGCCCAGCAGCAGGCATTCGTCGTGAGTGCGGTCGCCAAAGGGCTCGAAAAACTCGCCGCCGGCGACCTGATCTTCCGGCTCGCAACGCCATTCGCCGCCGAATACGAGAGCCTGCGCCGTGACTTCAACGCGGCGATCGGCGCGCTGCAGGACACCATGAAGGCGGTGAGCGCCACCACCGAAGGCGTGCATGCGGGCGCCGGCGAGATCACCCAGGCGGCCGACGACCTCGCGCGGCGCACCGAGCAGAACGCCGCCGGGCTCGAACAGACGGCGGCAGCGCTCGACCAGCTCACCTCGACCTTGCGGCGCACCGCGGAATCCGCCGCCGCCGCCCGCAGCGCCGCACTCGCCGCGAAGAGCGACGCCGAGAGCTCCGGCGCCATCGTCGGTGAGGCCGTCACCGCCATGGGCGATATCGAGAGTTCGTCGAAACAGATCGGCAGCATTATCGGGGTGATCGATGAGATCGCCTTCCAGACCAACCTGCTGGCGCTGAATGCGGGTGTCGAGGCGGCGCGCGCGGGGGATGCCGGGCGGGGATTTGCCGTGGTGGCGACCGAAGTGCGCGCGCTGGCGCAACGCTCGGCCGATGCCGCCAAGGAAATCAAGGCGCTGATCTCGGCATCGACAAGGCAGGTCGCGACCGGGGTCGGCCGCGTCGGGGAAACCGGCTCGGCGCTGACGCGCATCGCCGCCCAGGTCACCACGCTGAACGAGCTGATCAGCGACATCGCGGCCGCCCTGCAGTCGCAGGCGACGGGGTTGAACGAGGTGAACACGGCCGTGAACCAGATGGATCAGGCGACGCAGCAGAACGCGGCGATGGTGGAGCAGGCAACGGCCGCGAGCCACAGCCTGGCGTCGGAAGCCGCCGAGCTCGCGAAGTTGATAGGCCAGTTCAATATCGGCGCAGCGGCAAGGCCGGCGCGCGCGCGACAACATGTGTTGAGTTAGGAAGCACTACTTTTTGTGAACAAAAAGTAGCAAAAAAACTTTGGTAACTCTGGGTCATGGGCGCTAACGGCACCGCGACACTGGCAAAAATTTCCAAAAGTTTTTTGCTTCTTTTTTTTCAAAAAAGAAACCCTTCCTTACTTACTCCCGCACCACTGCCAACCGCCGCTGCGCAGCGCGCGCGCCCCGTTGCACCGGCGCCGGCCGCTCGCCGCCTAAGCGGAACTGTTCGACCTGCTCGTTCAGCGCCGAGGTCTGGTCGGAGAGCGCGCGCGCCGCACTTGTCGTCTCGGCGACCATGGCCGCGTTCTGCTGGGTCACCCGGTCCATCTCGTTCACGGATTTATTCACGCCATCGAGCCCGTTTGCCTGTTCCTTCGCCGAGGAGGCGATGGTCGCAACGCTGACGTTGATTTCGCTGACCTGGGCGATGATTTTGTCCAGCACGTCGCCGGTTTCGACGACCAGGTCCACGCCCTGGCCCACCTGCTCGGCGGAGGTTGAGATCAGCGCCTTGATCTCCTTGGCGGCCTCGGCCGAGCGTTGCGCCAATGCCCGTACCTCGGAGGCGACGACGGCAAAGCCGCGCCCCGCATCGCCGGCGCGCGCCGCTTCCACGCCCGCGTTTAGGGCGAGCAGGTTGGTCTGGAACGCAATTTCGTCGATCACGCCGATGATCTGGCTGATCTGCTGCGATGAGCTCTCGATCGCCCGCATGGCGCCCACCGCCTTGCGCACGACGACGGCGGAGACCTCGGCATCCGCCTTCGCGGCGTCCACCACCGCGCGGGCGCGCCCGGCATTCTCCGACGTGCTTTTGACCGCCGCGGTGACCTCGTCGAGCGCTGCCGCGGTTTCCTCGAGGCTGGCGGCCTGTCGTTCGGTCCGGGCCGAGAGATCATCCGCCGCGGTGCGGATCTCCTCGGTGCCGTTTTTGATGGCGGCACTGGATTGGCGGACCCGCTGCATGGATTCCTGCAGCCGGTCGACAGCGAGGTTATAGTCGGTGCGCAGCTGGTCAACCTCGATCTGCAGCGGCTCGGTGATCCGGCGCTGCAGATCCCCCGCGGCAAGGTCCGCAAGTGCGGCGCCGATTTCAAGGACCGAGCTGATCCGCCTCGTGACGTCGACAGCAAACTTCTCAACCCGCACGACCTTGCCCTCGGTGTTCAGAATCGGGTTGTACGACCCCTGCAGCCAAACGGTCCGCCCGCCTTTCAGAAACCGCTTGAACTCGCCGGTCTGATACTCGCCGCGCGCCAGTTTTTCCCAGAACTCCGCATAGGCGCGGGACTGGCGCACCTCCGGAGCGACAAACATGCTGTGATACTTGCCCACGACCTCCTCGAGGCTGTAGCCCATCAGCTTCAGGAAGTTCTCGTTCGCCGTGATGATCTGGCCGTCCGGGAAGAACGAAATGATCGACTGCGTCCGGCTGAACGCCGCGTTCTGCGCCGCATAATCGAGGTTGCGCAGCCGGGGTGCGGCATCCGACCACTCGACGACAAAACCGATCCGCCGGCCGCCGCGCTTCAGCGGGTTGACGACGAGATCGAACATCCGCTTGCCGACCTTGATGGTGGCGTGATGCGTGGTCTCCAGCCGCGCCAGCATGTTGCGCTGGTGGCTTGGATTTTTGTGGAAAATATCGATGTTGCTGCCGATCAGCGTCGCCATGCTGAAATGCGGCAACTCGCGCTTCAGCTCAACCTCGGCCTCGGCCAGCAGCGTGGTCAAAGACGGGTTCATATACGTGATGTTAAGATCTTTATCCGAGATCATAACATTGGCCTCCATACATTCCAACGCCTGTCGCTTTTTAAGATTGTTCGACGCGCCGAACCTTACCTTCATGAGCCGGTTCCCTCGTTTTGATCCGCTCAACATGCCGGACCGGGGCGACTATGTTGGATTAGATTGAACAGGGCGTTAATTGGCGAAGAGTACAAAGGGTGAGGACGACTTTTTGTGAACAAAAAGCAGCAAAAAAACGTTGGGAATTTTTTGGGCGGGGGCTGAAGCGGCAACGACCGTTTACTTAGTCAGTGCGTTGTAAAACCGCCATCGACGGGGAGGGCGACACCGAGTATGAAGCTTGCACCCGGGCTGCACAGCCACAGCACGGCGGCCGCAATTTCATCGGCTCTCCCCATACGGCCGATCGGCTGCTCGCGCAAAAACGCTTGCATCGCGTCCGGATCAATCCCATCGCCCATCGGCGTATCGATACATCCCGGGCAGATCGCGTTGACGCGTATGCCCCTGGCCGCATAATCCAGCGCAGCACACTTGGTGAGGCCGATCACGCCGTGCTTGCTCGCATGGTAGGCCGCGCGGCCAGGCAGACCGACAAGCCCGCCGAGCGACGAACAATTCACGATCGCGCCGCTGCCCTGCTTGCTCATTTGCAACAGCTCATGCTTGAGGCAGGTCCACACGCCGCGCAGATTGACGGCATTCACCTCGTCAAAACCATCGGCGCTCTCGGTCGTGATATCGCCCATCGGACCAAGTATGCCGGCATTGTTATAGGCCATGTCGAGCCGGCCGAATGTCGCGACCGTGCGCTCGACAAGCCCGGCGACCTGCGCCTCGTCCGCCACGTCACACACGACGCCGATGGCCCGATGGCCCGCCGCCGTTAGCGTCTCCGTCGCCGCGCGCAGGGCGCCCTCGTTGCGGTCGGCCAACACCACGGCCGCACCGGCGCCGGCGAACGCCCTGGATGTTGCAAAGCCCATGCCGGACGCAGCGCCGGTGACGAGGGCGACCCGGCCTGTGAAATCATAGGTTGGGTTCATGATTGTCATTCCTCTAAGTGAGAGCGTAGGCGCTACTTTTTATGAACATAAAGCCGCAAAAAATTGTGTTAGTTTGGTGAGGGGAGCTGGCGCTGTCCTGCTTCGTACTGCGCGTCGCTGACGGGCTCCATCCACGTGACGGGCGTGCCGTCCAGTGTCTCCTGCACCGCGATGTGGCTCATCGCGGTCGTCGCCGTCGCGCCGTGCCAGTGCTTCTCGCCCGGCGGAAACCACACAACGTCACCCGGCCGGATCTCCTCGATCGGCCCGCCCTCGCGCTGCACCCAGCCGCAGCCGGTGGTCACGATCAGCGTCTGTCCGAGCGGGTGCGTGTGCCAGGCGGTCCGCGCCCCCGGTTCGAACGTCACCAGCGCAGCCCCGGCGCGCGCCGGCGCCTGCGCTGCCATCAGCGGATCGATGCGGACCGTTCCCGTGAACCAGTCCGCCGGCCCCTTGGCCGAAGGCTGTGACCCCGCGCGTTTGATGTCCATGGCTCTGTCCCTTCCTCGTGCCTCTAACAGGCGCCGCATGGCGCCCTGCCGACTAACGGCGCCCCATGGCGCCCTGTCGATGCAGGATATAGCGCGGATGATTATGCACAATAAGTTGCGAAAATCCGCATGCACTTATAAGTATGGCTTCTGGATGAAGACCGATCTCAATGACATCGCCGCCTTTCTTGCGGTCGCGCGCACCAAAAACTTCACGCGCGCCGCCGCTCAACTCGGCGTCTCGCAATCGGCGTTGAGCCAGACCATTCGCAACCTCGAAGCCAGGCTCGGCCTCAGGTTGCTGACGCGCACAACGCGCAGCGTCGCCACGACAGAAGCCGGCGAGCGGTTGCTCGAGACCGCCGGACCACGGCTGGACGACATCGAAGCAGCCCTCGCAGCGTTAGGCGAACTGCGCGAAAAACCGGCAGGCTTGATCCGCATCACGGCGCATGATCACGCCGTGCGGTCCGTGTTATGGCCGGCCCTGCAAAATTTCCTCCCGCGCTATCCAGATGTCAGGGTGGAAATCATGATCGACTATGGCCTGACCGACATCGTCGCGGAACGCTATGACGCCGGGATCCGCACGGGCGAGCTGGTGGATCGCGACATGGTCGCGGTTCGGATCGGGCCGGATCTGCGCATGGCCGTCGTCGCCACCCCCGCCTATTTTGCGACGCGGCCGCGGCCGAAATCGCCGCAGGATCTGACCAACCATCGTTGCATCAATCTACGGCTGCCGACGCATGGCGGTCTATACGCCTGGGAATTCGAAAAGGGCCGGCGCGCGCTGCGTGTGCGCGTTGACGGGCAGCTGGTTTTCAACGGCTCACCGCCGATGTTAGACGCTGCCTTGGCCGGCGCCGGCATTGCCTATGTACCGGAGGACGATGTGGCCCCGCATGTATCAGACGGCCGGCTGATCCGCGTCCTGTCCGATTGGTGTCCGCCTTATCCGGGTTATCATCTATACTACCCCAGCCGCCGGCAGCCTACCGCCGCGTTCACCTTGCTGGTGAACACACTGCGCTACCGGGGATAGACTGTCCGATCGTTAGCATTTGTTTCGAGGAAGATATGGACATCAGGGAAAAATCGTCGATCGATGACCATTGGATCGCAACTTTCCTGAGCGAGCGCTGGGTTGACAGCAAAATGGTCGTCAATGGTGAACTCATCGATCTAACGACTGTCAACGCCCTCATCGCTGGCGCCCAATGCGGCCTTGCAACCTATCGCAAAAGCCGAAAGGAGGCAGACCTACTATCGCTCGACGCCGTGAACCCCGGCCAAGGGGTCGGGACGGCGCTCCTGAATGCGCTTTCCCAAAGACTTGCCAGCGAACGCGTGCAGCAGCTTTGCGTCACCACGACCAATGATAACCTTGGCGCGCTGAGCTTCTACCAACGCCGTGGCTTCCGTTTGATCCGTCTTCGACCAGACGCTGTGACCAAGGCACGCGCGCTCAAACCGTCAATTCCGCTGATCAGCGCGCAAAAAATCCCGATCCGCGACGAAATCGATCTCGTCCTGGCGCTATCAGCCTCCGGGCATCAGGCGTGATGTCAGATATGTCATTTCCAGCGCCTGCTCCTGCGCCTTTTCCTGTTGATTGGCGCCGGCCGCGTGCCCGCCTTCGGTGCTCTCGTAATAGAGAAACGGCAGATGCATCGCTTGCATCTTCGCGGCAAATTTCCGGGCATGCTCGGGGCCGACGCGATCGTCCTTGGTGGTCGTGAAAATGAACGGCGTCGGGTAGTGCACGCCGGCGCGCAAATTTTGGTACGGTGAAATTCGGGCGAGGAACGCGCGCTCGGCCGGGTTGGAGACCGAGCCGTATTCGCCAACCCAGCTCGCACCCGCTTCGATTTTCTCATAGCGCAGCATGTCGAGCAGCGGCACCTCGATCACCACCGCATGCCAAAGATCGGGATGCTGCTCGAACTCAACACCCATCAGCAAGCCGCCATTACTGCCGCCGCGGATGCCAAGATGCGCAGGCGAGGTGATCCGCCGCCGGATCAGATCCTCAGCGACCGCGGCAAAATCGTTGAAGACGATCTGACGCTTGGTTTTGAGCCCGGCTTCATGCCAGGCCGGACCGAACTCGCCACCACCGCGGATGTTAGCCAGCACAAACACACCGCCGCGTTCGAGCCACAGCTTGCCAAGGCCCGGGCTGTAGGTCGGGGTTTCGCTGATCTGGAATCCGCCATAGGCGTAGAGCAACGTAGGATTTTGCCCATCCAACTTCATGCCTTTGGGGCGCACGATAAAATACGGAATTTCAGTCCCGTCGCTCGACGTCGCTTCCAGCTGGTCGACGGTATCGCCCGAGGCATCGAACTGTGCGGGTAGCGACTTGATGACGGCGGGCGGTGCAGCACTGCCCGCATCCGCCAGGTAGAGCGCGGTCGGGCGCAGAAAGCTGGTGACCTCCAGAAAAATCTCGTCGTTTTGTTCGCTGGCCGAGATCAGGTGAATGGCGGCATTGTCCGGCAGATCGAGCACGCGGCTCTGATAGCCATCGCCGGCCGGCGTCAACACAAGCGCGCGTCCGCGAACATTATCAAGAATGGCGGCGACGATGTGAGTCTTGGTGACATCGACCTCGTCGACGGCCTGACGTTTGTTCGGCGAAAAAACCAGGACGGGTGCTGCATTCGCATGACCGAGGTCGAGGGCGAGCAGGCTGCCCGCCATGAAATGCCCAACCGGCTCGTCGATTTTGACGATGAGGCGATCATCCAGAAATCCTTCGAGTTCAGATTTCTCCGGCAGCGCCAGTTTTTCAACACCGGCCGACGTCACCTGGAAGAACTGGCTGCGGAAAAAATCCAGACCGCGTTGAAGAATGACGACGCGGTGGCCCTGCCCGTCAGTGTAGCCCTGCACCTCGACCGACACGTCCGCCGGCGTGCCGCGAAAAATTTCAACGGCAGCGGAGAGCGCCTGGCCGCGCCGCAGCCGCTTGATGATGAACGGGTACCCCGAAGCCGTCATGCTCCCCGGGCCCCAATCGGTCCCAACAATCAGGCTGTCCGGCGTCTCCCAATCGAGGCTCTGTTTGGCGCGCGCAATATCGAAGCCGCCTGGCACGAGCACACCGGACGGAAACGCGAATTCACGTGTCGTCACGGCGTCCTCGCCGCCATCGGAGAGCGAGATCAGGCAGGTTTTATCGTCAGGCGGATAACAATCCGCCCCCTCCAACACCCAATGATGGTGTTCGGCGCGAGAGAGCGCATCGAGGTCGAGCACCGTCCGCCACGGCACCGCGGCTGAGGCATAGCCGGCGAGCGATGTCGCGCGCCAGATGCCCTGCACATGGGCTTGATCCTGCCAGAGGTTGGTCACCTCGCCGCCGGTGAAATCAGGAACCGGAATGCGGTCTGGCGCCTGCGCAAGGGCGAGCGCCTCCGCATAAAACAGCGCGTAATGCGGATCGGCTTCCAATATTTTCAGCGAGCGATCGTCCTCGGCCTTCACCCAGGCCAGGGCGCGCGGGCTGTTCACCTGCTCTAACCAAAGGTAAGGATCAGCGCCCGCGGCACTGGCTGGACGCGCGAGGAGCAGGGGCAGGACGCAAACAAGGCAGGTAAAGCGCATCATCTCTCCGGTGACAGGGACAGCGAAGGATATGGCCATGACCATCGAGTCCCGCCTAGCCGCCCGGCGCCGGCCCGCACAGCACCTCTACGTCAAACACCTTATTGCCGGAATTTCACGACATCGTAACCCTCAGTGGCGTCGCGGAAACGCCGCAATTTTGGGAGATGAAGATGAATTTGAAACATTCGGGTTTAACCGCCGCCCTGCTGGCGGCCACGATGCTGTCGGCCGCAGCGCCAGCGCTGGCGGACGGCACCGTCAAGGTCGGCGTGCTGCAGTCCCTCAGCGGCACGATGGCGATCTCCGAGGTCCCGCTCGAGAACGCCGAGCTGCTCGCGATCGACCAGATCAACGCCAGCGGCGGCGTGCTGGGCAAGCAGATCGTTCCGGTCGAGGAAGACGGCGCCTCCGACCCCTCCACATTCGCGCAGAAAGCCACCAAGCTGATCGAAGAGGACGGCGTCGTCACGGTGTTCGGCGGCTGGACCTCGTCTTCGCGCAAGGCGATGCTGCCGGTGTTCCAGCGCCTGCACAATCTGCTCTGGTACCCCGTGCAGTTCGAGGGCAACGAGTGCTCGCCCAACATCATGTATTCCGGCGCGCAGCCTAACCAGCAGGCGCTCCCCGCCCTCACCTGGGCCGAGCAGAAGGGCTACAAGAGCTACTTCCTGCTGGGTTCGGACTACGTCTATCCCCGCACCGCCAACCTCATCCTCAAGAAGCACATCGCGCATGACGGCATGACGCTGGCGGGCGAGGAATACGTGCCCCTCGGCGGCGGTGATTTCAGCTCGATCGTGGCGGAAATCCAGCAGGCCAAGCCGGACATCATCATCAACACCCTGAACGGCGATTCCAACGTTTCGTTCTTTAAGCAGATGGCCGCCGCCGGCCTCACGCCCGACAAGCTCCCGGTCATGAGCTTCTCGATCGCGGAACCCGAGGCCAAGGCGATGGGCCCGAGCCTGCTTGCCGGTTCCTACACCTCGTGGAACTACTACGAGAGCCTGCCGGGCGCCACCAACGCTGCCTTCGTCGCCGCCTACAAGGCGAAATTCGGCGCGGACTCGGTGGTCGACGACCCGATGGTGCATGGCTACGTGGACGTCTACGAATGGGCTGCCGCGGTGAAGAAGGCCGGCACCTTCGCGCCGAAGGCCGTGCGCAACGCCGCCGTGGCCCTCGGCTTCGAGGACAGCCCGCTCGGCTCGGTCAAGTTCGCGGGCGACCAGAGTATGGTGCAGACCGGCTATATCGGCGAGCTGCAGCCCGATGGCCAGTTCAAGATCGTCTGGTCCTCGCCCGGCCCGATCCAACCGCAGCCCTATGACCCGCTGACCTTCCCGGGCAAGGTCTGCAAGGCCCACACCACCTTCTAACGCCCGACTTTCACAAATGACGGGGGCCATGCACAATGGCCCCCGTCCACCATCGTTTTTGCGCCGTGCCTGCTGCAGGATGTGAGACCAACGGCCCATTCGTTTCGAGGATCTTCCGAATGCACGAATCCGCGTTTCTCCTCGGCCAGATTTTCAACGGCTTCTCCGTCGCCTCCCTGTTCATCCTGGCGGCGCTGGGTCTTGCTCTGAGTTTCGGCCTCATGCGCGTCATCAACATGGCGCATGGTGAAATGCTGATGCTCGGCGGCTATCTCGCCTACCTCACGTTACAGGTCATCCCCGGCCCGCTCGGCATCATCGTCGCCATGCCGGTCGCCTTCGTCGGCGCCGGCATCATCGGCGCCATTCTGGAATTCGCCGTCATCCACCGCCTCTCCGCGCGGCCGCTGGATACGCTGCTCGCCACCTGGGGCGTCAGCCTCATCCTGCAGCAGGCCGCCCGCAACCTGTTCGGCGCGATCGGCGTGGAGGTCACGGCCCCCGCCTGGCTCAATCACACCATTACGATCAGTTCCGGGCCGCTCGCGGGGCTGGACCTGCCGGATACGCGCATTTTCATCCTCATCATCGCAGGCGTCGTGCTCGGCCTGATCGCAGCACTGTTGAACAAGACGCGCCTTGGCCTCTACGTCCGCGCCGTGAACCAGGACCGTCCGACGGCGGCCGCCATGGGGGTGAACGCCCGGCTGATCGACCTTTCGGTCTTCGCGCTCGGCACCGGCGTTGCCGGCCTCGCCGGCGTCATCCTCGCCTTGCTCGGCCCCGTCACCCCCACCGTCGGCCAGAGCTACATCGTCCCGGCCTTCCTCGTCGTCATCCTGGGCGGCCTCGGCAGCCTGGTCGGCACCACCATCGCCTCGCTGATCGTCGGCCTGTTCACGGCGCTGATTGAAATCTTCGTCGATGTCAGCGTTGCCCAGGTGCTGCTGCTGGTGTTCGTGATTGTGTTCATCCAGTTCCGACCGCAGGGTGTCATCACCGTTCACACACGCGCACTGGAGGGCTGAGCGATGAGGATCCCACCCAAATACATCATTGCCGCCCTCCTGCTGGCTTTCGGCGCCCTGGCGCCGTTCATCATCAACGCCTACCAGCTCTCGCTGCTCGGCCGCTTCCTCGCGCTCTCCATCCTCGCCATGGGAATCATGCTCACCTGGGGGGAGGCTGGCATCCTCTCGCTCGGCCAGGGCGTCTTCTTCGGCCTCGGCGGCTACGCGCTCGCCATGCACCTCAAACTCGAGGGCCTCAACCTCGCAAACGGCGACATGCCGGACTTCATGGTCTGGAGCGGCGTCTCCACCCTCCCCGCTTTCTGGTATCCGTTCGCAAGCCCGGTCTTCGCACTGGCCTGCGTCGTCATCGTGCCTGGCGCTTTCGCCGCTGCGTTCTCCTGGCTGGTCTTCCGGCGGCGCGTCGGCGGCGTGTATTTCGCCCTCATCACGCAGGCCCTGGCGCTCGCTTTCTCCACCCTCCTGATCAGCCAGCAGGCGCTGACCGGCGGCTTCAACGGCCTCACCAATTTCTCGACGCTGTTTGGCTACGACATCACGACCCAGCGCGCGGCCCAGGTGATCTACTGGATCACCTTCCTGTTCGTCGTTCTGGTCTACGTATTCCTGCGCTGGCTTCTCACCTCGCGCTACGGCGTCATGCTGCGCGCAACACGCGACGGCGAGAACCGCGTGCGCTTCCTCGGCCACAACCCGGTGCCCTACAAGGTCGTCGCCTTCGGCCTCGCCGGCGCGCTTGCCGGCATCGGCGGCGCGCTCTTCACGCTGCATGCCGGCGTCGTCTCGCCGGCACTCGTCGGCGTCGTCCCCTCGATCGAGATGGTCGTATGGGTCGCGGTCGGCGGCCGCAACATTCTGTGGGGCGCCATCGCCGGCACGCTGCTGGTCAATTTCGCGAAGGACCAGATCAGCTCCGCCTTCCCCTCGCTCTGGCTCTATGGCCTGGGCGCGCTGTTCATCCTCGCCGTGTCGTTCCTGCCCGCTGGGATCGCCGGGATGTTCCATCCCTCGAGCCGGGAAGAGAGCGTGATGCGGCGTATCCTGTCGCGTCGGAAGTTGAGGACGGCGGAATGAAGCGCGTAAGTAAGGACTGCTTTTTTGAAATAAAGCAGAACAAACCTGTTGATAACTGGGCTCCAGGTCGTTGCATCGGCCTGGTCTCAGGTCCAAAAGTTTTTTGCCGAGCTTTTTTTCAAAAAAGCGACCTCTACCTAGAGTCCCCTTCGCCATGACCCCCATCCCCGGCCCCATTCTGCTCATGGAGCACGTCACCGTCGACTTCGACGGCTTCAAGGCCCTAACCGATGTTTCACTATCGCTAACGCCGGGCGCATTGCGCATAATCATCGGCCCCAACGGCGCCGGCAAGTCGACGCTCTGCGACACGATCATCGGCCGCGTCCGCCCCACCGCCGGCAAAATCACCTTCAAGGACGAGGTCATCACGGCGCTGCCCGAGCAGGAGATCGTCAAGCGCGGCATCTGCCGGAAATTCCAGACCCCGGGTGTGCTGCCTACTTTGTCGGTGATGGAAAACCTGCTGGTCTCGGCGCGGAAGAACCGCGCCTGGTACCGCTCCTTCACCACCCGCACGCCGCCCGCCGAGACGGCCCGCGCCGAGGAGATCCTGGGCCTGATCGGCCTTGAGGATCGCCGCGACATCATGGCCGCGGACCTCGCCCACGGTGAGAAGCAATGGCTGGAAATCGGCATGGTCGTCGCGACGGACGCCGACCTCCTGCTGCTCGATGAGCCCACCGCCGGCATGGGGCCGCAGGACACGCAGCGCACCGCGCAGCTCATTCTCTCCCTGCTCGGCCGCCACGCCGTGCTGGTCATCGACCATGACATGAGCTTCGTCGAAGCCCTCAACGGCTACGTGACCGTGCTGCACCAGGGCCAGATTTTGAAAGAAGGCACCGTCGCCGAAATCCGCGCCGACGCCGAAGTCACCGCCGTCTACCTTGGAAGAGCCGATGATGACGAACCTGCTGACGCTTGAAAAAGTAAGCTCCGCCTACGGCCAGAGCAAGGTGCTCTGGGATATCGACATGGCGGTCGGCCAGGGCAGCGCGGTCGCGCTCATCGGCCGCAACGGCGTCGGCAAAACCACCCTGCTCAACACCATCACCGGCGTGCAGAAACTCACCGGCGGCAAAATCACGCTGGACGGGCGCGACATTTCGGCCGCACCCGCGCATGGCCGCGCGCAAGCGGGGATCGGCTACGTTCCCCAGGGTCGGCACGTGTTTCCGCAGCTGAACGTGATGGAAAACCTCACCGTGGGACTGGCGGCGCTGCAGGGCCGCAAGGGCCTCACCCAGTCGGGCATCGGCGACTATATTTTCGATCTGTTTCCAAAACTGACGCAGATCAGGCACCGCAAGGCCGGCCTGCTCTCCGGCGGCGAACAACAGCAGCTCGCCATCGGCCGCGCGCTCGCCGGCCAGCCCAAACTGCTGCTGCTCGACGAGCCGACCGAAGGCATCCAGCCCTCCGTCGTAAAACAGATCGAAATGGCGCTGCGCCGCATCCGCGCCGAACTCGGCGTCACGATCGTGATCGTCGAGCAATATCTCGACTTCGCATGGTCCTTCGCGGAGCGCTACCATGTCATGCAGCGCGGGAAAATCGTTCGCGAAGGCAGCACGAAGGAAGACACCGCGGCGGATATCGCGCATTTGGTGAATATATAAGCAAGCAGTCGCTTTTTAGAAAAAGCTCCGCAAAAATTTTTGCTTCACAGCGACCTTCGACATTAAGTTCTGTTGGCTAGGGCACCCACAGCTAGCGCTGCCGCCGAGGCACGGTTTTCGACCCCTAGTTTGGTAAAAATCTGTTCCAGATGCTTGTTCACCGTGCGCGGTGAAATGCCCAGAATGTCCGAGATGTCGCGGTTGGATTTGCCCCGCGCGATCCAGATCAGCACCTCCGCCTCGCGCGTCGTCAGCGACAGATACTGGCGAATGAACGCCTCCTCCTGCCCGCCCCCGCTCTCCGACAGGCGGTACAGAAATTCGTCCGGTCCGGTACGGCTGAGGAGCGTGAAACTCAGCACCCGGTTGCCGACCTCGAGGCTGCCGTTCCGCGGCACCGAAAAACCGGCGGGCGAGAACCCCGCTTCCGCCAGGCGCTTCTCGGCCTGCGGCGTGCACCATACGAGCCGCCCGTCCGCGGTCGCCGCCAGCAGGAACCGCCCCGTCGCATCCAGCGCCACCCGCGCCCGGTTCGCGATCCGCGCATTCGCGAGATGCACCCTGATCCGCGCCAGCAGTTCATCCACCACGATGGGCTTGGCGACGTAATCGACGCCGCCGGCCTCCAGGCCCTGCACCACATGCTGCGTGTCGGTCAGCCCCGTCATGAAAATCACCGGCAGATGTGCGAGCGCCGGTTCGGCCTTGATCTGGCGGCAGGTCTCGAACCCGTCCATCCCCGGCATCACCGCGTCCATCAGGATCAGGTCGGGCGTGACATGGGCCAGCAGCTGGATGGCGCTCGCTCCGTCCGTCGCCACCAGCACCGTCAGCTGCGCCTGCTCCAGCGCCGCCGTCAAAAAACCAAGCGTGTCGGGCGTGTCGTCCACCACCAGAACCGTATCGCGCGGCAACCCGGTCATTCGAGCGCTTCCAGCGCCTGCATGTACTGGGCGAGCTCGAAGCGCCGTACGAGGTCGCGCAGATGCGCCGCGAACTCCGGCGCATCCACCGCCACCTCGTCGAGCTTCGCCTCGATACCCCGCACATAGCCGATCCGCCCCAGCCGGATCAGATCCGTCACATGGCCCGCGGCCGGCCGCGCCATCGCCGCCGGCGCCTCGATCACGACCGGCGGCTGCTCGTAAATCCAGCTCAGATCGAACAGGTCGCGGATCGCGCCCAGCAGCGCCCGGACATCCGTGGGCTTGGCCAGGAACACATCATGCGCCGCGCCCTCGCGCAGCCGCGCCGCGTCATGAAAATTGCCCGACAGAATCAGTATTTTCAGCGCCTCGCCGAAGCGCGCCCGCAGCTGTTCCGCCGCCTCGAGCCCGGACATCCCCGGCATCGCGATGTCCAGGATCACGAGGTCCGGCACCGCATCCGCCGCCATCTCGAGACAACGCTGTCCATCCGCCGCACTCGCCACCACAAAGCCGAGCGGGACCAGGACATCGCGCAGCAATTCCACATGCGCCGCATCGTCATCGGCGATCAGCACGCGCCGGCGCGCGCCGGAATACCCGGTGATGCGCCGCTCGGTCACGGCCGGCATCGTCCCCCCGGCGGCTTCCGAGAGCAGCATCCGCACCCGGAACAGGCTGCCCTTGCCCACGGTGCTTTCCACGACCATCTCGCCACCCAGGATCTGCGTCAGCAGCTTGGAGATCGTGAGGCCGAGCCCGGTTCCCGGCATCGCATTGGCGGCCGGCAGATGCCCGCGCTCGAACGGCTCGAAGATCGTCTCCAGATCCTCCCGCCGGATGCCGACCCCGGTATCCTCGACCTCGAACTCCGTCACCTGCCCGCGCCGCCTCACCCGGAACGTGACCCCCCCGCGCTCGGTGTATTTGACCGCGTTGGAGAGCAGGTTGATCAGGATCTGCCGCAGCCGCTTCTCGTCGGTATGCACGCATGCCGGCAGGCGCGAGCGCTCATCGACGAACGCAATCCCCTTCGCCGCAGCCTGCAGCCTGAACATGTCGGAAATCTGGTCGAGAAACTCCGGCACCAGCACCCGGTCGCGGTGCAGCTGCAGTGAGCCGGTCTCGATCTGCGAGATATCCAGCAACCCGTCGACCAGGTTGGCGAGATGCTCGGCCGAGCGCTTGATCACCCGCCCCGCATCCTCCGGCCGCACCGCGGCCGCGCGCTCCAGCAACTGCGCGTAGCCGTAAACCGCGTTCAGCGGCGCGCGGATTTCGTGGATCACGCCGACGATGTAACGGCTCTTCGCGGTATTCGCACTTTCCGCCGCCGCTTTCGCCTTCTCGAGGGCAGCGTCCGTGCGCTCATGCGCCGCGATCTCATCGAGCAACAGCCCGGTCTGCGTGACGCTTTCCGCCGCCGCCGCCCGCCGGCTCGCCTGCGCCAGCACCAGCAGCCACGCGGTGACCGCCCCCAGCACCAGCAGCACGAAATAGACCGCCCAGAGCGTCGTCTGGATCACGCCGGCCGCCGCCGGCTCCAACAGCTCGTACTCATAGCCGATCAGCGCGAGTATGCCGCCGATCAGCGTGGCGAGCAGCGCGAACAGTGCCGCGAAAATCCCGACCGGCCGCGCCACCCGGGCCGTCAGCCACCGCGGCAGCGCCGCGTGCATGATCCCGACCAGCTGGTCGGAGACGCGCGAGCCCGGCTTGCACATGTCATGGCAGCGCGCATCCAGCGTGCAGCACAGCGAGCAGATGGGCCCGCGATAGGCCGGGCAGTGCGCCATGTCCGGCGTCTCGAACACCGTCTCGCACACCTTGCAGGCCACACCCGCCGGCGGCGGGGCTTCCCGCCGCGCCAGATAGGTTTTGCCCCCCGTCGCCCAGGCGATCAGGGGGGCGGCCGCAAAAGCGACCAGCAGCCCGAAAAACGGTGCCAGCGCCTGCGCGCGCGCCCCCCACAAATCAAAGCTCATGGTCGCCGAGACGATGACCGAGAGCACCATCGCACCGACGCCGACCGGGTTCACGTCATACAAATGCGCCCGCTTGAACTCGATTCCCGGCGGGCTCAGCCCGAGCGGCTTGTTGACCACAAGGTCGGCCGCGAGCGCGCCCATCCAGCCCACCGCGAAATCCGCATACAGGCCCAGAATACTCTGGATCACGCGGAAAATCCCGATCTCCATCAACATCAGCGCGAGCAGGACGTTGAACACGACGAACACGACCCGGCCGGGATGATGATGGGTCAGCCGCGAGAAAAAATTCGACCATGCGATCGAGCCCGCATAGGCGTTGGTCGTGTTGATCTTGATCTGGCAGGTCACGATGAAGATCAGCGTCAGCGCCGCCGCCAGCCGGCGGTGCTGGAAAATCTCCAGGAACGCCATGTGATACATCGTCGCCGGTTGCGCCGCGAGCACGGCCGGCACGCCCCGGCTCACCGCGAGATAGGTCAGGAACGAGCCCGCCGCCAGCTTCGCGCAACCGGTGAAAACCCAGCCCGGCCCGGCCAGCAGCAGTGCAGACCACCACGCCAGCGCGTTGCCAGGCCGGCGCGCCGGCAGGAAGCGCAGATAGTCCACCTGCTCGCCGATCTGCGGGACCAGGGAGAGCAGGATCGAGGCCGCCATGCCGAAGGGCAACAGCGCGAAGCCGGCATGGGGCATGCCGCCGGCATAATGCGTCCAGCCGCTCACCTGCGGCAGCCCCCGTCCGGCCAGCACCAGCAGCGGCCCGAACTGTAGCACGAGCCAGAGCGGCTGCGAGGCGATCTGCATCCGGCTGATCACCCGGATGCCCAGCGCCGCGATCGGAATGACCACGAGTGCGGAGATAATATTCGCGATCCAGAGCGGCACGCCCAGCACCATGTTGATCGCCGCCGACATGATACTGGCCTCGATCGAGAACAGAATGAAGGTGAAGCTCGCATAGATCAGCGAGGTGATCGTCGAGCCGATATAGCCGAACCCCGCCCCCCTGGAGAGCAGGTCGACATCGACGCCGTTGCGGGTCGCGGCGAGGCAGATAGGAAAACCCAGGGCGAACATCACCGCCCCAGCCGCCGCAATCGCCAGCATCGCGTTGGTAAAGCCGAACGCCAGCGTGATGCTGCCGCCGATGGCCTCGCAAGCGAGGAACGCGACCGCGCCCAGCGCGGTGTTGCCGACGCGGAACGACGACCAGCGCCGGGCCTGTGCCGCGGTATAGCGCAGCGCGTAATCCTCGAGGGTCTGGTCCCCGACCCACTGGTTGTACTGCCGGCGCTGGTGGATGACCCGTTGCTGTCTGTTCACCTTGGCACTATCGGAGTGAGCGGTCCCCGCGGTCAACCGTCCGCCGCGGCCGGCGCGCAAGCGCGACCGGGTTATACGCGGGATGAACATGCGGCCATGAGGGCGCCGCACCGTGGTGCCGCGCGCCACCTGCCCTATGCTGCGTTGACGCGCGATGAAGGGACATGGCGACGAACGGACATGGCGACGAAGGACTCGGCGACGAAGGACCCGGCGACGAAGGACCCGGCGACGAAGCCCTCGGCGATGAAGGACATGGCATGGACACCGCATCCGCTCCGCAGACGCCGGCCCGCGAGGTCATCGCAACCGACAATATCAAGCGCTGGATCGAGCCCTGGTACGGCGCCTATGCGATCCTGGGCGCGCTCGCCTCGGGGCTCGCGGTCATCGCCATCCCGCTGGTCGTCACCGACGGCGGCGGCGGTGCGACCGAGATCGGCACGGCGATCGCGGCCCAGAACATCGGCGCGCTGTTCGCACCCGTCTGGGGCACGATGGCCGATCGCACCAAAGCCTACCGTGCCATCTTCTTCCTCGGCTTCATCCTCATCGGCTTGGGCTTCCTCGCCCTCTCCGCCTTTGGCGGCCTCGCGGCGTGGGCGGGCGGCGCGTTCCTGATCGGCTTTGGCACCGGCGCCTCCAACACGGTCGCCAGCCTGTTCGTGGTCGAGTTCACGCCGCCGGCGGAGTGGGGCCCACGGATCAGCTGGATGCAGACATTCAACGCGGCGGGCTCGGTGCTCGGCATGGCGCTGGCGGGGCTGCTGGCGCCGCGGCTCGACACGCTGCTCGCCGCCTTGCTGGTCATCCCGGCGATCGTGATGGGCGGGCGCGGCCTCCCGGTGCCAGGCGGCCGCCTGCACATCCCCCGGCCGCGCCTGCACGCCGCGCAGTTCGTGCACCTGCTGCACCGCTCTGGCCCCAATGCGGCGAGCGTGGTCGCCGCCGTCCACCGGCCGCGCATGGGCGAGCTTCTCAACACCCTGCGCACCGCCATGCGGACCGGCTTCGGGCTGTTCCTGGCCGCATGGTTCCTGTTCTCGCTCGCGGTCTCCTCCTTCGCCTCGCTCTACCCGGTGCTGATGGCCAAGAGCTACGGCATCGAGGTCGCGCAATCGGCGCTGCTGATGTCGATCGCAACCGCTCTCAGCATCCCGCTCTATAATTACGCCGGCCGGCTGGTGACGCGCCGCGGCCCGGCCTTCACGCTGGGGATCGGCATCGGCGGACGGATGCTCGGCCTCGCCGGCCTCGGCGCCGTCGCGTTCATGCATGTCGGCTGGGCGATGCTGCCGGTGATCCTCCTGTTCGGCCTGTACCAGGGGATCTGGCCGCTGCTGAGCGTTGCCGCCAACGATTTGGCGGCCGGCCTCGCGCCGTTCGGCGAAGGGGCGGCGATGGGCCTGTTCAACGCCGCCGCGGCCATCGCGTCGGCCGCCGGCGCCATCGCGGGCGGCGCCGTCGCCGACCGGTTCGGCTACGGCGCCGTCAGCCTGTTCGCGGCCACGGTCGCACTGCTGGCGCTCGCCTTCGTCCTGCCGCTGTCACGCGGCCGGGGGGGCAGCCCTTGAGCGGGCCATCAGGCCATGCAGGATGAAATGAACCGCCAACGGGCCCAGGCAGGTTTTGCGCCAATCTTGGCCGTCAATCAGGCAAAATTATCCTTGACCAGAAATATCCGCCATGTTTTACGACAAAGCGCAAATATTTTCGGCAAGACGCATAAGGACCGAAAATGATGCTCTAATAAAGATAAGATTTCCAGGGGGAATAAGATGTCCAGTACCACAAACCAGAATCGCGCTTCCATGGGCGCCGGTGCCGTCGTTTCCGAGATCGAGCGCCGTACGGTCAAGCGGATCATGGTGCGGCTGATCCCGTTTTTGATGCTGTGCTACTTCTTTGCCTATCTGAACCGGGTCAATCTGAGCTTCGCGGCGCTGCAAATGAACAAGCAGCTCGGCCTGACGGCCACGAATTATGGCCTGGCTGCCGGGCTGTTTTTCATTACCTATGCATTGTTGGAAGTTCCGTCCAACCTGCTGTTGAACAAATTCGGCGCCCGTAAATGGATCGCCCGGATCATGTTCACCTGGGGCATTATCGCGGCCGGCATGGCCTTCGTGGTCGGGCCCAACAGTTTTTACGTGATGCGCCTGCTGCTTGGCGCCGCGGAAGCCGGGTTTTACCCCGGCGTGCTGTTTTATTTGACCTTGTGGATCCCCGCCGCCTATCGCGCGCGCACTTACGGATATTTTCTTGCCGCCATTCCCATCAGCGGCATCATCGGCTCGCCGCTTTCAGCGCATCTGCTGGGCCTGTCGGGCGCTGGCGGGCTGATGGGCTGGCAATGGCTGTTCATCGTTGAAGGCTTGCCGGCAGCCCTGCTCGCTCCGGTCGTGCTGTTCTACCTGCAGGACCGGCCGGACCAGGCGAAATGGCTCCCGAGCGATGAGCGCGACTGGCTGGTCGGCCGGCTCGCGGCCGAGAAAAGCGTGATCGAGGTCAAGTCCGGTCACTCGGTCCTGAAGGCCCTGACGAGCCCGACCGTGATCCTGATGTCCTTGATGTATTTCAGCAATGTCTGTCTGCTCAACGGCATCACGTTTTTCCTGCCCCAGATCGTCAAAAGTCTCGGCCTCAGTCTGCAGACGGTCGGCTATGTCGTGGCCATCCCCAGCCTGCTCGCGCTGTTCGGGGTGATCTACTGGGGACGGCGCTCGGACCGTAAACAAGAGCGTTTCGGCCATGCCGCGTTCGCTAATTTTCTCGCAGCGGCAGCGCTGCTGGTGGCGATGACGGTGGACGCGCCGCTGATCCGCGGCATCGCCATCGCCATCGCCTTTGCATCGACGCTGTGCATGGTGGTGCCGTTCTGGACCATTCCCGGCACCTATCTCTCCGGCGCGCAGGCGGCCGGCGGCATCGCCGCCATCAGCGCCATGGGTGTGACAGGCGGGTTCGTCGCGCCATATTTCGTTGGCTTCATGAAGGATTTCACCGGCAATTTTAAGGCAGGCTTCCTGGTCATCGCGTTCTTCGGCCTGGCTGTGTCCGTGTTATTCTACGTTGTTGGCAGCCGCCAACAGCGCGCCCGCAATCTGGTGGCCGGCGCGCCCTAAAGCCGCTAGTCACGCGCCATGAATGCAGAAACAACAATGCCGGCTTGCGGCCCGCTGGCCGGTTTGCGGGTGATCGAACTAGGCCAGGTTCTCGCCGGCCCGTTTGCCGGCGCGATCTTTGCCGATCTTGGGGCCGAGGTGCTGAAGATTGAGCGTGCCGAAGGCGGCGATGACGGGCGCCGCATGGGGGTTGCGTTCCACGGCGAGGATTCGCTGATCTTCCAGGTTTTCAATCGCGGCAAGATATCCGTGGTGCTCGACCTGAAATCACCGGAAGGTCGCGAGCGCCTGCACGAGCTCGCGCAGACCGCCGACATCCTCGTCCACAATCTGCGGCCAGGCGTCACAGAGTCGCTCGGCATCGACGGGAAGGCGATGTGTGCGAGGCATGAGCGCCTGATCTATTGCGCGATGTCGGCTTTCGGGAGCACGGGGCCGGAGCGGCTGCGGCCGGGCTATGAGCCTTTGCTACAGGCCTATAGCGGGCTCTCCAGCATCAATGGCGGGCCGGATGATCCGCCGATCCGCATGGGCGCCTCGCTCTGCGACCAGGGCACCGGCATGTGGGCCGTCATCGGCACATTGTCCCTCCTGCACCGGCGGCGGGAGACGGGGCAAGGCGGCATCGTCGATGTGTCGCTGCTGGAAACCGGGCTGAGCTGGGCGGCATCGAAAATCGATGCGCTGATGAACCAGAACCAGCCGCCGCAGAAGCACCGCTCGGGCCATCCCGATTTCGTGCCTTACGAGTCGTTCGATGCCGCGGATGGGCCGTTCCTCATCTGCGTCGGCAATGACAGGCTGTTTGTAAAACTCTGCAGCGCGCTCGGCACGCCAGGCTGGCTCGATGATCCGCGCTATGCCGGCAACCGCGCCCGGTTGCGTCACCGCGATGAGCTGGTGGCCGAATTGAACGCCCTTCTCTCAACCCGCCCTCGCGCGGACTGGATCGCCGCACTGGAGGCAGCGGGCGTGCCGTGCGCGCCGATCCACACCTTGGCGGAGGCGCTGCAGCAGGACCAGGTGCAGGCGCTGGGCATGATCCAGCAGGTCCCCGGTGAAAATTTCACCCTCACCGGTCTGCCTCTGAGCATCGACGGCGCCCGCCCCAAAATCCGCGCGGCCGCGCCGCGCCTTGGAAATGGCAATCAGGCGTAGGCAGGCCGCCTCATCAGCAGAGCACCATCAGATCGGCTAAAGTTGCGCCCCGAACGAGCGGGCGCATTTTAGCCGGCTTCGAGGGTTTGGGTGATCGGGTTCGCACGGCCGTGGCAACCGGCTTCAATTCGAAAAATGGCGGAGGGGATGGGATTCGAACCCACGGTACGCCTTTACAGCGTACAACGGTTTAGCAAACCGCCGCCTTCAGCCTCTCGGCCACCCCTCCGTCGATCGCCGTATCCATACGTCACGTCACGGCACCGTCGTCATAAGCGGCGCTTCCCCCGAGGTAAAGCCCCCAAAATATCAAGCTGCCCCACGCCGCCGCCCGACGGGCAGCCTTCATCAACTCACGTAACATATTGAAATTCATCAAATAACAAATAAAATCACTGAATCTATGCTGCACTGCAAAATTTTTCTTGCATTGTTAACCCGCCCTGCTTATTCATAGTAGCGCGGGATGAGCTTGCTCTCCCGCTTCTTGGACGTTTCCTCCCTAAACTTGGCGGCGCTTTATGCGCCGCCTTTTTTTTGCAAAACGCTCACTCGGCGGCCGCCGAACGCGCCTCGGGGTCGTCCGTCCCGAACCGAGACGCTGCATCCACCAGTGCCGCCAGAAACGACGCCAGCCGCTTCTGCGTTGCCGAAAACTGCGGATTGCGGCTGAAATTGCGCTCGTTCATGTACAAGCTGCGCGCAATCTCGACCTGGATCACCTGCACCCGGTCGCGCGGGCGGCCATAATGGCGGGTGATGAAGCCGCCGGCGTAGGGGTCGTTGCGGCGCACCTGAAAACCGAGGCCGCCCAGCGTCGCCTGCACGAAATCTGCCCAGGCCGGGCTGCAGCTGGTGCCAAAGCCGTCGCCAAGGATGATGTCCGGCCGCCCGGCGCTGCGCCCCGGCAGGCTCGGCATCGAGTGGCAATCGAGCACCAGGCAGCTGCCGAACTGCCGCCGGGTCTCGTTGATCAAGCCCGCGAGCGCATCGTGGTAGGGCTGCCAGCACGTCGCGATGCGCGCCTGCGCGTCGGCAAAGCGCAGCTTGCCGGCATAGATCGGCTCGCCGGTGCCGACGATGCGCGCGATCGTGCCAAGCCCCGCCTGCACCCGCGGGCTCGCGCTGTTCACGTAGTCGGGCAGCGCATCCGCAAACATCGCGGGGTCGAGCTCCCACGGCTCGCGGTTGGCATCGCAATAGGCACGCGGAAATTCCGCCGCCAGAAGCGGCACGCCGAGCCCGGGGCCGCTTGAGACGAGTTCGTCTACGAAACTATCTTCGCTGCGGCGGATCGAGATGGAATCAAGCCGCGACGCCGCGAGAAATGCAGCGCCGTAGCGCCGCCCGGAATGCGGCGAGGTCAGCACCAGGCCGGCCGCCTGCCGTAGCGGCGCGATAAGCGTATAGGGCATTGTTTCGATCATGCTATTGCCATGAGCTATTGAACCAGTAAGGCGAAAAGCAGGCAAGGATAGCAAACGGCTGCTTTTTTGAAAAAAAAACAAAAACTTTTGCGCCTCCGGGTCACTGGCGTTTGTGCCGTCAGCGCCCGCGGCGGAGGTTGATAAAGTTTTCGCTATCGCCGCCCGCACGACGGCTTTTATTCACAAAAACGAGCTGCTTACGTCAAACAACCGGCGCCCCGCGCAGCGCCCTGTGCAACCGCGCCGTCATGTCGACCATCCGCTGCGGTGCGGCCAGCAGCACGACCAGCGCGAAGCTGCCCATCGAGACCGACACCGCCAGCACCAGCTGCGCCGGCAGATCGAGCCCGGTAGCGGCCCGCAGGACCAGGAAGGCGGAGAGCCGCGCTGCGATGAGTGCGAGGCACGGCAAAGCCAGCAGGCGCAGCATGGGGCGCACGGGCCGCTCGAGCCCGAGTTTCAGCGCGATGATGAACAGGCCGATGCCCAGCACGCCGCGTAAGGCCAGTGCCCAGGACAAAAACGTCAGGCCGTAAGGGGCCGCTCCCCAAGCGGCCGCCATGATCGAGACCGCGTTGATCGTTGCGAAACGCGAGACAAGGTTCGTACGGCCCGCCGCCGTCAACAGCGGGTTGATCACGCCATAGAGCGCCGTCACCGGCGCCATCAGCGTCAGGATCGCGAATACCGGAACCGCCGCTTCCCAGCGCGTGCCGAACATCAGCAGCACGATCGGCCGCGCCGCCGCACCGCAGACCGCGCTCACGAAAAATATCGCCATCGAGAGCAGATCCAGCATCTGCCGGGTGGTCTCATAGCGCCTGTCGATATCGCCGCGTACGGCCACGAAAACCGGCATGAAAACCTTGCGCGCCGGCAGGAAGGCGATCTCCTGCAGCACCTCGACAAGCCGCTGGGCGATGCGGAACCGGCCGAGATCCGCGACCGACATGCGCAAACCGACAATCATGACGTAGCCGGTGACGGAGATGTAGTCGACCAGGGCAGCCTGCATCAGCGGCCAGGAGAACCGGAAGCTCGCCTTCAGCACCGCCCATGACGGCGGCCGCGGCGGCACCCAGCGGCCAACAATCGCGGCGACGACGGCGTAGAAGGAAATGCCGGCCATCCGCTGGTAGATCAGCGCATCGACGCCATGGCCGGTGAAGGCGAACGGCAGCGCGACCACACCGCCCAGCACCGTGCTGCCGAGCGAAATCAGGCCGAGCGCCTTGAAGCGGAATTTCGTTGCGAGGCGCGCCGAAGGAACAATCAGGAACGATGTCAGAAAGACATTGAGCGCCATGATGCGCAGCACAATGGTGAGCTCAGGTTGGCCGTACAAAGCCGAAATGAACGGAGCCATGAAAAATAGCAGCACCATGAAACCAAGCGAGGCCAGGCCCTGCGACCAGAACGCGCCGGCCTCCACCGTGCGGTCGCCTGGCGCATTCTGCACCTGCTCGCCCGCACCGCTATTGGCAACCATCCGGGCGAGATCGGAAATCGCAGAGGCAATCGCCACCAGGCCGACGACGGAGGCAGGGATCGAGCGCAGGAGCAGACCAAGGATCAAAAACCCAAAACCGCGCTCGGCCAGAACGGTGGCAAAATTCCACGCCGCCCCGCGCGCTGCGCCCCGAGCCAAACTCATACAGCAATCCCTTCCGGCGCTGCCCTATTGGATAGCGAGCGCCCAAGCAAGGGAAGCGCTTCTTTTTTGAAAAAAAGAAGCAAAAAACTTCTACTCCTCTGGAAGCGAGACGCGATGCCACGAGCGCCCATGTCCCAGAGTCATAATGTTTTTTTGCTACTTTTTGTTCACAAAAAGGAGTGCTCGCTTCCGCCCCTAACTAACCACCGCCAGCACCAAAGCCGGCGGCATCACGACGGCGCCGAGGCGCAGAAACTGCCAGGCGGTGACTTCGATGCCAGCGCGGCGCAGGGCCTGCAGCCAGAGGATGGTCGCGAGCGAGCCTGTCACTGACAGGTTGGGCCCGAGATCCACGCCGATGAGGGCGGCATTCGTTACGGCTACCGGCAGATGTGCGGCGGTGAGGGCATGGCCGGCAAGCAGCCCGGCGGGCAGGTTGTTGACGAGGTTGGTGGCGAAACCGAGGCCGATGCCCACACCGAGTGCGGCGCGGCCGGGCTGCGCTGACCAGGTGCTCAGCATATGCGCGAGGCCGGTTGCCGCACCGTTCCGGTCGAGCGCCGCGACCATCACGAACAGGCCGGCGACCAGCACCAGCGTGCTCCATGAAATACGGCCCAGCAACGGCCACGGCGTTTGCCGCGCGGGGATCAACACGAGGGCGGCGGTGGCGACGCCGCCGCAAAATGTCGGCAGGCCCAGCGGTATGCCAGCACTGGAGGCGGCCAGCAGCAGCACCGCGGTGCCGCCGATGCCGTAGCCGGTCAGCCGCGCGCCGCGGCCAAGTTCAGCACGCTCTTGCGGTACCGCAATTGTCTGCCTGAGCGCGCGCCGCTGGGTCCACCAAAGTGCCGCGAATGTGATGGCGATCGACACCACCGAGGCCAGCCAGAAGCGGCCCAGCCACAGGTCAAGCGGCGGCAGCGTCTTGGCGAAGATCACCAGATTGGCGGGGTTGGAGATCGGCAGCACGAAAGAGGCCGCATTGGCAACGAACGCGCAGATCAACAGGAAGGGCAGCGGCGCCTCGGCCTTGGCCGCCGCCGCCATCGCCGCCACCGCCGGGGTCATCACCACCGCGGTCGCGTCATTGGAGAGGAACACGGTCACCACCACCGCGAGGCCATAGATCAGGCAGAACAGTCTGGTGGCAGAACCTTGGGCTTTCGCCGCGACCAGGCCCGCCGCCCAGGCGAACAACCCCTGGTCGGAGGCGAGTTCGGACAAAAACATCATGCCGGCGAGAAACAGGTATACATCCCCGCCCTGCGCCACGCCGCGCGCCGCCGCAACCACCGGCAGCAGGCCGCACAGCACCAGCAGCGCCGCACCCGCGACGGCGGGGTAGACCTCCTTCATCCCGAACGGCCGCAGGATCACGCACGCGATGCTGAGCGCGACGACGACCCAGACCCACATGCCTCAGCGGCGCCCAGCGAGGGCGAAATAAACCAGAGCCGCCAGCGGCAGTGCGGCCCCCAGCCCGCAGATCCCCGGCCAGCCGAAATGCACGAATACCGGGCTCGTCACCGCCGAGCCGAGAGCCCCGCCTAAGAAAAATATCGCCATGAAAATCCCGTTGAGCCGGGAGCGTATGTCGGGGGCGAGCGTATAGATCGCGCGCTGCCCAAACACGAGGTTGGACTGCACGCCGGCATCGAGCATCACACCCGCCGCCGCCAGCAACACGACAGAATGCAGCGACGCGCCGGCGGCCGAGATGAGGAACGAGACCGTCACCGCGAGCAGCGCGAACACCGTGCCGATCGTGGAGTGCCCGCGATCCGCGAGCCGGCCGGCGACGGGTGCGGCAAGCGCCCCGGCCGCACCCACGAGCGCGAACACCGCGATGCCGCGCTGGGTGAATCCGAACTCGCGGGCCAGGAGCAGCGGCGCCGCTGTCCAGAACAGCGAGAACCCCGCGAAAACCGTCGCCTGGTAGGCCGCGCGCTGACGCAGCAGCGGCAGCGAGACAGGCAGCGAGAACAATGAGCGCAGCAGTGCCCCGTAGGAGTGATGCGCGCGCGGCCGCCGTTGCGGCAGGGTGAAGGCCAGCAGCAGGATGGTCGCAAGCATCACGCCGGCGGAGGCAAAAAACACCACGCGCCAGGAGGATACATCGGCGACCATACTCGCGATCGGCCGTGACAGCAGGATGCCCAGCAGCAGCCCGCTCATGACATTGCCGACGACCTGGCCACGCCGATGATCCGGCGCCAGATGTGCCGCGAGCGGCACCAGCATCTGCACGGCCACGGATGTCAGGCCGATCAGCGCCGCCGCCGCCAGCATCATGGCGCCCGACTGTGCGGCCCCCGCCAGCAGCAGCGCGGGGATGGAGGCCGCGATGGTGAGCACCACCAGGCGCCGGTTCTCGAACAGGTCGCCCAGCGGAACGAGCAGGATCAGCCCCGCCGCGTAGCCGAGCTGGGTGATGCTCACGATCAGGCTGGCGCTGCGGGCACCGAGATGCACCGCCGGCCCGATCAACCCGATCAGCGGCTGCGCGTAGTAGATGTTCGCCACCACGATCCCGCAAGCGGCGGCCAGCAGCGTGACCATCGCAGCCGAGGGCCCCGTCTCTAAAGTTTTATGCATGTCCGCCGCTTAACCCTGGCCAAAGTTTCTGCGATGCAGCAAATGGGGGGCCTTAGCGCACCCTGCCATATCGTTTCACGGGAGCACCCATGAATTTTACACACGCCATTCTGTTCGCCGTCCTGCAGGGGGCGAGCGAGCTGTTCCCGGTCAGCAGCCTCGGCCACGCCGTCATCGTGCCGCCCTTGCTGCACTGGGGCATCGATGAGGGCAGCCCGGGCTTCCTGCCCTTCCTCGTGATGCTGCATCTCGGCACCGCCATCGGCATGCTGATCTATTTCTACCGCGACTGGCTCGCGATGCTGGGCGGCCTGCTCGGCCGCGGCAATGCGGTGACGGTCGAGACCGAGCGCCACCTCGTCCTGCGCCTGATCATCGCGACCATTCCCGCCGTCATCATCGGCGCGCTCGTGAAAAAACCGGTGGCGCATCTGTTCGCGAGCCCGCTGATCGCCTGCCTCTTCCTGATCGCGAATGCGGGACTGCTGCTGCTGGGCGAGCGGCTGCGCCGGGGCGACAGCAAGCGCGCCACCACGCTCTCCAACACCGACGCCGCGATCATCGGTCTGTTCCAGTGCCTCGCCTTCCTGCCTGGTATTTCACGCTCGGGGGCGGCGATTGTCGGCGCGCTCGGCCGTGGCGTCGGCCATGAAGAGGCGGCGCGGTTCTCCTTTCTCATGGGCACGCCCGTCATTTTCGCCGCCAGCGTCGTGGAGATCCCCAAGCTCGCCCACACGCATGAGCTGCACGCGCTGTTCGGCCTGGCAACCCTCGCCGCGGTCGTCGCCGGCCTCGTCGCGTTCGCCAGCACGGCCTTCCTGATGCGCTATTTCAGGGACCACGAGGCCTGGGCGCTGCGCCCGTTCGCCTGGTACTGCGCGGTTTTCGGGGCTGGAAGCTTTGGGTTGTTGCTTGCGGGATTTTGAGGGAAGGGAGCGCTTCTTTTTTGGAAAAAAAGCAGCAAAAAACCTCTGTTCCTATGGACCTGAGACGCGATGCCACCAGCGCCCATGGCCCATGGTCCATGGTCCATGGTCATAAAGTTTTTTTGCTAGTTTTGTTCACCAAAACTCGTCCGTCCCTCCCTTGGCCTACGCTAACAGGACCATCATGAAACGACTTCTACTGGCACTCTCCCTCCTCCCCTTCGCCGCCCAGGCCAGCTACAACATGGCCATGGCGCCGATCGGCCGGCTCAGCCTGCCGTGGTGGCACCTCCGCTGGGAGCAGACCCTCGCCACCGCCAAGGCCGACCCGGACGCGAAGATCGTCTGGCTTGGCGATTCCATCACCCAGTTCTGGCAGCGCGAGGGCACGCTCGGCTACGATAACGTGCTCCCGGTGTGGAACCACTACTACGCGCCGTACAACGCGCTCGATTTCGGCTTCGTCGGCGACACCACGGCCAGCCTGATCTGGCGCCTTGACCACGGCCAGGTTGCCGGCCTGCATCCGCGGCTCACCATCATCCTGATCGGCGCGAACAATCTCGGCGCCACGCATTGGGGGGCGGACATGACCGTCCCCGCGATCGAGGCGGTCGTCGCCAACACGCATCGCCGGCTGCCGGGCTCGCACATCCTGCTGCTGGGGGTCCTGCCGTCGATCCGTTCGGCGTGGGTGACGGCGCAGACGAACCTGATCAACGACGCGCTGGCGCGGCATTACGCAAACGACCCGGCGGTCACGTTCGTGAATGTGGGGCCGGTGCTGATGAAGAACGGCGCCGTGGATGCGAGCCTGTACGTGGATCCGCGGGAGACGCCGCCGAGGCCGGCACTGCACCCGGATGCGGCGGGGATGGCGCGGATTGCGGCTGATATTGCGCCTGTCGTCAGTGAGTACGTTAAGTAAGGAAGCGCTACTTTTTGAAAAAAAAGCAAACAACTTTTGCTCCTGAGTGCCGGGGATGATGCCAGATCCGATCGCCCAGTTCACTTTTTGCGATCGCCGCCGCGCTCGGGTTATTTATTCACAAAAAATAGTGCTTCCTTAACGAATTTTTTGATGAGCTCGGGCGACTTCACGCCCGGCGCGGTCTCCACCCCGGACGACACGTCCACCCCGGCAGCTTTGCTCTGCGCGATGGCCGCTGCCACGTTCGCCGGCGTAAGGCCCCCGGCCAGCAGCCAGAACGCGCTGGTGTGCCATCCTCCGAGCAGGCCCCAGTCCGCGCGTAGCGCGTTGCCGCCGGGCCTGGTGGCGTCCGGCGGGGGCTTGGCTTCGATGACGAAGCCGTCAGCGGCTGCGCTTTCGCCCGGCAGGTCCGCTGATGTCGCGACGCCAAGGCCCTGCCAGACCGGCAGGCCGAAACGGGCGCGGATGGCGCGGATGGCGGCGTCGCCCGCGTAGATCTGGAGATAGTCGAGCCGCACATGCGCGAGCACGGCCTCGATGGCGGCCAGCTCGGGTTCGACGAACAGCCCGACACGGGCCGGACCGCCTGCGTGCCGGCCGCTGAGGGCGGCGGCGGCGGCGGCGGTGATCGCGCGGGGCGAGGGCGGGAAGAAGTTGAGCCCGACATAGTCAGCGCCCGCTTCGACGACGGCATCGAACGCATCCGGCGTGGTCACCCCGCAGATTTTGATTTTTGGGCGCAGCATCGGTCAGCCGCGCAGGCCGGCGATGCTGGCGGCGATGGCGGCGGCGGCGGCCGCGGGATCCGCCGCTTCGGTGATCGGCCGGCCCACGACGATATAGTCGGCGCCGGCCTGCACGGCCTCCTGCGGCGTCATCACGCGCGCCTGATCGCCGGCCGCACTGCCTTCCGGCCGGATGCCGGGCACCACGAGCACGGGGGCCTCGCCGAAAGCGTCCCGCAGCACGGAGATTTCATGCGCCGAGCAGACCAGGCCGTCAGCGCCCTCGGCAAGGGCGAGGCGCGCCAATCGCAATACCTGCTGCTTGGCACCGCCGGCGATGCCGGTCGCCGAGAGCGCGCTCGCATCGAGGCTGGTCAACACCGTCACCGCGAGGATTTTTGGCCGGATCGCCTGGGCGGCCGCGGCCCGCACGGCAGCCTCCACCATCGCACCGCCGCCGCTCGCGTGCACCGTCAGCATCCCAACCCCGAGCGGCGCCAATGCGCGCACGGCACCGGCGACGGTGTTGGGAATGTCGTGCAGCTTGAGGTCCAGAAACACCGGCGCGTCGCCGGCGACCGCGAGCCCTGGCGGCCCGTGCCTGACGAAAAACTCCAGCCCCAGTTTGATCAGCCCGCAATGCGGCGCGAGCGCCTGCACCAGCGCGCGCGCCCGCACGGCGTCGGCGGTGTCGATCGCCGCGATCAGCCTCTGCATCAGAGAGCGGGCGGGGCCGTGCGGGCCTCGAGCTCCGCCACGCGCCGTTCCGCCCGCCGCGCCCGGCGGGTTGCAGACATTCTGTGCGGCAGATGGAACAGCAGCCCGAGCAGGAACCCGAGCACGAGGATGGCGACCGTGACTGCGCCGAGCGGCACCGCGAGCGCGAGATCGGTCGGCCAGAAGCCGAGCGATACTTCGGTCCGGTTCGAGAGCAGAAAGATCACCAGCACCAGGATCACGATGAACCCGATGATCGACTTGATAAATTTCAGCTTTTGGCTCCGCCGTTCTTTTTCACCGGCGCTGACATGGGCTTGTTGATGCGCTCGCGCAACTCCTTGCCGGCCTTGAAGAACGGGACGGATTTCTGGGCGACCTCGACCGTCTCGCCGGTACGCGGGTTGCGCCCGGCCCGCGCGTTGCGGCGCTTGACGGTGAAGGCGCCGAAGCCGCGCAGTTCCACGCGCTCGCCGCGGGAGAGGGCATCCGTCATTTCGTTGAACAAAGCCGCCACGATGCGCTCGACATCGGCAATCGTCAGATGCGGATTGTCTTCCGCCAACCCGGCGATCAACTCCGAACGTGTCATAAAACTCTCCCCGCCCGCGCCGACGATGCCAGGGCGACACGACCCGGTCAATAACTAACTGTGATAAAACGCTTTATTCCCATCGCGCGCGCCATTCCACCCGGCCGCCGGCCGTAAGCCCACAAAAAAAGGCGCCCAAAAAGCGCCCCCTTGAGTAAAACGTCACCTTCAAACAAACCGGCCCCAAAAAATCGTTATGGCGGATCGTACAGCGGCGATGCGCGCGCACCAAAGTGCGGAGCATAGCCGCTGTACGGCCACCAGAACGGTTTTGGGCGGTTAGTCCTCGGTTTGCTGGTTGCGGCGGCGTATGGCCGCGCCGAGGATGTCGCCGAGCGAGGCGCCGGAGTCCGACGACCCGAACTCGGCCACGGCCGACTTGTCCTCGTCGATCTCCTTGCCCTTGATGGTGAGCTGCAGCTTGCGCGCCGCCCGGTCCACCGCGGTGATCTTCGCATCCACCGTATCGCCGACCGCGAAGCGCTCGGAGCGCTGCTCGGCCTTGTCGCGCGCGAGCTCGGCGCGGCGGATGAAGCCCGTCAGCACCTCGTCCACCTTCACCTCGATGCCGTTCGGCTGCACCGCGGTCACCACGCAGGTCACGATCTGGCCCTTATGGATGCGGTCCAGCACGCCGGCGGCGGGGTCAACCTCGAGCTGCTTCACGCCGAGGCTGATGCGCTCCTTCTCGACATCGACATCGAGCACTTTCGCCTTCACCACGTCGCCCTTATTGTACTTGGTGATCGCGGTCTCGCCCGCATCGTCCCAGGAGAGGTCGGACATGTGGATCATGCCGTCGATCTCGGCACCGACCGCGATGAACAGGCCGAACTCGGTGATGTTGCGGATCTCGCCCTCGACGATCGAGCCGATCGGGTGCTCGTCCTGGAACTCCTCCCACGGGTTGCGCGAGACCTGCTTGAGGCCGAGCGAAATCCGCCGCTTGGAGGCGTCCACATCGAGCACGACAACGTCCACTTCCTGGCTGGTCGAGACGATCTTGCCGGCATGCGCGTTCTTTTTGGTCCACGACATCTCGGAGACGTGCACGAGACCCTCGACACCCGGCTCCAGCTCCACGAAGGCGCCGTAATCGGTGATGTTGGTGACGCGGCCGGAGGCTTTCACGCCAGGCGGGTACTTGGCGTCGACGCCCTCCCACGGATCGGCCTCGAGCTGCTTCATGCCGAGCGAAATGCGCTGCGTGTCGGCATTGAAGCGGATCACCTGCACTTTGACCGGCTGGCCGATGACCAGGGCTTCCGCCGGGTGGTTGATGCGCTTCCAGGCGATATCGGTCACGTGCAGCAGGCCATCGACGCCGCCGAGGTCCACGAACGCGCCGTAATCGGTGATGTTCTTCACCACGCCGTCGAGGATCTGGCCTTCCTTGAGGCCGAGGATCAGCTCGGAGCGCTGCTCGGCGCGGGTCTCTTCCAGCACCGCGCGGCGCGAGACGACGATGTTGCCGCGCGCGCGGTCCATTTTCAGGATCTGGAACGGCTGCGACATGCCCATCAGCGGCCCGACATCGCGCACGGGGCGGATATCCACCTGGCTGCCGGGCAGGAAGGCGGTGGCGCCGCCGAGGTCGACGGTGAAGCCGCCCTTCACGCGCCCATGGATCACGCCGTTCACCCGGGTCTGCGCCTCGAAGGCCTTCTCAAGCTGGGTCCAGGATTCCTCGCGCCGCGCCTTCTCGCGCGACAGCACCATCGAGCCGTCCTTGTCCTCGTAGCGCTCGATATACAGGTCGAACACGTCGCCCTTCTGGACTTCCGGCTTCGCGCCGACGGGGGCGAACTCGCGCAGGGGCACGCGCCCCTCGCTCTTCAGCCCGACATCGACAATGACGAAATCATCGTCGATCCGCAGCACCAGGCCGGAGACGACGGAGCCCTCGAAACCGGCATTTGCGCCGAGCGAGGATTCGAGGAGGGAGGCAAAATCATCGGCGCCGGAATAGGCAGGAGCGTCGGAATGGCGGACGGCGGTTGAGGTTGAAGCCATGAGGCTGGGTATGTCCTTGATCTGCGGGCACGGGCCCGGTGGCATGCGCGGCTCGGTCAGGAGCAACGGCTAGAGCATCCCTGCCTGGGGCGGGATGTCCGGTTAAGTGAATGGCGGTGTCTTAGCCCGAAAGTCGGGGAAGTCAAGGAGGTTGCAGAGCGAAGACACCGGAGGTTGGAAGCCGCTCTGGCGGGTCGTCCAGGGGTGATGGTCGAGCACCGGTGCCGAACGTACACTTAGGTTGAGGCCAGGGCGCTGCCCTGGACCCGCTGGGGCCTTGAGGCCCCCAGACCCCTGGACTTTTTCGGGGGCGCCGCTTTCAAGGCCGTACACTTGGAATATCGGGGTGCGATGCGTGCCCTTCGCGTAAAAGTTTTAGCTGCTATAAGCCGGTCGCAATGACAAAACTCCGCTTGGGCACCGCCCGTCTCCCCCTGCTCGCCCTGTTCCTCGGCCTCGGCGGCTGCTCCCTCTTCTCCGGCCACGGGCATGACCATGCGCCCGCCACCGGCGCCAATCTGCCGCCCGCCGACACGCTCTACGCCCAGGGCGTCAGCCAGCTGCAGAAACAGAATTACGACAAGGCCGTCACGGATTTCGACGAGGTCGAGGAAACCTACCCCTACTCGACCTGGGCCACCCACGCCCAGCTCCTGGCCGGCTACGCGCAGTACAAACAGCAGAACTACGACGATGCCATCAGCGCCCTCAACCGCTACATCGCCCTGCACCCCGAAAACCAGGACGTCGCCTACGCCTATTACCTGAAGGCGCTTTGCTACTACGAGCAGATCGACGACGTGCAGCGCGACCAGACGACGACCTACGAGGCCATCCAGACCCTGGGCGACGTCTCCACCCGCTTTCCCGACAGCGCTTACGCCCGCGACGCCCGGATCAAACTGCGCCTCGCCGAGAACCGCCTGGCCGGCCACGACATGATCGTCGCGCGCTTCTACGAGAAGCAGCACCTCTACGGCGCGGCCATCGGCCGCTACGAGGACGTGGTGACCAGCTTCCAGACGACGACCTACACGGCCGAGGCGCTGGAGCGTCTGGTCGAGTGCTATCTCGACCTTGGCCTGACCGGGGCAGCCCAGCGTACGGCCTCCGTCCTCGCCTATAACTATCCCGGCAGCCCGTGGTATGAAGCCGCCTATGACAAGCTGCGCGACCATGACCTGGTGGCCGACGCTGAGACGCCGGCGCCGCCCAAAACCCACTGGTTCTGGATTTTCTAAAATTTTATGCTGAACAGCCTCTCGATCCGCGATGTCGTGCTGATCGAGCGGCTGGACCTCACCTTCGCGCCCGGTCTCACGACACTCACCGGCGAGACCGGCGCCGGCAAATCCATCCTGCTCGACAGCCTCGGCCTCGCTTTGGGCGCGCGCGCCGATACCGGGCTGATCCGCAGCGGGGCGGCGCAGGCCGTGGTGGCCGCCGCTTTCTCGGTGGGCCCCGGCCACCCCGCGCTCGCGCTGCTGGATGAAAACGGGCTGGATGCGGGCCCCGACATTCTGGTCCGCCGCATCCTTGCGCGCGACGGCCGCTCGCGCGCCATCGTCAACGACCAGCCGGTCAGCCTCGCCTTCCTGCGCAACCTCGCGGCACTCCTGATCGAAATACAGGGCCAGCACGAGCAGGTCGGCCTTACCGATCCCGCGAATCATATCCTGCTGCTGGACGCATTCGGCGTCCCCGCCGCCGCGCGCAGCGCCGCCGCCGCTGCCTACAAGTCCTGGAAGGATGCCGCCACGCGTCTGCTGGCCGCGCAGCAGAAAATCGAGGAGACCGCGCGCGAGGAGGATTTTCTGCGCCATGCGGTCGACGAGCTGAACCGGCTGAACCCGCGCCCCGGCGAGGAGGACGCGCTTGCGACCGAGCGGCTGCGCCTGCAATCGGGCGAGCGCCGGGCCGAGGCCATCGCCGCCGCCCTGGCCGAGCTCACCCCGCGCGACCGGCGCTCGCTCGGTCCCGCCGCCCACCTGCGCGCCGCCGCCCGCGCGCTCGCCAAAATCGCGACGGCGGGCGGCGAGCACCCGGCGGCCGAGGCGATGGCCGCGATCGAGCGCGCGGAAGAGGCGCTCTCCGAGGCCGAAACGCTGCTCCAACGCCTCGCCGTTGAAGCCGAGGACGACCCGCGCGCCCTCGAGGCGACCGAGGAGCGCCTGTTCGCGCTACGCGCCGCCGCCCGCAAACACGCGATCCAGGTCGCCGCCCTGCCGGAATTTCTGCAGGATCTGCGCGGACGTCTGGCGGCCCTGGAAACCGGTGCGGCCGACATCGCCGAGCTCACCCGCGAAACCGCCGCCAAGCGCCTCGCCTATGTCGAGGCGGCCGGCGCGCTGACCGCCATCCGTACGCAGGCGGCGGCGGCGCTGACCGCGGCCCTTGCCGCCGAACTGCCGCCGCTCAAACTGGACCGGGCGCGCTTCGTCGTGGACATCAAGCCGCTGGCCGAGCCGAACTGGGGCCCGCGCGGCGCGGATGCCATCAAATTCCTGATCGCGACCAACCCCGGCGAGCCGCCCGGCGCCCTGGACAAGATCGCCTCCGGCGGCGAGCTCTCGCGCCTCATGCTGGCGCTGAAAGTCGTGCTGACGGGCGGGGCCGCCGTGGAGACGCTGATTTTCGACGAGGTGGATTCCGGCATCGGCGGCGCGACCGCGGCCGCCGTCGGCGAGCGCCTCGCCCGGGTCGCGCAGACCGTGCAGGTGCTGGTGGTGACCCACTCGCCGCAGGTGGCGGCAAGGGGGGCCGCGCAATTGCGGGTCGCCAAGCGCGTCGCCGAGGATCGCGCCATCACCGTGGTCGAGCCGCTGCACGATGCCGAGCGGCGCGAGGAGATCGCCCGCATGCTGGCCGGCGAGCACATCACCGACGCGGCGCGCCAGGCCGCCGCCAGCCTGCTCGCGACGACATGAGCACGCCGCAAGACCAGGTGCGCGACCTGCTCGCCCGCATCGCCGCGGCCAACGAGGCGTATCACCGCCAGGACGCGCCGATCATGAGCGATGCCGACTACGACGCGCTGCGCCGCGAGGCCGACGCGCTGCTCGCCGCCCATCCCGAGCTCGGCAAAACCGCTGAAAAACTCCAAGAGGTCGGCGCCAGGCCCGCCCCCGGCTTCAAAAAAATCCCGCACGCCGTGCCGATGCTCTCGCTCGACAATGTGTTTGACGCGCGCGAGTTCAATGATTTCTGCATGCGCATCCGGCGCTTCCTCGGGCTCGACGCGGCACCGCTGGAATTCGTCGCCGAACCGAAAATCGACGGGCTGTCGATCTCGCTCACCTATGCCGGCCGCAAACTGCAGCACGCGGCCACACGCGGGGACGGCGCTGAAGGCGAGGACGTCACCGCCAACATCCTCACCATCGCCAGCATTCCCCGGCAACTGCCGCCCGACGCGCCGGAGACGATCGAAATCCGCGGCGAGATCTATATGACCAAGGCGGATTTTCTCGCACTCAACGACTCGCAGGCGCGCAAATTCGCGAACCCGCGCAACGCCGCCGCCGGCTCGCTGCGCCAGCTGGATGCCGGCATCACCGCGCAACGCAAATTATCCCTGTTTGCCTACGCACAAGGGGTTTCAGCCGCCCCGATCGCACAAACCCATTGGGCGTTTCTCGAGACACTCAAAGCCTGGGGTTTCACGGTCAACCCGTTATCCGAGCTGGTGAGCGAAGCGGGCGCCGAACCGTTTCAGCAGAAGATCGGCCTGAAGCGCGCCGAGTTGGCCTACGACATCGATGGCGTCGTCTACAAACTGAACGACCTCGCGCTGCAAGCCCGCCTGGGCTTCGTCGGGCGCGCCCCGCGCTGGGCCACCGCCTGGAAATTCCCCGCCGAACGCGCCAGCACCATCCTGGAGACAATCGAAATCCAGGTCGGCCGCACCGGCGCCCTCACGCCGCGCGCGCATCTCGCCCCCGTCAATATCGGCGGCGTCCTCGTGCAGCACGCGACCCTGCACAACGAGGATGAAATCGCGCGCAAAGACATCCGCATCGGCGACCTCGTCGAACTGCAGCGCGCCGGCGACGTCATCCCGCAAATCCTGCGCGTGCTCAAACGCGGCGACAACACCGTGCCCTATGTATTTCCCGACCACTGCCCGGTCTGCGGCAGCATCGCCCCGCGCGATCCGGACGAAGCCGTCCGCCGCTGCACCGGCGGCCTGATCTGCCCGGCCCAGATCACCGAACGGCTGATCCATTTTTGTGCCCGCGGCGCCTTCGACATTGACGGCATGGGCGAGAAAACCATCCTGGAATTTTTCGAGGCCGGCCTGCTGAAATCACCGCCGGATATTTTTTTACTCCCCGACCATGAGGCCGAGATCGCGGGGCGCGACGGCTGGGGCAAACTCTCCGCCGAAAACCTCAGCAACGCGATCCGCGCGAAGACCACCATCCCGCTGGCACGCTTCATTTTTGCGCTCGGCATCCGCCGCATCGGCGAAAACAACGCCAAGCTCCTCGCCCGCCACTATGTGAGTTATGCGCAGTGGCGCGCCAGCATGGAGGCCGCCACGCAGATCGGCTCGGATGCCCGTCTCGAACTCGGCTCGATCTCGGGCGTCGGCCCCACCATCGCAACCGACCTCGCCGCCTTCTTCGCCGAACCGTATAACCTCGAAACGCTGACGGCGCTGGAAAAGCACCTCACCATCACCGATGCCGCGAGTGCCGCGACCATCGACTCCCCGCTCGCCGGCAAAACCATCGTTTTCACGGGCACACTCAGCATGGCCCGCCCCGAAGCCAAAGCCCGCGCCGAGGCGCTGGGCGCTAAGGTGACAGAGTCAGTCTCCAAAAAAACCGATTTCGTGGTGATAGGTGCGGATGCAGGGTCCAAGGCGAAAAAGGCGGCGGAACTTGGCCTGCAAACGCTTTCCGAGGATGAGTTTCGGGAGCTCGCCGGGTTTTAAGAAGGAAGCGCTACTTGGGTGTCGGACGGCGATCGGGCATCCATGCAGCGTCGCAAAAGGAACGGCACCTTGCTCCCGGCACTCTGACGTGGTGATAACGCGCCGCAATCACACAGGATTTTTGTTTATGAGCGACCTCCAGACTCTTGGCTTCCCGCAAGCCGCCCAGCGCCTTGGCGTTTCCATCTCCGTCCTGCGCCGCGCCATCCGCGCCGGCCGCATCTCGGCGCCGGCGCATCTTACCGCCGTCTCGCCGCTATCCGCGGAATGGCTCGCCAGCGCCGAGGCCGCCGTGAAGTCATCACCCGACATTCTGAGCCGCCGCCAGGCCCAGAAAACGCCTGCTTTCGCCCGCTACAAAGGCACCTCCGCCTGGCGCAAATACGCAGCCCGCGTGCGCGAATATGCCCGCTTCCAGGCCACGAAATAGCCACAGCAGCCAATTTCCAAAAGTTTTTTGCTACTTTTTTCCCAAAAAAGTAGCGCTTACTTCCTTTAACGTCCTGGGAAGATGGAGCCGCCCTGGCCGTTGGTTTTGACATCCTCCCAAGGCCTGCTTGTGCAGGTGGGCGCCAGATGCCCGGACCAGGATCCGGACAGAGCCAGCCCCCGAGGGAGATGCTTACGGCCCTGGGGATGATCTACCTGACGAACCGGGCAGCTCCAACGCTTACTTAGGCGTCTGTGAGGTCGGCTGCAATCTCTTCCGCGCGGGCGGCGAGCCGGCGCAGTTTCGCGCGCTTCTCCGGATCGGGTTTCGGCGTCTCCGGCGGCGGCGGCGTGGCGGCGGCGGCCGTGCGGGTGTCGTGCAGTTCGTCGGCCAGCAGCAGGGCCGCCAGCATCAGCAGCCGCGCCTCGCCGGACTGCCCGCCGATCGCCTTGATGCTGTTGATCCGCTGCTCGATCTCGCCGGCCATGCGTTCCAGATGCTGCTCCTGGCCGTCCTCGCAGCCGACCGTATAGGCGTAGCCGTTGATGCGAATGGTGACTTGCGCCATGGGCGTTACTCCGTCTCGTGGTCAGGCGTTCTGGTGTGCGGCTCCAAGCCATGCCGCAAACGCGCGATCAGCATATCCAGGGATTTCGCCAGAACGTCGCGATCGATCTCTCGTCCCGCAACAGCGGCGTCTCGTACCGCCGGCGGGGCGCTCCTCGTGCCCGGCCGGGCGGCGTGCGCCAAATCGGCTATCTTCTTCAACGCGGTTTCGATCCGGTCGAGGATTTCGTCTTCTGATTCCGACTCGGGCATATCTGTCATTGAAGCCGACGCGCCTTGCAAAGGTCAAGTTTAGGTTGATTATGAAGCATTCACCTGCCGTCGTTATACATAATCTCGCGCAGGCGCGACGTGTCATCGCCACAGGTCTGCCGGTCACCCTTTTATCCTCCCCCGGTGCGGCCTGCACGATGGGCCCGCTATGGTGGCAGCAGATCCTGATCCAGTCGGGCTTTCCGGGACCGGCGTTGCTGGACTGTGCGGATGCGCCTGGCCGGGCGCTGGACGCACTCAAGCTCGGGCTCGCCGGTATCATCCTCACCGGGCCCGCGGCCGCCCTCCCTGCCGTCGCCGCGATCGCCGCGGCCCAGGGTGCCGTCATGCTCACGGCCGCTCCGCCGGCCCTCGACCTTGGCCGCCGCCACCCGCCGGATGCCTTAAAAAACTGGCTGGCCGGATGACAGCCGCCCGGCATTGCGTTACATCCGGCGCAGATTTTTGAGGAGGGACGGCGCCATGCAGATGACCGACACAGTGAAACACATCCTCTCGTATTATGAGAGCGACAATCCCGGCACCAAGGCAAACCTCGCCCGCATCCTGATGGCCGGCCGTCTCGGCGGCACCGGCAAGCTTGTCATCCTGCCCGTCGACCAGGGTTTTGAGCACGGCCCCGCCCGCTCCTTCGCGCCCAACCCCGCCGCCTACGACCCGCATTATCACTTTCAGCTCGCGATCGACGCCGGGCTGTCGGCCTACGCCGCCCCGCTTGGCATGATCGAGGCGGGCGCCTCCACCTTTGCCGGGCAGATCCCGACCATTCTCAAGGTCAACTCCTCCAACTCGCTCGCGACCGACAAGAACCAGGCCCTCACCGGCTCGGTGAACGACGCGCTGCGCCTCGGCTGTGCCGCCATCGGCTTTACCATCTACCCGGGCAGCGAATTCGCCTTCGACCTGATGGAGGAAATCCGCGAGCTCGCCGAGGAGGCCAAATCCGCCGGCCTCGCCGTCGTCGTCTGGTCCTATCCGCGCGGCCCGAACCTCGACAAGGCAGCGGAAACCGCCTTCGACATCTGCGCCTACGCCGCCCACATGGCCGCCCTGCTCGGCGCCCACATCATCAAGGTGAAGCCGCCGACCGCGGTCGTCTCGCTCGACGCTGCGAAAAAATCCTACGAGAACGTCGACGGCTCGACGATGGCCAAGCGCGTCGCGCATGTCGTGCAGTCCTGCTTCGGCGGCCGGCGCATCGTCGTGTTCTCCGGCGGCGAGTCGAAGGGCCTGGATGGCCTCTACGAGGAAATCCGCGGCCTGCGCGACGGCGGCGCCAACGGCTCGATCATCGGCCGCAACACCTTCCAGCGCCCGCGCGAGGAAGCGCTGGAGATGCTCTCGAAAATCATCGACATCTATCAGGGCAAGGCTTGACGCCTGGCAAAGCCGGGGCGCCACGCCCCGGCGCGGATCGCGGCGTGATGGACTGCCGCCTCTACCTCGTCACGCCGCCGGTACTGCCGCCTGATTTCGCCGACCGGCTGGCCGCCGCCCTCGACGCGGGGGACGTCGCCGCCGTGCAGCTGCGCCTGAAAGACGTGCCGGACGCCGAGCTGCAGCGCACGATCGAGCGCCTGCGCCCCATCGTGCAGTCCCGTGACGTCGCGTTTCTGCTGAACGACCGGCCGGACCTCGCGGTCAAACACGGCTGCGACGGCGCGCATGTCGGCCAGACCGACATGAAGGCGACCGCCGCCCGCAAAATCCTGGGCGACCTGATGCTCGGCGTCACCTGCCACAACTCCCGCCACCTCGCGATGGAAGCGGGCGAGGCCGGCGCCGACTACGTCGCCTTCGGCGCCTTCTTCCCCACCACGACGAAAACCCCGCCGGCGCTGGCCGAGATCGAAACGCTAAAATGGTGGGCGGAATTCATGGAGGTCCCGTGCGTCGCGATCGGCGGGATCAACGCCGCCAACTGCGCGCCGCTGGTGCAAGCGGGGGCGGAGTTTCTGGCCGTGGTGGGGGCGGTTTGGAACCACGCCGAGGGGGCGGCCTCGGGGGTCAGGGAGATGAACAGGGCCGTTAAGGACGCACTACTTTTTGTTAACGAAAACTAGCAAAAAAACTTTGTGAATCCGGGCCATGGGAGCTGGTGGCGTCCACGGCTCAGTTTCAGGAAGCGCTTTCCTGCTATCCGCAATCGTTACCGCGGAGGGTGAACCCATACACACGGTCATCCTTCAGCATGAACGTCGCGTTGCAGGTATACGTATCCACATCGCGCGGAAACCCGGCATCCCATGCCGCGCCATAGCCGTAAAAACGCCGGCCGTAGAAACCGCCAAAGCCGTAATCACCGGGTTCGATCTGCTGTTCCGAGCGCACCGTGTAGGCCAGGTAGTCGATCCCGTTAACGGTGATCTGCTTGTCCGGCACCCCAAGATTCGTCACCAGCGCCTGCTTGGTGTCGCCCGTGTAGGCGGCCATGCGGCTCTGCAGGCTCGGGCCGGTGGCGCAACCGGCCAGGGCGATGAGCGGGAGGATCATCATGTAAGGTCGTTTCATGGCTTGCTTCCAATCACGCAGGAAATTTTCCGATCGCCGTGATATAGGATTTTAGGCCTTTTTGTCAGGGTCCCAACCACTGCACATCGCGAATGCGAGGCGCTCCCGTCGCGAGCATCACAAGCCTGTCAAATCCCATGGCAATGCCGGCGCAAGGCGGAAGCTGTTCGACCGCGGCAAGAAATCGCTCATCGAGCGGCCAGTCGGGTCCGTAAAGCGCGTGCCGCCGGGCGCGGTCGGCGACAAAGCGCCGTCGCTGCTCGGCCGCGTCCGTTAGTTCGACGAACGCATTGGCAAGCTCGATCCCGCAGACATAAAGCTCGAACCGCTCGGCGACGCGCGCATCCGTGGGGTCCGGCCGCGCCAGGGCCGCCTGCGCCACCGGCCAATGGGTCAGGAATGTCGGATGCGCCTGCCCAAGATGCGGCTCGACGCGTTCGAGCAGCAGCCGGAAAAACAGATCCTCCCAGTCCTCGCCCGCACGCAAGGTGGCCCCGGCCGATCGCGCCAGGGCGCCCGCATCCCCCGCCGTGCCCAGCACATCGGCCCCGGCATGGCGGGCGAACGCCTCGGCCACCGTCAGCCGCTCGAACCGCGCGAGAGATGTGGTAACGCCGCGCGCCCTCACCGCCGGCGGCAAGACAGCGCGTAACAATGCCGCCGTCTCATCCATCAACGCCGCCATATCATCGCGCAACGAATACCATTCCAGCATCGTAAACTCGGCGAGGTGCGTCGCCGATTCCGGCTCGTCCCGCCAGACCCGCGCGAGCTGGAAAATCGGCCCCGCCCCGCCCGCGAGCAGCATCTTCATCGCAAATTCCGGGCTCGTGTGCAGGTACTGCGCCCCTGCCCGCACCGCCCGCAGATGCACCTCCTCGCCGGGGGCGGGCACCGCATACGGCGTTTCAACCTCCGTATAGCCGCGCGCGGTAAAAAACGCCCGCACGCCCTGTGCGACCAGCCCGCGCCGGCGCAGGGCCGGCATCCGGTCCGCCAGCGTCGCCCACGGTTGAGACAATTCCTCGCCCACTCTACACCCACCCCCATGCCCGATGGTCTCACTCACACGCCCACTCTGCGCAACGTCGACGACCTGCTCAAGGCGGGCCTCATCGACCCCGCCGACCGCGCGGCCCTCGATGCCGTCGCCGCGCGCTACGCGATCGCCGTGCCGCACGCGCTGCGCAGCTTGATCAACGCGCCGGACGATCCCATCGCCCGCCAGTTCATCCCCGACGCGGCGGAGCTGATCACTGCCGCGCATGAAAGCAGCGACCCGGTGGCCGACGAGGCGCTCTCGCCGATCCCCGGCATCGTCCACCGCTACCCGGATCGCGCTTTGCTCAAGCCGCTGCTCGCCTGCCCGGTCTATTGCCGCTTCTGCTTTCGCCGCGAGCAGGTCGGCCCCGGCGGCGGCGTACTCACCCTCGATGAGCTCGAGGCCGCCTACGCCTATATCGCCGCCGCCCCCGGTATCCGCGAGGTCATCCTCACCGGCGGCGACCCGCTGATCCTCTCGCCGCGCCGCCTCGGCGACATCCTTCACCGTCTCGGCGCGATCCCGCATGTCGAGGTGCTGCGCATCCACACGCGGGTGCCGGTCGCCGATCCCTCCCTCCTGACGGAGGCCCTGGCCGACGCACTGGACATCCCAACCCCGCTCTTCATCGCGGCGCATATCAACCACGCCCGGGAACTGACGCCCGCCGCCCAGGATGGTTTGCGGAAACTCCAGCGCCGCGGCATCCCCATTCTCGGCCAGACCGTGCTGCTCGCGGGGGTGAACGATTCCGAGGCCGCTCTGGGTGAGTTGTTCCGCGCCATGCTGCGCAGCCGGATCAAGCCCTACTACCTCCACCAGCTGGACGCCGCCCCCGGCACCGCGCGCTTTCATGTGGCGCCGGAACGGGGGCGGGAGATTTTGGCCAGGCTGCGGGGGACGATCAGCGGGACGGCTCTTCCTACTTATATTTTTGATCGGCCGGGGGGATTGGGGAAGGTGCCGCTTTAAGGGGAAGTGAGCACTAGTTTTTGTGAACAAAAACTAGCAAAAAAACGTCTGGAATTTGGGGTTTGGGCGTGGCGACTTTTCGTTAGACGGCGGCCAGAGCGGCTTTTAAAATTTTACTTGCATCGCGGCCTGCATCGTCTGGGTGTTCCAGTTGCCTGACAACTGGCTGGCATAGCTCGCCGTCAGGGCAAAATTCCCCCGGCTCACGGTCAGCCCGGCGCCGACATCCGCCGCCACCGCATCCAGCCGCTGCGCGCCCGCCGCAAACACCGTGCCATCGGCCGTCGTCAGGCCCAAAGCCGCCCCCGCGTTCCCCGCCTCATAAGTGCCGCCGACGCTTAAGCGGGGCGTGAAGGCGAGGCCCGAGGACATGATGAACGTCCGCGCCGCCGCCATGCGCAGGTATGGCTGCACGCTGTTCGCGGCGGCGCCGCTGGCGGTGACGGCAAAGGCCTGCAGCCGCGCGCGCTCGCTGATCGCACCGGTCGAGACATGGGCAACGAGAATACCCGCCGCCGGCGCCACGCCCCAGCCGCTCAGGACCACGGGCAGGCCAAGCTCCGCGGAGCCCGCCAGCACATTGGCATGACCACGGCCATCCGCATTGCCCACGCCCGTGCTGCGCGTGGTGGACGTATCCGCAAAACCGTCAGTGATATCGGCGCTCAGCACGAACCGCCCGAGCGTCTGCCCGGCATAGCCGCCGATGCGCGTGGTGTTCACCACCGCGCGCCCGCTCGGGTGGCCGGTGAGCGTCTCGGAGTCATAGCCCGCGGTCACACCGAGCGTGGTGTCTCCCAGAACATGGCGGTCGAGTCCGGCCAGAAACCCTGCCCTCTGCGTATTGCCGCCATTGCCCACGCCGCCGATGCTGCCGCTCGCCTCGGCCCAGCCGCCGGCCTCGCAGGCCGCGCTGGCAAACGCGCCGGCAATGCCCGCTCCCGTATTCATACCCGACGGCAGCCCCCACTGTGTCAGGCATCCGGAAGGGGACGGTGCCGTGGCGTGGCCGCGCAGCGTGTCGCTCACCTGGTCGGCCGCCAGCGCCATCGCCTCATGCGCCTGCGCAAACAGCGCGTCATTCGCCGGCGTCACCTTGATGACCTGCGTGACGACGAGGTTGGCGGTCTGCGCGCTGGCGGCGATCGCCACACTCACCGGCGCTGCCGCTGGTACCGGCGCTGCCTGGGTCTGCACGGTCGAGCCGGTCTGCAGCGCCGTCACGCTGGTGAAGGCGCCGCTCACCCCGCCGCCCGCCGCCAGGAACGCAGCGCTCTGCGGCTCGTAGGTGCCGGGGGCGAGCACGTAGACGAGGTTGCCGCCGAGCACCGCCGATCCGGTGATGTTGAAATGCGACGTCCCGCCCGAAGTCACCGCCACCAGCAGCGTGCCATCGCGCCCTTGCGAGAAATTGCCGGTGAGCGCGAGCGGTGCGCCAACCAGCCCCGGCTGCAGCGTGCCGTCATTCACGACATCGGCGATCTGCCAGTCACCGGATGCGACCCATGCGGCCCCCGGCGTAATGTCCAGCGCGCTGCCCGCGCCAAAATTCGTGATCGCGGAGGTGAGTGCGCCCGCCCCCTGCAGCACGATGACGTTTGCCGCGTTGCCGCCATCGATCGCGCCGTCGATCACCGCCCCGCTGCCCAGTGTGAGCGTATTCGCGCCGGTGCCGGTGAACTGCACGGCATCCCCGCCATCGGTGCTGGCGATGATCCCCGTGTCGGTGATGCCGGTGCCGCTGCCATCGACCAGCACACCGGCCACACCCGCGATGCGCCCGCCATTGGCCAGGCTATCGCCATTGCCGAGGGTCACACCCGCCGCCGTGTTGTCGACGATGGTGCCGGCATTGACGATCCCGACATCATCGCCGGCCTGCACGCCGATGGCGCCGCCCGCGATATAGCCCGCCGCCGCATTGGTCAGCGCCCCGCCATTGCCGAGGCGCACGCCCACAACCCCGCCGATGATCCGGCCGGAATTGTCGACCACCGCATCCGCCGCCATCCGCACGCCGACCCCGTTGCCCGTGATCACGCCGCCATTGGTCACCACCCCATGCGCGCCGACATCGATCACCCCGTCCTCGCCGCCGGTGATCGTGCCGCTATTGGTCACCTGGCTCGCACCGGTCAGGTACACGCCGAAATCCGTGCCGCTGAGCTGCCCCGCATTCTGGATGGACGACCCGTTGCCTCCGGCATAAACACCCGAATAGCCGCCGGCGACGCGCCCGCTATTCGTGAAACTGCCGCCGCTGTACAAGGAGACCGCATCGCCTGTCTGCGCGGTGATGACACCGGTATTGGCGACGCTGCCGAGCCCGTTGCCCGTGTACACGCCAATATGCCCGCCGCTGATCGAGCCCGCATTGGTGACCGAGCCGCCACGGTTGAGGCTCACACCATCATAACCCGCCGTGATCACCCCGGCATTGGTCAACGAGGCCCCCGACGCCGTCCCCAGTACCGCCGTGCCGGCCGCAATCGTCGTGTTGGCGCCAATGCTCACCCCGGCACCGCCATAGTTCGAAAGGTTGATCGTGGTATAATGATTGGTCGTGATCACCGTCTGCGCCGCTGCGGGCGGCGCCAGCACGACGCCGACCGACAACGCCGCAGGCAACGCCCGCAGGACCGAGCTGGCCGTGCCGCGAACAAGACATGACGGCAGGCGCGGCGATGCCGCGTCAGAAACTACGTTGCGCATTGAAATGGGATCCTTAAAACCGGCCGCCAGAGCGGCGGGATTGCTACCTGAAGTAGCGAAAAACTACGGTCCGGCCCTGAATCGAGTATTAATCAAAATGCCCGGAATCGGCCAAAGATATTTTATCTTCGTAATGTAATCGCCAGAAATCTTTGATATTACAAAGTGTTTAGCAAGCCATCCCAGGCCCGCTTGCCGAATGCCCGGCGGCGGCGTAAGCCCCCGCTTCACAAATCCCCGTATTTTCGTCAGGCAGAGCTCTCCCATGAAACAGCAGGCAAACCTCATTCGCGCCGGTCAGGTCATCGAACACGAAGGCAACCGCTGGACCGTGCTCAAGCAACAAATCATCACCCCGGGCAAAGGCGGCGCCTTCATCCAGGTTGAAATGCGCAACCTCAAAACCGGCAATAAAACCAACGAACGCTGGCGCACCGCCGATACCGTCGAACGCCTCACAACCGAAGACAAAGACTACACCTACTCCTACACAGACGGCGACAACCTCGTCCTCATGGACGGCGAAACCTTTGAGCAATTCATGGTCCCCGCTGCCATTCTGGGCGATTCCGCGCCGTTCCTGCAGGACAACATGCCCGTCTCCGTCGGCCTCGTCGAAGGCGACCCCGTCTCCATCACCCTGCCACCCCACGTCACCCTCGAAATCATCGAAGCCGACCCCGTCGTCAAAGGCCAGACCGCCTCCTCATCCTACAAGCCCGCGAAACTCAGCAACGGCGTGAAAACCCTCGTTCCCCCCTTCATCGAAGCCGGCGAGCGCGTCGTCGTGCGCACGGAAGACGGCAGCTACGTGGAACGGGCCAAGGGTTAAGGAAGGCCGGGGGGCTCTGCCCCGTCGCGCCGAAGGCGCGCCTCTCCTGACGCCGAAGGCGCGCCTCTCCTGACGCCGAAGGCGCGCCTCTCCTGACCCTTATCACCGGATTCCAAAGGCCAGCCTTTGGCGGGGGTCCAGGGGGCAGCGCCCCCTGGCCTTACTTATTTCTCTAGGAGCCCATTCCATGATGCCACGTCTTTCACCGCACATGACTGTGATGCATGCGGCGGCGCAGAAGGCGGCCAAGCGGTTGCTGCGGGATTTCAACGAGGTTGAGAATTTGCAGGTCTCCGTGAAGGGGCCGGGGGATTTTGTGAGCCAGGCGGATTTGCGGGCGGAGCAGAGTTTGCGGGAGGATTTGGAGAAGGCGCGGCCGGGTTATGGGATGTTGATGGAGGAGTCCGGCGCCTCCGGTTCGGAGAAGTGGGCGTGGCGATGGGTTGTGGATCCCTTGGATGGAACGACCAATTTTCTGCACGGCATTCCGCACTGGGCGATCTCGATCGGGCTTGAGAAGCGTCTGGCGGATGGCGGGAGCGAGGTTGTGGCGGGGGTTGTATACTCGCCTGTGAACAATGAGTTGTTCTGGGCGGAGAAGGGTGTTGGCGCATATTTGAACGACAAGCGTCTGCGGGTATCGGCGCGGCGTGAGCTCAAGGATGCGGTGTTTGCGACAGGTGTGCCGTTTGCGGCGACGTCGGGCGCCAACCGGCTGGCATTCGCGCGGACGTTGAGCACGTTGATGCCGCAGATCGCGGGGGTGCGGCGCTTTGGTGCGGCAGCGCTCGATCTCGCGTGGACGGCGGCGGGCCGGTATGACGGGTATTGGGAGATGGGCATTCATCCTTGGGACATTGCGGCGGGAATGCTGATCGTGCGCGAGGCAGGCGGCTATGCGACGGATGCCGAGGGCAAGGATGTGATTGCGAATACGGTGGTGGCGGCGAACCCGCATTTGCATCCGCGGCTGCTGGAAGTGGTGCAGGATGGTCTGGCGGCGGCCAAGGGTTAAGGATAAAGTTTTCGCGTGATTCGTTTTCTGCGCGCGATGGCCGTACTGGTTCTGTGTCCGGCTTTGGCTGCGGCGCAGGTGACGATCAATCCGGCCGCGCTGGTGCAGCTTGCGGGGTTGCCAGCGCTACATCCGGCACCGCCGGCCGCCGCCGCGCCGATCGTGCATCATTATATATATCATCGCCGCGCCACGGTGGCGAAGCCGGCGCCCCCGAAAATAGTTCAGGCCGCGGCGAAGCTGCCGGCGCCGGCGGCCGCCATCCCTTCAGCGCCACCGGCGCACGTGACGCCGAAACCGCCGGGGCCGGTGCGGATCGAGTTTGCGGCCGGCAGTGCGGCGCTGCCGGACAGTGCGGCCGCAGCCATCGCACCCTACTGCCACAGCGCGGCGCGGATCGGCATCAACGCGCGCGCGGCCGGCGAGGCCGATGATCCCTCGATCGCCATGCGATTGTCGCTCCAACGGGCCATGGCCGTCCGCGACGCGCTGACCGCCTGTGGCGTGCCGGCCCAGAACATCATACCCCGCGCTCTGGGCGACGTGCCCGGCGGGGACGACAACGAGACCGTCCTCGGCGGCGGTGAAGGACCCCCGAAATGACCAAGCCCACCAGCTATCTGATCCGGATGATCGTGTTCTGCGTCGTCGTGTACGGCCTTGCCGCTGCCATCTCCCCTGAGCTCGCGCGCTTCTACATGGCCAACCCGGTGGTCAACTCGGTCATCGCCGTCACCGAGATTTTCGGGGTTTTCTGGAATCTGCGGCAGGTCCAGCGGCTCTACCCCGAGGTTCTGTGGGTCGAGAATTTTCGCCGGCCGCGCCAAAAACTGGAGCAGGCGCCGCCGCCCGCCTTGCTGGCGCCGATGGCGCGCATGCTGCAGGGCCGCGCCGATGGCGAGCGGCGGATCACGCTCTCGGGCCAGGCGATGAGCACGATCCTCGATGGCGTGTCGAGCCGGCTCGACGAAAACCGCGAGCTGTCGCGCTATGTCACCGGCGTGATGATTTTCCTCGGCCTGCTCGGCACGTTCTGGGGGCTGCTGCATACGGTGTCCTCGGTTGCGGCGGTGATCAACGGCATGAACCTCTCGGGCGGCGACGTGAACGGGATGTTCGCGCAGCTGAAGGCCGGGCTCGCCGGGCCCCTGGCCGGCATGGGCACGGCGTTCTCATCCTCGATGTTCGGCCTGTCCGGCGCGCTGATCCTGGGGTTCCTTGACCTCACGGCCGGCCAGGCGATGAACCGGTTTTTCAACGAGCTGGAAGAGTGGCTGGCCGGGCTGACACGGCTCTCGACCGGCGCCCTCGGCGGCGACGGCGAGGCCTCGGTGCCGGTGTATGTGCAGGCGCTGCTCGAGCAGACGGCGGAGAACATGGAATCGCTGCAGCGCGTGCTGAGCCGCGGCGAGGACGGGCGGGCGCAGGGCAATGCCGCGCTGGTCGCGCTGAACGAGCGGATGGCCAATCTTTCCGACACGCTGCGCACCAACCAGCAGCTGATGCTGAAACTGGCGGAATCGCAGATGGCGCTGGGGCCGGCCCTGACGCGGCTGGGCGAGGCGCGCGCCAGCACGCAGGATGATGTGTCGCGCGCGCATCTGCGCAACATCGAGCTGCTGCTCAACCGCCTGCTGACCGAGACCGAGCATGGCCGGGCGCAGAGCACGGCCGAGCTGCGCAGCGACATCAAGATCCTGACCCGCACGATCGCGGCCGCGATCGCCGCCGATGAGACGCGCACATGAGGGGAAGGCGGGGCGGCAATGGCAGCAACGGGCTGGAGGCGTGGCCGGGCTACGTCGATGCGCTGTCCACACTGCTCATGGTCACGATTTTCGTGCTGCTGGTGTTCGTGCTGGCCGAAGCGTTCCTGTCCTCGGCACTGACGGGCAGCGACAATACGATCGACCAGCTGCGCAACCAGATCGCGCAGCTCTCCGAGAGCCTGTCGCTCCAGACCACGAAGGCGGCGACGCTGTCGCAGGAGCTGGCGGCGCTGAACAGCCAGCTCGCCGCGGCGCAGGCGGCGAATGCGGGGTTGAACCAGCAGCTCGGGACGGCGAATGCGACGATCGCGTCGCTGCAGTCGCAGGGCAAGACACTATCGGCGCAGCTCTCGGACGCGCAATCGGCGGCGAGTGCGGCGAACGGCCGGATTGCGGCGTTGCAGACGCAGATGGCGGCGCAGGCGCAGGCGGACGCCAATGCCGGGCCCGGGCTGCAGGATCAGCTGACCGCGACGCAGGGCAAGCTGGCGGCGCAGACGAAGATATCGCAACAGGCGCTGGCGCAGGTGGCGTTGCTGAACCAGCAGATCGCGGCGATGCGGTTGCAATTGGCCGCCCTCGCGCGGGCGCTGGATGCCGCCCAGAAGGCGGACGCCAAGGAGAACGTGCAGATCGCGGATCTCGGCCGCCAGCTGAACGAGGCGCTGGCGCGCAAGGTCGAGGAACTGCAGCAGTATCAGAGCGCGTTCTTCCATGCGATGCGCGATGCGCTGGCGAACCAGCCGAACATCAAGATCGTCGGCGACCGGTTCGTTTTTGAAAGCGACGTGCTGTTTCCGGTGGATTCAGCGACGCTGACGGCGGGCGGCCAGGCGGAGATCGCGGATGTCGCCAAAGCGGTGCAGGAAATCGCCACGAAAATTCCGCCGAACGTGAACTGGATACTCTCGGTGGACGGCTATGCGGATAGCCAGCCGATCACCGGCGGGCCGTATCATTCCAACTTTGATCTGTCGGCCGCCCGGGCGCTGACGGTGCTCGACCTGCTGATCAAGGACGGGGTGCCGGAGAACCGGCTGGGGGCATCCGACATGGGGGCCAACAACCCGCTGGTGCAGGGGGCGAGTGCTGCCGACTACGCGCAGAACCGGCGCATCGAGTTCCGGCTGACGACGCCGTGAGCGACATCGCCCACGCCAAGGGGTTGGCGCGGGCGCGGGCGAAAATGTTGCGGGCGGCGTGTAAGCCTGCCGTGGGCGAGGCGCTGGCAGCGCAGGTTTTGACGCATTGTCCGCCGCCGGCGGGTGCTGTGGTGGCCGGCTTCTGGCCGATCGGCGATGAAATCGATATCCGATTCCTGCTGAACGCGCTGGCGGCGCGGGGATATGAGATCGGGTTGCCGGAGACGCCGCCGCGCGGGGCGGCCTTGGTGTTCCGGCGCTGGACGCCGGGGGCGGCCTTGCTGCCGGGCCGGTTCGGCACGCAGCATCCGGACGGCGCGCCGGTCAGCCCAGATTTCGTGCTGGTGCCGCTTCTGGCGTTCGATGTTGTGGGCAATCGCCTGGGCTATGGCGGCGGCTATTATGACCGCACGCTCGCCATGCTCCCAGACGCTTTCCGGCTCGGCTGCGCCTACGCGGTCCAGGAGTTTCCGAAACTGCCAACCGAGCCGACAGACCTGAAGCTGCACGCCGTCGCAACGGAGCGTAGTTTGAGACGCTTCTAAAAAGTCGAGGGGTCTGGGGCCTTGCGGCCCCAGCGGGTCCAGGGCAGAGCCCTGGCGTTCCCTACCCTTTAAGCCGCCCGCTTATACTGCGGCCGGCGCGGCTTGCGCACGATCATGTCCGGGTGCCGCTGCGGCTTTTTCGCCGGTGCTGCATGCGCCGGGCGCATCCCCGAAGCCACGTTCATCTTCACGCCGGTCAATTTCTCGATGGCGTTCAGATACCCAAGCTCGGTCGCGTCGCAGAAAGCGATCGCGATGCCGGTCGCGCCGTTGCGCGCCGTGCGGCCGATGCGGTGCACGTAGCTTTCAGGCTCGTTCGGCAGCTCGTAGTTGATGACATGCGACACACCCGCAACGTCGATGCCGCGCGCCGCGAGGTCGGTCGCGACCAGGACGCGCACGTTGCCGGCCCGGAAATCCTCGAGAGCCCGCTGGCGGGCATTCTGGCCGAGGTTGCCGTGCATCGCTGTCGCCGGGATTTTCTCGGCGTTCAGCTGCATCGCCACACGGTCAGCGCCGCGCTTGGTGCGGGTGAACACGATCGCGCGGGTCAGCGAGGGATCGCGCAGCAGCGAGGTCAGCAGCGACTTCTTGCCGGACGCCTCGATGAAATGCACGTGCTGCTCGACCAGCACCGGCGTTTTGGCGACCTGTTCGATGGTCACGCGCACCGGGTCGCGCAGTAGGCCTTCGGCCAGGTGCGAGATTTCCTTCGGCATGGTCGCCGAGAACAGCGCCGACTGGCGGCGCGCCGGCAGCGCTGCGACGACCTTGCGGATGTCCGGCATGAAGCCGAGGTCCAGCATGCGGTCGGCTTCGTCCAGCACGAAAAACTGGCACTGGTCGATCAGCAGGTTGCGGGTGCTCATCAGGTCGCAGATCCGCCCCGGCGTGCCGACGACGATGTCAGCGCCGCGCGACATGCGGTTGACCTGGCCGCTGCGGCCGACACCGCCGACGATCAGCACGGTGTTCAGCGCGAGGCCGGTGCCGAACTTGCGGAACTCCTGCTCGATCTGCACCGCGAGTTCGCGGGTCGGCGAGAGGATCAGCGCGCGCGTCGCAAAACGCCGCGGGCGCAGCGGGTTGGCCGCCATTTGCTGCAGGATCGGCAGCGCGAACGCCGCGGTCTTGCCGGTGCCGGTCTGGGCGATGCCCAGCACGTCGCGGCCTGACAGGCCCGCCGGCAGAGCGCCGGCCTGGATGGGGGTTGGGTTATTGAAACCGCTTTTGGTGAGGGCGGCGAGAATGGGGGCTGCAAAGCCGAATGATTCGAAAGTCACGTCAGTCATAGGTAAACGTCTCCGGCGCCGCAGACTGTGTCCGCAGCGAAATGTCCGGTTTCCACGCGCGATTTTGGAGTGGACGGGAAAGAAAATGCCCGCGAGGGCGTTCCCGCCCCAATAGACAAATCGACCGCCAAGGCCGGTTCAGGAACCGGTCGCGCATTCGCGGTCGACGAATGGGTTATGCGCATGTTGCAGTGCGGTGGGCAAGGTAATTTTAAGCAAGGCAGGTAAGCGCTTCTTTTTTGAAAAAAAGAAGCAAAAAATTTTTGTTACTCTGGGCTACGGGCTGTGACAGCGTCACAGCCCGTAGCCCAGCGTCGTAAAGTTTTTTTGCTACTTTTTGTTCACAAAAAGTAGTCCTTACGTCGCTTCCCTAATCCCCAGCCGCCGGATGCATGGACCCGAGCATCGACGGCACGCTTTGCGTCACCGGCGCCTGCACCGGCATGGCAGCACGGGCCGGCATGGCGGCGAGGATCGAGACGCCCACCGAGGCGAGGTATGGCAGCGACTGGGTGAACAGCACCACGCACCAGAGCTTCGTCTCGATGGTCGCCCAATGATGGCCAAAGCCGACGCCGAGCAGCGCGCCCCAGGTGAGGGCCAGCAGCACCAGCTCCTCGCGGGACATCACCAGGCCCTGCACCAAAGCCGGCGCGTTCTTCATTTTCGGCGTGCGCAGGAAGGGCAGGCGTTTGGTGAACAGCCCCTTCCAGACGGCCTTGCCGATGCTGTGCGAGAGCGCCAGGCCCGCGACCGCCGCACCCAGCCGGTCGGCCAGGCCGCACGGCACGGTTTTGGCGTAGAGGGCGAGGATCTGCACGATCTTGAAGACGAACAGGCCGAGCGAGGGCAGCATGAACAGCACGATCGGGAACTCGAAGCGCACCGGGTCCAGGATCAGCCCGGCCGACCAGGCGAGGCCCATGGCGAGGAACACGAGGCCGAGCGCATCGCCGAACCACGGCAGCCAGCCGGTGATGAAGTGCCAGCGCTGGCCGAGGGTGAGCTCCCGGTTGAAGGGGTTGAAGAGGGCGCCGGCATTGGCGCGGACGATGCGCATGGCGCCGTAGGCCCAGCGGTAGCGCTGCTTGCGGAAGGCGTTGAAATCATCCGGCATTACGCCCTTGCCGAAGCTCTTTTTGGAATACACCGCCTCATAGCCGGCGCGGAACAGGCGCAGGCCGAGCTGGCTGTCCTCGGTGATGCACCACTCCGCCCAGCCGTTCTCGTTTCGCAGGGCGTCCTTGCGCACCAGCGTCATCGTGCCGTGTTGGATGATCGCGTTGCGCTCGTTGCGGGCGACCATGCCGGCATGGAAGAACCCGGCATATTCCCAGAACATCAGGCGCTTGAAGAGGCCGCCGTCATTGTCGCGGTAGTCCTGCGGCGACTGCGTGAAGCCGACGCGCGGATCGGCGAAGGCGGGCGCCATGCAGCGCAGCCAGTCCGGGTCCACGATATAGTCGCTGTCGATGACGCCGATGATCTCGGCATCGGGTGCCGTCTCCCGCAGGGCGAAGTTGAGCGCGCCGGCCTTGAAACCCTTGTACTTGCCGAGCGTGAAGAAGCGGAATTTGGGCCCGAGGCGCGCGCAGTGCTCGGCGACAGGCTCCCACACATGCGGGTCCATCGTGTTGTTGTCGATCACCAGGACCTCGAAGCGGTCATAGTCCAGGGCCGCGAGGGCATCGAGCGTCTGGCGCACCATGTGCGGCGGCTCGTTGCAGATCGGCAGATGGATGGAGACTTTCGGCAGCACGGTTCCCGCGGGTGCCGGGATCGGCTCGAAATGCCGGCGCGAGACACGGCCGAAGATGGTCTCCACGAGGTCGAAGCTATCGGCGATCAGCAGGAACAGCAGCAGCCCCTGGCCGAGCGCGAGCCCGCCCCAGACGGCGGCGGCGGACCAGGAGAGGTAGGTCTCGCCCATTGTCATCAGCAGCAGCATGATGGCGGTCGCGAACCCCTCGACCAGGGCCGCGAAGATGAACTTGCCGGCAAAGCGGATGTCCGGGCGGCGGGAGAGCAGCGCCATGGTGGCGGCAAAGCTCAGCAGCACCGCGCCCAGCGCGAAGGCCATCCAGGCGGGATGATTCTGGACCGGGCCGGTCAGCGACCATTTCGCCTGGCGGTCGAGCGTGAACATGCCCCAATAGCCGGCGGCGCGGCCCTCGAAACTCGTCTTCCAGGGCTGGTCGAACGCCTCCATGACGAAGTACTGAAGGTGGTCCTGCTGCGCGAGGTTGAAGAAGTCGCGCATGAAGCGCGCCTGGTTCACCGTGCTCGCGCGCGCCGCGCCGATGTCGATACCATCCGACGGCCAGCCGATCTCGCCGATCACGATCCGCTTGTTGGGGAAGCGCTCATGCACCTGCTGCAGCCGGTGCATCGCATCGCCGACGGCGATGTTTTCCGGCACGCCCTCCCAGTAGGGCAGCAGGTGGACGGTGATGAAATCGACCGAGTTCGCGAGCTCGGGATGATGCAGCCACACATGCCAGGGCTCGGCGGTGGAGACCGGCACATGCGTGTGCGCCTCCACGTCGCGGATTTCGGCCATCAGCTGCGGCACGGTCTGGTCGCCACGCAGAATGGTCTCGTTGCCGACCATGATCTGCTTGACGTCCGGGTTTGCGTTGGCGACCTGCACGACCTTGGCGAGCTCCGTCGCGTTCGCGTCCGGATGCCGGTCCAGCCAGGCGCCGAGCGTGACGTTCAGGCCCATGCCCTCGGCGAGGGCCGGGATGGCGCCGAGATCGCCCTCAACTGTGTAGGTGCGGATGTTGTGGGTGTGCTGCGCGACCAGCGCGAGGTCCGACTTGATCTGCGCGACGGAGGGGTAGACGCCCGTCTGCGGGCTCTCGCCTTCGTGGAAGGGCGAGAAGGCGTAACCGCCGATATCGCCGTGATAGGGGGCGATGTCCGTCACCGGGCGGTTCGCCGCCGCCCACAGCCCGAAGGCGATGACACCGGCACCCAAAGCGGCGGCCCAGGAGGTGGCGCTGCGGAAACCGCGGCGCGGCGTGCGGGTGGAGACGAGAGCGTCCTGCCGGCGGATGGGCGACTGATACGTCATGGCGTGGGGTGCTTTACCTGGGTGGATTAACGGGACGAGCCCCGCATGTAACGATTTATGGCGAACCACTACGGCGCGGGCTGGGCGCGATTGTGTCGCAAGTAAGGCACCGGCAGAATTAATGCGCGCGGCGGACGCTGCATTTGGCCCGGAAAGGCGATAGGAGGGTGCCCATGCACCTTGCTCTCCAACTGCTCGTCCTCGCCATCCTCATCCTGCTGAACGGCGCGTTTTCCTTGAGCGAACTTGCCCTCGTCTCCGCCCGCCGGGCGATGCTGACCCTGATGGAGCGGCGCGGCGTCCGTGGCGCGCTGCGCGCCCGCCAGCTCGCCGACAACCCGCAGAGCTTTCTGCCGGCCTCGCAATTCGGCATCACGCTCATCGGCATCCTCACCGGCGTGTTCGGAGGCGACCAGCTGGGGCGCGAACTCGCGGTCCCGCTCGGGAGGATCCCGGCGCTCGCCGCTTACGCAGGCCCGCTCGCCCTTGGTCTGACCGTCATCGTCATCACCTTCCTCACCCTCGTTTTCGGCGAGCTGGTCCCCAAGCAGCTCGCGCTGCGCCACCCGGAACGGCTGGCGAGCGTGATCGCGCAGCCGCTCGCCATCCTCGCCCGCCTGACCACGCCCGTCGTCTGGCTGCTCGGCCAGACGACGACGCTGGTGCTGCGCGCCTTCGGCCCCGCGGGTGAGGACCGGCGGGCGATGAGCGAGGAGGAGCTCAAAGCCATGCTGGTCGAGGGGGCGGAGACCGGCGTGCTGGAAACCGAGGAGCGCGACATCATCGAGCGCGTGCTGCGCCTGGCCGACAAGCCCGTCCGCGCGATCATGACGCCGCGCACCGAAATTGCGTGGATCGACCGCCTGGCCCCCCGCCCGGCGATCATCGCCACCCTGCGCGCTGCCCCGCATTCGCGCTTCGTCGTCTGCGACGGCGCGATCGACAACGTCGCCGGCATCGTGCAGGCAAAGGACATCCTGGACCGCGTGCTGGACGGCAAGGATTTCTCGCTGGCGGCCGCGTTGCGCCAGCCGATGGCGATCCCGGATTCGGTCTCGGCGCTGGAAGCGCTGGAGCGGCTGAAGACCGACAGCCTCGGCATCGCGATCGTGCTCGACGAATACGGCAGTTTCGAGGGCATGGTGACGGCGGCGGACGTGCTGGAGGCGATCGTGGGCGATGCCGAGGAGCCGCCGAAGGAAGGGGCGGCGAGCCCGGCGCCGGACGTGTTCGAACTCGACGGGCTGACGCCGGTGGACGAGGTGAAGGCGCGCCTCAACCTGCCCGACCTGCCCAACGAGGGCAGCTACCACACGCTCGGCGGCCTGATCCTGGCGCTGCTGCAACGCCCCCCCCGCAAGGGCGACGCGATCGCCTTCGGAGGCCGAAAATTCGAGGTGCTGGCGATGGACGGGCGGCGCGTGGAGCGGGTGCGGATCGGGCCTGCGGATGGGTTGGGCTAGGAGTAGGAAGCAAGCGCTTCTTTTTTGAAAAAAAGAAGCAAAAAACTTTTGCAATGTCGGGCCGTAGGCCTTGGCGATGTCACAGCCCATGACCCGAAGCGCTTACTTCCACCGCCCGTCCAGCCATCGTTTGACCCGCATCGGCCCCCGCCCGGACCACGACAGGCCGCCATACCAGGCCACCGCCCGCGTGCTATCAAGGCTCAGGATCGCCAACACGTTGTCCGGCGCCATAAACGGCACCAACCGCTGGCCGCGCAAGGCCCGCCGCAAATTCCTCTCAATCAAACGCCCCTGCCGCACCGCCATGGCCCCGGAGCGCGGCAGGAGCGGTGTGAAACGCGCCGCATCGCCGGCCGCGAACACGTTGTTATAGCCGGCAACCCGCAAATCAGCCCCCACCGCCAAAGCCGGCACCGGGGTGTAGGCGTGGATCACGTCATCCAGCCCCGCGGGCAGGTCGCGCGCCACCGCGATCCGCGCCTTTTGCATCGCCGAAGCAGCGATTTGCCGCACCCGCCGCGGCGCCGCAGGCAGAACGGTCTCCGCACCCACAAAAATACCCGCAGCCGGCCCCAGCCGGACCCGCAACGCCAGGGCAAGCTCGACCCCCGCCGCGCCGCCGCCCAGTATCCCCATCTTCGGCGCCGCCCGCGCGGCCAAAACCTCGATGCGCTCCAGCAGTGCCGGGATCGGTTTGACCCCGCCCGGCACCCCCGCCCCGCCGGTCGAAACCACCAGAAAATCGAACCCTATGGGCGGGCGGTCCGCCAGGTGCACGGCGCGCTCGTCAAACCCCAGGAACCGCGCATCCACAAATTCTGCCCCGCACGCGCTTGCCAGCGCCACATTATCAATCCGCGCCGCATCGGCCGGAACATCGCCGCGGATCAGCGCCGGCAGCGCTCCCGTGTACCAGGCGAACCGCCCGTCATTGACGAGCACCACCCGCGCGCCCGAAAATCCCGCCAGCCGCCGGACCAAAACGATATTCGCGTGCCCGGCCCCCGCCAGAACGATGGTCTTCACATCGCCCGCTCAAGACTCCGCGCGACCCGCAGCACCATCGCATCGTGATAGAGCGGTGCCGCGATCTGCACCGCAAGCGGCAGGCCCGCCGCGTTCACGCCCATCGGCAGGCTCAGCGCGGGCTGGCGCGTCAGGTTGAACAGAAACGTCCAGGGCGCCCAGTCCTGCCATAGCGCCGCCAACGGGTCATCCACGGCCGCTGCCGCCAGGGGTGCGGCGTGCGGCACGACGGGGCATATCAACGCGTCATAATCCGCCATCGCCATCGCATGCGCGCTCTGCACCCGCAGCGCCTCGGCCTCCAGCATGTCCAGCGCCGTCACATCCGCGAACCGGCGCGCCACGGCGAGCAGCCCCTGGTCCAGCAACGGCCATTCCGCCTCCGGTATCGTACCGACCAGCCGCGCCAGCGCCGCCCCCCAGATTTTCGAAAACACCGCCGAACTGTCCGGCAACGTCACGGCGAGGGGTGACACCACGGCCCCCGCCGCCTCCAGCAACCGCCGCGCCGTCTCGACCGCGCCGAGCGCATCGGCATCCGCGGGTGCGGCAAAACCGGGATGCTCCAGGACACCGATCCGCAGGCCCGCGGCACCCGCCTCCAGCCCCGCCGCGAAATCATGCGGCGGATCGGGGAGCGAGAACGGATCGCGCGGATCGAACCCCGCGATCACCGACAGCAGCTCAGCCGCGTCGCGCACCGTGCGGGTGATCGGCCCGGCCACCGCGACATGGCCGAACGCGCCGAGCGGCCATTGCGGCACCCGCCCGAATGTCGGCTTGAGCCCGACGACGCCGGACCAGGCGGCGGGAATGCGGATCGAGCCGCCGGCATCCGTGCCGATATGCAGCGGCCCGAAACCAGCGGCGGCCGCCGCGGCCGCACCGGATGACGAGCCGCCCGGCGTGTGCGCGGTATTCCACGGGTTGCGCGTGATGCCGTGCAGCGGGCAGTCGCCCGGGCTCTTCCAGCCGAACTCCGTCGTCGTGGTCTTGCCCGTAATCAGCGCGCCGCTTCCGCGCAGTCTGGCGACCAGCGGCGCATCCGCCGCCGCCGGTGTCGCCGCCGTCGTGCGGCTGCCACGCCTGGTCGGCAGCCCCGCGACGTCGATCAGGTCCTTGATCGTCACCGGCACGCCATCGAGCGGCGAACACGGCGCGCCCGCCGCCCAGCGCGCCGCACTGGCACGCGCGGCGTGCAGGGCGCCGGGGTCGAGCACGGCAAACGCGTTGATCTCGGGATTGCGCCGCGCCGTGCGCTCGGTCACCGCCTGCAGCACGCGCACCGGTGTCAGCGTCCCCGCCATGTACGCCGCGCGCAGCGCCGCCGCGTCCAGCCCCGCCGGATCATCCGTACTCATACGCCGCGCACCTCAATGGCGGCCGTGGTGCGACGCCCGACACCTGTTCCCATCATCCATCGTCCTCGCTATGCTCGGGCCGGCATCCAAAACAAAATGGCTTCGGGGGTTACTATGATCGAAGACGTGGCGCCGCGACAGGTCTGGGAGGCTCTGATGAGCAACCCCACATCGGCACTCTGCGACGTGCGCACGAACGCCGAATGGAGCTTTGTGGGCGTGCCGGACCTCAGCCAGACCGGCAAGAAGCCGGTTCTCATCCAGTGGCAGGTGTTCCCCAGCATGCAGGGCAACCCGAAATTCGTGGAGGCGCTGCAGGAAGCGGGGCTCGGGCATGAGGACCCGATCTATTTCATCTGCCGCTCCGGCGCGCGCAGCATGGCCGCCGCCCAGGCCGCCAAGGCCGCCGGCTACAAGCACGTATTCAACGTCCGCGACGGCTTCGAGGGGCCGCCGGATGCACGCAACCACCGCGGTGCCGTGGGCGGGTGGAAATGCGAGGGGTTGCCCTGGCGGCAGGGGTGATGTCGCCGCACCGATGACGGCGCGCGCCTGGTGGTCCGGCACGCTTGATGATGTGAGGACACAGCCAGGCGAGACCATCCTCGAGCGTCTGGCTCTGCGCGCGATCGAGGCGCATGTGGTCAACCGCGAGGGACAGCTTCGGGCCTGGCGCTGGCAGCTTGCGCACCTGCAGCACGCGCTCGCTATCTTGCCGCCGCATTGGCGCCTGCTGCTCGAATACCCGCTGCTGCGCCTGGAACGCAGGCTCGATGCCGTGCTCGTCACCGAGCGCGCGATCTGCGTCATCGAATTCAAAATGGGGGCTACGGCCTTCACCGCCGCTGACCGCGCGCAGGTGGAGGACTACGCGCTCGATCTCGGCGATTTTCACGCGGGCTGCCGCAACGCCGTGATCATACCGATCCTGGTCGCGGGCGAGGCCCCGGCGCGACGCCAGCTCTGGCCCCTGCTGTGGCATGCCGTAGCGCATGTATTCGAGGCAACGCCGGCAAAGTTGCCGGCGCTGCTGGTCGATCTGCAGGCCCGCCTGCCGCCGGCTGCCATCGATATCGACGGTTGGGAGGAGGCACCGTATCGCCCCGTGCCGACGATCATCGAGGCCGCCACGATGCTGTATGCCAGACACGGCGTGCGTGACATCCGCGACGCCCGCGCCGATGTCACGAATTTGACGACCACCAGCGATGCCGTTCTCGCCGCCATCGCCGATGCGAAGCGATCCGGCGCGTGCATCATCGTGTTCGTAACCGGCATCCCCGGCGCCGGCAAAACCCTGTGCGGCCTTAACGCCGTGTTTGGCGCCGAAGCGGGGGCGGTGTTCCTGACGGGCAACCTGCCGCTCGTGCACGTGCTGCGCGAGGCGCTGGCACGGGATGCCGCTCATGGCAACGCTTCTCTGCGCCAGGCCCGCCAGAATGCCCAGGCCGCGGTGCAGGGGCTAACCGGATTCGTGCGCGACAATGTCGGGCGCAGCGAACCGCCGCACGAGCATGTGGTGGTGTTCGATGAAGCGCAGCGCGCCTGGGATGCGGCCTACGGCGCGCGGAAATTTCAACTGCATGATAGCGAAGCCGGATTGTTTCTCGACATCATGAGCAAGCATGCCGATTACGCCGTCATCGTCGCTCTGGTCGGCAACGGCCAGGAGATCAATACGGGGGAAGCCGGCCTGCGCGAATGGGGCCGGGCGCTGGCGGCGCGCCCCAGGTGGCAGGTGCGCGCCGCACCCTGCGTGACCGCGGCAAACGACCCGCGAATGCGCTTGTTTGATCGCGCGCCCGAAAACTTAACGATGACACCGGCGCTGCATCTCGACATTGCCGTGCGGCAAATACGCGCGCCCGCCGGTGCCGCCTGGGTTGATGCGGTGCTGCGCGGCGCGCGTGATGAAGCCGCAGACAACGCCACGCAGGGCATACCGTTCTACGTCACACGCTCGTTAGATGCCATGCGAAAGGGTTTGCGGGCGCTGGCGCGCGGGCGGCGCCGTGCGGGGCTGGTCTGCAGCACCGGCGCGCGTCGGCTGGTGGCCGAGGGCATCTGGCCGGATTTCCCGCATCTCGATGCCGATGCCATCGCCAACTGGTTTCTGAAACGCTGGCCGGACGATGTCAGGGCGTCCGACGCACTGGAGATGCCTGCGACCGAGTTTGCCTGCCAGGGGCTCGAACTCGACTATGTCGGCTTATGCTGGGGCGGCGACTTCATCTGGCGCGGCGGCTGGGTCACGCGAAAATTTGCAGGTACAGCGTGGCAATATCCGAAAGGCATGGATGCCCGGGCGTTCAGGACGAACACGTACCGCGTGCTGCTGACAAGGGCGCGCTACGAAACGATCATCTGGGTGCCGATGGGCGACGCGGCCGACAAAACGCGCGAACCAGCGCTGTTCGACGATACCGCGGATTTCCTGATGGCATGCGGGGCGATGACGCTGCCGGAGGTGGAAGTGCCAGCGCCTGAAGGCTCGCTGGGTTTTATTTAAGGACAGGTAAGCGCTTCTTTTGTGAACAAAAGAAGCAAAAAACTTTGCTCCTTGAGTGCCTCTGGCGCTGCCGGATCCCAGGGCCCAAATTATCAAAGTTTTTTTGCTACTTTTTGTTCACAAAAAGTAGCCCTTACTTCTCTTGCCTAAAAACACTGACACTCTCCAGATTATCCGAATACGGAAACTGATCAATCGGTGTTGCCGCGATGCACCGGTAGCCGGCCCCGGCAAGCACGGCGGCATCGGCAGTGAGTGCCGCCGGATTGCAACTAACATAGATCACGCATTTCGGCCGCGCGGCGGCGAGAAACCGCATCTGCGCGGCTGCCCCCGCGTAAGGCGGGTCGAGCACCACCGCCGCGGTTTTTGCAAAATCGGCCGGCTGCAGCGGGCGGCGGTGCAGGTCGCGCTGGGTGACGCGCATGCGCCCGCCGAGGTTCGCCGCACGGATCGCCTTGTCCTGCGCGGCGGCCGCGGCGGGGTCGCCCTCAAAGGCGTCGACCCGCGCGTGCGCGATAAGCGCGAAAGAGAGCGTGCCACTGCCTGCGAACAACTCGATCACGCGCGATTTTGCCTGGAGTTTCGGCAAGCCAGCGATCGTGGCGGCAACGATCGCGGCCTCGCCCTCCGCACTTGCCTGCAAAAACCCGCCCGGCGGCGGTTCGACCGGCACGCCGGCAAAGCGGATCACCGGCGGGTTGAGGATGGCCACGGGCTCGGGCGCGTCATTGCCGGTGGCGGCGCTGATCCGCAGGACGCCATGGGCTTTGGCAAAGTCGATGATTTTCGTCCGGTCCGGCCCGGTGAAGGCGGCGTCCAGCCGGAGCAAAATGTCGGGGCCGCCATCGAGCCAGTTTATGAGCACAGCGCCGGCCGCGCGCAGCGCCTGCAGGCTGCGCAGCAAGGTTCGCAACGGCGCCAGCAGGGCGAAAATCTCTGGGCGCAGCAGCGCGCATTCCTGCATGTCCACCACCTCGGCCGAGCGCGCCTTGTGCAGCCCGAGTGCGATGTCCGGCCCTCGCCGTGTCACACCGAGATCGGCACGGCGCCGGGTGCGCAGCGGCACCTGAACTAACGGCGCCAACGCGACATCGGCGAAACCGGCGCGTGCGAGCGCGTGCGCGAGGCGCCCCGCCTTGTCGAGCGGGCTGCGATCATCGAAGGCACAACCGCCACAGACGCCGAAATGCCGGCAATGCGACATCAACGGGGCAATCTGTTGCTAGTCCGGCAGCTTGACGGGCGCGATCCTGTCGAACAGGTCGCCCGGCCCGGGATTCTCCGCATGGGTGTGGCCGCCGAAATGGTGCATGATGCCCCAGACGGCGTTAAGCGCCGTCTGCACCGCCCCTTCGGCCCAGCCTGGCGTCCAGGAGATATCATCGCCCGCGAGAAACACGCCGCGTTCGGCCGGCGGCAGCGTATCCTGCATGAAATGGCAGTACATGCGGCGGTTATAGCGGTAGTGCCCCGGCAGCGCGCCCTTGAACGCCCCCAGAAAGCCTGGATCGTTCTCCCAGGACACCGTCACCGGATCACCGACGATATGCTTCTCAAGGTCGAGCTCGGGGTAGATATTCTTGAGTGCTCCTAACATCAGGTTAACGCGCTGATCGGGCGAAAGCGGGAGCACCTTCATCGCATCGCCCATCCACGAATAGGACAGGCAGATCACGCCAGGCTGGTCCTCGCCGTTATCGAACAGATACGTGCCGCGCGTCAGCCGGTCCGACAGGGTCGTGCTCATCCGGTAGCGTTTCGTCTGCGGATCGCGCTCGCGCCAGAACGGGCGGTCGACCATCACGAAGGTTTTGGAGGACTGCATGTAGCGCGTCCGATCCAGCGCCATCCAGAGCTTTTGCGAAAACAGCTCTTCCGAGGTGGTGATCGATGTCGTCAGCAGCCAGGACTGGCAGGTCGAGAGCACAGCACCATACAGCCTGGTGTCGCCCCAGCGGTCGGTCACCGCCATCTTGTCGGCCGAGGCGCGCGCGAGCCGCACGACGCCCGGCCGCGGCGCGCCGCCATGCAGGGTTTTCAACGACACGCCATTCACCGGCGCGTTCCACAGCCGGCGCGGCAACTGCTCCGCACCACCGATCACGAGCCGCTGCTGGTCATCGAGTGCGGTCACCACCACGCGCAAAATTTCCAGCATCGAGTTGGGAAAATCGGAATCCCACCCGCCGGTGCCAAAGCCGACCTGGCCGAAGACCTCGCGATGCCGGAACGTCAGTTTCTGGAAGGCGGGCGCGCTCGCCACGAAATCATAGAACGTGCGTTCATCCCATACCGGCACCAGCGCGTCCCATAGCTGTTTTAACGCCGTGATATCGCGGTTGCGGATGGCCGTTGTCAGTTCCGGAAAATGGGCGCCCTCCTCGAGGGCCGCGGCCCAGGCCTGTGCCACCTCACGCAGCAGCGGCGGCTCATCGCCCTCGCCCTCGATGTAGGAGGTCTCGCCCTCAAGGTCGATGATCGTGCTCGGCGATGCCGGGTCCAGCGGGTTGGGGAAGGGTTTCGTCTCCAGCCCCATCAGATCCGCGTAGTGGAAAAACCCGCGGCCCGACACCGGAAACCGCATGCCGCCGAGCTCGGCGATGATACCCTCGGCCCCCTGGAAAGGCTGCGAGCGCAGCCGGCCGCCGATCCGCCCCTGCTCGTACACCACCGGCCGCAGCCCGAGTTTCAGCAGCTCATAGGCGGCAACGATACCGGCGAGCCCGCCGCCGATGATGGCGACCTCCGCACCCTGGGCGGTGGCTGGAATCACGCCCAGCCCCGCCGGATGCTTCAGCCAGTCGTCATAGGCGAAGGGAAAATCCGGCCCGAACGCGGTGATGGGCTTTAGAATGCGGAGAGCCCCGTGATGCCGCGCCCCAGGATCAGCGCGTGCACGTCATGCGCGCCCTCATAGGTGTTCACGGTTTCGAGGTTCAGCATGTGGCGGATCACGTGGTACTCGTCGACGATGCCGTTGCCGCCGTGCATGTCGCGCGCCATGCGCGCGATCTCGAGCGCCTTGCCGCAGGAATTGCGCTTGGCGAGCGAGATCATCTCCAGGGCCGCGTTGCCCTCGTCGAGCAGCCGGCCGAGGCGCAGCACGCTCTGCAAACCAAGCGTTATCTCGGTCAGCATGTCGGCGAGTTTTTTCTGCACGAGCTGCGTGTTAGCGAGCGGCCGGCCGAACATCTGCCGGTCCAGCGTGTAGCTGCGCGCCGCGTGAAAACAGAACTCCGCCGCACCCAGGGCGCCCCAGGCGATGCCGTAGCGTGCATTGTTGAGGCAGGAGAACGGCCCGCGCAGGCCCCGGACCTTGGGCAGCATGTTAGCGGCGGGCACGAATACGTCCTGCATCATGATCATGCCGGTGACGGACGCGCGCAGCGAGAATTTGCCCTCGATTTTCGGCGTCTCGATCCCCGCCATCCCGCGCTCGAGGATGAACCCGCGGATCTCGCCGGCATCATCCTTCGCCCAGACCAGCAGCACATCCGCGATCGGCGCGTTGGAGATCCAGGTCTTGGAGCCGTTCAGCACAAACCCGCCATCGACAGCCTTCGCACGCGTGCGCATGGAGGCGGGATCGGAGCCCGCATCGGGTTCGGTCAACCCAAAGCAGCCGACGAATTCGCCCGTGCGCAGTTTCGGCAGGAACCGGTCTTTCTGGTCCTCCGAGCCGAACGCCCAGATCGGATACATCACGAGCGAGGACTGCACGGAGAAGGCGCTGCGGTAGCCGCTGTCGACCCGCTCGACCTCGCGTGCGATCAGCCCGTAGGCGACGTAGGAAGCATCGGCGCAGCCATGCGAATCAAGGGTGGCGCCCAGAAACCCCATGGCGCCCATTTCGGTCATGATGGCGCGGTCGTAGCTCTCGTTGCGGAACGCCATCAGCACGCGCGGCTGCAGTTTTTCCTGGCAGTATTCATGCGCGGCGTCGCGGATCGCGCGTTCATCCTCGGTCAACTGTGCATCGAGGCCAAGCGCGTCCTGCCAGTCAAAAGCCTGGAACTTGCCCTTTTTGCGGTCATCGACCTTGGTCAGGATGTTCATGCGGCCATGTCCTCATCGCCATTCGGCTCGTTGATGACATCATCCTCGTCGCTTTCCACCGGTTCTTCAAGGATGGCGCTGAGCGGGCCGCGCTTGCGGATCAGCATGAAGGCCGGAATGTCGGTCCCAAAGCCGCGCACGGCGGGGCCGGTATTGTCGGTCGCGTAGACGGTCCGCGGTTCGCGCGGCGCACGGGGCTCCCCGCGTGCCGGCGCCTCGCGGCGCGGCTCCGCCCGAGCGCGTTCGCGCTCACCACCGTCCCGAGCGCGTTCGCGCTCACCACCGTCCCGAGCGCGTTCGCGCTCACTCCCATCCCGGGCGCGTTCGCGCTCGCCATCACGACCACGCTCGCGTTCACGCGGGGGCGCCGCCGCTTCGCCGCGCGGCGCCGGACGGGGCGCCTTGGCCACCGGCTTGCCGCGCCCGCGGCCCCGGCCGCGCTTGGCATCGCCTTCGGCCCACTCGACGATGTCGAGGCCGGGAATTTCGATGCGCGGAATGGGGGCGGCGATCAGCGTCTCCACCGCCTCGACCGCCAAACGGTCATCAGGCGTGGCGATGGTGAAAGCGCGGCCCTCCTTGCCCGCGCGCCCGGTGCGCCCGATACGGTGCACATAGTCCTCCGCGTGGTGCGGCACGTCGAAATTGAACACATGGCTCAGCCCGCCGATATCGATCCCGCGCGCCGCGACGTCGGAACAAACCAGCAGCCGCAACTCGTTCGCCTTGAACTTTTCCAGGGTCGCAAAGCGCACGGATTGCGGCAGGTCGCCATGCAGCGCGCCCGCCGAAAACCCGTGCTTCAACAGCGATTTCAGCAGAATATCGACGTCGCGCTTGCGGTTGCAGAAGATCAGCGCATTCTGCACGTCCTCGGAGCGGATCAGCCGGCGCAGCGCCTCGCGCTTGTCGTGCTCGTTCACCAGCACGAGGCCGGAGGTGATGGTGGTCGCGACCGAAGCCGGTTTCGAGACCGTGATCTCTTTCGGGTTGTTCAGGAACGCGTCGGCCAGGCGGCGGATTTCCGGCGCCATGGTGGCCGAGAAGAACAGCGTCTGGCGCGTGCGCGGCAGCATCGCGACGATGCGCTCGATATCGGGGATGAACCCCATATCCAGCATACGGTCCGCCTCGTCGATCACCAGCACGCGCACATCCGTCAGCAGCAGGCCGCCGCGCTCGAACAGGTCGATCAGCCGGCCGGGGGTTGCGATCAGCACGTCCACGCCCTTGGTCAGCGCGTCCTTCTGGTCGGACATGCTCTCGCCGCCGATCAGCAGCGCGTGATTGAGCTTGAGGTATTTGCCATAGGCGACGAAGTTTTCCGCAACCTGCAGCGCCAGCTCACGCGTCGGCTCCAGGATCAGCGAGCGCGGCATCCGCGCGCGGGAGCGGCTGCCGGAGAGAATA
>Ga0116231_10000007_pt1 | contig 167482 bp, 97 predicted proteins | sample S1TSphgellanicum_2_FD_89695 | JGI IMG/M metagenome (GOLD analysis project Ga0116231, IMG submission 89695) | Host-associated microbial communities from peat moss isolated from Minnesota, USA - S1T2_Fd - Sphagnum magellanicum MG | ecosystem: Host-associated > Plants > Peat moss > Unclassified...
TTAGGGTTGCAAAATATAGCATGTGAAGACATGTAGTGCCATATTGCAACCACAATTACATGCTTCCTGTTCTATTAGGGTTGCAAAATATAGCATGTGAAGACATGTAGTGCCATATTGCAATCACAGTTTTTGGAGGGGAGTAGTAGGGGTAAAGTCAATGCTGTATCAGACTCAGGCAAGAAAGCAGGGAATATAGATGCAAATAGGAAGATGGGGAACCCAGTTTGTACAGATGAAGGAATTTTGAGACCTTACAACTCCTATTTGTCTCTCCATGCTGAGGAGGTTGTTGCATACTACATACACCACAGGCTGAAGGAGCAAAACCAGAGGAGCAAATGCAGATGAGCAACCATATCAGGGGGGTCAGCATGCTATCAAAATTGGGATGCAGTATCAAGGGAAGAAAGTCACATAGCACCATCTCCTGAGCCTGTTGTATGTACTGTGCAGGTGAGTTTAGCAATGAGCCCAGCTCGAGAGCAGATTTTGGACTTTGAAGAGTTCAACTCAAGGAGTTCTTGGAGATGTTTGAGGATGCTGCAGCAGAGGTGGAGTGTAGGGATGCTCAAAAGATGACAGTGACATCAGCTATCATGAAGGGGTTAGTCAAAGCACTGCAGGAGGACATTAACAAGGTGCTTCCTGCCAGGGATGCAGATGCTGGTAGACTTAAGGAAAGCCTTGAGGAGAAGGACATAAATACCATCTGGTATGTTCTGTCTCAATTTCAAACTTAATCTACTGGCAAACATTTCTGGTGGTGTTAACAGTTCTGATTTGTTGTGAACATACTTCATGAGTGTTGAAGATCTTGGTCCTGCCTTATGGCACCTTGTGCACCAATGTAATAGCCCTTGCCTTTTGGAATGAGGTCATGCCTTCTTCAAGCATCCTTGTTTACTGGGGCATACAGAGTAGAAATCTTAGGAAGTTATAACAATCTCCTTTCAAAATATGCTCCTCTTCCAGGGCCTGCTTGTTGAAGAAGGCGGAGGACCATGTTGCTAGTCTCTTGCTCAACATGGAGGAGGCAAATGCCAACCTGCAACAACCAGAACAAAAGGATCTTCTGGATTGTGAAGCAGATTGTGAGGAAATATGGAGAGGGGAAATTCAATCAGACTTGGTGAGCACCTACTTTGAAAGCTGTTTGAAGAGTTTGGTCGATGAAGTCAATGTGCTGATTACAGGTCTGGTTGACTCTGGAAACAAGCTAGCCCTTGAAGAGGATCTTGAGTCCATCCTGTGGAAGCATACTGTGGAGACTTGCATTTTTCTGGAGGTTGTGGAGGGTGGGGCAAATGATTGGGTGGACAAGTGTCAGCAGGCCATTGACAAATCTGTGCAAAAGGAGGTATCTGTTCACAAACTGACCTGCAATTGGACAAATAGTAGGATTTGTGTTGTATGTGGTATTTGTGTTTCTGCCATTCAGTTTCAGTTGTTTTGAAAAATCCTTCTTTTGTGCAGGCTGAGTACCAGAAGCAGTTGCAGGAGGAATGTGAATCTAAAGTAGTAGCCTTGGAGACTGCTGAGGTGCTCAAGACAAAAGAGATTTCTGAGTTGCAAACCAGGTTCAAGTGTCAGGAAGCCCATCTCCAAGACCTTCTGGAGCAGGAGCACAGGAAAATATCTGAGATGCTGACAAAGCAGGAGGAGCTTCACGCATTAGAGGATGCATTACGTGAGTAGCATTATCTCCTTGGTTACCTGCCAATTTACATTTCTAAATATATTTCACTCTCTGTTGGTGAATTGTGTCTAGTATTTGAGATTGTTCTCCATTGGAAGGTTTCTTCAATCTGATTGTATGGCAATATTAACACATGTGCCTGCACAACTCTGCTTAGAGGCAAGTCTTGAGGCACAGCAATTCAGACAGAAGATGGAATGGGAGATTTCAAGCCAGATTATAGAAGACAAGACCATTGATATGGAAGGGAAAATAACAGATCTGAGCAACATGCTAATGTCCTCAGAGGAGAGTTTTGAAACACACAAATTGAAGCAGGTGATAGAATTTGAGATTTCAAGCAAGATCAGTGAAGATAAGGTTGTGGAGATGGAAAAACATATATCATATCTGAGTGACATGCTGAAGGAGACAAGAGCAAGGGCTGAATCACTCAGCACAGAGCTTGAGGCCACAGTAGATTCTATGCACAAAGGCTTGTCAGACAGAGATGTGCTAGTTGCTGAGATTGATACACTACACTCCTCACTGGACCTTGAGAGTGAGGCATCATTGTGTAATTTTCAAGAGGCACAATCAAATGCTGCAAGTCTGATGGACTCCTCTGAAGAGTGCTCAATTCTGGAGAGAACCTTGCATCAGAAGGAACTGGAATGCAGACTACTGGCTGAATGTGAGCGTTTGCAATTGAGCCTTGACAATTCAAACGCTGTGAACTGCAACCTCACAAGAGCCCTTGCTATAACAGACCCAGATTTGCTTGCCCTAAGAGGTAGCCTTGAAGATCAACTGGGAGGAATGGAGCTGCTCACAAGAGAATGTGAGGAGCAGGTAGAAGGTAGGATATGGAGGGACAAAGTTGAAGACGAGATAGTTGAGCTGGTTACAATGGAGTGGGTTCAGCAATGGATCAAAGAAAGGTGTCTTCCAAATGAAGAGATTCCACATCTGCAACAGTTGAGATCTAAGATTATGGTTGAGCAAGAGAGAGATAGGGTTGCAGAGGTTGGGTCAATGACAGCACATTCAGGAGTTGATGATGATAGAGACACAGTTCTTGGAGACAAATCTCTTTATGAAGAGCTTGATGGAGGTCAAAAGAAGGAAGTGAAACTTGCACATAAGATGATTGGAGACTCTGGTCTTACGGACAAGGAGAGATCTACTTTTGAAGACAAGTTGCTTATTTTGCAAGCTGAGCTTGAGGGCTACAAGGCTGCCCTGAAGAGAGCTGAAGCAAAGGAGAGCAAGGAACTCATTGACCAAGCGGTTGGGCCTGCTTCTGGATGTGTGACTGACCCAGTCCTAGTGGTTATCCGACGGGACACTGAAGCTGCTGTGGAGGGTTTTATGGTGGATATAGGAGAATCGCCATCCAAGAATTTCAGCTCCAGGAAGAGCAAAGAGGCAAGTTGTCTAACCATAATGATGTAAACTGGACTTGTCCCCTTTGTGCATGATATGGAGATTCATGGTATTCCAGACCAACACTTCCAGATGGACCAATTGAAAGCATTTTTAAGAGGGTGACAGTACAAGAGTTGTGACATAATGTGAGGTTATTTGTGCAGGTAGTTTCATCGTTGAAAAGGGAGGTACTTGAACTGCGGAGAGAGAGAGACCAGATAATGGAGCAGAATGCAAATGAAATTTACAAGCTCAAGCGGGAGAGTGCAAAGGAGATTGAGAAGATAAAGGTTGAAGCAAAACAAAAACAAGAAGACAAAGTTGCCAAGTTGAAAGAAGAAGTGCTTGATTTGAAGCAGTTGCTAGAGCAGGCATCTCATGGAAGGGGAAGAACCCAATCAAGATGTTTGGCAACTGCACATGCTGACAATGACAATTGGCAAAGGGAGAAGGATCTGTCACTGGGTTTGGTCTCCAAAAAGGAACATCACATTGGGCAACTTGTAAATGAGGTTACTGATCCATCTGAGGATATCATTGACAAGAAGAAAATGGAGAATGTGATTGCAGAGCTTGCAATGGAATTGAAAGGTGTGGATTATGCAGTAACTGCCAAGGATAAAGAAGGTAATGGCCAGGAAACAATCATGTATCAAGAGGTTGATGGTGTTACAGAACTGGCCAAGGGGCGTGCCCAAGCATTGGAAGGTAGGATCGTTAGTGACAGTTGGAAGAAAGTTTTCAGAGAGCTTGTAGCCGAGTTAAAGAGTTTTGAGTGTTCTCTTAGAAAGCTGGAAAAGATAGTCAATATCCCCAAGAGGGAAGAGGAGTGTGTGCCTCAAAGGGACCTACACTTTACAGAACTTGAGGATGAGCTTCTCCAGGCATCTGAGGCTAGGGCTGAAGATGAGAGTCTGAAACTGGAACAACATGGAGAGTTGGCAGTCCTTGAGCTCGAGACAATGCTCAAGAGACTAGAGAAGGTGAGGGTGGAAGTGGTTAAAACAATTTCACAGAAGAACCTAAGAATTGGTGAATTAGCAGAAAAGCTCACTCAGGCATCTGCATATAGGACTAGTAATGGGAGTTTGGAGAAAGTACAGGATCAGTTGGAGTCTAGAATTAGTGAGCTAGAGACAGTGGCTATGGAGCATGAAACAGAGAGGAGAAGGCTGGAAGTGTTGGTTGCAGACTTACAAAATGAGCAGTGTAAGCTGAAAGAACAAGCTGCAACTATGGAGGAAGAGAAAACTAGCCTGCACGAGGTGATCACTAATCTTAAAGGGGAGCGAAGTTGGCTAGAGGAAAGGGTGCCTGGGTTAGAGAAGAAGATTGCAACAGAACAGAGTCGCTTGGAGGAGATGGCCGCTGTTCATGCCTTTGAACGTGATCGGATGAAGGAGATCATTGCTGCCCACAAAAATGAGCAGAATCGACTGGAGAAGGTGGTCAGTGTTCTGATGGCCGAGCAGAATCAGTTAGGATTAAGTGTTGCCACTTTGCAACAGGAGCGAAACCAGATTGATCTTAATCATAAGAAAGAGCATGAAGGACTCACTGCATCATATGAGAGGACCCTCAAGGAGATGGAGCATGCTCTCAGCCGAGCACAGAAAGAACTCAAAGAGGAAAGGGCACAGAAAGGTTAGTGGGTTTATCCCTCCATATCAAACTTTTCTGCTGGATCCTGGATGTTTTGAGGATTTGCATGGACATTTGTCTATGTTGAAGTTTGACTTCTCATGGGTCTACAGCATGAAGTAGCAATAGATGTGAAACTAGAGTAGAATTGTGGCTTTGGAGTTGGTTCAAAGAATCATATTTGGATTGGCTTTGTTTACAGTGACAGGTGAAATGGAGGTCCTAAGGATGAAAGCAGAGCTAGAAATATCACAAGAAAAGCCAGAAGAACCATGGAAGCATCTGCTGCAGGAACTTGAACAGACTTGTAAACAAGCAGTGTGTTCTTCAGAAAAAATTGAGGATGAACTCTCTGAATGTCTCAATAAGCAGAAACTGAGGTGAGCTTGGGTGGGGATGTCACATTCAAAAGTTGCTCAACACCTTGACTACTGCACTACTGTGCATGGTGCTCATATGAGTGCAGCTCTTATACTCCAACTTGCATAAAATTCCTTGCATATGAATACTGGCTGATGTTGTATTTGGCTGGTTGTTCTCCAATGATTGACCTTTGATTTAATTGCTTTGATCATGTTATAAGGATGTCTAGATGGTTAGTTCTAGAGAACTGTGCATTTGTCCTTATGCCTTGGAACTTGATCATCATCTTGATTTGCAGGTTGGATGGAGTGCATGAACAGATTGGTCACTTGCACAGACTAATCCATGGACCTTTATCAAAGGATTTTGATTATCTCCTGAGTGCCCAGAATCTGAAAAAAGCAGAGGTTGAGGTGTGTGACACAACTTGTCATCTAGTTTCCTCTTCCTATACATACATCTGTTATGTACTTTCCTGACTTTCTGTTCCCCAGTTGGCTGCATGATTCCAAGAGTCTGAATCTTATTGCACTTTACTTTCTGAGAGACATTTGAAAAACAGTAGTACCTGCAGCTTTGTGTGCTCATGAGTTGTTCTACAAAAACATGGCTTAACTGCTTTTTGGAAGTTGGTGGCTGCTACCAGTGTGGTTGTAAACTGCCAGGAAACCACAAATGCAGACCTAGATTGAGTCATGGCACCTGTTTGAACAGGCCTTTATTAGTGGGTAGTATTGCATTATGTGGCCTACTAGAACACATGTACTTGGTAACAAAGCTTCTTGAGGGTTCCGATATGTTCATCACCTTTGCATCATTGTGGTTTTTACAGGTTGATCTACTTGGGGATGAAGTTGATAATCTTGTGGCTTTGCTGGAAAGAGTGTCCACTGTCTTGGAACACTATTCACCTGTTCTTCAGCATTATCCAGGGGTAGTGATTTCACAACTCTCTTTGTGTGGGTTTTCTCTGCATTGCTGCTATTGTGCTCATTTCTTCATTGGGTTTTTGGGTGGGTAACCAGGAGTCTTCAGTTTTCTTCTCTTAGTTGTGTACTGATGGACATCAACACAATGTGAATCTGTTGGTGGCATGTAGGTTAAAGAGGTTGCAGAAACAATAAAAAGTGAATTGTCAGAACGGACTGGAGACCCTATTGTGCAATGATATTGTGTCAACAGTTATTTTGTAGGACCAAAGAATTGTACAGGTACTGGTGTAATGTAGCACATACAACCTTTTTTCTCATATGAGGATGTCTGTTGAGTAGGGATGTTTGTATATCTGAAGTGATGTTTGAGTAGTCAACGTGGATCAGTGGCATAAGAGGTCTTTTAGCTAATTATTATAGGAGGTTCTAGAGAGATTTTGCAAATGCTCTCTCATTATCAACACTAAAGTCCATGTGAAGGTCTTGTGTATGTTCATTGCAGGACCTTGGGTCTGTCCCTTTTGCCAAGCGGTTCTATACTTATCCACAGTCAAGTGGCTGATAGAGTCACTCAGAGCTAGAATTGACTAGCTGCAGTCAATTGCCATCAAGAGGAGTAATTGCAGCTAATCACTGTCATTCATGATGAAGGTAATGGCATGATACTTTTGTGAGCGCCACTTCCAAGGTGAGGACCACACTATTCTTTTTTCCTTTGTTTTGGTTTGGCTGGAACTGGCATAACATTTTTTGCTTGTCTTACATGTTTTTGTGGAGTTCTCTCTGCAATTGTATTGATATTTCTCAAGCTAGTTTGGTGTTTTGTGCTTTAAGTAGTGGAAATTACCATGAATATGTAGTACTCTCTACTTTTCACACTTGGGCACTGCATCACTTCACACAACTGTTTATGCACATTCTATGGAAGTTCAAAATATATTTGTTTTATTTTGAAAAGTAATATTGGATTTCCAATATGTTAAGTTCAAAATCCTAACCTTAAAGTATGTACCATTGGTACAGGCCTTTTGCAACATGTGGGTTCTTGTTCTGCAATAGAGCAAATGTTATGCATCCTCATTGTTAAAGCTCAATATGCTTGGTAGATACACAGTAATTTCTTCTCGAAAAACCGCTGTGCTTTGTGGAGTGTAAATGGAGTATGCATTATATGCCATAATGGGGTATCAGGAGGAGTGAGTGAGCATTTAAAAATGCAAAATGTGGGTGTTTCACTATTTGAAATGCCTATGTTACTTTTTTTTTAAAAATGTACCCTTGTAGGGTTTTTGTAGAAGTTTGGCATTCTCCTCACCAACTGAAGTGTTCTCCTTTACTATGGAGCTATGGAGGCTCTTAAGTTTCACTCCATTGTCAATTTCATGATTTCTTAGCTAGAAGGGTCCACTCCTTCATTCTAACTTTTCTCAACCCATTGCAAATTTACTTGGGCTTTGTGTTGTTGTGCACTACTAGTGGTGATCAACCTATCAATTGATGAAAAAATGAATTGATTTTGTGGAAATTAAGTTTCATTTGAATGAAAATAATGAATGATATTGTATGTGACAAGCATAGGGAAATGTTTAATTTGGATTGTCGAAATCATAATTTTTAAAAATTATAGATGAACTTAAAATGTAAAACCATATGCAACATTGACATTGTTAATTTTTGAATTATTCATTTTGCAATAGACTTTGGTAGAATCAGGTTTGAAAATGTGGATGAGTTTTAAAAAAAAAGTGGATTCATAATAAGCTTTTGAAATGATAACACTATGTTTATCACACATGTAAAATAGAAAAGGTGAATTCAAAAAAATGTCATAATAAAGTTAAAATTAAAATTAAAAAATAGGTCACCATCAAATGAGTCATTAATAAATAAAATGCATTGAAATTTTTTCAATACAAGAAATTCTGATTTTTAAAATGGCATGATTTTCATCATTTTTTCTCATTTTCACATTGAAATCTCCAAACATTGGTAAAGGAATTTTTGACCAATCACATGTATAATGAAATCTATTGGGTGGCTTATGAATATTTTTGGACCAAAAACATACGAGATATATATAGGATTTATATTTTAATAATTATTTTAATTGTAGGAATTTTAACTAGTGTAAGATATGAACTTCTCAAAATATTAAAAATGAGTCACACAATCATGCTTTTACCCTACGTGCAACTTGAATTGTATTGAATTGTATTGAATTCTAATATGTTGTATATTTGAATTTGAATACTTGAATTTGATTGAAAAAAAATGGGATGCAAATTGGTGGAGAAAGTATTGAATATCTACTAGGACTTTTGTGTTGAAAAAAAAAACTTAAAGAAAACATAGATTCAAAAATACACATTTCCATATCTTTTTATTTGGCAACAACTTAAACAAATTTCAATTTGGAATTGTTCAAATGACAACTTACAACTTACAGAACCTAAAGTTGTCCTACTTAAACCAACTCCATTGAATCATTGTCACTAAAATTGAATATTTTGAACTTGGGTGAAGAGGGAAACAAGCATTTCATGCCTTTGACGAAGTTGTAAGTTTTCCAACATGCCTTTGTGTCTATAACAACCACCACCTAAAACATTCTAGTTGGTGTACACATAACAAAACTTGTTGAAATTTATTTTGCATTGACAAGATGACTAACATCAAGGTCTTTTTAGTATTATTTAGATCACCTAGATCTACAATAAAGTTAAAAAGGCTTTCAAGAGGCATGGGGCTACAAAGACATTCAAATCTGACAACTCTTGTTTTCAATCCACACAAATTCTTGGTGTTACATAATCTTACACAACACTAATGTTTTACACCACCGAGCAACACAATACACTAACAAATGGAGAATGTCCACCCCTTTACAAAAATGTGCACATGTACCTTGTGTCCCATGCAAGATAAGCTCATGTATCCCCAACATGTACATGGTGTTGATCACAATTTTCATTTTAGTTTGTGAGACAACATTGAACTAAACACCTTAATGTCTCTTATTAGTGATGCCATGTCTATGTATGAAGGGAGATTACTTTCTATTTTTTTAATCTAGAGGTTAGTTTGGGTAGTAGGGCAACCAATAGCTTTTGAAGTTATCAGTAGTAATTTTATTTATTATCTCCATTAATTTGGGAGACAATGCCAACAAGTCTAGCTAGTTCCTAGGAAGTGTACGTAGAAAGGCAATGGGAAGTTAGTTGGCTAACTGGCACTAAAGTAAGAAGTAATCTAAGGGCTGACTTGCAGGAGGTTTAACATTTTCTTAGGAAGATAGTGGGGATTTGGGACTTAAAGAGCGGGGTGTGGCTCTCTTCTCACTCTTTTGGGCCCTATCTCATTTCATTTATTTCTATCGTATTTCTTCTCTCTCTTTCTTTCTCCCTATATTTCTTTCTAGAATTTTTTTTTCTTCTACTATATTGTCCTAAGGAAGGTAGTCATCTTGTACTTCTTTTTGGGCGATGAGGGCATGATGGAAAATACATGGGTTTTACAAGGATTTTCAAAAACTTGATGTTTTTTTGGGGGCATGTTCACAATTAAGGTACCCCTTTTTGGACATAGGACTCAAGGACTTTATTTTTATTATTTTTCAAATATAAAATCTACACAGAATATATTGAATAATTCAAATTATGATAATTTTCATGGTGGTGGCGATTTTTCACATGCATATGTAATTATGCATAAATATTTTGATAAAAAATCAGAAATGCAAAAAATGAGTACATAAGTTTTTATATATAACTTAACATGTTTTTTTACATGAAAATTTCCTACACATGTTGCCGACACTTGGGGCCACAAATTATAAGCTTAGTGAATACAAAAAATCAACCAAATGGCAAAAAAAGGAATCATTTTTTTTTGCTACCCTTTTATAATGGATCCTATAACCTTCAACATTCTTATATCATATATTAATTAATCAAATGCATTATATGACCATTGCCAAACATAGATGTATGCATCACTTATCTATCAAAGAAAATTGAAGTCAATTGCATTGTTTAATACATTTTTTAATATTCCTTTAAGATGAAAATTATAGTTAAAACAGGGACAAAAAAAACATTTATATTGTATCTAATCTATTCTTGAATTTTTCTATTAAATTAACATGACATCATTGTAGTTATAGTTGTATATTAACCCACAATAATCATGAAATAATAAATGTAATAAAAATCCAAAATAATCTTTTGCAATCTTTTTATTTATAAACTATCTTTTTGGATACCCTCATTATGAATATGGCCTTTTGTGTGTGTGGAAAGTAAGACCATGGGAGTAGTATTAAATGGAAGGTAAAAGGTAATTTATCATCACATGAACCAAGGTAAACAAGACATTAGGTAGCAAGAGGCATTTCGAAAGGATTTCTCTTTATTTTGATTTCTTTCCATTTTTTTCCTTCTAATTGTAATTGGGTGTGGTTGACCCTAGGCAATAATTTTATTGTATGGCATAATTTTTGTCCCTAAAATTTCTTTATTGTGCTTTCATGTAATTATTTTTATATTTTCTATTTTCCTAGGATGATAATAATCATTAGACTTCATGACATAATTTTACTATAGAGCAATTTTTTTAAAGAATTACAACTTAGTTTGTGAAGAAGTTGTAACTTCAAAATTTATCCCATATTGTTTGTTCATCATTCCTATTTTGAACACTATATAAACAAGGGGGTGTGATCATCCAATTTCACATTAAGAAATTTGTGCACATGGGATGAGTTAATCAAAAGGTTGAACCCAAAAGAAAAAAAAAATTATGCACAAATTTAAAGTACTTGCCTTCCCAACCTACTTATTTATCTACTTAGGTAGGTATTTAATTTGATTTACCCACCTAGTTCGACCTATGTACCTACCTATATGAGTAGGTATTTAACCTAGGAAAATAGAACCTACCTACCTTTTTTTTTACCTAAGTAGGTAGGTTGATATGTAGCCTAAGTTTATAGGCACCTATTTATGTACCTACCTAGGTACCTACCAACCTAATATTAATATTTTTATTTTATGTCACATGGCATATTTACATTGGGCCATGTGTCATAATATAAAATCATTCAAGTATTTGAATTGAACATCCTAGATTATTTCAAAATAATAATAATAATAATAATTTAAATAATAAAAAATAAAACACGTGGCAACACATCATTTGCCTTCAATTGTGACCAAAATAGTTGCTTCTTAATCGCATGTGATAATACATATACAATGTAGTCAAAGGATGAAATGTATTTGTTGATTTTTTCTTTCATACAATACCCTTTGTCATTTGCGACTAATTTGTCACATGCGACTTGTTTTAGGTGATTAAAGGGATTTTAGTTGCAAAATGTTTCTTGCGACTAAAATTTAGTCTCAAAGACTAGTTGAAAATACATGTTTTTCTTTTAGTGGTTGGAGATGGAAAAAATCCAATAATGACCACTTTGGCTATAGCTTTGGTTTCAAGTAGGACATTTTCGAGTCTTGAATTGATAAATTGTGGTCAATCGACCACAACAAAATTGCAAGGGGCACATCTCCATGGGTTGATGAACAAGTTTTCGGCATTTTTTTCACCCAACATCAAAAAGCTTGTATCAGCTTTAAGACACGGGAATTTTAAACAAGGCCCATTAGATAACATTCATGAGTAGAAAAAAGATAGCCCTTATGACTATATCCATAAGACTATATCGATAAGATAGCCCTTATTTTGTCCCTAACTATTTCATTTCCTATCTGTTCACAAATTTAACTAGATGTTAAATCATACATGTTCAATGTATGAATGTTATGTCATCACATAATCTCATGTTTAATTTTGAATTTTTTCATGTGAAGGGCTTAACAATTGAAGAAGATGCCAACATGACTATTGGTAACTTATCCAAAATAATTCACTACATTTGGTTGTAATAATTTGGTAAAAAAGGCAAGGAGATTTCTAATGCAACAATCGATGATCTTGTCAAAGCTTTTGAGTAGCAAATTTGCGATAGAATGAATTTGATGGGTATACTAAAAGGAACAAGACCAAATCAAATGGAGTTACGTCTAAAAGCTGCACATTGATTTGGTGACCCCAAGAAAATAACATAAGCAATTGCAAATTTTCTTTTTGGTAGTCCTTTGCATAGTAATTCAATTGGGTTGGAAGGTGAAGAGACATTTGGTTATTACAAGAGGAAATTCAACACCATGATTAGTTCTTTTCAAGACTCACATCACCTTAACAAATTGAATATTTCAATGCCATGGTAATCTGATTATATGAAGGTGCAAGAGAACATTGTACATGAATATCTAGAATCCCTTATATGAAATGGGATTCCAACAAGGTTAGGTGTTCATCGTCAGGAGGCCTTGGATATTCTAAAAACCACGTGTAATCAAGAAGTTTTCCACATTGCAAAGGTTGATTGCCAACTCAAAAGTACATTGTTTAGCCATCCAATTTGAAGGGCACAAATGTGAAGCCAAAATAGCAAAATTTTCATATTGCACTTCAACCCTTGTGTTTCATGATTGATTCAAACTTGTAGTTAATAAAGAGGTTATTTTTAAAATAATGTGGTTTTTTCTAATGATAAGGATCAATGTGTGTTAGGAAATCTTTGAGATTTTGTGAAGGGCAAACATTAAGTTCCAAATGTTTAGGTGATTTTCATTGGTACAAGATTCACTTGCATGGAGGTGGCAATTTTGGAAGGGGATGGATTTTGTCTTATGAGGTGTGAACAAGTAAAGGTGGTGGCTATCAATCACTATGAGAAAATTGTGTCTGTTGCAACTTGTACGATGGAACTAAAAAGTGTCCAATAAACTAGATTACAACTAAATAGCCTAGTTGCAATACTCACGATTTTTTCATAATGAATATAAATTGAAACGGCATTCCAACTCCAAAACATGACAACAAAATCATGAATTGTGCTCCACCTAGAGAGGATCACAATAGTAAGTGGTTATTTAGTAAAACCCTAATAGTTACCATTTTGTGAATGAAGGATGTTCCTAATTTTGGATATGGGCGTGTTTACTCAATTGAGTGTCATTGTGGAATGATTACTATTGCATATGAAGTGACAATTGAAGTGACAATCAAAGTGATCCCCAATTACACTTTGTCCTAACTTTGTGTATATGTTAACAACCCTCAAGAAGAGAGAAAAAATTATCCCTTGTAAACATTTGTATTTCATCTATAGAACTAGGATGTTTTGTGATCACAAGATAGATGGTTTCATCAACCAACATATATTGAATATCAATGAGATCAAAAAGTTATTGCAATGAGATATTCGAATGGGTTAAAGATAGTGTAGTTCATTAGAGGCATTTAGTTTTATCATCTTTCATACCATGGTCACATGTGATAAAACTAATTATTGGGCATTTGGTGCCAATGCCACTTGGAAATAAAAAGAATATGTTTTACATAAACAAAATAATCTTCTAAATTGGTTTCCATTTTGTTTACTTATGATTCATGGATTGCCCATATGTTGCCCATCATAGATTGCCATATGTTGGTAAGATATGCCCATAAGTTTAATTGTGCATGATTTTAGGGGAAATTTCTTTTCATGCTCCAAGTTTTAAGCTCTATGTTCAAGTTCCATGCTCATGTGAAAGCTTGCCTTTTTTAATGACAAACTATGAAATTGTAAAGCTTGCTCCCCACTTTCACAATGAGAAGCCATATATAACATTCTCTAAACCCTTTAACTCTAACTCCTAGATACGAATAACAAAATCATATCTAGAATCCTTGAAACCTTTGTGTAGGATACAAACTTGCTGAAACCCTGTTGATATGGATACATATATGTATAATCACTCAATGGCCCTTTGTCGGTTACTTATAGACACAAATATTAAAAACCAAACAACTTTTGAATATGACTTCATGCATATCCAACCATTCTACATGCTCATATACAAACTTTTCCACATAACTGGCCAACATTGGTACCAACGCTTTTATGAACAAGTATTAACCCAAGTCAAAAATGGTGATGAACAATTTTGGAAATAAAAATTTCAAGCAAATGATGAAAAGGCTCAACATGCACTCAAGTGGACCCAATTTTATTTTTTTGGGTTATGGGGGCAGGAAGGGACTTTTCTCCTGATGTTCCCACATGTTTCCATCAAGTTCCCAAGATGTTCCCAAAGGCTCTTTAAGTTCCCAAGCTATTCCCCCATGATGTTCCCAATAACACCTCAGTTTTATCCCATAAGTTTTCACCATAGTTTAAATTTCATGGATATAATCTAGGAAAAGAAAGTTGATTGGGCCACAACGAACCAACACCCACCAATTTTTTGTTGGGTTCCAATTCCCTCACTAAGCATGCTGGTTAGCTCAGTTATATTTTTTTTCCCTACCTGCCTATTAACAACCCACATTCAGGTTGTCAGTAGGTAGGTAGTAAAAACAACTTTCACCTATGTATATATAAACCATCTACTTACCTAATATTACCTATTTTCCTACCTGTCTACCTATATACGAGACCTATTTCCTACTGAATTGGTTATGAAGGTGAAACCAAACACTAATTCAGTTGAGGTTCATCCACAAATGACGGGCATCTTGTGGATGGTGTGCTAGTGGGTGCTAGTTCGTTGTGGCCAGCTGATTGTGCTTCTATTTTGGGGAATGGGGAGGGTGTCAAACAAATAGCTTAGGCACATGCAACGATGAAGGCAAACATATTAACCTGAAGTGGGCCCTTCAACATAGGCTATCTGCTAGCCCAGGGTAACCACACACTGCCCACGCACTACCCTAGTTTGAATAAAATGGATCTTTTTATGAAACTTCTGAAACTCCTGCTGCAGCAACCAGGAATGAGAGTAGGAAGTCTAAAGAGTTGAGAATCCAGAGAGCTCTTTCTACATGCAGGTCTAATGCAGCTCACATTTTCTCAAGTTTTGTTTAGTTGTCATTTCTATTTTTTTTGACGAGTATAAAGGATGCTTTAAAAGATCTAAAATGGTTTGTAAAAGTTTATTTGTTTTTGTGAATTTGCATAGTCTTGGGAGTATTTTAGAGCATTTCATTATTTTCGGGTTTTTTTTGTTGTTTTCAAAATTTGTGATCATGGATCCGACCTCACTTGGACAAGTATTTCTCAATTTGGATGTTATTTTCTATTACATTGGGAAACTATGCAACATCTAAATCTAAAGTGTGTAATGTGCTTTCAAAATTAGATGGGAGTATAATATGATTAAATGTTTTTTCAATGCTTTTGGCTGATGTGAATGGGAAGAGAAATCCACCACATTTTTGGTGGAAAAAAACCTAAACAACACACACATTGGGATCTTGTGGAAACCAATGTGTGGCATACCACACCTGAAATAAGAGATAGGAAATTATTGTTGCATTATAGAATGAATTTTGAAGCTTTTAATAACCTAGTTTTGGAGTTGACACCTTTTTTGCAATCAAGTTGTTTAAACCCCATTAGGCCACAATTAGATATTAAAAAGATTATGGCTATTGTGATTTATCAATTTTGCTCATGGATTTAGTGTTATACATGGTCAATTGATTCAATGTGGGTGTATCAACAATTAAAAAGTATGTTGACATTGTTTGTGATGTGCTAATTGACAAAGACAATTTGTTTGGTAAATACATTACTATCCCTTCAGGTCAACACTTGAAGGACATCATTGTTTGTTTTGAAAATCTTATATGTATATCTAATATTTGTGGAACTATAGATGGAATTCACATTCCTTTGGCGGACCTTCCAAACAAGAAAATTACACTTGTTATTGGTGATTTTTTCAATAGGAAAAAGTTCAATAATATTGTGTTGCAAGCCATGTGTGACGTGGAAAAAATCTTTTGGAACGTCTGTGTTGGTCAACCTAGAGGGGTGCATGATGGTGGTAGTTTAAGAGGTGTAGCTTATATGCACAATTGAGGTCTCGGGAAATTCTCCAAGAACCAATTGTTATTATTCAAGGTATGAGACACACTCCATTCTTAATTAGTGATGCAACTTATCCGTTTATACCTACTTGCAAAAAAAATAGAAAACTTATAATCCTACATATGTGAACAAGATAAGATATGATTCCATCGTGAATTCAAGGAGGGTGGTCATAGAAAATGCATTTGTTTCTTTGAAAAATAGATGGAAATTTTTGAAACATTTTAATTTTATAATTATAAAGCATCACCAATTATAATTGCTTATTGTGTATTTCACAACTATTGTGAAATGTGGGGTGCACCGAAGCCTAAATTGGCAAATGCAAAAATAAGAGGTGACAACCTAATGGGATTTGGTGTTAATAGATTGCTTATTGTCAGAGAAGGAGAACAAGCAAAAGTAGAAGGTGAGAGATTAAGGAAAGCTCTTTTTGAGCAATGGGTGATTGATCACCCTATTCTACCATGACAAAATAATACAAGATGAATTTTGAAATGAAATCCAAGTTTTTATTCTCACAAATGGAAATACAAATCGAAGTCAATTGTCATAACTAGTTCCTTCTAATCAATTGCCATTACTACCACTACCATCTGTGGTCTTTGGCTTCAACACATTTGCAAACAAAACAACCGATTGCAATTGACCTTGTATCATCATTTGTTTGCCTTTCTTTTCACTTTGCAACATTTGAGATGTGATGAATTTTGTCATCTCCATTCTTTTTAATTCAATCTTTTTCACCACATGTGTGAAATTATTAATGGTTTTTGCAATTATAGATGAACATGTGGACAACCACTTCTTCTTCCTCTTTAACTTTTAATTAAGTTTCCTTTATACACCAAACAATTTGCATGCCCTAGTTCTAAGGCTATCAAAATTAATGAATGGGCTAGTTCTAACATTTGCATTGTCATCCCCAAACATAAGAGTTTGTCTTTCACGGCTACTAGGCATTCGAGGTGTTTGGACATCCTCTTCATCACTAACATTCACAACCTCAGTCTTAGAATTCATCACATGCACACCTTGATTTATGGCACTAACTATGCCATTTATTTTGGCAGTACAAGATAAAATGTTGTCAAAACCTTCAAACCATAGCCAATTAGATGGAGGTGCACCAATTACTTCAGTCTTCTTCTTTTTTATTTCAAAAATCTTTGACATTTTGTTTCATTTGTCTTGAACTTGCTTCCAATTTTGTCACACACCATTCAAAAATTTGCATTCACAACATCTACAAACGTTTTCCAATTACTTTCCTTAAATGGCTTGCAATTGTATTCCCAATATTTGTTCTCCACAAGGTTTAACAAGCACAAAAAACTAGCATTTGTCTGTGATTTCCCAACATGTTCTTATTTGCCTACCACATCTTCTTTGGAAAACCCTAATTCCAAAGCCCTTGTCTCCTCCACATGTGATGTAAGACTATTTTCTTTTTCCACATCAAAAAAATAACCCAAAAAACTATTAGGTGGATGATCCTCCACACTCATAGGGGAAGAATGTGGAACTATAGAAAATGCATGAATTGCTATAGGAGTTGCTACAGGTGGGTGAGCTCTTGCAAGTGCATTGCAAGAAGAACTCATGATGTCAAATGTACTAAACATTGAACTCTATGCTCTTTGGACTTCTTTGATAGTCTTTGCTTTTTGAAGTTTTTAGAATGTATTTTGGTCTTTGGAGTCTTTGGGTTTTCTATGGGTGTTGCACCATTTTTCATGACCCTAGTAAGTTTAATGGCTTTTTTTAATCATGAGGTAAGAAATATTTTTTTTGCCTTGCACTATTCATCATGCTCACAAACATGCTCACATGAAGCTATTATGAAGCGATCGAAAAAGTCAATTTCGCGCAATCATTGCATTGACAAGCTAATGACATGCATATTAGCTTGAGTTGGCTTGCCATTAGCCTTGTTTTTGTGTCATGTGCACAAGCTAAGATGCTTCTATCTAAGATTACCTCGTGTCCCAAAAAAATTGGTGAGCCTATCAAGCAATGTGACACCTTCAAAAAAAAATCTAAAACTATGTGAATGTTAAATAGAAGTTACAAATAGGTAGTGTACCCACATGCAGTTCCCTTTTTTTTTCAAGATATTGGTGTCCCCACCATGTTCTCAATGGTCCCAACATGTTCCCAAAATTCTCAATGTTTTCTTGCAGATTTTCAATGAAGTTCTTAACCTATTCCCTAAGCTCTTAATGTGTTCCACAAGATGTTCTCAATAGCACCACACTATATCTTATGTCTTTTTCCCAAGTTTGAACTTTCATATATATAAACTAGTCAAATGGGAGGCCAAGGGAAAGCATCTCTATGCTTCTATTTTCAAGCTTTATTGTTCTTCATCCAAAACACATTGTGTTGTGCACCAATGGTGATACTCTAAGAGGCCTCACTAAAAGAAGGTGAAAGTCCTTGTGTATGCGAGAGTTCACCTTGGCCAAAACTTCATCTTTAATTGGAGGGAGCAACCACAAACATGGGAAAGTAAGAGAGAAAAAGAAGAGGAAAAAAAAAGAAAAGAGGGCTACAGGCAATTGTCCTTTGACAACCAAGTTCTACTCATTCAGATAAGTATGGACATTGGATGTGTACAAAACATGGACATATACCCTCTCCTAAAGTCAGTCCATCACTTTAAAGTGCATTGTAGACTTCCTTGCAATTGCTTTTGTTTGGATTCTCATCGGCTTCTGCAACTTCTAGTTTTAGTGTTTTTATTAAGATTGGCAAGTTGACATCATCTTCAAAGCATAATTTTCAGTTGCCACATTTGCATGGTCTAATTATGTGACCCAATATAGGCAAGTGTACATCCATTGGAAACCCTTTATGACTCAGTTGTGGATGAACCACAGCTCAGTTATCCCAACATCACAACCTTTTGTGTAAACCCTCTTACTTCCAGCTCACATTACCTAGGTGACTAAGTACTAACTATCAATGTAAGTGGTTACTAAGAAGGTAAGTACGTAGGTAATGGACATTGGTGGTTACTAGGTAGGTAGATACTAGACACATGTGGATTAAGGATTTTTCTTTTTCCAATTTTGTGAGGTCAAAAAATTGATGATAAAGTTTTCTTAAAACATTAAAATTTAGTCAAAATTTGACTGTAAATTTTTTTAAAAAAAAAATCCAAAATTTTCTCAAAAATTTGTCCAAAAAAACAAAAGTGATGATGTAGATGGCTAGTATATAGTTCACCACCCTGGTTAACCATGGGACACAAATACAACAAGATAAATTGTTTCCTGTCCACACATCATCCATCCTGTATAGTGCACTGGTGGGTCGCGTGGAAGCATTTTAGCTCCGAGAATATGCTACATTCATCCATCCCTAATCCTAGAGAATAGGTCCCTATTTGAGTCATGAAATCAAAGTCAACCCTACTTTGTAGAGCATGCCATTGAGGTGTATTTCAAGCTTTGTATAGAAATTTGTCGTTTTGTTTCTGTGGAGGAAACAGTCAAGGAACCCCCCAAAGAAAGGCAAAGAACATGCTTTAAATCTTGGGACAGATTCAACACCTGAATGGATACAGACAAATGCACACAACTTGTGTGTTTTGATCCTGTTGTTGGTTAATTTAACAAGGAGTGTATTGTCACACCTGTGGCCTTGCCATTTACAGTAAAACAAGTATCTTAAGGCAAAAGAAGAATTATAGAAACTCAAATATTTCACCATGCAAAAATGTTATGTTCAAAAAAAAAAAAATCCTCTAAAAGAAACCAAAATCCTTCCAGATATTATAACTCTATATTATAACTAATCTCAAGTTTCAACACAAGCCAAAATATCATCTTTCAAAAATCCTCATATAAAAAATAGACCCATTATTATTACCTAGGGGGCCAAAATCCATTAAGCTACTATGCTCTATAATGAATCTAAACACAATATCCATGCCTTGGTAGGCAAGGCCAATAAACTTATAGTACATGTACACCAAACCGAACCCCCCATACCCTCCCCTCCCCTCCCACAATTTGGCCTCACCTGAGTGTTTTTCTTTGTGGCATTTTTATGCTATTTTGTGAAATTAGTTTTGACAAAAAGATTTGGGAAAAAGTATTTTTGGAGTTTATATTGTGTTTATGGGAATAGGTGCCTGGTGAGGTCGATTCTGATAAATCTCAAACCCCCCTCCCCCCCCCCCCTCTTTACACGGTGTAAAATCTGTGCACGTTTATTTTTTAAACAATTACAAAATATTGGGAAAACGTTCAGTGCCAATCAGATGAAGGATTTTTTTGAAAAAAATGTAGCAAACTCGCCAGATTTTTCAGGAATTTTTGTTTGGAAATCTCCATACTTAGACAACATGTTTTATTTAAAGCTGCCAAAGAATGCCATAATTCTTAAAATCTCTACTTTCATCTCTTGACCTGTAGCCAAATTTGTTTAATTCCTCTTGTGGATAATTGCCAGGTGTGACTACACCACAAAAATTGTAAAAATTAAAAAATTAAAAAATTAAATTAAAATTTTCTTAAAAGCCCCTTGATGAGGAATATATTGGTCAAGCCTGGTCTAAAGAAATTCTCCCCAAAAATTCATGTGTTTTTCTCCCCAACTTTTGGATTCTTTGGTTGAATTGGTACATGTGGAAATCCAACCCAATCTCATAGCTAAGCAGCTTTTTATTGGAGTCCAAATGTTTGACTAATTTTTCCTTTTGATTTTGGTGCCTCTCCAAATCAGATTGTCTGTGGCTCCAAGAGAAATGGGTCCACAGATGCTGTAGCCCCAGTGTCCTCTTTTGGTCAAAGCTTTTGCCAAATCTCGCTGTGAGCCTAACACCACATATGAAAGTGAAAAAATTGGATCATCTTTTTTTAATATTTTTGGCTACCTCCTAAAACCTAAATATAGAAAACCTTGCTATTGTCTACTGGTGTTTTTTAATCATATTTTAAGCATCTAGGTATCTGAATTTCAAACTACTTACTAGATTTCCAAATATGGACCTCTGGTGATTATTATTACTATGTTTGAATTCTGGCGAATTTAAACCCTCAAAATGACTATATTTTCTCATTTTTCTTTTAAATTTCTCTTGTGGCCAGGAATTGCTTTTTTTTCAGCTATGGAACAGCGTTTCTTCTCAAGTTTTTTGGTGTCAGAACTTTGGAGAAATTTAACAAAAATATTAGAAATTTGATTCGAGTTTACACTTTAAAACCAAAAAATTTCAAAAATTTCCTAATTTCTTTGTCGAAAAATGGCAAAATTTCTCACGGAAAAAGTAAAGACCAGTCATTCTGTTTCCATTTTCTGATGGGTTTGATCAATTGCATGCATCTGAACTTCAAAGAGGGAATTAGCATTAAATGGCAACAGATTTCTAGAGCAAGTCCAAAAAGTGAAAATATTGCTAAAAGAAATTCATCAAACTCAAATCCAAGTCAAAATATACCCCAAAAAAAAGAGTTTTAAAAAAATTGGATATTTTTCCCCCAAGAAAGGGGAATATGTGACAAATTTTTAAAAAAATTTGTTGCATGTGTGCAAAAATTGCGCACCAAAAAAAAAAGGCTACTCTGAACCTTTCCAAAAAATCCACTTGGTGATTACACTAACCAGGGATTTTTTTCCCAATTTTGCAATATAAATAGTCTAGCAAAATTTTCCAAAAACTAGCAAAATGAGTCGAATTTCCACTAGCCAAAAACCTACGCCAATAAATTCCCAATTGTTTTGTGGAAAAAAAAACAACAAATTTTGGTTTTAGGGTGCGGGGGGGAGTGCAGGGAGGGAAAAACACTGACACTAACCCTGTGTGGACCGGAATAAAATATGGACACACACCGCGGCGAGGTTGTGGCGGGCGGGGCGGTGCGGGGCCACAAAAGACATTCTCAAGCAACTTTCCCAAAATCTACAGAATTTGAAGATTCATGGCCGTTTCTTTCTTTCTTCCTTTCTTACTCCCTCTGGAAGCGGAAAATCTCCGGATCCGAAGATTCACGAGCACTTTTCATGCCTCTGTCGCTCTCTTTCTCTCTCTTGCACACGCACGCACGCGCACGCCTCCTCCTCATGCGCTTCCTTCTCGCGTTTACTTCGTCAGTTTTTTAAAGGATTCCGAAGTATCGCAAGTTCAGCAGAAGCAGGTCACAATTCTAGACAGCTTTCACGTCTCTTTTTTTTCCTTTTCTTTTTCCGCCCTCATCCCAACTTGCTTCCTTTTTTTTTTCCTCCTCCTTTTCTTTTCTTTTCTTTTTTTTTTTGTGGTTTTTTTGGTTTTTTTGGTTTTTTAAAAAGTTTTTGGGAAGAGTCTGAGAGCTTCGTTGGCGCAAAGGAACTGTAGCGAATTTTGGTTTCTTTGGGTTGATTTCAAGGTTTCTTTCTTGACTCGGATGGTGTTTAGCTGGTTAGTATATCTTCCAGCTTCGCAGTAAAGAATTGTGAGGAGCAGGAGTTTGAGGAAAGTCGGCAGCTTTTTTTCCTGGAAGCTTTCTTGTACCAACTAGTAGACTGTTGGTTGGAGTGACTAAAATTCTACTGAGTAACACGTCGGGTCGAAGATCCCTGGCGCTTTTGTTAAATAGACGCGCAAGTAGCAGTCGCGGCTGTGAGTGAATCAAGGAAGAGGAGCCTGGGCAGGGTCAAAGGGAGTGGCGCCCGGGCGGGTTGTATATAGAGGCGGTGGTTTTTGAGGATCATGGGAAGCCGGAGTGAAGGAGAGGCGGAAGGAGAACGACATATGGCAGTGACGGCGTCGCATTTCAGACCGCCTCTTACGCCGTTGAGAGTCCGAGCCCCGCGTCAAGCCAATTTGCATGTTGATGTGGGAAGAGTAGGGCATGCTCCCGCACACGATCTCACTCCTCTCTACAGCCCTTGTGCATCGCCATTCGCACCCGACTTATCGGTTCCTGAGGTTGGTTCTTTGCCTTCTCCCTGAGACTTTTTTTCTTTTCTACAGTTCTTTGACTTGATTCACATGTAGAAGAGGAAAATCTGATGTGAAGACTCTAACCCTAAAGATTTCTAGAGGAGAATCTGTGAAGGTCCAGAGGTGATTTAAGCAAGATGCAGGAATTTGGGAAGAATTGCGCTGAGGATTGGTTGTCAGTCTATATGAAATTGTCCGTTATAGATCTCAGTTTTTTTGTTATGGACTTTTGCAAACAGGAAGCTCTTCTGTGGGTGGATGAGGTAGGGTTCAAAGAGATAGAGAAAGTGCCTGCTTTGCTGCACCCCCGTTACTTGAGGCGTCATTCCATGAGAAGAAGGGATCAATGTGCTGCTCTTGTTGTGGGACATTACTGCCATGACAGGCTCACTCTTCATGGAGGCCGTGTCGTTGAATCTCTGGGTGGATCTGTCTCATACATCACCAATGTCTTTGAAGCTCTTGGCATGGAGTGTAGGGTAATGAATCTTTATTCTGTGTATTGCATTCTGTCGATGTGGACTTTGTACAGATTCTTTGGAATCTACATGTGTACACAGAAAATAGGAACCCTTAACCTTTGCTATCTTATGTGATGATCATGTTGGAGGTTTGGTTAACATAATTGTCTGGTACTCAACCATAGTTGCTCTCATGGTCTTAGAAGTGTTTGTGAGATCTTCAAGAAATTTCATGACTGATTTGGGAGCTTGAGAAAGTCTTGCAGGCGCAAGCAATCATGTCCCTTCTTCTTCTACATGGTGGATTTTTCTTTCTGATAGGAATTGAGGATAAGCACCATTACTGCTGATCCAATGACTGACTACCAGGTACATGTGTGCTGCAGGTAGCATCAAAAGTGGGGCCGGATTTCCTCTACTCATCACAGATTACACACCCGCCCATGAAAATCACACACCAATTAACTACAGAGTTTTTCGCTGATTTTACTTTGGGAGAAGAGAGGGTTCTTACAGCAGGAAACATTTGTGAGCCTATCCAGCCTGAGGATATTCCAGATGTTGAATTTGAGCTAGGGTTGGCTGTTGGGATTGCCAGCGAGGTCCTGCCTGAAACCGTGGAACGGATGGTTCAAGTGTCACGTTTTGTTGTCGTTGACATTCAGGTAAAGCAATTGCAAACCATTCTCTGAAAGAAGTCTAGTGAACAGATACAACAAAGACAAATCTGTTCCGTTAGTGGTCATAAACTTGACTACACTCATTTGATTTTTTGTTTCCAAATTTGCAGGCCCTTATACGAACTATTGATCCAGACACAGGGCTAGTGGGCCTTCGGAAATTGGAAGAGACACCTTTTTATGATCTTCTACACGGGATCTCCTTTCTGAAAGCTGCCCGGAATGAGGCTTGTTACCTTGATCTGGAGACCGTACGACAGAAAACTGTTGTTATTGTGACAGAGGGGAAGCATGGGAGTCGGGTGTACTCTAAAGATCGAGAGTATCGGGTCCCAGCCTTCCCTGCTACTGAGGTTGACCCTACTGGTGCTGGAGACAGCTTTCTTGCAGGATTCTCAGCTGGCTTATACCAGGGTCTCCCTGTTGAACAAGCAGTCCTTATGGGCAATTACTTTGGGGGCCTTGCTGTGGGTCAAGTTGGTGTTCCACATTTTACACAAAACCAATTGCAGGTGGACCTTCAACTCCAACTTCAATTCATACTCACTCAAAGCAGTTGTTTTTTCAAGATTTCAACATGGTTTTACAGGGGATTGATTATGTGACATTTTTCTTTGCGGTTGGATGCAGGATTTGAAAGAGCGTCATGAGGGATTTCAGGTGGAAGAGGCTCCTTTGCAAAGCCTTCCAGAGTCAGGGCAAGACCTCAGCATCGTTTGCAGTAGTCAGTAGAGGTTAAAAAGGATTGCAACTCAGCTTGACATTGGCAAAAGATTATTTGAGTGATTCAGAAAAACCATTTGTGGCAGAATTCTGTGAATTTCTGTCACCTGTACATTGAACTAAGATACCGTTCTTTGCTCCTCATAAAGCACCCTGGTGCTTCCAGCTCTTTGTGATAGAGATTTTCCATTCATTTTTATTTGTTAAGAACTGACAATTTTATAGGGATGATTTCTTCAGGACTGAGTCTTGGTGTAGCTGCCTCTGAACAGGTCTTTGTAGCCTTCATTGATTGCTAGAGTCTCTGGGATCTCCTTGTCTAGCAAGCTTGACTTTGTACTCACAAACCTTGAGGTTCTTACAAAAAGGATACCTGGAAGGTCCTATGAGCTCCTGAACACATGAAGTGCATCTTGTTCCAAGATCCCAGAAGTTCCAATTATCAACCACAATGCAACATGCAATACCTGCAGGATGTCCTCACCAGCTAAATGAGTTTCAATCTTCAAACCTTTAGCCATAGTAATGTGACTGATGTTCGCTTCTTGCTTCCAGAAACCCTAACATACTTTGAGACTCCATGCTGATGATGTGCAGAGCCCACAGAATTACATCCTTTGTCAAAGTGTTCAGATAGCAGGGGATCACTTGGTCCCACGCAATTGTCCATCTTCCTTCATGCATTGAGCAGATCATCAGACTCCACAGGTAGATTTACTGTACCCAGTTGGTATATTTTTAAGATTTACATTTACCCGGGTTGGATAAATTGGTTTGAGTAAATCTTTTACCTGAATATACCCATGGGTAAGTATCAAGGCAAATATATACCTTACTGGGTTGGTAGATTTTTAACCAGTCTGAATGCAGACAAGGATTATATAGTAGTAGTGTATGAAGTATACACAAGTATAAGGGGGGTCTGAGGAAATTGCTTGTGCCTAGGGTTGAAAAAAAGCCTATGTGAGCAATGAGATTGTTCAAATTGATGCCTTGAATTCTTTTAAAGACTTTCCTTAGTGAACCATATTACTTAAATGTTGCATGTCTTTTGCATGTGGCCCAAGCAAAAGACATGCAAATTGTAAGGAGTTCTTAGACGAGAAGTTGGAGCTTTTAACACTTGGTTCTTTGGTTTTAGGAAGGGATGCACAAACCCTAATATGTTTTAAGACAATTTCAACCTTGCAACCCCTTCCTTATACTGACATAGAGGGCTCTAGCACCAGCATTGTGCTGATTGATTTTACCTGTGTTGGGTAAATTGGTTGCATGAAATCTTTTACCTCAATATACCTGTGGGTATATGTCAGGGCAAATCTGTACTTTACCCAGTCTGTAGATTTTTTCTGCTACCCTTTGAATTATGCTGCCCAGTTTGGTCTTTTTTGCAAATTGCCTTTTAAATCCAGGGGTGAGAAAATGGTTTTGAGGCAGGCAAGAAATGAATGTATGCAAATCTATCATATTGTTTACATGCATTTCCACAATTTCTAATGCACTTGATTATCGTGGGATTGTTTCACTAGGTTCATTGTGAGTCATGACTAGTTAGTAATTTTATTTTCTTTCTGCATTTTTTTGGGGGTTCACTGCATTAATGACCATGAGCAAGATAATTACCTTATATTTTTTAAATGTCCTGAATTTTTGTTGCCAATTTGCAACTAGGGTAAGCATGCCCATCATGGAATGAAGGCCGAGAATGGAATGCCCACTTAGTGTACACAATTGAACACAACACCGAGGAACCCTAACTTTGGATACTAAAGATTGAGACATTTATGAGCAATTTAAAGTGCCCACCTTGTAATCCCTCCCAATTTTGTGCACATTGCATTCCTACCAAAACAAAGCAACACATTCATAATGCAATTCATTTAAGAAAACCAATTTGGGCAAAGATGAATACAATTGAGAATCATTTTCTCCATTCTCACTCACAATTTGTTTAACATGTCTTCTCTAGCAATGTGTGACAGCTGAGTTATAATTATTTTTAAAATTCCTAGTTCCTAATGCAATAGTCTTGAAAGTTAAAGCAATAGGACCACAAATTGAACCAAAACTTAGAAGGTGTAGGAGAGCTACAATCAAATCTAAATATACTAGTAGTAGAATAGAAATAGATTTTCAAAGTAGAAGAGATAGGCACTTCTTATTTAGACAAGGTATCCAGTGAGAAGTAAAGAAAGTAGTTCCATATTACCTCTCTTTGCAAGAAGTTCAAAAAGAGGTAGATCCAACATGCTCAAGTTCACTACACCAACACATTCCTACCCACAACTTCCATAACAATAGCTTAGCTTGACTTAGTGTGGGAGGTCTTTTCGAACATTTCCACTTTGATTTTTAACATTGTAGTACTAGAGAAACATGCACTTTTAACATACACAAACTTAACATGGTTTCTATCCTATTGGGTTGACTACAAGAAACATAAGGGTCTACGCCTTGTAAGTTAGAACACAAACCACTAACTAGTTGGAGGCAAGGGCCAAGAGGCTTGAGGTAGCCATGATGTTGAATGTGCCTTGCAAGCAACAAAATGTCATGTTAAACTAATTAGCAATGGACAAGGAAAATGTCCAACCTACATGGAACATTACACACAAGGCAACAAGGGTCAACAAAACCATTACAATGTGCAGTATAAGCAAATGGACAAATGAATCACTAGTAGAAGTAATGGATGCAATGTGAAGAGCCAAAGGACATTACTTCCATTTTATCCAAATAGTGTGCAAAAATAAATATAAGGTGGAAGTAATTGGAAATTTTTTAAAAATAATTTATTAAAATATAAATAATTCTCTTAAACTTGAAATTATGAAAACATTTAAATATTTGTAACTTTAATAAAAATATTTTTAAATATTTTATTATTTCACACATACCAAAAAATGCCCCTTTACTTCACATGTGAACCATAAAATGTACAAAGAGTGACTTATTCATTGAAAAGGGCAAGCAATTCATGGAACATACCCATGTCTTCCATTCCAACCATTTGAATGGCATTACAAGCATTGTAGGAAACAAGAAATCACAATTTTTCAACCCATCCAACTTGATTATGTTATCCAATGTCTTGATTCATTCAATTCACTAAAATGGCATTTCTAACTTGCCCAAAAGTTTATTCTTTTATTGCATATAGGTGGATAAAGGGAAGCAGTTTGATAGTATCGTATTGGTAGAGAATACATATATTTGGGAATATTAAAGATATTGTGATTTTTTTTTCAAAGATCCAATCGGTGTTACATGTATTTAGTTAATTCTCGACTAAGTTGTCAATTCTGGCTTTTTTTTACCCTGGTTCAAAAAAACATCTTAAGATGACCTACAACTAATTAATATGGATTACAAATAGGTATAGTTATTAAAAGTATACAATATATATATTTTTACACGCCTCAAAACATTTACATGGCACTATGAAAATGCAAAAGAAAAATATGTGCACAATAACCTTATAAGTGTAAATGTAAAACATTTGAACATGTGGACACAAATGATTTACACTTACACAAGATTTACATGCAAAATATAAATGTTGACAATTACATGTACAACATAGTTTGAAAAATTACAAAGATTTCACCAACCTAATGGCACTCTGCACATTCTGTGGTGCTTCAATTTTCAAATTAAAAAAATTATATAGACAATTACCAATCAAAGGAGAAAAATGCACTTGAAATTTTGCATAATTAAACGATTACAAACAAGAAATGAATACACAATATTTACAGCCTTTGGTCAGATCCTCCAAGAAAGCACTGGGAGAAATTTCCTATTCTATTTAGAGAGCAGCTTGCATCCCCACATCATTCTTAGAAAAGAGGAGGGAAATTAGCCACGTTGGGCACTCATTGAAAACATGAACAGACCCTCACCAATTATCAGGACAGTTCTTAGAATTCATAATCATGATTCTAAAATAATAATAAAAACATCGCAAAAAGCTTGATTCTCATACATAATAATCAAGTCAAAAATTTTGAAGAAAAAGAATGAGTCATAAAACCACAAGTTCAATGCCAATTCCTTCATGAAAACTGGTGGTTCTTTGATTCCAATTCTTTTCAAAAAATTAGACCCAACGATTTTTTATAAATTCAAATAATTGCACAACATTGGAGATTACATTACTCCTTCAGAGAGTTCGGTGGATCTTATGTTTATACATACACATAAGACCCCTCTGACTCTCATGGTGTAGTTATAAGAACCCTCTACCTCCTAAGTTACATACTGTAGCCTAAGGTCAGTTTCCACATTTGACAACACGAATAATTAATTTTTGTACAAAAAATGAATTCTTTTTTAAAGTTTTGAAATCATAATTTTTTCCCATCATCTGCTATAATATTGTTGTATGAGTAATGAAATTATTCAGAGTGTAGTCTATGATAATTATGATGATTTTCAACATGTGAGCTTCATATCTTCAAAAAATTTCATTTCACTATTTTGAGGAAATTTATTTGTTGATGAAATTGACCTTAGGGTAAGGTATGTTTAGGTTCATGATAAACTTTGCCCTGTGCTTTAACATGGGCAAAAGTCCACGAGTGGGCAACATTCCTAAAATGCATTTCAAATGGATAGTGATAATAGAGAAATCCATAAAATGACCTTGCTTTAGGGTCCTCCTCTCACCTATCTTCTATTTTATTGTCAAACCTTGTTATTCATAATGTGGATTTTTTTTTATTGAATCATGGATGAAACTGAATCTCATAATATTTAATGCACATAATTCAAAAATAATATGGCGATAGTAAGCACAATAGCAACGAAGATGCTTAAGAAAAAGAAAAAAGATAAAACACAAATTATCACAAAATTCAATATACTCTTAGTTTCACCTTATTTTTATTCCTTGTTGAAATGTAAATTTTTATTAAACTTTCTTAATCTCACCCACTTAATGAGCAAACTCAAGATATTGATATTGTGTTTTTAAAATTTTACAAATAATTCTAACAATTGATGGGTTTCAAGGAATTTTTAAAAATATATATAATAATGGTTTTAAAATATCAAACAACAAGTTCCAAATATATAATTATAGATTTCATAAGTTTTTAAAACAATCAATCAAATAACCTTTTTGTGAAATTGTCAATTGTTAAGAATTTTATGACAGTTGTGTTTTTATCTCAATTATTGTAGGTAACTTTGGGTAAGTAGGGTTGGAATTGATTCTAGTGTGAATGTGATTTTAAAAATTTCATGTTGAAAAAATGTAAGGATTTGTATGATCAAAATTCAGTTTTTTAGATTTTGAAGCCATTTTATTCTGGGTTGTGCTTTGTGTTTGTTTTGTAAAGAAATTTATGTTTTGGGGTTTTTTTTTTTTTGTTTTGCAAAATATATAATACTTGGATTCCTGCAGTTGTGCTAGGTAACATGCTTTTGTGTAAGTAAATAAAACTTTGATATTTGGACAGGATGCACTACATTTATAAGATTTTATGTTGTTTAGTTTATGGATATAGGGTTATGATGAATAATCTTATAAATTGAAACCTGAGGTTACGGAAAAAATGCTCAGATAACCTGCCAACACGGGTAGGTAAGTATTTCAAATAGCCCATGTTATGGTGCATTCACACTTGATGTTAAGTCAGTAATTAATTGAAAATCTAGGTGGCATCCTAGGTGGCACCCAATGTTTAAATGGGTGAAAGCTTAATGTTAAGTGAGTTTTAACTTAACATAAAATGTTTATGTTAAGTAGGTGTAAGTCCTAAACGACTAGCATGGTGTTAGGGGACTCAACACTAGTGTCCCTAACACCAAGTGTGAATGCAGCTTTAGTTAGGTACCACTCACCGCCTCTAGGATCTTATGATACCTACTCAAGCAACGTTGCCTATACATAGGGTTTTTCTTTTCAATTTTGTGTATGTAGCTCAATTGGCGATCATCTATAAGATGATTTAGCCAGATTTGGCTACAGACTAGATATGAAAGTAAAAAAAAAGGATCAGTCTATGTTCTTGGCTATCTACTGGAACTTAGCATACAAATCTGGCGATCTGGAATTTTCTTTTTTTTAAAAAATCTGGCGAACTTGGGCCATTTTTTCCATGGAAAATCCTTTATAGGTTGAAATCATATTTTTCAGGTCAAAATTTGACGAAATTCCCCCCATCCCCCCCCCATAAAAAAAACACAACCCATGCACAGCAGCAGTGGCAAGCTCTGGTTTTTTCTTGAAAGAAATTTTTTGGTAGCCAAAATGACAATTTTCCATAGGAAGATGTAGAAAAGCGGAGTATCATCCTTAGGAAAATTTAGCCAAATCTGGCTATAAGCCAAATATAAAGTACTAATATTTAATCATCCTTCTATGCTGTTGGCTAAACTGAAAACCAAATATAGAAATCTAGAAATTATTATTATTATTATTATTATTATCACTTCTGGCGATTAAAGAACTCCAAAATCACTTGATTTTCGAATTTCTAGATATAATTTTTTTTCTTTTTGGCGAAATATCGCCAATGAAAAACGCCGCTGGTGCCAAGGCGATCGAGGTGCTCGAGACTCCGCTGATCATCGTCTGTCGTCCCTGCAGCGTCGTCACCGAGCTCCTCAAGGTAAAAACTCCGTTCCAATTCCCAAGTGCACCTGCTGCAGTTGCTGCTGCGATGCGATTCTCGTCGATAGCATTGAATCACGAGCAACTTCCATCTTCCTCGCTTCGCTCGCTGCATTGAAGACACTTTCATTCTTTGGTTTTGTTCTCCCCCACTCATCAATTACGTATATCACTCTCTCTCGTGCATGTGTGCGTCTCTCGACTCTCTCTCTCGTTTCTGGTCCTTTTCCTTTTCTTCTTGTGTCTTTCTCCTGAAATTCTCCTCTCCGTCCTTTGCTTGGGAAAGGAGCCTCTTCTGCAAGACAAGATTCATGCCATGGTTTATCCCATGCCAGAGTACTTCTCGGACCCTCATGCCGTTCATGTTGTTGCATTAGCGCCCCTGCAAGACCAAGTCGGAGACCTGCAGAACTTTACAACAGCTGCAGCTTCGGACGACTTCCAGGTTTTTTTTTTTCTCATGCACCAGAGCTTCGACGTTCAAGCAGGTTCTTTTCTGATCATAGCTGCAATATTTTGCAGCTTTCCATACAAATATATATATCTGTTTTGTGATCATGAGTCGTCGCTGTATAGCTAGACGATTGAAGAACCATGTTGCAGATCACATGGATTTGTACTAGACGACGTTCAGGAACAGTAAGAACGCGTTGCACCGGTCGATGCAGAAAACTGATGTGTCCGCGAGACCACTGTATCACTTTCCAGTGCTTCAGGAGCTGATTGACGAAGTGCAGCAAGAGAGGAGGGATGTGGAGAACTGGTTACCTGTCACTAGCTCTCGCAACGCGAGATGGTGGTACTCAGCATTCCACAACGTCACAGCCATGGTCGGTGCAGGCGTCCTAAGTCTGCCCAGCGCCATGGCTTATCTCACCTGGTACAAACTGCCTTGCAAACTCATGCACGTCTTGTGTTGAATTGATCCAAGTCCCCGCGAGATCCCGTCAAGTCAGTACGCTGATCATCTGCTTGTTCTCTTCCACCACGAACGTTGTGCAACCCCAGGGATCAACAGCTTGGGAATGCTTGCGCTGCAAAGTTCCATTAGAGTGTTGTGAATAGCTGTGAAGCAACGGTCGCTTGGATGCAAAGATGATAGATAGTGTGCAGCGGTTGTGATCCGGGGGGAATGTGTGTGACGAGCTGCATGCAGGGGACCAGGCATGGCGCTGTTGGCGATGTCATGGGTGGTCACCCTCTTCACTTTGTGGCAGCTTGTCGAGATGCACGAGCTGGAAGCTGAGCCTGGCCGACGCTTCAACCGATACCATGAGCTTGGGCAGTACGTGTTTGGTGAGAAGCTCGGGCTTTGGCTTGTGGTCCCACAACAGCTGATCGCCATGGTCGGCGTCGACATTGTGTACGTATTGGCAGGTACGTAGTAACAGTCGACGTTGCTGTACCACCTTGTTTGCGATTGCCTCCTACAGCAGCCGCCAGCTTCCTGCAGTTGTCTAAGAATCAAGACATGGGTCGCAGGTGGAAGCTCGTTGATGGGTGCATATGATCTGTTGTGCACCGATCCAGTTGGGTGTCGCCATATTCACAAGACGGCCTGGATTGCAATCTTCGGCTCCGTGCATTTCTTTCTTGCACAATGCCCGAATTTCAATTCCATCTCCATTGTTTCTTTCTCTGCTGCAATCATGTCTGTCAGGTACGTCGTGGTGCTATGAACTCCATCATAATCAGATCCCATGCAGCACGTCCACTACCTAGAGCTCTAGATCAGACTTTGAGCTGTATCTGGAAACCGGCAGCAGTCAGTCAGGATCTCTTTCCATTAGGCTGCTGCGTAGGCTGGTGCGATCATAGTTACACAGTGTCCTAAGATCAGAGCAGCCTAATGGAAAGCCATTGACATAGGGCCTTGTTTCTTGCTGTTGCAGAGGCAGTAGCTTTCCATTGGAGAGCTGTAAGTGCCTTGCAAATATGTAGGTAATCATGTTAAGAACTGTGGGAACACATGTTCTCTGGAACAGAAAGGGCAGATGTCATTTTATGATGAGTCAGAGTTTGACCCGTAGAGTTGTGAGATGACTGTGAACAGATAATGGAAACTGCTGTGATCAGAGGAGCCTGCCTGACGGAAAGATGTCCTCATGTAGTGCAAGCAATCGGAGTTTTGTTTGTTGTTGGGGACATGCATGATTCCTCATGCCGTTTGTGAAACTGTTCGAACTTGACGTGCAGCTATTCAATGGCAGCTTGGATTGCGCCATTGTGCGCGGGAAGAGTCGCAAGCGTGAGCTACGCCGTACCTGCTCATGAGTCCAAGTCTACAGCAGGAATTGCGTACTTCGGAATTCTCAACGCCGTCGGGCAAGTCGCGTTTGCATTTGCAGGACACAATGTGGTACTTGAGATTCAAGCATCGCTTCCGTCGACACCAGAGACACCCTCAAAGGTCCCCATGTGGAGGGGTTGCCTACTAGCTTACGCGGTGGTTGCACTTTGCTACTTTCCTGTCGCAATAGTGGGCTATTGGGCTATGGGGAATGGAGTGGGCGACAATGTCCTCCTCTCCTTGGGGAAACCTGTCTGGCTCCTTGCTGTTGCAAACCTCATGGTCGTCATCCACGTTCTTGGCAGCTATCAGGTTGGTGATCCAGATCCACAATCTTCGACCATGCATGATCCCCACGAAACCTTCTGCACAAAGTTCTATGAGGATTCAAGTCTGCTGCTCACAACATGAGATCTCCCGAGGTTCAACCGGCTCTCAGAATGAATTCTAGAGCTAGCTAGCAGGCTGCAATATTTTAGGGTTTAGGGTTTCGTTTGAGATCTCGAAACAACTAAGTACAGAGCCTTTGGATTCTCATGTGGCTATGATTCCAGATTTTCGCAATGCCAGTTTTCGACATGATGGAGAGCATTCTCGTGTCGAAGCTGGAGTGGAACCGTACTCGCCTTCTCCGATTGTGGGTGCGCTCGCTCTATGTCGGTAATGAATTAGATCACCCAAAACTCGGGTCTTCCTGTTGCTTACGCATGTGCTTGGCGATCTGATCTGCTGCCCAGGAAATTCTTCACAGCTCTAGTAGATTCATGGATGCATGGCGTTTCTTCTCAAAGTCCACCGGCTGTTTGGTGCAAATTTCTGATCTATTGCTACCAGGGAGCTTCTTCATAGAGTAGCAGATTCAACAGTCATGCGTTTGTTTCTTGTGAAATTGGTGATGATCTGTGGTGAGAGATTTTTTTTTGCAGCATTCACCATCTTTGTGGCGATGACAATTCCGTTTTTCGGAGATCTGGTCGGATTCCTCGGAGGCATTGCATTTGCACCAACAACTTTCCTCGTAAATCTCTAATTTTTTGTTTGAAGATTTCAACAAACTGTAACAACAGTTGCTGAGCCATTTTTTATATGCACTGTACTAGTATCAAATTTACACAAAACCAAGTCAAACACATTCAAGAAGAGAATTTCTTTTTTGTAGTCTACAACAATAATTTCTGAATTTGCAGTTTGAAGATGATTCAGAAACTAACACATGTTGAAAATTTCTTTCTTACTCACTAATGAAAGAAATTTTCGGGTGACATTTGTTTGCAGCTTCCTTGCTCCATGTGGCTGAAGATCGTCAAGCCAAAGGCCTTTAGCTTCTCCTGGATCCTTAACTGGGTATGTGTCTCAAAAGCCCTAAAGCTCTGACAGTGGGTTTAGGGTTTAGAAATCCAGTGTTGTTTTTTCTTAACATCATCACCATGTTGAGGTGAAAATTTGCCCATAAAGAAAACAAAGCTGACACAGGCCGTTGGATGATGCAGTTCTGTATTTTGTTGGGTTTACTCATTTGGCTGACTGTACCAGTTGGTGGTCTGCACCAAATCATCATCATCAGATTCTCAAAGTATAAATTCTATGGATAGGAGGAGCAGCACGTGGGGCAAGACCCTCCAAATTCAATAGACAAAAAACTGAATTTCTTTTCTTTCCTAAAGTTATCTGTAAAGTCGCCGTCTCTTTCACCCCCTATCGTCCCTGCTTTCACCCCCTATCCCCTCTTTCAGAGGTATCAGCAAAGTAAGGAAATTTCATTAAATCTCAGAATGAAATGCTGAAACTCAGCATTTAATGCACAAGGTTCGAGACGAATTATAGTAGTTGTACATGTAAAAGCAGTAAAAATATATGTAACAGCAGTGAAGGCGCTCAGGAAAAATAAAAGAGGGGATGAAACTCAGTTTACCACCAAAATTGGTGGAAAAACTAGTTTGGGTCCCAGTTATTTGGTTTCGTAAAATTTCATTCCTAGTTATACATTTGATGCCCTATTATGACAAAACTGACCGTTCTCGCCCCCTAATAGCCTGACTTTACGGATAACTTTACTAGGTATGATTCTTTGCTAAGGTTCATCGTGGGTTCCTCCTTGTTGGTTTTGCTCTCAGAAATTAGGCTCTCAGTAGAAAATGTAGCATCTAACAAGACAATTAGAAAACCATCCTAAGTCCCCCCAATCTCTTTTGGACTTTGCTTTGACACTGATTCGCTAGCTAGCTAGCTGCCCATGCTTCTTGGACAAGTTCTACACTTGAGTGTGCACTTTGAGGCAATCAGGGAGCTCTTTGAAATTTTGCCCTTGGATTGACACCCTTAACCCTTCAAAGGGTTAGGACTCAGCCTATATGCATGCATTCAAAAAGTGAATGCATTTTTTACATTTACATGTTGAGTTTTTCAAAGGTTAATATGAAAGTTGATTTAATGAAATGATCTTAATATGTATGTAATGTGAAATAAGTCACATGATCCTATGCAATTTTAAAATATTCAATATTTTTGGCATGAATAAGGATGTTGATGTTTTATCCATTTTGATAAATAACATCCATGCAATACATTTTTTCATTTTGTTTGCAATTGTTTTTTTGTTTTTCAATTCATATTTGCCACACTTTGCTTCACCTCTAGAAATTTCAATATATAATGAATTGCCTTAAGATATGTGGAGGATTTGTGTTGTTGTGACAGCTTTAAGGAATGGGTTTTGATGAAATGTGTTTTTGAAACTAACTTATGTTAGACAAGATTTGTTTTTCAAATTTACCAAGCAGTAGGTTGTTAGGTGTGGATCCCCAATATCAATTAACATTATATAGCAACTATCCTAAGTGGGTTGTAACATTTTTACAAATGTGTTATTACAAGTGGCGACCTAAGAAGTGCCTAAGTTTAGATTTAGCTAATGTAATTGTTTCTATTTCAAAAAATGGTGAAAAAATCCCTATTTATTAAAAATTCTTTTGAAAAACTTAACTAGTTGTGAATTTTATCCCCAAAAAAAACACTAATGTCAAATTTTGACATTTATACAATATTATGCATAATTTTACATTCATAGGGCAAACCCATTCCTTAGTGGTACAACTAGGAATCATCTCAAGGATTGGTTAAAGAATCAAAAATGGCCAAATCATTTTTTTGGGCTTTTTTTTAAAAAAAAAATTCATAACTATAAACAAGTTTTTTCTCATGTTTATCCATTGCATGCCTTAATATATGGCTTGAATTTTATTTTGGAATTTTAAAAATGGAAATTTAAAAAAATTGTGTTCCTAATTAAAATGGTTCTGTCAAAAATCAATAGCCTTAACTTTGAAAATTCAAAACTAAAATATATTTATTCAATTAATTTCCAATAAAAACCTAAAAATAAAATGATTTCAAAATTACTTTAGGAAAAACATTCCGAAAAAAAATTTCAAATCATGTTTCAAATTTGTGTTCTTGACCAAAAAGTTCAAGAAAATGAATTAGTGCTACACTCCTCAATTTTTTTTTTAAATGAAATCATTAGGAACATTAAAATACATAATATCCTTGATATTACTGAAATTTCAAAATCTATGAAACCTAATAAATGTATTTATGAAAAAAAATTCTAAAAACATTTATTTAAATATTTTTTATGATTTTTCAAAGTTTGATGGGTCTAGAAAAATGAAGGTGTGACATTTGTAATGGTACCATCCAAGGATGGGTTTGCCTCACAATTACACAAATTTACACTCACAATTATCAATATCCCATTTTCCACCAAAGTTTGTGGCCCCACATTATTGGGTAGGCAAAATGTGTCAAGTTGTAACAACATAAAAAAAACATGCTATAATGAACATGTTTTAAACCTTAGGTTTCCAAAACTTTGGGCACCATGTAATTTGAAATTTCAAAATTCAACACTTGATATAGTGCATTTTTTGAGAAATTGACAAATTAAAGAATAATTTAATTACCACCAAATCCATCATTGTATCACAATACCATTCCAAGAAAAAATATTTTATAAATACTCTCAACCCATACACTATTCAACATGTGCAAATCACATGGCCTATTCAAAACTTTATATAGAAAATAAATTGTAAAAACAAAACATGCAAAATACCCATAGATGTGTATGTGTAATTTGAAAAGTAGATGAACACAACCACATAAGACAAACATGTTCAATTCACATTGATTTTCTCCATAATTTTGGGCTTGTGGCCTTGGGCATTGTAGGATTCTTTGGGTGAAAATTATAAACAAGATTACATTATAATAGGCTGATGTAAACCTTCCCAAATTTTGTGAGACCTCAAATGAACCACCTTCGCAAAGTGATGGAAAGCATTTGCCTTTCCTACCACCAAGGGGTCCTTGTCTCGTCCACCTTGGGGCTACCCTTCAATATTCATAGCATGGGTCCCCCATCCCCTCCCATGCACCAAAACATGACATTGTTAGATTACTGGGGTTATATCACAAAAAAAATATAGGTGAGAAAAACATTATCTCCAATCTAACCCAAATCTAGTTCATTTAAATGTTACAATGTAGCAATGGTCTATAAATACCTCACAAGACCATGTGAATTACAGATTTATTTTGGAGGCGAACTGAAAATCAAAATATGTCAAATGCTTTGTGATATTTTGTAAAGTGGTGATCATAAGGAAACTCATCCAACATTTTTGGAATTGAAATATGAAACAAATGTGAACTTTTCAAGATTAATGTGTAATATGATATGTAACCTTGTGCTAATGTATAAGGTAGACATGCAAAAAAGCAAGGGCAAAAAGTCATTTGGTAGGGTCGACCATTTTTTACCTATTTCACCTAAAAACAATCTTTGTGCAAAGGGATGACAGGATTGTTTTTATTGGTTTCTAATTACTAAATGCATGAAGTTTGGTTGTTATTAAACTGAATATGTTATATTGGAATTACATAGAAGATGTTCAATATACATCCATAGATGTTAATTTTAGGCACATTAGTTGGCAAATTCCATATTTCATATCCTTTACAATTAAAAAGACCTATAATTAATGGTGTTAATTAGTTAGGTGTTGAGTTAACCCATGTTTATGTACACCCCCAACCCCAACCCCTCCACCAATGATCAAATTTCATTAAAAATAATAATTTCCTATCATATTTGAAAATTAAAAAACCTATGATGAATTTCATTTTTAAATACTTTTTATATAGTATAAGCAGCAAGCCTCCCAAAATAGATTTAAAATTAATTGGTGATAAAAAAAAATTATTAATTGTTCAAACAATGAAAAAGTGACAATGAATTGCCTTATAATGAACAAAATATGGCAACATCTATATTGTATTTAAAAATCTGGTTCATTTGATTTGTTTGCTTGTCATGTTAAGATCAATGTGTTTTTTTCAATTTTGTAATGTAACAATAGTGATGAACATCTCTAGACAAATTTTGAATTGATTAGCAATACTTTCGTATTAGACAATTAGAATAGTAATTAGTAAATAATCTTATGGCAACACATTCCCCCCCAAAAAAAGAATCTGATGACTTTTTGAAAGGAAAAAAAAAAATCACCAAAAATTTGAATCAATGTCACCTTTCACCAATAAAAAAACAATTGATTGAAATCTCCCACATGATACACTACAACACCCCCATAGTTGTGCACTAGGTATAATTATTGGAACATTCTCAATTAGTAAGGTGCACCAAGGCAATTTCATAATGTTTAAAGTTTAGACCTACAATGCAAGAATTAAGTATTGATTATCAAACCATTTAGTCATTGAGAATTCAATCAAATCAAAATTTTAAAAATTAATGAAATTGGGGAAGCACTTTAGACATTGTTGGAGAACCTTGAATGGGTATAGCCACCCAATCATGAATCATACCTCACCTTTTAAACTATTTTGTCTTACAAAAATATTATTGAAATCTCTTTAAAAAATCTTCTTCAAAACTTTTTGGAATTTTTTTAAAAATATCATTATGTTAAATTTTATATTATTTTTTTTCCAAAATGGGTAGGTAGTTTGGTAGGTATTAAAATTTCTTGTAAATAACTAAGTACAATGTGAATCCTTTTGCATTATAAAAACATTGGTTACAACTATTTTTTAAATGTTTTAAATTATCTTTTTTTTCATTAGATTGATTTCAAATTTTCAATTTATGTATATCAATATATTGAAAAAAATTTATATAAAAAAATTCCATTTTTATTATTTTTAAATGTTAAATATACAAAATTAAACAATGGTTTCAACTATTTTTGCACATGTTAACAAAATTGCCAAAATACATTAAGTAGATTTTTAAAAATGTAAATTTGTAATTTTAAAATCCTAAAATGTGGGAGACATTTTATCTTGAGTATTTTTATCATTAGAAATTCAACTATATTACAAAATTTGGTTTGGGAAGGAGAAATTATTTGACCAACCATTTAACAATTAAGCCAATGGCACAAGCCACAATAGGAAAAAAAATTCAATTTTTTTTCCAATTTTTTTGACAAGTTGCAAAAATTCACAACAAAGTATGTTATCAAAGGTTGTTTAAGTGCTTTCATGTAAAAAATGTGTTGTGATTTAACTTCTATCATAAAACTATAAAATAACTAACATTATACTTATTTGGTCACACAATATTGGAACAATAGATCCACCAACATGAGAAAAATGACTTATGATGAGGTTTGGACTAGTATTGTGTGAAAACTTGAAACTTAAGTAATAATTAGTAATTTTAGTTTTGAATATCAAAAATTGAATTAGACCTTATGATGATTTTCCAAAATAATTATTTTAAGATCAAGCTCAAGACTTGCTTGGATAAGGGAACCCAATTTAACACTTGAACCACCAACCTAAATGCTTTCATGGAAAAAAAACATATTTGAACCCAAATCAAAGTTTTCGTTTTGAAGTGAATTTGGTTTTTCTAAAATTTAGGGTTTTCTTTTGGGTTTTGATTATTTTCTTCATTTGAATTTTCCACCTCCCCACTTTCTTTAACTTTTAGCTTATGTTTTCTTTCAAGCTTTTACTTGCCTTTCATTATTCCACATTCCTTTTAAAATTTGACTTCTTATTATTTCTTTGTTTTGCTTTTGAATTTTTGAATTTTCATTGTGTTATGTGTTAATTGTTTTTCAATCGTTGAAGTTTCATGAGAACATTCCATTGTTTTCCTTTCCAAATTTGACTATCATCTCATAGTTTTCATATTTGTGATGTGAATCTTATTGTTTCAATGGTTAAAGTCTCATGATCATCAAGAAAACTCCAATGGTTTTACTTCATATTTTGTTTCTTTATGTCTTTTCTTGTTGGTTTTGGTGAATTCTTTCTTTGTTTCTTGTTTTGTGTTTTTGTCATTTGTTTTTGTTCATTATTCTCTTTGTTTCTTTATCTTATTGTTCCCATTCTATTAATGTTGAAAGTTCGTATGCAAGACCTTGAATTTTTGTTCACATTATAATTGCTTCAACAATGTTGTTATCTAGTTTAAGTAAGTTGTATGTTTTGAACTTTCACACATTGTTACTATTGTTGTTGAAGGGCTTGTGATGATTGTTGCAATGTTGTTTTCCACAATTCAAGGTAAACTATAAGGTCATGTGTCTTCAAAAAAAATCCAAGCTTTCAAGTTGTAACCTCAAGTTTTTTCAAGCTTTCAACACCATAAGCTTGAAAAAAACTTGAAAGCTCTTAATTGACATTTTCAATTTTCATCCCTAAATTAAGCTAATTGAAAAGTAAGTTTAAAACTGCAAATATTAAACTTGATTTCTTTGTTAGTTTTTAATTTTGTGCACGTAGTTAAAGTTTGAAAGGAAATGACACTAACAAATGCAACTCTCACTATAGAATCAATGCCAAATGAGGACAATAATGAATTTATGTTTTCCACTAATAGACTAATTAAATCTCAAGAGGCATGCAAAATTTGCATGGAGGCAACTTCGCATTTTTTAGTTTACAATTTTTGGAAAATTGTGACATATCATATTGCTTTCATTTGATGTTAGATTATTGGGCCTTCTTTGTTATTTATGAAAATGTTGCAATAAAAACTCTTGCAATTCACAAATGATGCATTTTGTTATGTGTCACCCTACTTGATTGCAAGTTGATACTAGTATGTTTACCTGAAGGAATAACAAGGAGCTTCTAAACTACAACAAAGAGCATGGCACAAGTTTGTAAAAAAAACATGATTCTGATGGATATCAAAAGGAATATAAGAGGTGGGATTTTTCTTTTATGTAAAAAGTGATAAAATTTTCTAATCAAAGATAGAGTGCATTAAACATTACGCCAACCCTAGTTTTATAACCACATGTATGATTACATTTGTAATTGTATGTGCTATTAGTAATTGCATGTGACTATGTAGTCAAATCAAATTCATCATTTTTACCATCTTAGTCACCAATGTGACCATAGTTGTAAAGGCCATTCCATGACTTTTATGAATATGATTAAGTCAAACACATGATTACATATATGACTAAACATATGATTGTACATATTAGTACACATGATGGGCATACAACTATGAACATGACACATGGTTTCTACCTAGCCTAGTTTATTAACTTAGACTATTTAATTTTGACCTACCTACCTAGTGGTTTTAAACAAAAATTTAGCCAATTTACCCACCTTACCTACCTACCCACCCATCAACCCTCCCTACCTTAGCCTAGTTCAATTAGTCCCCTAGCTTAAATTAACCTTTGAAAATAAACTAACCCCAACCCCTCAAGCATATGGGTGCAATCATGTTAATAAAAATTAAAGCAATTACAACTAATGTTTGATTTTTCATGTTTAAATGTAAAAAAATGAAATATTGTACTAATGTTGCAAGTCATTCAAAAACACTAGGTGATTTTTTTAATATATTATGTAAACATGTGTTTATTTCACATTTTCTTATATTACCAATTATTTAGGAAAGTAGATAATAGGTAAATAAATAAGTAAGATGTAGGTAGATTGTAGACAAAAAAGAACTTGTATTTACCTAACCTAGTCGACCTAACTAGTTATATAATTAATATAGATGACCAAAATTGAAATTGGTGACAATTTAATGGGGAAATAAGGGGGGGAATTTATATCTTAGTAGTCATATCATACCTTTAGTCATTTTGCACCTTTTGTCATGTTACACCTTTAATCACATACTCACAAATATGGCTAAAAGTAGTTAGTCATATTGTATTTAATCCTATAATCATAAACATAACTAACCAAGTAAGACATTTTATTCACATGATTACATATGATTAGATTTAAGATGTCCATAATCATAAAATGTTTTAATCATGAACATCATGTTTTGGCACATTGAAAAAAATATTTGTGTCATCATCTTTGCTTTTATTCAACTTTTAACACAAATTTAACCCTATGCAGCAAGGTTTTGCAAAGGATACCATCCTAAATATCATCTATGAAAAATCCATGGTTGAAATAGTTGGTTTTATATCAATGTGGGCGTGTTCAATTTCCTTTTCGATTGTAGTTGGTGAATGAACTAATGAACCTAATGTTGTGACAAAAACTTGAAAGAATGTGTTTTCTTTTCTTTTGCATTGTGTGGTACGTGCACATTTTCTTTTGATATTTAAATGTCATGAATTAAATTCAACATTTTTTCCATAGTTGTTATTTCCATTAATGGTTCATTAGGGTTCACCCACATAACTATGGGAATATTCAAAATGCACAATACAACCAATGCAACCATGGTAACCCAAGTAAAAGTTTTGCTTGATTCATTTAATTTGTTTGACAAAGTAGTTGCTTATGTGAAAGACAAAATATCTAATTTAAATATATTGAGCATACAAGTGTTCTTTCTTGTTCTCTTATCAAATTGTCATGCCCATTTGTAGGGTCTTGTTTTGGTCATGTTATGTCAAACGCATATTAGTATGCTACTAATGGTTCCAAAGTCTACCACATGGTTTTATAAAGGTGAATTTGAAAGGCGCTCAAAGTTAATTGTAAAATATTAAACTTTGATTAAAATTTGTAGGACATGTAGGCAAGAGTGGAAAGAATTTTTTTCCATGCTTTGAATAACATTATATATATATATATATTTGTTAAAAACACATTTTCAAAATTCATAATTTTCAAGGTCAAAAACACATTTGAAGCAAATGTGTTCAAATCTGTTTTAGAATAAATTTCACCAATTTCAAGTGCTTTTGTTTTTTCAATCATCAATATTAATATCCTTTTCAATTTGAGAAAAAAAATGGTCCTTGTTGCCCCTAGTTCCTTTTATTGTGTTTATAGCCAAGTGGTTTCATTATAAATTGTATAATGACAATTCAATGTGCCATCATCCTTAATTTGAATTGTTAAAGTTTTCAATCAAAATCATTGAAAATTAACAAGATTGATTCAAAGCTTGAATTTTGGCTACATTAGTTTTCATGGCAATCTCTAATGTGAAAACACAAAAAAATGCTTTTGAACATGGAAAAGGACTTGTGAAACATCATCTATTTGCATCAAGTTCCGAACATTGAAACTTTATAAGTAATGGAATTTTAAAAGGAAAAACATTGACAATTCAATTTATTATGCTCCTCTTTTGATTTTTCAAAAATACAATATTATACTTTTAAGCATTGTCCATACACTTTATGGCTCCTTTTATTGTGTTTGCACCCACTTGTGAATAACATGTTGGGATACCATTTCAAAAATGTGAAAAGTACATGGGATTTTGTAGGCAATGCATTTGATGTTCAAATTGTTGTCAATTATGGTGTTAAGATTAGTTACTCTCTTTTGTTACAAGTGTGTGCTTGCATTTAAACTTGTTATGGAACAATGTAGGCATTAGGAGTTGAAAATGAAGCTTTGTTCATTGCATATAGATTATGTGAAATGATGATGACACAATCATATTTACTTTATTGAATGACTTAAAGTTTTTCTTACAACTATTTGTGTGGGCTATAGAAATTGAAACCCCTTTGGTTTGGTGGTCATAACATATAATGCAAATTTTTGCATATGTTCAAGTGAAAGGATGATAAATTATGCACAAAAAGTTTATTAGGTATTATGCATATAGGAACATGAAAGTAATGTCAAACTGGGTGAAAACACAATAGAAAAAATGTGGACTTGTGTTAATGAGAATCTAAAACTTGATGCAACTAAATGAACTAAATGAATGTTAAAAAAATCCAATTAAGTTGAAAACTAAATAGGTGAGTAGTGATATTTTAACAAAAAAATTCAATTGAATATGTATATATTTGGTTAAGACATAAAGATGATAACATGTTTGAAGTCCGAATTAAAATTTTGTTTTACTTTCAATTTGGTAATTCACCTATTTCACTCATACTTTGCAAAAGTCAACTCTGTAAAAAATAAATTGTAAAAGTTACTGACATTTTGAAAAACCTAATTTCAACCTACTTTTGCAATGTGAAATTTTAAAATATGCACAATAGTGGTCTTATTTTGTTCTTGATCATTTATGCAAAAACATTAATGTATAATTATTTTATGATGAATTTTGTTGTTATTTTCAATTTACATGCATTCAACTTTAAGACAATAAATTAGTTGGATATTTTATTGTGTTTACACTTGTCCTTTTATTCTTCATCATGAAATTCTTGGCATTGTGGCCTCACAAATTGATATTAGAAAAAATCGTCAATCTAGTTAATGTTCTTACAAATTTCTAGGTTGGGGATTGAAAATTTTGAATCACGTCATCTTGATTGTTAAAAAGAAGCACAATGATGTTTGTGTTGGGTGTGTTATAGCCTTGAACCTTAAATGCATGAATGACTTTAATTCCAACATTTGATTAATGGAAACAACAAGCTTATGCACGACAAAAGTTTTTTTTAGTTCAAAGATTTTGAATTATTTTCAAGATCCATTGATTTTTTGATTTCATTGTTTATTCATTCTATTTTTTTAAAAAAACAAATTGTATGTTGGTTGTTGTTTCTAGGTGTGTAATAGGGAAAAAGGAACTTATGGGTCGTTAGCCATACAAATTGAACCCAAAGGTTGGAAATTTCTTCTTGCTCGTTTTTTGTTTTTTGTAACATTCCATTTCTAAAATGAACATGTTCATGAATAACCTTATGGACTTTAGACATGGGTGGGCAATTAGTTGGTTCTATTATATATATATATATATATATTATTAGATTATGCTCCCTATTGAGGTCATATGTGACCCATTTTGACATAGTGTTTTTTCAATTGTTAATTCTATTGATTGTCATTTTGTCATTTATAGTTCATTTGGGGTTGGCTATTTTACAACTATTGCAGCAAAAGAAACCGCCGTCTTGCCTTGATATTTCAGCCAAACGACACATTCCACAAACCCATTTAAATGAAGGCAATGTTGGTTTAAGGATAAACAAATATCTAGCCACCTACATTTCACCAAAAAATGTGCAATGATAGTTTATCACCACAAGCTTAATAGTAACACCTACAATCTTCACCAATTTTTAAATCTACATGATAAATCTACACATAAGTATAATTTGTTATGATAAATAAGATTATTTCCATACCTTTGTTGTGACATGTCAAACACCAAGCCTATTGTATAATTTGTGCAAAAATCAATCGCACAATTATGTCTTCGTTGACAACTAATGTAAAAATCGTTGTTGGATTTGTTTAGTACTGAACTACACCTGTTGATGTTGCACACATGTTTTTGACCAAAATTAACATGAAAGTTCCGATGCGGAATTGTTGAGTCAAAAAATCGTATTCCTTATGAAACATGGTCTGGGAACTTATCTGCACACGTTGCAAAATGCATGCCAGAGATTCAAGATTTTATATGGCAAAGAAAATATATATATATATGAGATATACAATGTCAAAAATTTGGAATACAAACTCTTTGGACATCTTTAAGGGAATCTTCGTCCACTAAAATGAACTTGAAACGACTGTCTACTTCTCCTTGGACACATATAACGACAATGACAATTGATGCCATCGCCCACTTGTTGTGAATCCTCTTGTTGAAAGATGCAATAGTGTCTGCATGAAAAAAATGCAAATTGTAATCAAGCTATCCAAAATTAATAGCTCGATTGAGGCTATCAACCGCAAAGAAAGATCAAGATCTCCCCTTTCAAATTTTGCCTTTGTTCAGAGAGTGAAATTTTCAATTCTCAAATGATTCCTTTTTGTGAACTTGTCTTTGTGAAAATTGATATGGGAAACTCCAATTATAACAATAATAGTACATACACCATGAATATCTATCACATCTGCATGGAAATAATTGTAAGGAGTGGTTGTGTCATAGTTCCCATATCTACTCAGGACAAAATAATCAAAAGCTACATCTTTAATTGTTGAGTCCAAATTATCGATGACAACAACCGAACAATTTCTTCTCTTGTTAACACTTGCCATGTTAGTAAATAAAAATGTAAAGCAAGTCTAAACAATGTAACATGCAACAAAGATAACTTGCAAGTGGACTGCTTAAAGAATGTGCACACAAATTGAGAGAAGAAAAAAAAATAACAACAAATGACATGAGAAGAGCTACAAGCTAAATAGGAGTTATGTGCAGGTGTGTCTACAAAGTGACAGCTAAACAACAATTTTTTACAATTACACAAATCTAACTATTCAACTTCTAAGGCATATTAATGTTTTAAATCCAAGAGGTATAGGGTTTAGGGTTTAAGAGGTATAGAATATAGGGTTTAAAAGTTATAAGGTATAAGGTTTATGGTTTAGGAGGTATAGGGTATAAGTTTTATAATTACTCATGTTGTGCTATTAATTAGAGTTGCTGTTTTTTTTGTTTTGTTGCTTAAAGTTATTGTTGGATTTAGAATGTTATTGGAACTGTTGCTGTGTTTTCTTTATTGAAGCTACTACAATTGTTGTGCAGTAAAGTTGGCTAGCCATTGTTGTTACAGTCATTACCGAATTTTTTTTTTGTTTTTTGAACTATTGTATCAAAACTTGTAGCAACATTTAAAAACAAATATGAAGTGACAAAAAATCAAAGCTAGATGATTAGAGCTCCATGGACAATCAGATTACCCAATTACTTCATCCGCTCTTGATAATTAAAGCAATGGGTTACCTACTAAATTGTTCCAACCACATTCTACAATGGGGTGAAGGTGCACATAGTTTCTAATGAAATTGAAAGGGCAAATGCTTGTGCTACAAAGGGTTCGAAATTGTTTCAGTACTGTTAACATTATATAGCAAGCCCTCAACTTCTAATATTCCATTACTAAAGATACATATTGATCAAGGTTTTTCAACAAATGCTAAAGCCGGTTAGCCTTGTTCTTTCCATCTTCTCCATTGTCATCATCCCATAGGGGGGAAAAAAACCCAAGGTTAAAGGTTTTAGGGTTTAGGTTGTTTGTGCCATCTTGTTGTCTACTCTTATTGCCACCTTTACCCAAGTCTTAACCCCAACATAATGAGCACATTTTGAACACACAAATATTGAATTTTGACATTAATTTTCATGAGGATTGTTATTGGGTTCCTATTAAAATCACATTCATGAACATTTTAAACTTGGAAACTTTGATACATTCCAGATTTCTTGATATTATGCCCCCCCATACTTCTTGCGAAAGGTCAAAGGATTCAGTTGTGTACTTGGTCAATAGAACTGCAATTAATAATGTAGTGAAATTTGATATCAATAAGTTGGTGAGTCCAAGTGATTTAGGGGGCAAAGTGAAACCTTGAGAGTAGCCTACCAAGCACCAAAAAAGTTCATAGTGGGTGGTGGTTTGTAAAAACCAATTTTGTAACTTGTAACATGAAACATTTAATTAGGCTCACTTCACATTTTGCCAGATCAACTATGTGAAACCCTAAACCCTAAATCCATAACACATAGAAAGATCAGGACCTAGCAATACAAACCAGTTCTGATTCTGAAAGAAAACAATCACATTTCAACCATGACATGGTTTCCAAAAATATCTTACTTGCAAGACACGGTTTCTTGTTGATGTGGTCAACCTTGGTTCAACTAAAACCAATGTGGTGCATGCATTCAAAGCCAATTCCTACACAACTAGACTTTATTAGTTTAGGGTTGAGAGTTCAAGAACCAAAACTTGAACATTTTGGTTTGACAACAAATTACATAACAATCGGAGGGCATAAAAATGTGCTGCAATTTCTCCATTCAACTTCAAATAGAAAAAAAAATATAACTTACAAAAAAATTATTTGTCAACATTCAAGGCATCTTTACGAATGTTGAGTCCTTCTTTACCTAGGTGTGTAATACCTCGTAATCCAAAGATTTAGAAGTTTTTAAAACAAATCATGCACCTTCATCAGCCATGAGAGCCATTGTGTAATCCAACATAGTATCCCACTTCTTTAAGCCCTTCTTTAAAGGGAGACATGTTTCATTGGCTACAGCTTTAATGACTGTTTGGTTTGACAAAATACCACTGAATAAAAAACAATTTGTAAATCAATATCCATTTTCTAAAGTATAGTATGAAAGGACATTATGACATGGTCTTATGTCATACCTATGAGTTTGTGAAGAACTCCACAATAACACTTTGAAGGTCACATGACATCAATTTTGGTTTCGAACCTAATTCCCAGTTTTATGAAAATTGGATATGATATTTTTGAATTCTTTTTTTTTAATTAAAAAAGGACTAGAATTGGAGATTAACCTAGGTTAACCAGTAGTTAACTGCCAGTTTTGGTTTAGGTTACCTAGAATTAGACTAAAATTGGGTTTGATTTAAAGCTGGAACCAAAACCTAAACTATAATTTTTTCAAAAGAATTAAACTCGAAATTAGAATTGCCTTAATTTATTTTTTAGAATTAGAACCAGAGTTTTTCATAAAAGTCAAGAACTGCCCCAACATTAATCATACTTTCAACCTATGTTCATAAACCATGCCATACAGTCCAACTATTCAAAAGTTATGCCTTGATCTAGTCCTTGTAGATTAGCTCCTAGATCTTATCACAATAACACTTAGCTCAGTACATATTAAAACTTGATCACACCCAAGAAAAATTTCATAAATAATAATTGATTCAACATCTTTCCCATAAAAATAAAATGAAAGGGTTTAGGGTTTAGGGTTTAGGTTCAAAGTAAGTGAAATGTTGCAACATAATAATTGAAAAGACCTAATGCATGAGGTAGATTCAAACCTAATAAGTTAAAAGTAATAATAATAGCTTATTTATCTACTACAGATTTCACATTCAGAAGTCTAGTCAACATGTTTGTGTACTGCATGCAACAATCAAATTATAAGGAAAGGGAGTTAACATCTTGATTGTAATGTTTTGGTAAACACCCAATAATGAATTGCCTTTTCTTCATTGTATTTTGACTTATATTGCCTACACATCTAAAACTAAAAAAGAAAGTTTCCTCTTGAAACTATAGATAGCCGAGTTCTTGAAAAAATGATGATCATATACACCATTATAGCAACTACATATGAAAAACAATAAAAAAACAATATGTGGAATAAACATTCCCACCACAAGTGTTTTAATCCAAGTTTCTATTATTGTTGAGGGTGCATATGATGTTACATAACCATACATCAAGGTTAAGCCAACACACACATCGTCTACCTCCATTGTGTTACCTTGTGCAAAAATTATTGCCAACAATCTACCAAACATAGGTTTATTTGTCAACAAATTCTTTAGCCAACAACAAAGCAGTTTAGGGTTTTAAGGCTTTTACAATTTTAACCACAAGTAGCTAACTGGTCACTGATAACTAGCACTTAAAATACCACTACTAGTAATTAAGAACAATTGATTATGTAGTACTTGGAACCCACATACCTACAAAGTCCTCTCTGGCTTTAGCTTTCCAATTCTCTTCTTAACTTTTCCAAAATAGTGTCAAGATGTGCAACTACTTGAAGGTACATTTTTTGTCATCAATTGAATTCTACTTCACCACTTGTCCCTCAAATCCATACATGGAAATGAACTACATGGCCATTAGACCTATCAATGTTAAGTCAAAAGGGAAAATGTGCAATCTTTTACTAAAGTAAAAAATGGTTTAGAGTTTAAGGTTTAGGGTGTGAACAGAGTTGAAATATTAGGACCATGCCCTTAGCAAGACCAAATTGATTTGTCTCATTTCTAATGTTGGCATGCTTGTACATTGAAGCAATCTTTTGTTGCACATAATGTTTATCATCTATTTTTTGTAATAACATTCCCAAGCATCTAATAGGGTGCTTCTCCATCTATTAGTCAGCAACCCAACATGCCAATTATAGAAAGAGAAAAAGAAAAAAAAAAAAGGCAACAACACACCCATCATTGTCTTGTAGACAGATCATAGAACCAAAAAGGAAAAAAAAAGGTTGATTTAGGGTTTAGGACTCATTACAATAGTGGCAACTTCATAAATTCTTCTTATTTATTTTGTTAAGCAACTTTAAACTTTGACAACACACGAAAGTTAAATGACCAAAAAAAATTTGTAAATGGTGAGAAGCTTACACCCACCACTTGTGTAGCATTACAGAATGCTGATGGTCTCCCACATACAAATCATACTATGTATTGAAAGCATTCCCAAGTCTAAATCCATTCTAGGTTTTGTATAACATTAAGTGATTCTGATAGTAGCTACAAAAACGTGTGCCACAAGAGAAAAAATTATGATTTGGCAAAAAAACCCACATGCATAATTTTAATAATTGCACAACAAAATTGTGTCTAAAATTCAATGATATCTGAGCATCTCCAGTGGTGCTCAAGAGTTGACCCTACAAAAATATTTCCCACATCCAAGCTTAGTTATTTATTTATTTCCAACCCCACCCATAAAACTAAAACTAGGACTACAAATAGTTGGGAGACTAATAATAGCAAATCACTTGGGCCAATTCAAAATAGAGAACAACAATTAGTTCATATTTAATATATTCTTCTCTAGTAGGTGTTAGGAATTATTGTGCCTTTTACTAGCCTCAACAAATTGTGCAAAATGTTGGGCCGAAACCATTTTGTTGAGCCAACTAACATGTCTTGACTAAGTCCCAGTGCAGATTCAATGCAAAGAATGTTAAGAAGATCTACTTGGAGCACTCCCATTACAACGTGCAAGCTAAAACCCTAGGCACTAAAATTAGGGTTTCAAAACAACAATAGTGTTCCCCTGTAAAAAGCCCTAGAAATTATTTTCTAGGCATGAAACACTTTTTATTAAACTTTGTATAATACAAGTAGGTGGGACCAAATATGTTTTTTTTTATCCCACTTGGGAAAACAAACAAAACTAGATAGAATTAGGCAAAATCACACAAGGTGGAAAAAAAAAAATCGGATCATCGGGTTTTACACATAATTGTTGATCAAAAACAAAAAATGCACACACCTGAAGGTTCGAAACATAAACCAGAAGAAAGGTTCTTCATTGAAATCTATGAGGCTTTGTAGAAGCCCTCTGAGGTATGTCAAAGAATTTACAATCACATATGGAGAAGAAAAGCAACACAAGCATGACATTTTAATGTTGAAACAATAGTTGCTAGCACAATGTTGATGGATTACTCAACATTAGCCCTAAGAAGTACATGAAGTATCAAACATTGAAAAGAAGAACAACACAAGCACTTAGACATGTTGAAGACCATATCTCATGCAACCAATTATGTTTGTTTACCTAGAAAGATGGTGTTGTGAACAATAGGGGGATGGAACCAAGCTTTGAAATTGGGAGAGAAGAGATGAACATCTTGAGTGTCTAGGGTTTGAAGTAGAGCAACCATAGAAAACAAACCCTTGTTGTCATGCCTATCCTATCATGAGACTTTGCCCTTTCTATGAACTTGGGTATTGGCATACAGGTGATTGCACATTAAATAGTCCACTTTTCTACATCATAAGGGCAACTTCTATGGGGGTAAGTCTAGGTTTAGTGTTATATGAATTTGGATATTGATGTAAAATCTTTAAGGGACTCATTTAACTAATTTAGACTATTTGTAAAATCAAATGTAAAAAGTTGATAAGAAAATCCCATCATTTCACTACAAGATGGACTTTTCAAATTATTCAAACAACCTAGTCATTGTCCATAAGGAACATTATGGACTTTTATTATACAATCTACATGTGGGAAGTGTAATTTTTTTTTCTATTATAATTATGACGTTATTGTAATGCTAAAACAAAGGTTTCCACAGGAACTTGTATAATCCATCTATCAAATGTATGCAAAATTACCAACTCTTTATAAAGTCCATCATTTACTAGAATCAAAAATTTGGGACAACATGTTTTGTTGACAAGGAATTAAATAGATTACATAATGTCTGCCACCTATCACATTTGCAAAAATAAGAGTTTTTAGTTTTTAAGGTCTACCATTTGATGACATATTAAAGACGTGTCATGATCTAGAAAAAGGTAAGTTTAAGGTTTCCAACTCCCGTGGCCTTCGACTTTCAAACAACCAAGTTTCACTCTAATCTCTTTGGTGTAGTGTCGAAGGTTCAACAATCAAATGTTGTTTTTTCTATGTTGTTAGTTGTTTGTGTTCGTTGAGCTTTTGAGTTACCAAACTTGTGTTTACAAATCTTGCATTTCTCAAGTTGTTTTTACCTTTGAATTAGACCTTAGAAACCATGTTCAAGAAAAATTATTGGCTTTCTCAATCTTGTAATGAACATTCTTCTATGGTTATTTTTGCTGTTTACAATCTTGGCAACCATCTTCATTATTTTTTGCAATTTTTGTTATTCCATCTATTCTATGCAAACATGTTAGTTTGGTCAGAAGACAACTTGGAGGAGTTTTGTGAGGGTTAGTGTGACCTTCCACCACTTTTTTCATTTGTTGCACTAAATTTGGACAATAGTTTAATGCAAAAATGCATTCATTGTCAAACCTTTACCATGGTATTGTATCGATTGTCCAAAATGGGGAAATGTGTTATTGCTTACAATTCCTTATGAAGAACAATTATTCATGGATGATTGCATTTTCTCCTAATTTGAGTTCAATTGTTTTCAACAACTAAACAATATGTATAAAGTTCTTCCCTTGAGAAATGAAGGTTTATGTTTACATTAGTGGTTGGTGGATACAATGTGACGAACACCTTGTAGAACTGCAAAATGCATTAAAAAGCATCTAAGCAACCTATGCAATGGGTTCAAACTATAAGCCCAAAGGTGATGTATTCTTTGTAATGTTTTAGTTATGTTTTTTTGTCTACATCAAGTTTTTCTATGCGTTTGATTTTGTATTTGGTCATGTGCAGATTTTTAGTGATTTCGACAAATTTATTAGAAAAATGATATGGGTTCGCAAAAAATGCCAATAAGAGAAGCAACATTTGAAGGCTCGAAAAAGCTGAACAATTGAGAGAAATTGCTAGAGACCTTGCTAGGAGTTGAACAACCCAAAGTGAATGCTAGTGTTGTTATCAAGTTTTACATAGATAGGTTATAGTGTAATGAATTGAGGTAACGCAAGCACTTGCCTTACCCAAGCAAGTTATGGAAAAACATGAGCAATGACAATATGTAATGATTATTACAAAGTTCATCTTGTCAACATTGATTGTTTGTCTAGGACCTAAGAATAAAAAACTTGTGCTAAACAAAATCATCTTTCATGCCATGGTTCGTGAATTTCTCCTTGACCATATTTTGCCCATAAAGGTTACCATTACTCAACAAGAAGTTCTTATAGGGATGATGAAGGCACTAAATGAGAGTTGAAACTCTACCAGCAATGTCCGATTTGCAACAAGACATGTAATCTTAATTGTTGTTGTTAGCATTCATAGTTCATTTTTAATGTGAGATGTTGCAAAAGCTCTTGGCATCCATCATAGAAATGTTCTTGCAGCTATTTCAAGGTGCAAGGTGATGGATGATAGTGGGTTTGCACTTTGGTCTTTGTATGTTAAAAAAAAAAAGGACTTATGGGTTGCCTGAATTATTGAAAAAGGTAGTACTGGAATGGTGGACTTCATAGACACAAGTGAGTTCGAAAAAAAAATGATGTTACATGTAAACAATTGGAACCGATGGTGTATGATGAAAAACCTATGCACTTCTTCATCGAAACTTAGGTGATTAAGGCTCACCTTCTTGGAAAATTTTATTTCCAAATTTGTGTGTACATATAATTCAATTTTCAATGTTCCTACCTTGAAGTCCTATGTGCCCATTTTTATAAAGCTGTTTTTTTTGTAATGTGAAGTTTTTATGGATTAGAATGTAAAGCCTTTGTGCAAGTTTCTAAAATAAGATTTGAATTGCAAAAGTTTAGTTGTCTAGACCAATTTCCTTAGTAGTTAATATGTTTTCAGCAACAAGTCCTTCATAGTAATTAGAATGCATAATAATCAATAGTTGAATGGATTTAAATTCTTCTGATGTTAGATGCATATGATGACAATCTTTCACTTTAGTTAAGGTTTGAACTAACAATGTCCATATGGTTCCATAATTATTTTATTCTAGTCCATAGATTGGTTCCTTATCCATCATATTTCCTTTAGTTGGAAGAAACAACCATTAGTTGACTACTACGAGTCCTTAATTTGGGGCTTTCATACATCTAGTTTCCATTTAGGTCTTGCCATTGTCCACTTGAATCTTGCCATAGTCCATTTGAGTCCTACCACAGTCCATTTGGGTCTTACTACTATCCATTTAGGTACTACCATAGTCCATACATGGTCCTGCCACAGCCCATTTGGGTCTTATTACTATCCATTTAAGTACTGCCATAGTCCATACATGGTCCTACCACAATCCATTTGGGTCCTACTACTGTCCATTTAGGTATTACCATAGTCCATACATGGTCTTGCCATAGTACATCTAGGTCCTACTACTGTCCATTTAGGTACTACCACATTCCATACATGTCTTGCCGAGTCCATTTGGGTTTTGCTACTATCCATTTAGGTATTGCCATAGTCCATACATGGTCCTACTACATTCCATTTGGGTCCTACTACTATCCATTTCAGTACTACCATACTCCATACATGTCCTGCCACATTCCATTTGGGTCCTACTACTGTCCATTTAGGTACTGCCATAGTCTATACATGGTCCTGCCACAGTCAATTTGGGTCTTGCTATTGTCCATTTAGGTACTGCCATAGTCTATACATGGTCCTGCCACATTCCATTTGGGTCATACTACTATCCATTTAGGTACTGCCATAGTCAATACATGGTCCTGCCATAGTCCATTTGGGTCATGTTACTATCCTAGTTATTGCCACAATCCATACTAATCCTACCACAATCCATTTGGGCCGTGCTACAATCCATTTGAATCTTGCCATTGTCCATTTGGGGTCCTTCCATTATCCATTTGATCTTACCACTATCTATTTGGGTGGACTGCCATTGTCCATTTGTAGTCCGTCTTGGTGAACCTCAAGTTTACCATATGTCTTTAAGTTGTCAAAACATGTCATTAGTAGACTATAAATACTACTAGACATGGTACTTATGAGTTTTTTAAATGTCTAGTTTTTTTACATTTAATTTCCATTAGTACCCCCTACCAGTGTCCATCTTGTGTTTCAATACATTTCCATTGATCTTAAACATTAATTTTTTATTATTGTTTATGCAGACTAATTTTTTCTTGAAATTCAAAGCAATTAATGTAGGAGTTTGCGTTGGGTAACGAACATTTGAACTTTTAAAACCTTTCTTTGTGAAACCAATGTAGGATCAAAATATTTGTTGTATTTACCATGTGGAGTTGGATGAACTAAAATTGGGTTTGAACAACATGTGTGGACAAGGCAATTTTGAAAAGGTTTGTACTCACCATGAACATGAGGTATGTGCACCTTGCAAAGTCCTTTATAAAGGTAGCACATCTTTGTGGGAATCCATTGTTTGTCCAAAAAGTCAGTTTGATGAGTGATATAAGAAAAAATGTTTATATGGAGATCACATAGCTCATGGTGTGGGAAAGTTGTCTTTTTGTTCAAAAGAGTTAGATGGCATATATGATCAATTGGTACAATGAAAACATTATGCTCTTGAAGAGATTAAATAAAAAACAAGGAAACCTTTCAAGAAGTTAACCCTAGTCTACAAGAGAACCTCATCAGATGAGTTCATACAATACTTTAAGCCTAAGCTACAACATTTTGTAAGACATAATTTTGTTGCTAGATGGCAAGACAAACATTTTAAGACATGTATGAAATCATTTCCATAAGATTACATAGTTTCTATGTTGGATTTTGTAGAAAACTATAATTTCCAAATGCAAAATGAATTTCAGAGCATGCATTGGCATTCATACCAAATCAGTATTTTGGTTCATAACACATATCGGTCTAACCCTAATTTTGATGCATATGATGAGGATTCTAAAATTTTGACTAAATATCATTTTTACATTTTAGATGATCACAAGCACGATTTTGAATTTGTGCAACATTGTTTTGGCTTGCATTGGAAATACATTTTAGATGAAGGTTTTTCCCCAAGATGGGATTATGTGTGGTCTAATGGGTCCACTAATCAATTTAAGTCTTCAAAACCTTTGTATTTTGTATCTAGGTATCCCAACATGATAGGTGGGTGTAAAATGATGTGGAGTTTTTTCAAGAATGGACATGGTAAGGGACCCCATGATGGGGTAGGAGTTATCATCAAATGATTCATTTGACGCGAACAATTGAATACACATGGCACAAAATTATAGAATGTTGAAAATGTTAATTTCCTCCATGCAAACCTATTTGACCATCCAAAATCTTTGTAAGAAGAAGCCATTACATTGAGTGTTCTGGCATGTTGTGTTTGAATAGATTAATCATAGGTCTGGCACATTTGCATGTGATACGATGGAAGGCACTATGAAAATCCATTGTATTTTTGCCACTAATAAACATGTCTTAACACAACTTGTTGTCAAACCACTTTCATGTTTATGAGTTTTTTGTATTAACAATAGGTGGATTGAATGTCCAAATGTAAAGTGGACCAGAGATTGGATCTCGAGGTACCTTCAACCTATAGACACTAAATTTGTAAAAGAATCTATGTATAATGCATGGGATGGGGAATGGCAATATGGTGTTGATGGTGAGGAACTTGCAAAAAGCTTGGAGGTTGGTGATAACTTTGTTGTAAATGTAGAAGAAGGAAATAGTGAAGGGCAAGATTTTTGGCTTGTGTGTTGCACTAAGCAATTTCACACATTGATTCATCCATTGACATACAAGTGGGGTACAAAGTACTATGAAGGAGATGAAGCTGTTGTAAGAAAATACTATCAAAAATGGGGAAATTTTGATTCATCTTATGTTTTGTTGAAATTTTCTAATGTGGTTTATTTATATTCGCACCTGGTGAAGGCTGTGAAGTTTTTGATGCCACCCAAAGATTATCATTTTTTTGTTAATGATGCATTATTTGAACTACCAAATGATGCAACTATTGCAGTTTGATCTATTATTGTTGCCCTATATGATGAGGACTAATTCATGGTTGTTTGTTTTATTACCTTGCCAATTTTGTTAACAACTTGAATATTGTACACTAACTTGTGTGAAATGTGGACAACTTCGATGCAAAGAGCACATCTCCTGTGTGGAGAATTGAAGTTCAAATCCTCTTGAAGTTTCAATCAAGACATGAATGGTCTAAGGTATGGTGGGTTTTTAGTCCATACTTTGATTGGGGCAGTCATGGAACATTTTCATTTCTAAATTGTTAATCCTTTCTATATTTATGGTCATTTAGGTGAATTATCAAATGTTAATGAGAATAAGTATGAAGGTTGTTGAAGAGAACAACTTAAAGAAAGATTTTAGAATGTAATTGATGTGATTTGTTATTGTGTTGGTTTGTAATAATGTCAAGTTCTTCAATTTACAATGCAGATTACAAATTTTTTAAATGGAAGCTACATCATGAATGTCAGATTCTAGTAGCTTGAAATTAAGTACGCCATCTAAGTTGCATCACAATCTTACAAAGCAACCATGAGAGCCAACAAGTGAGATCTCCATCTAACTCTAGTGTTTTATGTAGGAAACTCATGATAATACTAATTCTAAAATTACTACTGACTATTTGCAACCCTTGATCCATATGTGTGCAGTGTTGTGCTTCCTTCAAGGTAGGCTCACTAGCCCTTTAAAAATATGTACCCACATAGATAATAGCAATGCATCAGGGCATGTAGCGAAAAGTGCTATTGAATGATATTGTCGGTTTCATTTTTGATTTCTTAGTACATGTAACATTCATTACTAGTTCTTGATGAAAATGGTTTATTTGTTCTACTAGCATAAGAATCTACTTATTGAGGTTTTAAAAAATATATAAAAAATTTAGTGAGTTCACAAATTGCATGTAAATGTTCCTAGACAAGCATGCAGGGGAAAGGGTGGAGAAGAATGATCCTATTTGAGAAGGCTTGATGCTTGAATCTTTGTAGCATGTGATTGACAACAATGTAACAAACATAGATGAACAACAAAAGGCAATTTTAGATGTGCTCAAGGGAATTGGTGTTCCCTGAGCCAAATTGGAAAGCTGTATGGTGGAAGCTTAGAATAAGGTCCTTCCATAAATCCCCTCCAATGTAGACTCAAAAAGGATAGTACTTGAACCGTGAAAGCTTTAGGTTGTGCACTTTATAAATATGAAATACATTATGAGACAAATGCCTATAGTCAATGGCTAATGGTGAATATCAATTATGGAGTTCTGAATTGTCCTTTTTTTCTTTAAAGTCCTGCTAAGAAGTATAATTGTGGGATTGTAATAGCAAATGGATTTTATAGAAGGTCTAATTATACAATGTGATCTTCAAGGATCATAGTAATCTTTTTTTGGCCAAAGAGAAGTCCTTTTCTCACCAAACAAAAATGGTGAAAAGTACTAAACTAACTCATTAGGTCATTTGTCACAATCGACAAAGTGTTAGGTAGCCTAACATTTGCATTTTTGTTAATGTTACACCTAATTGCCTAATCAATGTATTCATCTTAGGAATGGATAGTCCTTAAACAATGTATCAAGGAGAATGTTGTCATGGTTGGTAGAAGAAGACTCTAAGGCATTTAAGAATTACATGAACATAGATTGAGTCAAAAATTTGAAAACTACATGAAATCAAAGGTCCAAGCTGAGCTAATGTGATTATGTTTGTTTTTCTTTGATACTAGATTTACACAAAGTTGTTTCCTTATGCAAAGATGTTGATTAATGAACCTTCATTTGTACATGTTCATGGGAGCTCAATTTTTCATTAAGGGTTGATATTATATTACTTCTAAATGCACTTATACATTATAAAAAACATTCACTTGTAAAAGAAATAGATTCAAAACTCCTATGTACAATGTTGAAACAAAATGAATACAATGATAGCAAAATCCTTTAGCACATTTCTATTCTTGTATAAATAAATGGGCTATAAACTCCCATAGACCTTTATGCTACCATGTCAATCCATCATCTTTAATACATAAGGAAGCAACATTTTTTTTTTCACTTCAATATTTTTGCAAAATTCAATTTCAATACTTGTAGTCTAAAGAATACAAAGCCAAGGACACCCTTATCAATGTATAGAATGGGATCATACACAAAGCAAAGAAAGTTCACAACAAACTCTTCACCACTTCATGATGTGACTTTACACTTTTTGCCTTCATATTCCTTTTAAAATTATACTTGCTAGAATGAATATCCCCTATAATAAGGACTATACCAATCTTTTAATGGGTCTCAGTTCCTTTGCATGGTTTAATGGCAAGAGCAAAGTCATTAAACAACAAGTTTCTGAAAGCATAACATATAGTCCAGTAATATGAAGAACAATGGGGAATTTGCAATGAAAGAAATGACAGCAACCCCAAGTTAAAAGAACAACAAATCATGATACTAACCAAGCTAAAGCTAATGGCAAGTAAGCTGAAATTATTACTATAAAACTTTATGAATTTGGATGGTGGAATCCATTTACCATAACACAATGATTTAATTAATTTCTATGTACACTTCTCTTGCTGAGACTTGTACTCCTTGCAGCACTTGCACCTATGGGCATTTAGTGTTGAAGGGCCAGCAAATCACAAATTCGGGTTAAGATGGTTGCTATAATAGCTACAATGAACTACTTTTTCTTTTCTCCCTATTAGGATCATTCCCCAACCCATCTGTTAAGACTTAAACCAAATATGGTGAAAAAAACCATCATCTAATTAGTCCTACCAAAGAATGATGTTCTAATAGATTGAAAAAAACCAAGATAATCTATGAAAAGACATCAAAGTATAGATCTCCATCGGAAATGAAAACATTCCATCCTTATGGATTAAGTCAACTTGATTATCATTTGTGAACTAATTTGATAACAAGGTAGACATATTTCAAACCACATATCAAGTCACCATAACAACAAACTTTAGAAGAGAGAGCATAGTAAAAAAAAAAATTTTAAAGAATAGTGGAGAAAAGTAAGTCTCCTAGTAGAAAAATCTACATTCAAATCAATAATTGTCTTGTAACCAATAGAAGAAAAAGCCAACTTTCTATATTAGTCCACTTTCCCCCACCACAATGTGCTACACCCTCAACCAATGTCATGACTTCATGAAGAGTCCATGGGTGGTGATGTTTCAACGGGTTCCACCATTGGCAATTGGAACTATTACAAGTTGTTTTCCAGCAGCATTAGCCCCATTATTTGGAGCTAGAGGTTGTAGGAGATCTGTAGAATCCTTTGAGGACAATAACAACAAACATGATACTTGATCCCTAATCTTTCCATTCAATTTGTACAATCCATCCTAGCCAATATCCAAAAAAATTTCAAAAGAGAAAGGAAACAAGTGAGGGAAAAAACACCCAAAAAATAGCAAAATAGTAGTACATTAATATTCAAGAACCAATAGCCAACAAAATACCCTCCATAAATAAAAAGGGTATGTCCATCATTTGCTTTTCATTAGATGTTACTACACATAAATTGGAAACTACACATATATTCTGTTCACCTATAAACAAATTCCCACTAAGTTGGTCATCAAAAGAAGGTACAATTAAATAGCTCCTACACACACCTTGCTTTCAAAAGAGTGGCATGCAATTATCAAACACTTACATGTTGCAAAAAATGTTAGGGGTGTTCTTCAACACATAACTAACCAAATCACATGTTAAATTTATGCATTGATGATACCTTTTCCCTACTTGGTGCAACAGGTAATTGAAACTTCACTTTTGGACAAACCTTTCAATGTCATGGCATGCAACTTATGCTACAAAATGAGTCATCTTCACAAGCTTTACAACCCTCCCTTCATCTTTGCACTTATGTATGCACCCAACTCAGATTGAAATGATCCGCCTATTTCTCCGAGCATAGGGAAAAATGAATTCCTCACTCTTGTGAAAAAAAATAAAAACTAATAGTTGACAACTATGACAATTTTACTTTCAATATGAATTCAGACACCTACAACAAAAAAAATTGATGAAAACCTTAAGACCACATTCATTTTACAAAATTATGACAAGTAAATTATATTGGGATTTGACATACCTTTGCAATTGGCTACCACTATTCACATGTTGGGTTGTCAAATGTACTTAATAATGGACCTGCAAAAAACAATTGAAGATAACAAATCTATATACAACAAATTAGTCAAGTATTTAGTTCCAATCCAAAGATCATTTAATCCAAATTATATTCTATAAAAGTAATTATACTAGAAGTAACTCCCAAGAAAGAGAATGTAAACTTTTTAGCACCTTTGGACATCTACGCACATTCAATCAAAGAAAAACAAAACCAACAAAATTGGTTCGTCAACTCTGAAAATTACTTAAAATATGATGTTTTGCAAATAGCGACACTACTTGTACAAATCAAGTAGTCCAAAGATGTAAATGAACCCTTCCTATAATTGCATTCAAACCTCTAGGGAGCATGAAAAACCATATAAGCTATTTTTTTTGTTTTTTAGACCCACATGTGCAATTGACATGAATAGCAGATCTAGTTGTCTTTGCAGAAAACACATGTTCATTTATGGGAACCTTCTTATGCTTTTGTTTCCTAGGAGAATCAAACTTACAATTTTGTCCAGTAAATTTTTAGGTGACAATTCCTTCCACATCTCGTAATTGCCCCAAGTTATTGGCTTACAACATGTCATTAATAGGTTCACCAACATATTGGTGATTTAAAGGTAGCATAGAATTTTCATTTGTATCAAAATTTGCCGCATTATATTCCTCCACTTCTACACCATCATAATTCCCAAGCAACAATCATTTCCTCACTTCCTTCTTCACAATCTTGTCCAATACCTCTACAACATGCCCTATGACCCCCTCAACAACCAACTAGTCATTGCCTTTCTTGTTGTTAGGACTTGTCACTTCACCATCAGTAACACCCAAGTGTTTATGTTGATCTTTTACATGAAAGCTACCCACACTTAAGCTTGGGGTATCTTTCTTGAAATGTGTAAGAAGTGCCTAAGAAGCTAGACTAGCTAAGTGATTGGCTACATCATTATAAATTGATGAGTGCATTGGTAGGTAGAGCTCTACATAGTTAATCCAACATCATTTGAAATCCTTACTATCAAACATCAAAGTTTCACCAACAATTAAATGACTCCATCAATGTATACAAATATATGTGCACATGTACAAAATTGACTACTTCTGGACTCCTTGGTTCAACCAAAACATACATGTGTGTAGTCTATACATGGATAATGTGTATTACAATGGACTCCTATGTAGACTTAAAAGTCCATAATACCTTGTTCTTGATCTTTGTTCATTGCCTATGGAGTCATGTACACAAAAAGGACAATGAGAGGATTCTTTAATCGACTATTGTGGAAGAATAGAAGAGTCCATATAGTATCCAGGGACCTTTGCTCACTACTTGTGGAGTCATGTACATAGAAAGGACAATGAAAAGACTTTCTAATGGACTATTGTGGAAGATTACAGGAGTCCATACAATATCCAAGGACCTTCGTTCACAACATGTGGAATTATATGTAAGTAAAAAACAATGACCAAACTATGCAATGAAAGCTTAGAGAAGGATAGACAATTATATTGACTACTTATGGAGTCATACAAAAAAATGAACAATGGAAATACTTTTATTGTTAATAGTCAATTTACTCATAGTTGCCATGAACATTATCTACTTTTATCATGGCTTGATGGAACACTAGGAGATTGTCAAAAGCATCCATAGAACTTATAATGGACATTAAGGACTTCAAAACCACAATCTGTATAAGAAGAGAACTTCCAAATTTATTTCAAGGACTCCCATTAACTAACACAACAAGGTCTTGAGAATCGAGAATGCAAGCTATGCATAATAATACAATTTAAACTTTCATTGAATGAGAAAAACTAAAAGAAGTGCACTTCCATGATGTGCTCAAAATCGTTGTGCTAGCAACTGGACGGTGTCAATACCTCCATCTTCAATGAGAACCAAAAAATATGGCTTTTTCAAGCCCATAGATCGCCATCATGCTTCATGCATCTCCTCCTCGCATCCTTGCTGAACACATTTATTACAAGTTCCAAAGTGATACATAACACACCAATCATGATAAACATGTTTACAAGATGCGAATTGAACACCCCAAACAGGAGCAAACCCTAATCCATAGAATGCTCAGTTTTCTAATGCAATGCATGTTATTGAAATAGGATCAACATCTTAAAAAAATAACAAAGGTTGTGGTTGCAAACCTCTACAAGAACCTACTCCCCTTATAATTTTTCCTATTAAATCTTGAACATCATTCTTGTGTCACCTATAAATGACGATTCATTCTTTTAGTGTAGTAAGGTTGTTGTGCACATTCTCAGCTTCCTTATGAATTTTTTCATATTTTGCATTACCTTCATCAACAAAAGATTTCAAATACTCTACTATTCTTTCTAAGAACTTATTTGTCTATTCAAACTCTCAACGCACTCATTTAAAGAATCAATAGGGTTGATTGCAATAGCTTGTTCTCGTTTTAATTTTAAAAGGAATGCATCAAGTTTAGCCTGACCTTGAACTAATTGGTTCTTCCTATCCTCCATTTGGGAGCGAGCTCAAACATTAACTAAAACCATGTCCTCTTTACCTTTCTTTTCAACAACCAAAGCTTGTTTAACATTCGTGAATAATTTTTGTGAAAACAAGTATGTTTGTAGGGTCTTCGAAACTATCAAGCCCTACTCACTTATTTCTTATGCATGTGCTTCATCATATTCAAAATGCTCACCTTCATAAAAAAAAATCTTCTAACCCATCTTCACAAATTGAACCTTTCGTTCTCATTTATCAAAACTGTTTGGGATTGGTCCATTTAGCATACATCGCCCAATTTAATTTCATCCCTTTTTGCTCACAAATAATGTCTCTAACCATCCCAAAAGATATGGTCCTCGAAGCAAGAACATGAGGTTTCTAATGCATAATCATCTAGGGCTTTCCAATTGTAGCAATTAATTCCAAATTTGAACATTTAGTGTAACGATACCTGTTTTTATTCACAATAGGGCCAAAACACTTTTCAATCTCTTTTGTACAATCCTTTAGTATCCTAATATGTTTTGGATTCAAATTAATGGAACACAAGTCATACTTCTTTGCAAATTCTTTTCTTGTAAAGGAAGAACTTCCATTACAACAAAACAATGGAGGAACCTCAACGTATAATGGTGTTGCAAAACCCTTCCCATTAAAATTAAGACCAGAGCTCCCACTTTCTTTATTTACCTTCTTGTTCCAATCATTGTGCCCACTAGTAGATGGCATAATACTTGACATCGTGTACAATAATAATTTGCCTTACAAAATAAAGTGATGTGATTAAACACATATGCTTGAAATAGACTTGGATATACATGCATGCACAACTTCATTGCTAAAAGCTTACACGATTCAAACTACAAAGCCCACGCTTGTGGCTAATGCATGCACAACCTACATCACACACATAATTCAAAAATGATCAACACCTACAAACAAGCCACGTTAGTAGGCGGAAAACGAGAGTTCAAATTAAAAACCTTGCAAGAGGAAAATTAAAGACTTCCTCATCTGCCATTTTTGGTCCACCTTAGTGTGCAATTGCCTATATAAAAAGTTTTTCCCAAGCAATAACAACAGTTGAAGAATCACTCTGGTGAACAATAGTAACGAGATGTCCATGACGATGACCCAACATGTCAAGCTTTTGGGAAAGGTACCAAAGAATGGTCTCAAGCTTTTGATGTTTGTTTGCACGATTGTTATTGTTCAACTTTTGGCCCATCATCAAGAGATGTTCAACAAAGGAAGGAAATTCCATTTTGTTTGGAGCTTTGAAAGACTCAAGAATAGTAGATCAACAAGTGGCAAGTTTGTGATGGCAAGCTTAGGTGAGTACTAAAAGACAAAGACATTCTTCCAACTTTCGTATTTTCCTACATTCCCATGGATGCTTAACTAACTGCCTAAATTTCACTACATCCATCACTCCCTTCATCTTTTTTTTTTGGGTTCTTCTTTTTCACTTTTCTTTTGCAACAAAAAAGAAGGAGTAATCCACTCTTATACCAAAAAACATGCATGTACACAAATCTAAATCCCCACCTAAGCAAGGGTGCATCACCACCACCATTGTTTTTATTCGCAAAAAGTTGGTAGACATGTGGAGTCTAAGGAAAGTCCTCTAGTAGTTTGGTGTCCAAAACAAAAAACAAAAAATCCACCAAAGCTCAAAAAAAGACTATCAAAGCATGTCATTTCTCATAACAATTAAAGCTATGATAAAAGGGGTAGCGGTTGCGTTGCTCCCGCCATTATTTTAGGGTTCATTGAAAACCTAATGTACTTAAGGTTACATCCACCCAAACATGAAAAATTATATGCATGTGAAAATTTTCATTCTATGAACACTTGTCATCTCCACATTGGCCAATGAGTCATTCAAAATTTTATCCCCAAATCCAAATCCTGCACAAAGCGTAGTCTCTTCCCTTGTGCAGAGCCAAAAAATAAATAAATACAGGTCCGGGCACGACATTGATTTGGAGTCTGCACGCAGGTACCTACGACGGCGGCCGTTCTTGCTCGCAGCCTAATCCTAACCCTAATTCTACAAACCCTAAAACAGGGGCTTGATCGGGCAATCTCTTTGATACCAGGCTCCGTTTCTCGTAGCCGTGTCACAGTTCTTCGGGTTGCGGCGATGGCGCCGGTCAAGAAGAAGGGCGGGCACTTAGCTCAGTTCCAGATTCAGAAACATGGGAGTAAGGAACGCCCTAAGAAGGAATTGGCGAAGCTGCCTATGGACAGCGATGGTGAAGAGTTTTCTGACGAAGACTTGAGGCCGAAGAAGAAGACCGGAGGTAGTAAGCAGGGATTCACTGACGAGAACAGGAAGTGGTTGAAGGCGAAGCAGAATGACGATGATGACAGCGAAGAGAATGATGATGATGAAGATATAGATGAATATGAAGATGGGGATGGGGGTGATGGTGACTCCGATATCTCTCTTGAAGCAGGATCTTTGTCTGGTGAGTCTCAATGCCTGTGGGTCCTGTGGGTCTTGTGAGGTTGTTGTGGAGTCTTTCTGTGTAAGAGTTGATGTTGGAGTATTTTTATTTTATTTTATTTTATTTTGTAGACGAGAGCAATGATGACGACGATGGAGAGCTGGAAGTGGAGAAGAAATCTCGCCTTCTGGATGAGGAGAAAATCCGGGAGGCGGAAGAAGCTAAGGATGAAGGAATGCAGTTGAACATACAGGGGGACTCCGATGATTTCAGACTCCCTACTGCAGAGGTATGTTCTGCCAGTGCTCTAAAAGCGGGTGTGGAAGACTGGCCTCTTAGGTGAAGCCTTTGAATCCCTACGATCTTGACAAAAATGTCAGTCTGTTTGACTCCTAAACCACTGTTCTGGTGCCTTAGGAATTGGAGCGAGAAGCAAAAGGTCCACCAGATCTTCCCAGCATATTGAGGCGCATTAAAGACAGTGAGTGTTCTACCCTTGATTAGGGTTTAGGGTTTAGGATTTTTCTTAGAGCCTTTTTCCAGTGGGCTCTACAGTGCATGACCCAGAAGAGTTGGCAACCGTAAAAATTGAATCCTGCAGGTAACTGCTTCTTCTTGAGCTCGTGAATACTGGCTTGAACTGATACCTGGAAAGATTCTGATTTTGTGAGCTCAGGAATACTGGCTTGAATTGTCACCTGAAAATACTCTGATTGTCGTTCTTGTGTGCTTCTTGTGACAGTTGTTAGGGTGCTGTCTAATTTCAAGGCTCTTCGACCAGATGGAGTTGCACGAACTGACTATGTCAGACAACTGGCTGCTGATTTGGCCTCCTACTATGGATACAATGACTTTCTTATTGACACATTTCTGCAGGTAATAGTTCTTATCACCCTTTGATTCCTGCCTTGTGGTGCAGTGCTGCACAACCTGATAACCCATGTGGTAAGTGAGCAATGCCATTCAGTGCATTTTGACATCCATGCATTGAATGCAGATGTTCCCTGCAGCTGAAGTTGTTGAGTTTTTGGAGTCTAATGAGAAGCCACGTCCCATTTGCTTGCGGACCAACACTCTGAAGGTGACTACTCTTTCAATGGACAAGTTTTTCTTGCTTCTTCCTAGGTTTTTATCAACAAAATCTGACAATTAGGAGTTTCTTTGACCATGTTCTTCCTTATCATCCAATGTTGTTAACTTACTTGGAGCTTTTTCAAACACCCAAGCAATAGAGCATGCTTTTAAGTTATTTCTTTTCTTTTGTTCCTCTTATGAAGATAATATACATTTTGTTCACCTAATTTTCTTGTTTAGCCATTTGTTGCATGCATGCCAGCAAGAAGGGTTTCTAATGTGAGTCTTTATCTCCATTGGACATGACAGTTGCCTTTAGGGACCTTAGAAACTCTGCATTTGCACAGCAGAAATTTGAAGAACTCATTTTGTTGTGATGTATTTTTCCATTGGTTCTTTCCAGTCACGGAGACGAGATTTGGCCCAAGTACTGATCAATAGAGGAGTAAATTTGGATCCTCTTGGGAAGTGGACTAAGGTGAGTATTATACAACTGTTTTCCTTTCCCTTACCTGATGCAGGGTGGGGTTTCTGCCTTTACTGTGATTTATAGATTGTGTGTTTAGCCCAGCTCAGAATTTTGGTATGCCTTTTGATTGATCACAATAAAGGGGATCTGGTTTCCTGGCAGGTGGGTCTCGTTGTGTATGACTCCCAGGTTCCTGTGGGTGCAACTCCGGAGTATATGGCTGGTCATTACATGGTATTTTTTCTACAAAGGCCTTCTGTGTGACTGATCTTGTTGGGATACTTAATGTGTAGTGCAGTAGTATTTTATCATGTATGGATTTCTTTGACTCTTAATGTTGACAGCCAGTAAGGCATGTTCACTATGGGTTACTGGATCTGGGCAGCACCCAAGCTTGCCATGCTTGAAATATTGAGGAGTGCCACTGACTATTAATTTTGTGGCTGGACAGCTGCAAAGTGGGTCCTCCTTCTTGCCTGTCATGGCATTGGCACCTCAAGAAAGGGAGCGAATCATTGATATGGCGTATGTGTACCTCATCCTTTGAATTCCAGATATTCTGTAGTTGGCCAATTCAATTTGTCTTGAGTTCTGCATTTGCAGCCTCTTTTTGTTAATTTCTAATATTGTAACATACAACTTTCAGGGCTGCTCCGGGAGGGAAGACAACCTACATTGCAGCACTTATGAAAAACACAGGTATGGTATCATTCTGGTGCAATTTGAACAGAGTGTCCAAAGTGTCTTAATCAGATTCTTGTTGTTCCAATGCCAATATATTTCTTTGAGAATCTAATTGAGACTTATTTAGAGGATCACTCTAAGTAGCACTTTTGGTGACAAGTTACATTTAGAGTGATTCCTTGAGCTTGTATATTGTTCACTCACTCCAGTATGTTGTTGGGCTCAGTTTTTTTACCATGTCCTTTCTATTATGATGTAGAAGAATTGTTCAAGCTTCCACTTATATAGATGCTGACTTTTCTGTGGACAGCAGCTAGATTTTGCTACACCATTGTTAGATAAGTATGAGAGGTGTCAGATGATGAAACTGAATGACCAGAGTCAGGTCTCTTTGTGTTAAAGGGTCTGGCTGTATGATGGTATTTCTTTGTCATAGTTACACTGATGGCTCCTCTCTCTCTCTCTCTGTAAAATTTTCTTCCCTGGATCTTCAGGGCAGAGTCTAAATTTTAGGATCTCAGAAAGTACAGTACTGTGCACTTCTGATAGAGGATAATGTGTGTTTTATGGGAGGACATTTTATGTGTGCATGTAGATTTGGCTGGCTGGTTTTGATGCTGAGTATATTGATAGTAAGGAGGATCCACATGATGAAGACCAAAAACCAGATCAAGGGCATGTGGTTTACATGAGCCTTTGATACATGATGGGTTTCATGTCATAGTTACACTGATGGTTCTTTCCTCTAGTGGCAGAGAGAGACAGGTTGGAAAAATGGAGTTAAGCATAGTAACAATAACCTAAGGAAAATGTGCTGAATCACTGGACTCACTTGACATAGCAAATGATTTGATCTAATTTTGAGCCAAATAGGGGCAACTCAAAATTACTTTCAATTGATGAAGGCATGACTGTTGAATCAATTGATGCACAATTGACCTGGATTGTTGTGTCTGGATGGTTTGGCACATGTCAGGAGTAATTTTTGCAAACGAATTGAAGGAACCAAGGATAAAGTCTTTGTCAGCCAATATCCACAGAATGGGAGTGACGAACACTATTATTTGCAATTATGATGGTCGTCAGGTGAGGCCTGAAGAAATCTGCCTTCTTATGTGGTCTGTCTTCACTAGGATGGTCTTTATAATTTTCCTTGCTGGAATTTCTGTTTTTGAAGAGATTAGTTGAGGAAGTTTCATCAAATTGTTGTCTTTGTACAGTTGCCAAAGAAATTAGGAGCCAACTCAGCTGATCGAGTGTTGCTGGATGCACCATGCAGTGGAACAGGGGTAAGTGCATTCATTTGTTTCTTTTGCAATCTTACAATGTCTTCTCTGAATTTGACATCATTCTTGCATTTTTAGTTCCTTATGTGAAAGTGTCAAGTGAGGAATTTGAGCATGAAAACAAAGAGCAAGCATGTGTTGAAGAGCATGAAAGCATGCCCTGACACAGTGCTTCCAACTTTCTTGCAGGTGGTAGGAAAAGATGCATCAGTAAAGGTGACAAAAAGTGTTGAGGACATTCAGAAGTGTTCATTCCTCCAAAAGGTTTGTTTCCAGTTTTCTGCTGTTTTTTGCAACTCTGTTTAAAATGTAGTCTATTTGCTCACATTTTGATGCAGACCAATGTATATCATGTCATTTCACCAAAGAATTTTCTGGTTCCTACTTCTTTATTGTATATTACAGTATAGAGTGCATAGTGATGAGTTCTGTTTCTGACTTTTCACTTTGGTGGTTATTGGGCAGGAGCTAATACTAGCTGCCATAGATATGGTGGATGCAAACTCCAAAACAGGAGGCTTTCTTGTGTACTCAACTTGCTCTGTCATGGTGGCCGAGGTAATAATTTATTTTGTAAGGGTGTTCAGTTTGCACTCTAGTTGCTTAAGATGGAATGCTGTAATGGATTGAGGAGCTATGCTGCAATATGGTGGGGATAGTGGTTGGATGAATTTGATGTGAATCTAGATTGTGTTTGCCACGTGCAATACAGTTGTTTCTCTTGTTAAGAAAAAAGTGCTCTGATGCAGAATGAGGCAGTTGTGGACTATGCCCTTCGAAAACGAGATGTTAGGCTTGTTCCTTGTGGTCTGGACTTTGGACGAGAAGGGTATGTTTCTGTATACTCCTTCCAAACATGTGCAAAAGTATCCCCACAGTTAGGTTGTGACTAATGTGGATGATAGGAATAGAGAGGAATCATTTTTCTGGTGGTAGATTTGTTGCAGTTGTCTGGAGTACTCAGTTGTGGAAAAAACTGTGTTTTGATAAATGGTTTGTTGGGCCTCCTGGTGTTTCACAGATTCACAAGATTCCGTGAGCATCGGTACCATCATACACTGAAGAACACAAGACGTTTTTACCCACATGTACATAACATGGATGGCTTCTTTGTAGCAAAGGTTTGAATTTCCTCCTACTTTGCATACTTGAGTGTGACCACTTGCTGTTCCTGCCTTTGTGGAAAGAAAGAATATGGAGGCACTGTTGAAACTGACATCACAGTTTTTCTGTGTTCATGTATTGCATCCTGCCAGTTGAAAAAGATTAGCAACAAGGTTAAAAGAGATGAGAATTCAGCTGAAGGTGCACATGAAGCAGACAATTCAACTATTGATCAAGATGGTATGCAAGATGAAGGTGAGAGTCATATGTCCCTTCTGGGCATATGGTTTTTTGTAATCCAGGAGGCCTGTAGAGGAGAGGGAATGTATGAGCTGGGGGTTGTGCACCTCCACATGATCATAGATTGCTATGTACAAGTTGTAGCTGAAAGGTGGGGCTGGACATGACAGGAACCATACACCAATGACCAGTTGAGAATTTCATTGGAATGACTCTTCTTTGTTGGTTTGCAGGTGAAGAAATGGATGCCAAGGAGGTGATTCCAGAAAGGATTTTAGATGGGGGTGCTCCTAGTGATATTGACAACCAGGACAGCAAAGGCAACACTACCATGACTGAAAATGATGGTGTAGCAGAGCAGAATGGTCTCAAGAAAAAGAAGGCAAAGAAGGTGTTTCTAGACAGACGAGCACGGAAAAATCTACCATCTGCAGAAGCCATATCTAGAATGAGGTGTGTTAGACTATTGAAACCAGCATAAATTCACTAACACTTGGGTTCCAAGTTCTATGAGCTGATGCCATTTCCTTGGGCTATGCAATATGCAAGCAAGACTCTGGACACTTCTACATTTTTATGTATCTTATATTTGTATGGTTTGAATCCCACAAACTCATTTGGCAACCTTTGGTATGTGACTGCAGGGAAGAGAAGAGGCAGGCTATTCGGGAGGCAAAGAGGAAAGCAGTTGCAGTTCTTCAAACTGAGCAGTCAAGTAGGAGTGAAGGTGACATCAAGGTATCTCAGGAGTCACCACTTGCAAATGGGAAAAGTAAAAAGGAGAGAAAAGTAGGAATTGGCAGTGCAAACAAGAAGCAGCAGAAAACAGTTTCAGACATCAAAAGTGATGGCAGTGCTAAAAAGAGAAGGATTAGAGAGTGAGGGGTGATGGGGTTTTGTCAGATGGATGTGGAGAAAGGTATTGTTAATTGTGTATGACAAAGTGGACTCTCATATTCTTCATCTTTTTAGTATAAGACATCCATGGGTAACAGTGATTAAAACTTTTCTGTAAACAAAGCCTTTGAAATTTTGCAGATGGGGCTCAAGAATTTACATGGGTGGTATATGAGTTGATCAGGTGACTGCATAAAGTACCGAAAAACATTACCATTTGATATGCATTTAAGATATTAATGAAAACCGGTTCATCCTCAATGAAAAGGTGATGAGTTGAAGGTAATGCAACAGCAATGAAAATTTCTCTTGATCTCAATAATTCTATTTTTCAAATGGCTGCAGCTTTTGTGAATTATGTTCTAATACTTCGTCAGTTTTGCATTGTTTGATTTGAAATACAGTAATTGGCAGTTTCTTGATTAGCTTTTAAAATTCAGTTTGTTCACAACTGGGATAAAGAACGAAGAAACGATGAACTGGGGGTTGGCAAATATCTCATGTTGAATTCTGGCAGTTCCTGATGATGAATCCATCACTTAGAAGGCCAGTATTTCCAACTAAAAGTTGCAATGTGTTCATGCTCCATGGTGCTTGCAGAAATGCTTCAGCGCTCAGCTACTAGAAATACTGTTTGTGTATTAGTTTTGCAAAACCATTACCCAAAGGGAATCTCACATTCAATATGAAGTAGTTAAAAGATGCAATGTGAAGATATTTTTAGAGAAAGTCCTCTCCAATTGATTGAAAATTCAAAATAATTTTGCTTAAAATTGAGAAAATTTTCAAAATTTCGAAAAAACCAATTTAACCCATAAAAATAGAAAATTGCAATAATATCAATGATAACTTTGTTAGTAAAATTGACCATCCCGATTTTAATTGATGTAATTAGCTCTGCAATTAAAACAAACAACCCTTAAATGACAAAGATCGAATATAGTACAAGGGTCAATACACTGGTAGTATAGTGACACAGTCTGATGTTCATAAATTCTCTGTTTCAGAAGCCAAAATTCGAGTGCACCAAACAAAACTGATATGGGTCAAAAATTAATTATTTTGACACTTATGCTTTTGAGGTTTACATTGTTTTATAATCACAATTTCAATTACAATTTGACTCATGACGGTTCCATTGCAGCTAGCTCCACCCAAGTATAATGATTAGCATTCCCTTTTTCGTTCATGAGTGAACAACATCAACCATTAAGGAGAATGTGAGATGGACATAGTGGATAATTCTTTCAACTAAATTCCACCATACCATTGCCATTGTGTCTTCCTCAAATTTGATCTTTGATGATTTCATGATCTTGGTTGTGGGCCAACCTGTTACCAATGACCATGCATTCTCAAAGGCTACACTACAAGAACTAGTGTGTCACCTACTGAAGAATCCATGTCAGAAACAATGCAAATTTTCATATTTCTGCTTGTGTGTTTTAGATGCATCCATGAGAATTGGATATGTTGTTTTTCTTATATGGGCCCTATTTGAGCAAACGCTTTGTAAGAGCTGCTATTCGTCCACGTGCTCGAAAAAACAGAGCTGAGCCAATAAGAGGGCATGATGTCACCACTGCAACATAAACCAGAAGCCACATCATTCGTCTGTTCTGAGCTCCCACTCCTATGAGTCCTTTCAAGAGACGATCATTGGACTCCAGTTGACGCCTTCCACTCCCTTTTTGGGCAGGTCCCTTCCGATTAGTTGTGTTTGACAAATTTTTTGCACTGTCTTGTCTTGTAAGTCCATTCACAGCTCTCAACTCCTCAGGTATTTTGATTGTAAACTTGTTCCTTGACTCTGCCAAGGTCATCACTGCTCCTCTGTGGTCTGTAAATGAAGATCTGACCACTGTTGTTACAGGCATATCAATTGCTTGCAATGCTGAAACTGCTGATCCCTTCAGATGGTTTGCAACAACCACTTCCAGAGAATCTTCTGGCCTGATCCTCAAATCAGATCTATTTACCTCAGTGAAGTCATTATCACTGGAATGCTCCATGACCTCCAAGGTTAACTGCAGCTGGAAAGCACTATGTCATCAGAAGCAAGGAAGATTTCAGCTGAAGATATACTTTCAGACACATGCAGACCCCTGAATCTTCAGTCATGCCCTGGAGCTTTGCCTGATGAGGAATTCTATACACCAGGAGAACCAGATGCAGCACCAGTTCTCTCCAGATGTATAGAATTCTGAGAATTTTTGAAGCAACATCACTCTACAGCTTTTGTTCTACAACAAATTTCAGTGCAGTTTCTAATGGACAGTGATGTCTTGAGTGAACATGCAAACCTGGCCCAGAAGCTGTGACAAGGCTGACTGCAGGGCAATAATCTCCAAATGGTCATTAAAACAGAGAGTGATCTGGCCACCAGTTTGAGCTTGCACTCCTGTCTCCCTAGATGGAGTGATTTGCCTTCCTTCCCCAAACCCTCCTCCTGTGGTTGTGTCTTCCCTCTCTAGTGCAATCTCCCTAGAGTTCTCCCTCCTGTTTAATGAACCTGCAAATCCACCATGTGCTTTGCTTCAGTGTGCATTTGACTAACAGGGGGACTGCAAAACCAGAACAATTCCCCCTGCATAGTCATATTTGTGGCTTTGATCATGAGCTGAATGGTCAGTTTGTGCTCATAATATACAGGCCAGGTTACCTGTATTTGCAAAACTTGCTGGTTGCAAATCCTCTGCTGCCACTTCACCACTATCTGACATCCTCAAGTATGGTCCTTTGTCAAGATCAGATCCTTGTGCAGTGTTCAAGTTGGAGACAGAAATCTGCTCATTAGCCACAAAACTCAGAGTTCATGACCAAAATTCACGGCATACTCAGAACATCTGACCAGAGTCCTTCATAAACTAAATTCCTGTGAAGAACCAAAATGAATCTGACACTTTGCATATATGCAGGTTGGCAGGAGCTTTTTGATAGCTTCTGCATGATATTATCACAACAGTCTTATAATAAAGAAACACATGAGAACAGCAATCAACCAAGAGCTCTTTACCTCCGATTGTTTGTGCATAAGAGGGCTTGGAAGCATCACTGTCATGAACTCTGTCAACGCACGTACCCACCTGCACCAAGCATTCTTTTGTTTTAACAGCTTGACAAGGTGAACTCAAGATTGCTTGGCTGTCTTTTGACACCATAGGGTTTCAACAATGTTAAGCCAATTTTTGAGACAATTAAGTTTTGATGTACCAGACACTGTGAGCTGTTATGCCTTCAAAGAACCCAAGATGACCTCCATGCTTTGTCACTGCCAGCACCACATTTGGGTTTGCACTGTATGCATTAAACATTAACAGAACAAGAAAGGTCAGATTTCTTTCTTCTTTCATGCCATCCCTACTGTTACAAAGGCCAGAACTGCTGACTGTATTCAGGAGCATTTACTTTTGTAAATTTATCTGATATCCTTGATGGAGCACAAAGAAGGCCAACAGCTTACATGCATTCATCCCAGGGTATAGCCTCTTTTGTACATACTGGATCATCCAAGGAATTGAAGCAGAGGAGAGGAACTGCCACATTTGCCAAGTAGTAGGCACTGCTGCAATGCCGATAATATGTGTCCACAGTCTGCTCTCCATATTGAACAAAACGGAATCTCAATGCAATCCATCACATAAAGCAATAAACCAGAAATGTTTTGCATCCAATGGAGTACTGGCAATGCCCAAAGTTTATTGCCACAGGTGAGTTATATCTTGAGGTATACTAAAGTAAGGAAACAATGTGCTAACAGCAGTATGTCACATTTCACCCTTATGAAGTTTCCTAAACCATCATGGAACTCTTTGTCAATGTCAAGGCAGTTGACAATTCTACAAGCAGGAATGCTGATCCATACCTCATACTTCCCAGTGTGCCGAGTACAATGTTCATCAAAATCACGAACAGTTTTACTCTGTCACATTGACACCAAAAGGGAAACTAAGAACCAAAATGTCTTCACCACCCTTACACTGAAAATCAAGCAATACTGTTCACTGACCTTGGTTAGGAGGTCCCAATCTGCAATGCGTGTCATAACACTCTGGTGCCTTTCACACATGTCCAAGTGCAACACGATCAGTGGATTCCTCCAAAACTCATGGAATTAGTCCCAATGGAAACAGACAAGTACCAAGCTTCCATCCCACAGTAATCACTTGGCAATTTGAGCCACTAACAATCAGATTGACAGTTTCCAACACACCTTTTCAATTCATTTGGATTAAAAGGTCTAGGTTAGGTACATGTTAGCATACTGACGCAGTCCAGTTGCCAGAACCATGTTGTAGATTTTCTGAACTGCTTTCCTTGACATGAATCTGTCACACACCTGCCACCGCCACCACCATGCACATCAGAAAGACAATAAGCACCAAACAATTCCGATTACAACAAGCATCCAGTCACATGCAATACCTATACTACCTATTTCCTTCAGGATGACTGTAAATCTGGACATACCACAAGATCCCAAGGAGAACAAACAGCAGCTGCAGCACCAACAGGTGTAGCTGCACCCTCCTCTCCCAGGTACTTCACCTGCACAATGCTCCCAAAAGGATCTGAGAGTGCATCAAACAAGTGAAATAATTTCCCATCAACTAATTTGCTGTCAAATGACCCAATTCAACAACAATTCCAACAAAATGCAGTGTGCACTTCTAAACATTGCACTTGACCAGTTTGCAAAAGAAATAAAGATCACAAACTCATGTGAAAATTTCCTTGATAGCAAATGAAGCAAGAAGGATGTGGGATGGTTAGCAATTACTAGTATATTGGCACCAATGCTGGTCCCAATTGTAAAAAGAGGTGCTCGTGGATACTTCTCATGCACATAATGGATGATTGTCCGCAGATCCTCTGTCCATCCAGCATTGTAGAACCGGTCTGACTGGACCAAGCATTCAGGAAACAAATTCAGTCATTGATCTTTTGACCAAAGAGGCCCTAACTAGGTGAATAGCCCACAACAATAGATAAATGAAGAGGGTTGGGAACTAACAGATTTTTCTCCTCTCTTAATCATATCCTATGACCTATAAGGATAAACATATATCTTTACTTCATTTGTGTCCATGCAGATGAAGGGCACCAAGCTCATTCCACTGCTGGACTGGTTGTAAGCTTGAGCATGCTCCAAAGCTTATCACTTCTAAAGTAACAGATCTTGACACTCACCGTTATGGAGACACCTCCAAGTCCCCGATGATTGGCCACCAATGTCCTCCAGCCCTTCATAACTGAGGAATATGCAATGTGCTTCACATACTGTTCCCACCAAATTCACCCATTGCATAAGCCATGAACACATTTGACCAAAATTTGGAATTGTGGCTGAATATCTCCACAAAACAGGACTGAAAAGAATTGATCCTAACATTGCACTGTGATTGAAATAGTACATAACTTGGATGAGGTCTTGTGTCCTGTAAATTTACCGCATCATCAGAATCACTTGTCAAGCCAGGGATGATGACAACCATTGGAGTTTCATCCGTGGCTGAGCTCTGTGGAGCACTTGTGATCCCCACACCATCAACAGCTGCAATCCACTTTCTCTCCACATCTCAATTTCCTCAGCATATATGTCAGTTCACAAGAATCATCATCAAATTACTCACTGCAAATAAACCAAGGGACCTTTCAATGATTTTGAGCAGCAGACTTACCATGAGGGGATATAACCCAGTCCAAACCTATAGTACCCCCATCTGCAGTGATGTAGAGCTGTCTGTAATATACATTCCACCCCATACCACAACAACACTTTCTTTGTATGATCAACCAAACAATCAATACTGAAGCAAGACCAGTACCAGAGCAACTTTTGCAATACTTCCAAACATCTGAACATATGGTGATCAATACACATAACTGGGCAAAAGAAAATACACAATGTATGGTTTCACATCCTGCAGGGTTGCAAACACCTGGACCCATAATATGCAAAAGAGAGTATCATCTACTATTGTACCGGTCATATTTGACAGGAGGTGGTCTGCCATTGACATGGAGAAACAGAGTTTGTAGATGTGGACTGCTTAGCCATGGTGTCACAACATATCTGATGGACAGTGCACCAGAACATCATCGTCAATTATGCAAAACCAGAACTACAAACAATACTAAAGCACCATAAACCCTAAACCCTTCCCTGGTTCTACAAACAAAACATTCAGTATCGATTGACATTACAAGAAACTTGGAAGATATATTCTCAGTCCCTCTTGCACAGACTGACAACAGTTTAGCATCACAAAAGGGTGCATCAAACAGCACTTGTGGATCAAACTAGGAGTGAAATCTGGAGTCAAACCATGAGCAAAACTGCCAAACATGGTCACAATGTAAATTGCAGTTTCCAACCATGATACAAAACCACATCAGGCTGCAACAGAAGTTTATCTGTTTTGCTCTAATTAGTTGATCACTGCTGCCAGTGAAAGTGATGGAAATGCACCTCTCTTTCAGGACCCTGCACTGCTGCAAAACTTGAGCTGGGATCTTCGACTTGGAGTTGTAGAACAGGCGGACTGGATCACCTCGCAGACCGCGCAGCAAGTCTGCCAGGAAGTGAAAATCCAGAACAAAATATAGCCAGGCTAATGTCAACAAGGACAACAGTGAAAAATACTCCCATGCAGGCACGGAAACTGCTGTCTCCATCAGCTTCAAGATCTTCAGACTCGTCCATCTCACCGCAATCTCCTCCCAGGATCCCATGATGATCAACTGTCACGAAATAAGAACCATGTTAAACTATAACTATCACAAACACTTCACAGAATTCGAGAACGCAACCACGTGAAAGACGAGCACAAGATATCCATGACTGCAGAGCTATCTATCTAATAGCTATGCTGTTCAAGGCCGCAAATGTTGATCTGTGACTAAAGAAAATCTTCTTCAACGCCAGTTCAGCAGTCAAGAAACTTCACAATCGAAATCACCTCGGTTCAATATGCGATTTCAGTGGCGAGATTGCTCCCAGTGAAACATAGAGTTCGAAAATCTGGACCGTAATAAGCGATGGCTTCGCAAGCAGAAACCGAATCTTCACTTTGTACGGGGCCACCTGAGACAAGACGATTCATGAGGAAATAGGTGAGGGAAGCTTCCTCTTGCGACAACAACGGTATAGAACAATACTCGTGTGCTTTGAAGCTGCAGAATCAAAGCCTGCGTTCAATTGCATCAAGCAGGGAACAGGGAAATGGGACAGAAGTCTTTGATGGAGCTTCACTCCTGGAGTAGCTTCCTTCGACTTCAAAAAGCCACAAAAATCGCAAAACAGACGAGGGCGAATTCTTTTTTTTAAATCTGAGAGAGAGGATATAAGTATGATGCAGTAGATCCAAATGTTTTCACAAGAGTGCAGAGGCAAGAAAAAACCTTAACTGATGGCGCAGCGACAAGCCAGCAATGGCGGAGGAAGACAGATGGTGCGACACCGCCGGAGTTGTGCGGTAAGGCGAGGGAAGGAAGAAAGGGTGGATGCAAGTACGGGTTCCCATATCGCGACCCGGCCCGCGATCCAGTGCAAGCCCGGCGGCCTGTGGCTAATTTGTTTTTAACTTAGTTCGACCTTTTCGCTTTTCTTTAATCTCAATTTTAAACCATTCCACGTGTCAGATCGATCAGTCGATCGATCATCGGCTTCTGCTTCTGGTTCGGCCACGTGGCTACGCATGAGTCTAGTCGATCGAAATATGTGGCGACGTGGACTAATCGCGTCGTGAATAGATCGGGCTGAATAAAGTAAACTCAGTTACCTAATTTGATTTTACTCACTAGTAAATTCATTACCCAATGCTACAGAACCAGGCCTTTTTAGTTTTACCCTCTTGAACCTAAGTTTTCTAAAGTAGAAGAAAACGGCTAACTGTAGTTAAATTCAACGGACCGATCTTGCTACAGGATCATCGGACGGTTCAAAGTGGGTTTTCGGGGACTAGGATCTAGAGCAAAAGTGTGTGGCCGGACGTATGGCGCGACCGAACAATTTACTTGCGATTTCCACTTGGACGGTCGAGATGAGCGTTATCCTGGATCCAATGGCTAGTAAGAAAAAAGATGGCGGGTCTCCGGGAAAAGGAATGGTTGTTCAGCTTCTTCACGTTTTCGCCGCAGATGATTCTTGCCCTGTTCTCGTTGATTCTGATTCTGATTTTGCGTTTTGATGCGCGGTTTGCTTTGATTCGCAATTGGGTTCTCAAGAGATTGACGTTGAACATGTGAGTTCATCGATTTCAGATTGACTGCGAGTTCATCGATCTCAAAGTGTTCAGAAACTTTCAAAAGTTGTGAAATCTCTGAGCTTCAAAAACCTTCAAAAGCACGTCCATTGAACTGTGCCAGTATGTTCAATGGAAGTTACTTACTTTCTTTTTCTAAATGATGTGCAAAAACATATACCTTGCAACTTATTGAATAATTTATAATTTATCTTTATACAAATAGAGTGCTTAGAATTTAATTATGAGAATACATAGAATATATTTAAAATATTCTCAATTTTCAGATGATTTTTTTATAAATATTATTTTATTTCATAGCATATCAGAACATACCTCTTTACTTCACATGTTCCATCAAATGTAAATATGCAAAGAACGACTTCCTTAGGAATATCTCACATCTATCTATGAAGGAAGGTAGTTCAGTTTTTTTGTTTTTTGTTTTGTTTTGTTTGGTATGTTGAGATCTCTGAAGCTATAATGCCTCTTGCCACAATATTGATATTATCAAAAAACCCTTGATGAGTAAGGGTGTAATGAGTTGATTTTATAGCATTTCAACCTACAGTGGAGAAGTTATTGAATATTGAATAATTTTTCCATTGAAAATTCATTTAAATCAAAACTAAAATTTATATGGGAATTTGGGCACACTGTTGGTATTGTTGGAAAGCCCTCAGTGAGTAGGAGTTAATGAAGGTGATTTGGAAACTTTTAGAGTTAAGTTGCAGGAGATATCAAATATAGAGTACTTTTAATCATTGGAAATTTAACTAAGTTACAAAAACTGGTTTTGAAAGGAGGAATCAATTGGGTAACAAGTTTGCACTCGGGCCAACAGCACAAGCCACACTAATGTTCCATAAAATATGGAAAGAGTGACTTTCCTCTTTCACATCATTGGATGCAATTGCTCCCTGTTGTGTTGTTCCCCATTCACACTTTACTAGTCATGTGATTGACATTGCAAATCCGAGCTCAATGATCCCCAAATCTTCAGAAACTTTGAAAAGTTCAGAAATCGAGCAAGCTTCATCAGAAACCTTCAAAAGCAAGTGTATTGATCTATGCTATGTATATGTCTATGCTTTTCAACACACAGTTGAAATTCTCTCCCACTCCTGCTCCTTTGCTCTCTATGTTTGTCTCTTGGATTGCAAAATAGTGAGTGAGTGTCAATTCTGGAAATTCTGAGCTCACGAGTGTGAGAGAATTTCAACAGCAATTTCAATAAAGGAGTTTGATTTCAGCATGATCTTCAAAACCTGGTAGCTTTTGCGACCACATGCAAAAGAGCAATCCTTTGGATCTATGGACATGTGTTTCCTGTAGTAATCCTAATACTTGGTTCACTTCCTCATTGTGTCTCGTCTAATCTGTATTGAACTCTAAACGCCCTCGGTAAAGTCCAAGGGGTAGAGCTTTACTGGAATAAGGGCCCTGGAGATAGACCTGAAGGTGGGCACAAATCTGAAAAAGCTTGCCCCAGACACCATTACATGGTGTAAAAACTTCACTTGTTTTTTTTACAAAATTTCCTGTGATACCCAATGGGTAGAGGGTCATGCCGTTCTTTTTAAAAGCTTGTCAAGATATTGCACCTAGAAATGAGTTGTCCAACTACATGACAGAAGATTGGCTTTTATTCACTACGTTTACAAAAAGTTTCAAGAATGTCATATTTGTTGTTTTCTTTGAACTTTTTGGTTAAGAACACTTTTCAAACAAGGCTTGGAAAAAAAAAACTTGGATATATTTTCAAATGTATTTAAATGGTATATTATTGATTTTTTGATTAGATAATTAACTAAATAAATGTAATTTAGTTATGAAGTTTCAAATCTAAGAGCATGATTCATGAAAGGATTACAATAATTAATAATACAATTTTGTAATAATTCTCACCTTTTTTTATTCCAATGAAAAATATAAAACCATATATTTTGGCATGCCATTTAAACATGATAAAATGCAATTGTAATTGCGAAAATATTTAAAGGAAAGGGCTTAGGAATATTATTTGGTCAATTTTGCTTTTCTAACCATTTTTTGAGGTGGTTTTTAGTGGGTCTACCCATTCATACTTTCAACTTGACATCATGAAGCTTTTTGTTATATTGCACCTTTATGAATGCAAATGTCATTGCCATCATCAATAAGTTTTTGTAAGCTTGATTGCCATATCCTTCTTTGTTGTGCACAAATAGAAGCACTATATCTATTGCCATATGCACATGAAATTTCATTATTTTTATAGGTTGTAACCCATTGCACAATGTAACAATAGGGTGTAGTCACAATAAAAGGAACCAAAGTAGTTGTTAAGTGTAATGAAAAATTGTGCTTCCACTACTTTGAAGAACCGCCATCAATTGTATTTAATGAATTCTTTGTTCATCTTTTCAAATTTTGTTTGTGTACTCTTGAAATTGGAATCCCATGAATTTGAAATCCTTTCATTACATTGGGAAAGTCCTTTTACATACAAAAAAACATGTTGAATAATGATTTTTAGCACATCTTAAAATTTGGATGTGTTTTTTATTACTCAAACCTACACCAAATATTTTCAAAAAAATTATACATTTTAATATATTTTATGGTCACATGTGATGAACCATTCAAAAAATCCTTTTGAATTTTACATAATGATTATATATTGGATTCTAACATTGTTTAGACTTCCTTAATGATTGATACAATTCAAAATTTGTCATCATGGTGAAAAGCAAAGTTGTAAGTTTGATAATTATAACATAAGGCTTGATATATTAAGAAAGTTTCAATGCATTTCATTAATAAATTCTTCATTTGATGATTCTTTATTTTTTACTTTTTAGTTTGACACTACTTTGACATTTTTTTGAGTTCACATTTTTCATTTTTTTGTGTGATAAAAGTAGTGTTGTCATTTCAAAAGTCCATTATGAGTCCAAATTTTTTTTAGAATTCATCTAAATTTTTTATGATGATTTTCATTAAATTCTATGACAACATGAATAATAATAAAAATTTGACAAAGTTAATTTTGAATATGGCTTCAAGATTGGAGTAGTGTGTTTCATTTTATGTTATTTTATGTTTCTCAATTACACTCACATCATCACTAGTACCTCTAACCTTTCTCAAATCCTCTTTCAATAAACATGCATGTAAACTAGTTAAGGTTCTCTCAATGACTAGCAAACTTTCCCATGAATCTAGGACATTTTCATAACTTGGAGGCAAAGTGCATATTATTGTTGCAATGATTGCATATTCGGCCATCTTTGCTCCCAAATCACTCAACTACTTGGCTATCACTTCAATCTTGCTAAAATAGCTAGAAATATAATCTCCTTCTTCCATCTTAAGAAGATACATCTTGCTTTGGAGCACATGCACATTCTCAGTAGCATTCTATCCATGAACAAAAGTAAGCTTCTGCCACATTTGTGCAGAGGTTTTACAGTTAAGCAACTAAAATATGATTTTTGTCTACTCCTTGTGTGATGTACATACTTGCAACACTCAAAAGATCATCCCACTCGTCTTTGTTTTTTGCTTCCTCTCTTAATTCTTTTCCTGAAGCTATCTGCCAAAGTTTCTTTGCTTTGGGCAAAATAGTCATCTCACAAGTGAGAAGTTCTCACCAAAAAGTTTCTCTACTACCATAACATGACTTGAATGCCCTTGAAGACCCAAATTCCCCTGTTTTGCCTACAGGTATTGAATTCATAGTTCCTTCTTGTAAACAACACTCTCTCAAGAATACATTGAAATGCTTTGCATAGCGCCATATAGACATAGTTGTGGGTGCATAACCTGTTGGAATCTTGAGAAAAATGTAAATCTACAATAGAAATAATCATAGTGACGCACATTGAAGAAACCAAAACATACACTTTACTGCAACAACATATACTAGTAAGTATTCCAGGTACAAGAGAGGAAAGAGAACGAGGAAACACAGACAGAGATCAAAATATACAAAGCATATACGTAGGGTATTCCCATGAGTAGGTGGGAGACATAGGTTTAAAATTCAGCTATCAATCTCCAGTGTAGAGCAAAACTCTCACTTACTAGTGTAATCCAACAGTGTAGATTCCTAGACTACCTGCAAACATTACTCTTTGAGGCATTTTGATATCGAAGCAGCAATGGCCAACTTTGTCATTTTTGAGCTGTCGCCACATTGATAAACACCAGAGATGAGCCTATGCAGGTTCAGTACTCTTTTTATCCTTCTCTTTTAGATGGTGGAATAAGATTGGAAACCATAGATCTCAAACGAAAAGTACATTCTGAAAGAGTGGATTCTGAAATTGAACTCTTGGAACGCTAGTGTTTGTGCAACACACATAGCATTTGACAGAATTGCAGCATTGCTGTGCTATGAAGTTGTTAGATGATCATCAATCAATACTCTCCTTTCAGAGAAGGCCATTTGGTTCTCACTGGCAACAACTGCACTCATCTAAACTTGCAGACCTCACTTCATACACACAACAATAAATGATTAGTGCACATGATTTGAAGTGTGATGTCTGGATATTCTTGCAAATGGCCCTTTATGCTCTCTAGCATGTCAACTGACGTAAGTACAACTGGATTTGGATTTTTTTGATGTGGTAAGATCAGAGGTGTGATCAAGCCCATCAACAGAGGAGGAAACAAGAGAGAGAATTGCTTGTTTATTTGTGTCAGTTTCTCATCAGGGCAAAATCTTGATCAGAATATTTCTATCAGCTAGAGAAAATGTGCACTGAAGTGGTATTGTCCTTTGACTGGTCACAGATAAGCATCCCATAAAAAGTTGTAATCCTTGGACATGCAGACTGAAATTCTTAATGAATTCTGAAAAGAGGCATTCTTTTCAGATACATTTCTTCATGTACCAACTCTGATCCCCTTTTCTTCATACTGACTTTGATTTTTGGATCCCATGTGAGCTCAAAATCTGACAGGATAGGAGACACAAACCAATTCCTGCTCATGTGTGTCACGACAAGATTTTCTTTGCCCTCTTGTACAATTCACTCACCCTCTAACCTACTTTTCTGAATCACCCTACATTTTCACCTGCAATCCACTGCTGCAGAAAAGGATAATCTACTTCACAACAGGACACTGTCTATACACCAGCCGCGGGTTGCCATCCAAAATTTCAAAAAACACCAGGCCAAGAACATTTTGTTGGGTGAACAAGTGAGGTAGGACTCTTTATAAGTAAGATGTAGGAATCATTCTAGAGAACCTCACAGAAACGATTCAGACAAACTTTCAACCCCCCTCCCTCAGGGTTCTGATGCAATAAGAGTGAACAAAATGTGATAAGTTTGGAGGAGATCTATTCCTTGCTTGTGGTGTAGTGATATTCCATTGCCCAGTGTGAAGAATGATTTCATTGTTGCTGTGTGTGTGGAAAAGATCTTCATTGCTTTGCCCTTGGCATAACAAACTCTTTATAATCATCAGGAAAGCATGTTAGCTTCATCATGTGAGGTCAACTTTGTGAAGAATCAATCTGCAGTTTTTGCTGAAGCAGAAGAGCCACCAGCTGCCAATGTGAAAGACTAGACTGCCAGTTTGCAATCCAATGTGCAGACAACCCTCCCCCTTCTTCAGAAACCTTCTTTGTTCAGGCAAGGTGCCAACAGATTTTGAAGGAAGGAGAGACACGTGGTCTTGGTAAACACAAAACAAAGAGAGACTTCCAATTCACAATCTGAAAAAGATCAGAGAGGAGAATGCATCAGATGTTCACCATATACTCATATTCAACTCACTGCAGAGAGTAGTATCATGTCATCAGAAAACTTGTGTGTGTGTGTGTGTGTGTGTGTTTGCATGTGGTATGCGTTTGTGGTATACACAGACATTGTGGATCCAGAACTTCGGTTGCTTTGCATGTACAGGGCTCATCCCCACAATTCAATGCTGTACAAAAAGTCTTGAATAGACTTTTGATGAGATGCACTGAGGAGGTTCAGACATGAGCATCTCCAGTGTGTACTAGGCTTTCTCCATGGGTTTGTTCATTCGAATATGTACCAGAATCTCAAATACATCATCTGAATCACGACCAAAACTGTGTTGTGGTGTTATTGTAGCTACTAAGTCTACATAGAAGAATGGGTGGTTGCATGGTAAAATAACCCTCTGAAGAATCTGCAGTCCTCTTATGAGTACTACTGCTGTATGTCAGATGAGAGTGAAGACATCAGGTCTTCGAGGTACTTGGATTCCAGCTCTTGAACAGCAGCAGCATCAGGGAATGATCCCTGCATGCGTGCATGCTTGCTCTGTGTTGAATTCAATTCCTGCTGCATTTGAGACACAGTCTCTTCAACATCCCTAGACCTTTTCTTGCTGTGACCTCTGCTGCAGGACCTGCTGTTGCCACTGGGTGTAGTGACCATGGTGGCCAAGGTGGGCTGCACAGAAGAAACCATTGGAGCTGCTGTATCTGCCACTGTTGAAGCTGGGTTCCTTAGATTCTTCAACAAGGTAGCTGCAGGGACATCCATGGAAGCAGGGTTTGACAGAGCGGTGGTGGCAAGGAGCGGGAAGTTGAGGAGGGCTCGTGAGCCTCTCATCTTCAGAGCCGCTCGGTCATAAGCCAGAGCTGCTTCTTCAGCGGTATCGAAGGTCCCCAGCCAGACACGAGCACCCTGCCGTGCAGAGTCTCGAATCTCTGCTGCATACTTCCCCCAAGGTCTTTGTCTCACGCCCCGAAAATGCTGCTTGGGTTGTTGTTGTTGTGGTGGCTTCACTGGTGTTCTGTGATTTGAAGCTCCAGGAGCTCCTGATGTAGAACGTGGGTGTGGATTCTCGTGGCAAGCAGGGCTAGGCTCTTGCTTCATTACAACCGGTTGGTGATCAACGTGAACTGTTGTTGATTCTGGTGTTGTCGCAGGGGAGTCCATGGCTGAGAAGGGAGCGATGGATTCCTCCCACCCAGAGCTAGCAGCTTCCTGAAGAATACCAAAGATACACATATCTTCAGAGTCGTTCTCGTCGAGAGGGAGAGCACTAGAGCCGTTTATGAACTGCTGGGAGCGAAGGCCAGGCGGAGTGCCACAAACACGCTTCCCACCCCATAGTGGACTTAGGGGCCACGAGGGACTCTGCTGCTGCTGTTGCTGTTGCTGCAGCAGGGGAGTGGTGCCACCACCAAGCGTCTGAGACCTGTTGGTGATGTTGTCTAGAATTCCGACATTTGTGGGCTCCCTTGTACGGGAAGGAAGAGAGAGATTGGGAAAAGGAAGATGTGTGCCACGATATGAGGAGGAAGCTGGAGATGGAGAAGAATCGATTCTCTCAGTCACACAACTTCCCTGCTCACTCAACGAGTTTTCTCCTCCTCCTCGCAAAGTATTAGTCTCCACAGAAAGGCCGCTCAGCGGATCCGAGACTTCCGGCCATACATCAGATTGCGGCCCTTGAAAAGAATGCGTTTCAGCCTCATCCTGTGAGAATTTCGTGAAGGAGGAGCAAGAGGACATATCCGAAGAAGGTGTTTCCGAGGAGTTGTACTTCATAGCACTGCTGCTGGCCGCCACCTGTACTTCATTGAATCTCTCAGCGAACTTGTCGCCCAACGTCTTTCTCAACTGATTGCAAAGCATCCACGCACATCTCTTTCCGGAAGTCTTGTTAGTACTACTCGATTGTTGCTGCTTCAAAGTTCCCGCTGCTGTTGCTGCTGCCGCCCCGATATTCCTTCCCTCTGACTGGCTTTCGTGCTGCAGAGAAGAAGACAGAATCTGGAATTCTAATCCCATCATGCTTTCTTTGAAGGACAAGTGCCCCTTAGACTTGGAAAACCAGTTGAACAATGAGGTGAGAAATCTCTCTTTGTGTGTGAGTGAGTGTGTTTCTCTCTCTCTCTCTCTCTCTCTCTCTCTCTCTCTCTCGCAGTGTCTGGCTGTGGGTTTTCTGAACTCCTTTACCTGCAAAGACCTAAAAATGAGAAAGGGAATTCCAAGCAAACTTTGTTGAAGTTCACAAATCTCAGGAACATAACAAACCCCATTCCATGTACGTCTTCAACTCCTCTGCAACCCCATTTTCCTCTTTTACTTCCTCTTGCAACTGAAGTCACAAGCTTGAATAAATCCTTCTTCTTCTCTCTTGTACACACACACAGTGCTAGAAAACCAGACAAAACTCCTTACAACCCTCACCTTCTTTTCTTCTTCTTTCTTCTGCTTTAGCCCCACAACTCCTTCAATCTGCTTGGCTACAAGACCTGTTTTTCTTTTTCCCTTCCACTCTTTAAACCAACCTGGGAGAAAGAACGTTGTATATCAAGATTTTCAGGGAGGGATTCCGAACTTTGGTTCTGCAAAAGAAAACAATAACAACGCCACTAGGGGTTGGTCAGGCAGTGCAGTGCAGTGCAGTTCAGTTCAATCCAGTCCAGTCAGGTCCAGGCTAGTCCAGTCCAGTCACAAGAATGAATGAATAATGTTAGAACAAGATGATGCTCAATGCTAACTCAGCTTCAGATCTCTCTCTCTCTCTCTCTCTCTCTCTCTCAACCTCTCCGTGTGTAAATTGGAAAAAAAAGTATTTGGGAGTGTTGTATAGCCTACTGAGAAGGAGGAGGAGAAGCTGTGTTTCTTATTAACTGGGAGTCTGGGAGAGTCTGTGAGTAATAGACTAAGACTACTACTACTACTACTACTACTACTCCGATGATTGAAATTTCTGCGAAAATCTTGACTCAACTGTAGTCCTCTTGCCTTCTTGAGACGTAATGGTTGGTTGTGTTGTGTTGTGGATGTTGTTTCTCTTCTTCTTCTTCTTCTTAGGAGTAGTAGGCCTGTTAGACAACGTGCCATAAATAGCTGTTCAACGTCAGCAATCTGCATGATGTACTTTTATTGCTTTTCTCATCATCTTAATCGACATTCTTCCCTACCCCGCCCGCCCCCAAACCTCTTTCCAGTGTTTTTCGTGATTGTACTAAATTTTTTTGCTCCTTCCAGAAACGCTAGTGGTTCACTCCCCAGGGTTTTATTATTATTAAATTATTATTTTTAAAAAATATTTTGATTATTTAATATTTGGCCACAAATGTTTTTCGAAAAATTTGGAAATTTCCGTTCTTTGAGTGTAAATATGACAAAAACATGCTTAGTTTTTTTTTTACCAAAATCGCCAAAGTTTTGAAATCACAAAACTGAAAAAATTAAAATTAAAAAAAAAAACCCCCCACTGATCCACCCCAGTGTTTTACTTTTAAGTGGCAAAATTTTGCACCATGATGAATTTTTTTTAAAACACCTGCAAAGAAGAAGAGCACAAAGGGTTTTTCTTGGAAATAAATGTGCAAAAGTAGCCATGCTTTGAGGGTAAAAAGGTGAAAAGTCTTCATTTTTAGACAATGAGTTCCTGGAGGTCGCTAGAACAAAGAATGATGAGTCTACACCCCCATGTTTTTTTTTTTCTTTTTTACCGATTTTGCGATGTATCCATACCAGTGTTTTTTATTTTAATTTTGTTTGGCCAAATTTCGCACCACCTCGACCAAAAAAAAACCCCCTAAGAAGAAGAAGAAGAAGAAGAAGAAGAGTGCAAAGGGTTTTTATTGGGAAAAAACGTGCAAAATTAGCCATATTTTGAGGATGAATAGGTGAAAATTTGCCATTTTTAGACAATGAGTTCTTGGAGGTCGCCAGAACAAAACGTGATCCAAAACGTTTCTACTTTCTTGTCTGTGATTTAGCCAAATTTGGCTCATTCATCTTCATCGATAGGAAGCAGGGTTCTTTTCTTCAATTTTATGATTTTGAAAGTTTTGCAAAATTTTCCAAAATTTTAACAATTATTTTCAAATTTAATCTTTTTAAAATTTCCCAAAAAGAAATTTGGTCACCACAATTTGAGAGTTCGCCGCCCCAAAAAAAAACCTTGACAGGAAGATGTAGAAAAAGTGCCTATCATCTCTACGAAGATTTAGCCAAATCTGGCTATAAACCAAATATGAAGTACAAATCTTTAATCATCCTTCTATATTTTTTTGGCTGCACACTGAAAACCAAATATAGAAATCTGGTGATTTACACTATTTTTTCTCTCACTTTGGCCGATTGAGAACCTCCAAAATCACATAATTTTTTAATTTTTAACTATAAATTTCTCCTTTTGGCAAAATTTCGCCAATAAAGAAAAGGGTGCCAACAATCATCCACAAGAAGGAATTAGCCAAATTTGGCTACAGGTCAGAGAGGAAAGTAAAAAAAATGTAAGAATCTTCCTACATTTAGGGAACGTGTTGAAACCTAATGTGTAAATATAGCAAATCCAGATATTTGTTCCTGAAATCTGGCGACTAAGAGCATTTTTTTCAGGAAAATTCTTTGTATGAGTTGCACATACATAGAGAGTTACTAAATTAATAATGTTAGGGCTGAGAAAGGGGGGGATACAGGATAGGTTACTAAGTTCCATGTTGGCAGCATATTTAGCATATAGCCTGGTTTCAAAAAAATCTATTTTTTTCTCTGACCTATAGCCAAATTTGGCTAAGTCCTCTTGTGGATGATCACCAGTCCATCTACCTCACAAAATTGAAAACCAAAAAAAACACTGCTACCCACAGCAGGTAATGAGTCAGGAGAGTGAGAGTTGGCCCTGTCGTAGTGGGCTTCCTCCAATGGATGGTGCAAGGCACCTCCGTGTTAGGTACTACCAGCAAGAAGTAACAAGTCACAGGGGGAGAAGAGGTGGTGGGTCCTTGCCTTGGGTGAATCAGCACCTACATCAGTAGGATATTCTAAACCAAGGTCTGTGAGTCCAAATTTAACATTCTTTCAAGTTAATTCTTTGAGGCCTCAGCTGGTTTGCTATTAGTAGTCCCCCACCTATTTGCTGTCCCAGTTTCACTTTTACGGGTGGGGTTGCAAAAAAGTAAATAACTAAACTTGGATGAAAATTTTATTTTTTCAGGTTCACGTTAACTCTTTGAGGTCTCAGGTGGTGTGCTATTAGTAGTCCCCCACCTATTTGCTGTCGGAGTTTCACCTTAATGGGTGGGGTTGCAAAAAAGCAAATAACTAAACTTGGATGAGAAAAATATTTTTGCAGGGTCACATAATCAGCACCACTGGAGATGCTCTCTCAAGTTAATTCACCGTGGTTGCAAGGGTTAGTGATGCTGACCTCTTGTATGCAACATTGCCAGGGTGAACCAGGAGCACCGCACCCACATTGGTACGATTCACCTTCTAGGGGTAGGCCTTTTAGTGGCCATATTCAACCCAGGAAATGTTAAATTTGGACCCAGAGAGACCTTGATTTAGTCTTAGAATGGGATATTTGCTAAATTTTACAATGGTACGGGTGTGGGTGCTGGTTCACCCAAGGCTGCAACATGCCATCACATTTGTTGGCCTTTGCTTACCAAGGCAAGGATATTGTGTTTAGATTCATTATAGAGTATAGTAGCTTAAGGGATTTTGGCCCCTAGGTAATAGGTCTATTTTTATAAGGATTTTTGAGAGATGGTATTTTGGCTTGTGTTGAAACTTGAGATTAGTTATAGAGGTATAATATCTTGAAGGATTCTGGTTTCTTTTAGAGGATTTTTTGAAGGTTATATTTTTGCATGGTGAAAATATTTGAGTTTTGATAATTCTTCTTTTGCCTTAAGATACTTTTTAATGTAATTTTGGGACTAGGCTCTGGCCTAGGCTAATCGCAAGCTCGTGAATTCTGAGAGGACTTTGAGAGTCCAAACTCTGGCTTCTCTCAATGTTCGGCACGCTCATTACAGAGACTTGTAACCCACCCTTGTGGCATGCACATGGATTGTGAGGATTACGTGAGCACAAGCTCTGGCTTCTCTCAATGTTGGGCAGGCTCATTAGGAGACCTGTGAGTGACCCACCCGAGTGCCAGGTGCATGGATTGTGAGGACTATGTAAGTCCCCAACTCTGGTCCACCTCACACCATTGGGCCGGGTCCTGAGGAGATCTGTGAATTCCCACACCTTTCGCATGTCGGTCTGAAGAATTTCCAAAGCAACTTCTAATTGTGCCCGATTGCCGGTCTCCAGAATTTCCAAAGCAACTTCTCATTGTGCCCGACTGCCAGTCTCAAGAATTTCCAAAGCAGCTTCTCATTGTGCCTGCCCGACTGCCAGTTTCAGCATCCAATTATGTGGCCACGTCAAGAGAAGGATGGACTTCTCTCTAATGGCTCTGCCCAGAGAGAAGAAGAGGAGACATCACATCGGCATGTAGGATTTCCAAAACAAATTATGATTTGAGTACAAGAACCAATTTGTGAGCCATCTGTGAGTCATAGCTGGAGATCTAATTGTATTTTCTAGCTTTTGTTTTATCAAATCCATCTTCTATTCAAATTATTGAACCATTTTTAACATTTTGTTTGAACCTGTCACATAGAGCAGAGCAATCATGCAATTCACTGTGTTTGTTTGTTTGCAGGTTTTGGTCGTTTTTTTAGTACCTGATCAGTCAACCTTCTTTACACTCATCTCCAATAATTCAGATGGAAAATACTAAGAAACATGATTTGAGAGTGTCTAAAATGCCTATTAAAGAGAAGTCAGCAAATCCAATTTCCAATTTCATTTTGACTTGGCTGTTTTTGTAAAGTCCCATGGAGCTTTTCATCTTTTACTTAAAGGGCATTTTCCACCCGCACCCCCTATTTGAACCTCCGCCAGTGTTTAGTGTTTACCCCGGTCTAATGTAGAGTGTTGATCATTTCCACATCCCCACCCATATTAGAGGAAGGTAGTTTGTTTGTTTTGCTTGTTTTGTTTTGTTTTGTCAAGTTCAGATCTCCCAAACTAGGATGCTCTATATTGCACTCTTAGTACTGTTGGAAAGCCCTTGATGGGTAAGGTGCATGAAGGTTGTTTCGCAATGTTTAGACCTAGTATAAGAGTTATTGAAATTCTAAACACTTTTTTCAATTAATGTTCAATAAGGAATCAAAATTAAAACTTACATGAAAATTGCGATGTACTTTTGGTAGTGGTGGAAAGCCCTTGATGAGTAAGGTTGCATGAAGACGATTTCATAAGTTCTAGACCACCCTCTAAGGTGCCGGTGATGCTGAATTTTTGAATCAATGGAAAAATTCAATAAAATCAGATTTTAACTGGATTTCAGACTTTGGTTAAAAAGATGGGTGTACTATTTGTCCTGTTAAAATTCATGCAATATTATCAAATGTGTTCATCAATACAGGGTCACACTATAAACATGAAAAATTGGACACTAGAAAGTGAATGACAACTTAGGCTACTCATTATAGCTGACCAATCAAAACAAGTCATTTTATTGTACTGTCCCATAAATCATGTGGCACATTTACCAGTCCAAACTCAGTTTCACACTGTTCAAACTGAAAGTACTGTGTACAAGCCATTTTATTACTGCCAGTGAAGAAGATGGTTTGAAGGCACTTTGCACTGCCAAGCAAGATGCCTTGAAGGCCACTTCCCTGTGCTTCTAGGTACAAGTGGAGCCCAGTTTCACCATTAGACTCAAAATCTAGATTCAAAATGCTAGGATGGATGGATGTGTGAACAGATAGATAGATAGATACTTCCCCTAGTTAATTCATGTTGAAAACAATGGGAACCTTTGCATGGGGGGAAACCTATATGTCCTGGAAAGACACTAAAAAACCAGTGTTGGGTTGGCACCCAGTTTGGAGGGTTAGAAGTTAGAACCCCAGGTTTCAATTAATTCCAGTTGGTAAAAACTGAACCAAAATCTGGTCTGATTTTTGGAACTGGTTTAGAACTAGAAGTGAGGTTTTGGTTTTTTTCACAGAACCAAAACCAAATGGGAACCAGGATCCTGGTTTTTTAAGAAGTGAAACCAGATCCTGGATTTTTTCACAAGAGAAAAAGGACTAGCACTCAGGGCTAATGGGCAGTTTGTTGCTGGTTTTGATCCTGAAATTGGACCAGAACCAGGTATGATTTTTTAGAACTGGAACAAGGATTTGTTTTCAAGCCTTTAAGAAGGCAGGATCCTGGTTTTTTTTAAGAACAGACCAGGTTTTGAAGAACTGGTTCTAACCCGAATCTTGAACCATTCTAGTTTACTTTGTACAACTGGGAGCTTCTTTATAAAAGTCATGAACCACCCAACACTCCTAAACACCTAACACTAACAAGCAGTGTTGGCGCGTATGATCCTACCCTACACAGACAAGTGATGACGATTGACAAATTCCTTGAGACTCTACAAGTTGACTTGGTTTCCGACAAGAACCCCGAATTTGGGTCAAATGGCAAAGAACCCGAGAGGTGTGTGAATAGGGCTTTAGTTCTAGCGGTAAAGCGTGTAATAATGTGAAGCAGATGATGTATCGGCAGAGACTTTTATTGATAAGAAAAGGCTCCAAACTGAAGAGCGATATGGCAGTAGAGAATGAGAGGACTTAAGTAGAAGTTGAATTGATACAAGTCATACATGAAATGTCCAAGAAGAGTTGTTAAGGATTGCTTGATTGATATCGGAGACTGTAACTCAACTACCAACTGCTTGTAAACAAGTCTGCATGCACTAGGAATGGGAGCTGGGTTTGGAAAGGAATGTTGTTGAGAGGTGTGTTATTTACTTGGCCAAAAATGGGTTGGCAACACGTTGAAGAATAGAATTTTTTTGTAGGTTACCTAAACAAGCATTCTGTTTGTGGAGTGCTTTGGATATTTATGGGGAAGTCATGTGTGTTGCACTAAATTTATCCTTGGAAGAATGTTTGTGCAATTTTAGGATGTGCCATGGTCAATTGCATGTGCATTCTTCTATATTTGCCTGGATTGACACTTAAGCCTGATTAAGTGACAAAGCATAATTCTTGGGCTGGGGACATGGGCTCATTTAAGGAAAAGAAAATGGCACTGACAATTCCATGATCAGTTTGGTCTTGGGTGAACCAGCACAAGCAACAATGGGAAAAACCCATAACATTTCTGGGGCTATTTCTAAACAATATTAATACTAGTGTAGTCTGTGCCTTTGCCCCACGTGTGAACTTGTTACCCAATTATTTTTTTCCTTCTCAAATCATTTTTGCAATTTAATTGAATTTTCAATGAAAAAAATTACTCAAAATTCAATATCTCACCCACTTTAGGTCTAAAAACTTATAAATCATATTCGTTAAATCTTACTTGTTAAGGGCTTTCCAACAATACCAAAAGTACACCCAAACTCCCCTATAATTTTTAGTTGTAATTGAAATGAATTTTTTCATGAAAATTTTGTTTAATATTCAATAACTTCTTCACCAGAAGTTGAAACATTATGAAAGCAACTCGATGCACCCTTACTTATTGAGTGCTTTTCAATGATACTGAGAGCATGGCAAGAGATGCCATGGTTTGGGACCAAGAGCGCAAAAAGAGGTGCGATGGAGATCTCAACATGACAAACAAACAAACCAACTAACTACCTTCCTTGATAGATAAATCCCATCTTTAAACTAAACCATGATCCAAATCCCAATTAAAAATTTCTCAACTTAACCCCTAAGTGTCCACTTTTCAAGGTAGAAACAACCATAACCTTCAAGGAACATTGAGTGCAGACCTGCGAAGTGATGAACATTAGAATTTTGCATTGCATTCATCTTTTTTTTTCTTTTTTTTTTGTTTGTTTCTAGTTCATGAAGTCAGGAAACAAAAAAAAAACATGAAAGTCATAAGGGAAGGAGGAAGTTTCTTGTGTATGGTTGGGGTAGTAGGTGGGTTGGTTCCTTTGCGCGGAGGATCTTGAGAAGATGTTTTGCTTGGATTCTCAAAAGGTGCCCGACATGTGATGAGATTTGAGAAATTGACATGAAAGAGTCCATGCCAGTTATCCTAAGCTAAGAAAAGTTAGCACATGTTTCTTGCTTGTTGAACAATAATAGGTGAATTTTGTCTCTTGCCACAAGCTTAAATTCGCACATGTTTTGCATCTCATTGCGTGGGATCCATCCATGTGACCTCACGTGGTGTGACTTGGGGGAAGCTTTTGACTACCGTCAAAACCGTGGCAACAATCTCGTCTCTCAACGGTGGGTGCGTGCAAGTCATGCAAGTTATTTCATTAAAGGAAAACAGTTGTCCCTGATGATCACTTGGAATTCCTGACATCACTCAGACTTCAACATCTCATGTGTTTTGTCGTGAATTTCATGAACGAAGCTTATTCATTTATCTAAGCAGTATGATATATAATCTTGTACGGATTGACCCCATAAATTCCCCGTGATACTTAAACTAACAATAAGCAACAGACTCACCATCAATCACTCCAGAGACTTGGCATACTTAGCATCTTTGTTTTTTCTTCCACACTTGGTACGATACCGAAGCATTTTCACAGCATTGACACATGTTTGTAGAATAATTTAAAATTTTTCATTTCAAGAAATAAAATATTCTTCAAAATACCATATTTTTCCTTTGCAAATTTTCTATTTGAATTTTTTTTGAATAATTAATGAATTTTAAAATTTTCATTTCAACAAGTAAAATATTCTTCAAAGTACCATATATTTTCCTTGGCAAATTCTCTATTTGAATTTTTTATTTTGTTTGAAAATTTCAACATTTCTGAAAATAATATAATTAGTGTCAAAGCTACCAAGGTAATAAGAGTAATCAGTTTTTGGCCATCTTCTTTTATATTCCATCACTTTTGCATTGTTTTTTCTCAGTGTTTTGTAGGTACCTAAATCTACCATCCAAAGTTGTGCCGGTAATTTGTCCTTTGCCCATGTCTTCTTTCTGGGAAATGGGTGGTAAGAGACATAGCCAAACTTGGAACCAACTACTATTGATAACCTACTTGAGTGGCACACTCAGCCTCCTCAATATCAGGGTCTTCACTTGTATGATGAACCCCATTGTGTGTTCTGCACTTTAGGGTGTGATTTTTTTCTGGATTTCTGTCCTTTCTTTTTTTCTTCTCTAATTCCCTTGGCCCAGTGTTTTTCCTTCCTTCCTTTATTTATTTATTTTATTGGGCCCTGGACCATGGCATTGGATCCAACTTTTGGAAGTTTTACCTTATTAGAACTGGTTTCACATTAGGAGAAAACTGGTTTTTTTGGTGAAAGTGTTTAGACTGTTTAGATCAGGACGGAATTTTTTGGTGTTCAGAGTGTAGACACGATGTGTTAACATCTTTATCTATTTGGCAGGGCCAACGTGTTTTTGTGATGCCTTGTTGCTCTCGTTTGGGTTCTGAAAAGCAAATTGGAATTTTTGTCTCAGTGTAGCTGCTTTCGGTTTCAGATTTATAAATGTCAATTAGAATGTTCTGATTCTGGTTCTACTTTTTTTTTCCTGGATGGTTCTTGTTTTGAAAATCAGTCTCCGTTTGAATTCGATGCTTACTCAGCAAAAACACGAACTTGGAAGTTCTTTCCAGTGTTGGCCAGTTATTGAGTTCTTGACTCAATTGTCAACTTGAGTAATATAACCTACCAGACGGTTATTTGATTTTTTTATAATTAATTAATGACCTAACTGCCTGGTAGGTATTCAATTTTCAAATTTTAATTACCTGCCTGGATGACCTGGTTATCAATCCTGAAATGCTCAACATGTTTATAATATTTTTTAAAAACAAGAAAAATGAACTAAAATTTTTAGTTTTTAGTTTTTAAAACCATATAACCAGTTAATGATTGGCAGGATAACTAGCCATTATCACTTGGTTATCTGATAACTTATCTTTACATAATCGACAATTATTACTTGTGTTGGTCAGAGATCGCATTCTAGGGTTAAGTGTAAGATACCAATAAAGCATATTTTGTATGCATCAAAAAATTCCAACAATTTATTTGTCAATACGAATATGGATTCAAGTTCAATTTTTTTCTTTCAATGGATATGAGTTTTTCAATATTTAAATTCAAATTAATTATGGATACGTACAAAAGTTATGTATATTCCAAATTTAAATGATCACAATTTTATTTTATTTTCACACAAGAGCATTCTAAAATTCTAAAAATTGTACAAACTTGGAACTAGGAGCTTGTAGGGGAATTGAACCCCAATTCTCAAAAGAACTTTGCCCATTGCAATACAAGCTACCAACCCCATCTCAATCCTCCCATAGAAAAATGTTGTCTCTCCAATAGGTCATCATCCCATATTCAACTCTTGTAAATAAACTCCTTTGAAGCCCTTTTGAGAAAACTTGTTGCAAAAACTTGGAAATGTTAATGATAACAAAATAGCAACAAAAGATTCATTTGTTGTTAAAAAAAATTTCAAAAAAGAGTTTTGAAAAAGTTGAATACATGTGCAACGATAATCACCATCTACATTCAAATCCTCAAAATATTTTGTTTCTTCAATCAACTTGTAATTATCATCAACAAAAGAACCTCTAACTTTCAAGTAATCTTTCGTGTTCTTATTCAACATACGATAAGTAATGTTTAATGTTCTTATTCGGCATATGATTAATGTGCAAATCATTAAGCCAATTTTTAACAAATGTGATAATTTGGTTTTAGTTTTTCATTTGTAAGTGGCATCACCACAAAAATGTCATTATCCTAGCAAGACTAAACAAGCTTTATATTTCAATCTATGACCTTGGAATGCCAAGAATATATTTGGTCATAAATGGCACATTTGAAAATTGCCCTTCATGATTATGCCACCAAACAAAAGGATTTTCACATGCAACTAGGAGTATGGATAACCTCTTGAACAAAAATAACTCTACAAGGGCAAAAGCACACAAAGGTGTCACAATTTTGGCAGATTGGAATCTTTTTTCAAAGTTATTTTGTAATGTAGTTGAAAACTAGTTTAAAATATGAATATTTAGATGACATTGAAAGTAACATTTTTTTCTATTTTCAATTTCAAATCATGATGCTATAAAACATATCAAAAATATTTTAAAAATTTAATAATTATTTTTAAATGTTTAAAAGGTTTTTTTTTAATAATTATAATTTTTGAGATTAAAAAAAGTTCATAACATAATATATTAAAATCACATTCCATTCATTGAATGAATCTTTAGTTTCTTAAACATGATTCATCCAATACCCCAAAGTTTCAAACATATAAGATTAATACATTATAAGATAAAAGTCCATATCCATGAGTTTTGTAGGTGTGGCAAAAAATGTGGTAAATTCAAAAGTCCATTACTTATTGGCTATCCATAATTTTGATTTGATTTTTTCATTATTGGAAGGTTGATTATGATAGCTTTAGATAAATGAATCCCTTTTTCTATTATTTCAATGAATTTTATTTTATTTATTTTCTTGTATCTAGAGAATACAAGAAAAACTACCATTGTGACATCCATATAAGGTCACTGTAATGTGCAAACACTCACAATGACAATTGCTCATAAAAACTCCTCAAGGGAAGTTCCAACCTAATGTTACTTTCATTTTCAAATTCATCACCATGTGCATTAGTAAAAGTGCATGCTTCAATAGTAGGGTTTAGGGCTTGAAAACATGTCATGAAAAGGGGAATCATAACTTTCAAATCATGCTTAGAAACAAGCTAGATTGATATGCACATCCCACCAAAATTTTCCACAACTTGTAATGATTTGAAACAAGGATGCAACATTATGGTAATCATATTATGAACATGGTTTGAATTAAAAACTCTTAAAAACTAAAGAAAATGTTTCAAAATCTTCACAATTTCTTCTTACATGTTTATTCATAAGAAAAGGAATTTGTACTCAAATTGGTCCAAAACTTATGTCTCATTTGAAAGTTGCACCATTTTAGCCATTTTAGTTTAAAACTTGACAGTTAGGATAATGGTAGTAATTAAAGCATCAAATAGTAGCCAATGATTGTGGGATTGGTTCATAGTTCACATGATATGATTATTTTTGTAATAGCTCACACTTGGGTCTTTGAGCTCTTTGTTGTAAAATGATAGTCTTTTACCTTCCATAACAAGTGATGATGATTTGTTCAAATTCCAAGGTATCCTCAAACATGATGACTTTAAATGCACATATGGTTTTGATAAGTGTTTTAAATTCTTGAAATTACATCCCACTTTCAATGCAAGCCTTCTCCCATTCTTGCTTCCCTTTCCCAAATTTCTTTGTCCATGTAATTATTTTTTATAAAAACATTTCTACACCTTTCACATTCACCTATGTTAAACCTTTAGAAAAAATTCATCATTAGTAGCATACTAACATGCCTTAGACATATCACATGACCAAAACACATACCTTCATAGGCTTCAAAGGCTCATTATCAACAATGGAGCATAATGCAAATGTCATGGTTGTCAAATTGTCACCATTATCTTTCACAAATGCAATCTCACAATGCATCAACCCAAACTTTGAAAACAACCATTCAAGTTGAATAGCCATATTCTATCCATTTATTTCATTCACTTCAAATAAGCCCACAATAACATGCATAGGGTTCCAAGATTCATTTAAGAAGTTTATCACAAGGGAAAATGTGTCTAGATCACCTTTAAACATCCAAAGATCAAAACTTGCAAAAATAGTGAATGGAATGCAAGGTTTGGGAATACATACAAGTCCATGGTTTTCTTAACCATTACAAAAAACACTTCACCCACAAGAATAATCCAAGAAGGAAAGGAAACTCAAGGACATTGGTGTAAAATTAACCTTATCAACCAAATTTTTTTGTTATGGAAATTGTCTTATAACCTTTGTCGATGTACACCATATCCTTGAAAAACATCTATTTTGCCTCATCATGTTTTTTGTAAAGGTTTGTGAACCCAAAATATGTGGTGATTATAAAATTTGATGGCCCACCCCTTTTCTTTCCATCCTATTGTGAATGATTATATCAACCATTACTATTTTCTTCTTCCAAATTGGACTTTTCTTTGACCAAACAACTTAAGATGTGCAAAATCAATATGAGTATTCATGGAAGTAATCCCATTAATTTTGTTACATTTAATCAACCTTCTCCTCAAAACAAAACTATGGGCTAGAACATTATCTATTATTTTCTTCGATCTATAATTAATACATCATAACATTTGCATATTTTCAATATCCATAAGCAAATCATGATTCACAACAAAGAAACCCCAACAAATTGAAATTTGGTTGTGTGGTTTCCAAAGTACAACTTAAACTTGTAAAATTACAAGTCACAAACCACATTTTCCAACAAGCTACTATGTTCTAGATGCACATTCTCTATGTTAAAATTATTTGTGGGCACATCTTCACATTCAAATGCTCCATCAACCGCAACTATGTTTTCAACAAACATTTCATCTCTAATAGCCATGACTCAAAATGCCAAGTTTTTGAAGCTTGAATAACAATGACTAATAATAAAATGACCAACAACAAAGCTTTAACAAACTACAATAAAACTCTAACAAGTTGCAATAGCACCCTAACCTACAACAAAAAAACTCAAACCTCTCACTAAACTCAAATCTTTCTCAAACACTTTCACCAAACACACACCTTTCACAAACCTCTTGCCTTTCAAAAAATGTTCAAAACTCCAACAATTAGTAACAAATTTCACTAGTAGAAATCATGTCATTTGGAACTAGTCATTACACAATTGTGTGCAACTAGGTGTCATTTGCAATTACATTGGTTATGTGTGCAACTACAAAATTGGTATTGTATAATTTTTTGGCCATACAATTTTGTGTGCAACTGACATGCAACTAATGGTGTATAAAATGGACACATGTTATAAAAATCATGACCTAAGCTAGTACATACCTATGTTAATACACTATCTATCTAAGCTATGTATAGTAGTTTTGTAGTTTTAGTACTAAGGTTAAACCCATGCTAACTAATGCTACCTAAATTAAAACATTAGTTAAACATAAGGTACACTCACATTAATCAAGGTTAAACAAACCATAACAAAACTAACTATGAGATTAAACTAACTATATTTATATTAATTTGGGCTAAATTAATTTTGGCTAAACTAAACTTGGCAAAATTAACTATGAGGTTAAACTAACCATGGCAAAGTTAACTATGAGGTTAAACTAACCATGTCAAAATTAACTACAAGGTTAAACTAACTTTGGTTAAATTGAACATGACTAAACTAATTTAGTCTAAATTAATTTTGGTTAAACTAATTACGAGATTATATTAACCATGGAAAACTAATTATAAAGTTAAACTAACTTTGGGTAAACTAACCACAAAAAGATTAATTATGAAGCTAAATTAACTTTGGTTAAACTAACCATAGCAAAATTAACAAAGAAGTTAAACTAACTTTGGTCAAACCAGCTATGGCTAAACTAACTATGAAACAAAAATTTGGCTAAATTAACCATGACAAACCAAACCATGAGGCTAAACTAATTATAGCAAAACTAAATATGAAATTAAACTAATTTTGGTTAAATTAACCATGGAAAAATTAATTATGATGCTAAAATAATTTTGGTTAAATTAATCATGGAAAAAATAACTATGAAGCTAAATTAATTTAAACTAAACTAATTATGAAAAAAAATAACTATGAAACTAAATTTAACTTTGGTTAAACTAACCATATTTAAATTAATTATGGTTAAACTAATGTTGGTTAAATTAACATGACTAAATTAAACATGGCTAAACCAATTAGTAGATTTAACCTTAACCATGGATAATTTTATTATAATTAATTTAACCATAGTTAATTGAACCAAAATTAGGGTAACTAAAAATATATATTATTATATTATTAATCATTATAGCTAATCATATATAATGATTAATAATTATACTTTTAATGACTAATATTATTATTTACTAATGACTTGACTATTATTATTCAAGTTATATTATTATAGTTATTATTATTTGTATTTCTAAAATAGTAACATCATTTTTATTATTCAAGAAATATTATTTTACTATAATTTTATTAATTATGATAGTATACCTATTTCTAATAGGTTACACATGCTAACCTACAAATACCTTAACTTAAGCTATGTAATGATATTACAATATTATTAACTATTAGTAATGATTGAAATTAATATTAGTAGTGAATGTAAAAAAATATTATTGTTATTATTCTCGTTATTATTATTATTGAATAAATATTATTTTCATTCTTTTTTTATTAGTTATATTAATATACCTATGGCTAGGAGGTTCCATTAGTTAACTCAGGTTATGTTATTATGGTATAGTATTATTCATTATTTATAAATATTAGAAATAAATAAATTTTTTTTTCATTCTTCAATATCTGTAATTTTAATTTTAACTATAATATTGATTATGGTAATATATTTATGTATATAGGCTACATTAATTTGCTTATAAGTAACTTAACTTAAGCTAGTAACTAACTTAAGTTAGTTATTAATTTAAAGTAAGTAACAATAATATAATATTATTTATCATTAATTATTATAGGTAATCATAACTATTAAAATGTTATTATAATTATAATTAGTGAATTTAATATTTATTAACTAGTTAATCATATTATCATTACATTATATTATTATTTATTAATTTTTATTACTTATAATATAATTAATTTGGCCAGTAGGTAAACTAGGTTAATATAACATAGGTAACATGTAGTATTTGCATGTAGATTACAACTACTTTGGTTGCATTTGTAACCAAATTTTTTATTCCATATTTTTTTGCCTGGATTCCAAATGTGCATATTATGTGAGTAAATGCATTTGTTTTGTTCACAAACCAAATACCAAATGCCATTTGGGATGGGCCAACGAAAAGGCTCAACCCTAAAAACTAATCCCAAACACAAAATTGGATTATTTTAAACCTACATACCTAACCTAACCCTATCATCCTATGTACCTATAACCTACCTATGACCTACCTACTTACTTGTGGCCTACCTACTTACTTAATTTTTTTAAAAAAGATCATTAATGGGCTTTTTAGAATTGCCATGTGTCACCACATAATTCGCCTTCACAAATGGACACATGTCAAAATTTGATTCACATTTTATTAGATGGCAGAGATATTATTAATTTATTAATAATGATGGATATTGAAATAATGTTTAAATTTCATGTGTCACCATGGGCAACCTTGTAAAATAATATAAATATATAAAGTATAAATTCATACCATATACATTGTCCACATACATAATGTTGTATGCAACTACCAATTGTGTGCAACTTGTTTTATGCAACTATGAGGTCTTGCAGTTACATGTGTCACATGCAACTGAAAATTAATTGCATATGATAGTTGCAAAATGATAGTTTTCTTCTAATGAAAGCTTCAATGAATTACACTAAAGTTTTGATGACTTGAAATAACACTTTGACTTGCAACAAAACAAGTTCAAACTTTCATCAAACACACACCTTTCACCAATTTTTCTTAACTTTCACAAAATGCTTAAGCCATTGACAAACAACAATAAAACTCCAACAACTTAAAAACATTGTTCCAAAATGTAGCAAAACAACTTAGACATTTTCACCAAAGTCACAAATTTCACAAACTTTGTTTTATTGTTCACAAAACACTCAAAGCTCCAATGAGTTCCACTAAAGTTCCAATGACCTACAACACCATTTGAACTTACAACAAATTTCACCAAAGTTACAATTCTCATGAACCTCAAGCACCTTTCACAAAACGCCTTAAGCTCCAAAATAAGTTATAGTAGAATTTTGACAAGTTGCAACAAAACTCTGACAAAATCACAACTTTCACAAACCTTAAGCACCCCTCACAAAACACTTAAAACTCCAAAACGGGTTGCAACATTATTCCAATGAGTTGCATCAAAACTCCAACAAATTGCAATAAAACTCACTTTGACAAGCCACGACAAGCCTATTTTGATGAATTGCAACACAACCTACTTTGATGAGTTACAACAAAACGCCATCACAAGTTGCAATAAAACTCGTTTTGATGAATTGCAACAACATTGTAACTTACAATAATACCATGTAAAAAATCCTTTTCAACAAAGCTTTAATACAACAAAGAGCTTGGAGATCCTAAACCCTAATGGAATGTAGAATGTAACTTGTAAAGAAGAAACAAAAACCTAAGGAAACTTCACATCCTTATGCATTTAAATGTTCAAGTGTTTGAATGCATTGAAATCTTCTTCGGCAAAGCAACAACAAAATAACAAAACAACAAAGTAATGGAAAAGCTTTGATGTGATATAAATTTCGTAGGAAAAATGATAAATTAGCAAAACCCTAAACCCTAAACTAGGATATGCATGTATGTGTGCATATCTAGACCCTTAAACACTATATAAAATACATGTATAATATAATTATACATATTTGATTTATTCATAAAATACTAACAATGGATTTGGATATCCATAATGATTTTTTCATTTAATGCATATATCTATAAACATAACATTATTACAAATCATGGGTTTTTAAAAGGTTCAGCTTGACTAAAATGTTCGCATTGACCAAAAGGATGTATATTTTAATTAAAAACATGGGGCATGAAATACACATGGTTCTTTTGGTTGGTTTTTTTTTATTAAAGTGACCATTTTGACCAAGTGTTATGTCATACATCTAGTTAAGAGGGATAAAATTTTAAAATTGTCCATCAAGATGCCCATGGCTTAATCAAATCACCACATTAAATGGCCATGTTTAGTCAAATTGGCCATATTAATTTAGTTAACTAGTTCACTTATTATGCCTATTTAGGCTACCTACTTACCTAACATATACCTACCTATGTCTTTCCTACCTATTTACCAAAATATGTCCTACCTACCTATTATTTATCTACTTATCTCTCGATCTATTTTAACTACCTAATTACCTATTTATTGGGCCTTCCCCCACATGGACAAAGATTATTGCATTAGATCCAACTTTAAAAGTTTTACCTTATTAAAACCAGTTTCGCATTAGGTGAACCATTTTTTTTTATGAAAGTGTTTAAATTATTTAGGTTGGAACAAAAAAATTTAGTGTTTAGAGTGTGGACATAATAGATAGATGTATAACATTTTATCTATTAGTAGGGCCAACATGTTTGTGATGCCTTGTTTACTTACCTACCTACTTACATATTATTTACCTACTTAACTACCTATTATCTACCTACCTACTTACTTATTTATCTACTTACATACCTACCTATATTTTACATAAGTAGGTATGTACATCTAAAAACATATGTAGGTAGGCATGTGTACCTACCTATCTACTTAGTTAGGTACCTATTTATGAAAAAAATTAAAGTTCAAATGTTGTTATATACATTGACAATTTTTTTTTAAAAATTCAAGAAAACATGTTAAATCCATTTGACATCATATTGTTTTACAAAGTGGTGTGATGATTTGATGGTCAAAACATTAGTGTGCAACCAAAGATACCAAGGTTCAATCCCCCTTATCAATATATATTATGTGAAGTTTGGATATCTGTATATATACCTTGTACATGTGTGTAAATGTATAATATCTAGGTGGGTTGTGGATAGGGATATAGAAGGCCATGGTTGGTGGGTGGGTACGTATTCATTATTTGTATATTTATTATATTATTATATTTAAAATTGAATTTTTTTAATAATTTTTTTTTTTTTTACTAAAATGTTTTTCCAATTTCACTAGTAAAAACCTAAACCATTTTATGGTTAGGCAAAAAAACTATTAGTCAAGTTACACATGTTCAAATCAACTTGTTCAATATGATTAAATGATCAAATTGACCAAATGTCAAAATGACTAGTTTTCCATTCAAATAAATCATGATTTGTAATAGTGTAAGGGTATCAACATGCCCTACATCTACATGTTACCTATAGTGCCAAAAATGGGCAATGGCCAAAATCTAAATATGGATTTGTGCATATTTGGCCATTATGCATGTTGATAATTAACATTCACCAATATATCTAGCAAGCATAAAATATCACCCAAAAAATTCAATAATTAACAATCATTATTTTGACCAACCAAAGAAAATACCCATACAATGCTATTGGATGCTTTTTCTTTTAAGTTAGCCACTACTTAACCCAATCAAAGTAACTAGTAACTACCCAAAATACCAAGGTCTAAGGTGGAACCAAAAAAAGGCCCCAAGGTTAAATTTGAATAAATACTAACATTGAATTATTGACTTTTCAACTATCTTTCTTTCTAGTTGGTATTAGTATTGGATCATGGGCTTCTTTTTATTACCATCAAAAACTAACTTGCATTTTTTTTATATTAGGCATCATGAACTATGTTACCTTTATGAGAAAAATGTTGTTTTAGAATTAGGTTTTGATTGTAAAATTTGTGGACAAGGCAAATCTCATCCAACATTTGGATAATAGTCACCTTATATTTATTTTTCCAATTAAAGGTCGGGGTCACTAGAAAACATGATCTAGGATTAGGGTTTTGTTAAAAAACACTTAAACATTATTGATGTTGCCATAACATAGTGTATTTGTTCAAATAGTTGGATATCATTACTATTGGTTTATTTGGTTGGTGTGATTAGTGGAAGGGTTTTGCGTGTTAAAATCTAGACATTAGATGGCTTTTTCAAATTATTCAAGAGAGTTGGTTAACATTTGTAGATGAAATTTATTTCCATTGGAATGAAAAATGGACCTTTTTGAAACACCTATAGTCATCATTGCTTGGACTTTTCAAAATAATCTAATTCTACTTCCATTTTAGGCCTTTCGTGTTTCATTTCGCCTTTCAGTGTTTTCATTTTTCAAGCACATTGTTCTTTCTATTTTGTTTTTTCATGAATCTCAAGCACATTGTTCAAGCTCTCGTGTGATTTTCTTGAATTCCTTGCATCAACTTCAAGCAAGCATCAAGTTGCAAGCAAGATAAGTTGTGTATTAAGTGTGATCATGGTATTTTTGCTCATTAATTGATTTTTGTTTTTTTTTTGGTTTTGTTATGAAGATGGTTGTAGTGGTGCCGGTGATGGTGGTCTTCTTCTTCTTATGAGTTTTCCTCCTTTTCATCATCTTTTAACTCATGCTCCATCTTTACAAGTCCAAAATATGGAATTTTTTTTTTCTTTCTTTCAAAGAATCCATTTTTTAGTCTTGCAAACTTGGAAGAGTAAAAAATCCAAGTTTGCAAGACTAAGAAATGGACTCCTTGAAAGAAAAATGAATTAAAAAAAGTTTCATCTTTTTTTAAAGAGTTAATTTTTTTGGTCTTATGAACTCACAAAACCAATTAAATGACTTTTTTTTTAAAAATCCATATTTTGAACTTGCAAAAAATGGATTTATTATTATTTTTTAAAAATTATTATGTTCAAGGAGCCTAATTTTTAATCTTGTAAATTGGAAAGATAAAAAATTGAACTCATTAGAAAATTGAATTTTTTTTTCTTTTTTTTCTTTCAAGGAGTCCAATTTTTGGTCTTGCAAGACATTTAGCATAAATTAAGGTTTTCAAATTAGGTTAGTTGGTATTGGTTTAGGCTTTTAAAACATGTTAATCATCCTCTTATTCTTGGAATAAAAGTTCATTTTTAAAAAAAATCTTGCAGAGTCCATTTTGGATGTTCGAACCACAATTGAAGGTTACCCAAAACTATGAGTTATGAAATTGGGAACCGAAACTAACCTAATTCGAAATTTAAAAAAAAAATCATAATCAAAATCACCCCTTAATTAAAAAACCAAAATTGAAATCACATCCCATATTTATTATTAAAAAACTGAAATCAAAATAAAATTGACCCCTTGAAAAATGTTAAAAATTGAAACCAAAGAATCCCCTATAACCATGGAAATAACCAACATTGGTCCTTATCCTAAAAATAATGATAAATGAAGCTAATATTGCATAATGTCCTTAGTAAGCTTGTGTTACCACATGTCATTCCAATCTAAAGTTGGTTCTTCAATATTGAGATTATTATCAATCTATGTCCCAATGTTCTAATTATTTAGAAGTTTTATTTTATAATTGTCATTGTTTATGTGCAACTTGTGAAGGCTCCCTATTAAAGTTGTGATGAGAACACGCAAATCATATTGTGTGAGATCAATTATTGAATGATCAACCTTTTAGAATGGGATTAAATCCTAAGATGATTTTACACGTATGAAAGTTACTTTTGAAATAACATTCTTCTAACACAAGGGTACATTAAATGGAACAAAACATGACACAAATCGCAAAGAGGTGTAACTTGCATGTCTTGCACTAGGATCACCCACATGTTAAGGCTTGGTCTTTATGTGGGATCATTCACAAAGTTCATATAAGTTTTCTCCTCACAACATTTTCACAATTGGAACATTTTTGTGTCAATTGCTTCCTAGGTCCCATTATATGCCAGTCTACACACTAGTTTTACTTGGAGGATATGAACATAAAAGAATGAAAATGAATAATGAGCTTAAGATGTCACCCACAATTCCTTAAATACTTGAAGAGAAAGTGGGTGATTTGTTTAGTTCGTTCATTTAAGTGTTATATATTTATGGAACCTATTACTTTTCCGAAATATGCATCCCTTTTATCCATGAACTTTAATATTAATTGGATTCTTCCTCCAAAAATGTAATGTTTTGTAAGATATGAAGTCAAGCTAATTGGTTTTTATTTGTTCTTAACCTCAAATAATTAAATAAAAACACATTAGTTTCCTAATACATATTATATGTCCAAATTAAAATAAATGTTTAGTAAAAAAAACTCAACTTGTGGAACCCATATGGTAATTCTTTTATTTGTCATTGACCACCTATTAGACCCAACATCTATTCTTAGTTATACCCTCACTATTTTTCATTTTTACTTTAATTGGATTTTTTTTTTTGGGGGTGTGATAATACCACCTATGATTAAAATAATACTATTGTATTAACTTGCAAAAAGTTGCAGGAAGGGGTGGGTGACACTCAAGCATTTGGGCCATCACTTATGGTGCATCATGGTACCTTGCATTTGGATTATCATGCACCCATGTAAAATCCATGTTCCTAAATTTTACATGGGTGCATGATAATCCAAAATGCAAGGTACCATGATGTTCCATAAGTGATGACCCAAATAGGAGTATTTGGAGTCCTCATGTTATGTAATTTGTATATTATTACTATGGAGTGGGGACCTATATTTAATATTAGGTTTCATCTTGGCAAAATAATCATTTTGGGAGGGGTAAGCCACCAAAGAAAAAGTTTAAACATGAATAAAAAATAATGTTAACAGTTAATTGGCTTGAAATTTTTCTGTTGTGGTTCACCATGAATTCCATCATGCCTACCTCAAATAGAGGGACTCATAAAATTGACCTAAATTCCTGGCCAACATTATATTAATTCTACCTTGTTAATTTTTCATCCATCATCATTTGCCTGGGGTGTGGTCCAAAACTGTGTTAATGTAAATCCAAAGCCTGGGCCCAAAACATTACATATCAATCAGAAATTCTAAATTTTGATGGGTCATGGCCAGGTGATTGTTTTTTCCCCCAATTTTGTGGTTTTGAGAGTTTGGCAAGTTTTTCCATTTTTTATAATTTTCTTTTCAAATTTGCACTTTAAAAACCCAAAAGGAAAAATCAATTTTTTTTGGTCGCCATAGTGTGAAAATTTGCTCCCAAAAAAACATTGGTCACAACCCAAGCATTCAATTATCAACTACCCCTAAGTTTAATGCAAATGCTAAGTGCATTAGATTTACAACAGTAGTGATGGGTTCTTTTCCCATATTAAAAAAATAGCAAGCCTAAGTTTGGATCTCACATATACTAAGCCATATAGGGGAGGGCAAGCTGCAACACTTTGAAATGCAGTTTCACCATAAATTTACTATATACATGCAAAAAAAATTTGTTTTATTGGAGACCTTGGGTTTGCTGGGAAGTTTTTGCATCTATTTCCCATTCACAGTAAGTATTCTAAGGGTCTCAACTTGAAATTTATCTTGTACACTTTTGGAACACAAAAGCAACATGATTAAAAAACATGGAACACAGAGTAGAGTTGTGGGGGCAGGAGGAAGTCCAAAGAGGGAGATGATGGTGAATTAGATGAGAAAGAGGAATGTTAGAATTTGAGTCTAATAAGTAGAATTCATGACTTCACAAAACATGGCAACAAAATGCATATTTATACATGTAATGATTTCATTGGATTTTGAGTGAATTCATCAGTCCCACTGAACAGGATCTAGTGAGTATACAATGAATTCACTCATTCACGGAATGGGACTAATGAATTGCTGTCACATTAGTGATATACAATGAATTCGCTCGTCCCATTTGACAAGACCTAATGGGGACACAATGAATTCACTCATTCCCTGAATGGGACTAAAAGCATCTCCACCAGTGCTCAGTATCTGACTGCAGTCAGTAAAATTTATTGCCAAAAAGCCAAAATGTGCCTGTTTAGCTCAAAAAATTGGTTTTTTTGCACCAAATTCGTGCAGCGTGCCATGGCTGGTAAAAGGCTCAACACAGCTGTGCACCTCCAAAAAAGAGTGTAATAAATTGGACCTGACTGTGGCTCTGTAATTCTGATCGGTCGATCATAATAATTGGTCCAGGTGGTGTGCTATTAGTAGTCCCCACATATATGCAGTTCCAGTTTTGTCGGTGGGGTTGCCAAAAAAATAACAACTAAACTTAGACATATAATTTTGTTGTCCAGAGTGACATGCTGAGCACCAGTGGAGATGCTCTAATGAACTGCAGTCACATTTTGTAATAGTGAAAGCCTCAACTCCAAAGGCCTTTAGTGTAGAGCCTGAATGTTGTACAATTCTTGATCATGATACAAAACCTCATACCACACCTTGCGGGAAATTGAACATATAGTGAAATTATTTACTGTTGTTGTTAGAACAGGTCCACCAGTGTATAGTGGCCTGTACATTGTACTTTGGATCAAGTATGACATACGGTGAAATTTATTTACTGTAGTTTGTAGAGCAGGTCCACCGGCGCTACTAAAATAGCCTCTCCCTTGCACTTTGGATGAAGTACAGAATGTAGTGAAATTGTTTTACTGTTATTCTTAGAGTAGGTCCACCGGCACCAGTACAATAGCCTGTGCTCTGTACTTGGATGAAGCACGGCCTTCACATAGTGTGAAATGAGTTTAGGCCACTACAAGTGTTTATCACATCCAATATAGAGTGTTAATTGTTATCCTTACCCTATCTTGGAAACATGCAAAATAATGTGAGAATTTATTTAAATCTATCACCTGGGCCAATCATTATGGTCAAGCAATCATAAGAAATTATTTTTGTTTCTGGCACGACCACTCACTGTATTGAGTGAAAATTTACTCACACTTTGAAAATGAATTTCACACTGCTTGAAGGTTGTATTCATCCAAACTAAAATGTACAGGCCATTTTAGTGTTGCCTGTGGAGCTGACCCTCCCATGCTCGACATTTGACGCTACAACAATATTTCTCACATCCAAGATTACTTTTAAACACTGTTTCCTAAGCCTCACCCCTAAACATGCAACTGGACTGCAAAATGCCATAGACTAATAATAGCAAACCACTTGGACCAATCAATATATCTAGCACTTAAAGCAGGTGGTAGACTCTGCAATGGCTTTTGCCAGCCTGTGCATAGGGAGCAAAACTGCTGAGCCAAAGTCATTTTACTCAGCCTGTCAAGCAAGCTTTTACTGGTCTTCATCCAAAACATGTTGTGTAAGGTGCCATTGGACATGCTCTTAGGGTATGTTCAAGTACAACCATTGGAGATGCTCTTAGGTTTGATGATCATTCTTACATCATTGAATTTAACATCTTGTACTTGAACATACCCAAGATCAAGTCTTATTTTGGCCATGCATTCAAAAAGTTGTACAAATACACAGATCTAGAGTCTACAGGCTATCTATGGTTTGATATAGACTATCAAAGCAAATTAACTAGCTTAAAAATTTGACATCCCACACAAGAGTCACATGGCTAACAGAAATCTCCTTCAACCCAAGCCCAAGGATGCCATCAAACTTAGGTGCAAGAAATGTAAGCCCAGCCTCCGCAGAGCTAGCATAACCAACTGCTATAGAACATTGTTCAACACTTGGCCTGTGGTAAGTTGGGGTTAGTGGGTTAGTAGGTAGGAGGGTCGATAGATAAGAAAAGGAAGAAAAAGAAGTATAGGGACAAAAGAAAAAGAAAAAGAGGGCAGTTTTTCAGCCCCTTCCAAAACATTGGTGATTTTGAAGTAGCCATTAAAAACAAATGTTGGAACCATGACATTATTGGCAAACTAATGCACCAACTTGGCCTTTCACAATAAGAGAACCTAGTGTGAAAACAAGGGGTGTGTCACACTGTGGCCTTGTCATTTACATTAAAAATTATTTTACAGCAAAAGAAGAATTATAAAAACTCAAATATTTCACCATGCAAAAATATAATCTTCAAAAAATCCTCTAAAAGAAACCAAAATCCTTCGAGATATTAGATCTCTATAACTACTCTCAAGTTTCAACACAAGCCAAAAAAAGCATCTTTCAAAAATCCTCAATAGAAAAATAAACCTATTACTTAGAGTGGTTCACTGGTTTCACTAAATGCTCCTATCTCTCTGCAAGATTGTGGCCAAAATCCCTTAAGCTACTATACTCTATAATGAATCTAAACACGATATCCTTGCCTTGGCTGACAAATGCTTGAAGCATGACAATATTCCCAGGCTAATGCACCAACTTCACCTTTCACAATGAGATAACCTAGTGTGATTTTGTCTTGACAGAGAAAACCCTCCACTGACCATGTTCCTGACTAGTTCAATTTTATGCTTTGTATACTCTCTGGGTCCAGTTCTTGTCGGGTTTCAAGTCTGGTTCTTGGCTGGGTCCAATTTGTAGAACTGCAACCCAACACAACTGAAAAGCCAAAATCAGCCAACATTGGCTTTACCAGTGTTGGGTGGTTATTAGAAATGGCATCAAGTAATTGGCAGTTATCAGAGTGGTTCTTTAAGATATATAATTGTAATTATCAAATACGCAAATAACCAGTTTTGATATGTAATCGTGGTCGATTTTGATACATAATCACAGTTTTGAAAATATCTAAGAACTAGTCAAATAGGGTTACGGTATAACCCTAAACCCTAACCTTCTATAAAACTGCAAACTCTTTGCTGGTTATTTCATGTAAATCCATTGTTTCTTTTGAGGGTGTGAAAATCTATAACCACAAGTTCTTTGATTGTAAAAAATTGTGCAAAAATCAGAACCAGAAGTTTTTTTATTCCAAGGATTTTCAAAATACTGGAACCAGAGGTTGTCTAATTTGCAATTTTTGAAAAAATCAGAACCCAAGGCTAATAGAAAAATCAAATGACCACCCAACACTGGCTCTATGATTCCTATTCCAATTGATGTAAGGAACAATAGAAACTAATGTTATCAGTATCAAAAAAATAAAAACTTTGTTACATGATTCAAAATTTAATCATATTAAATACTTAGCTATTGTAATTGTAATATTTATAGAAAACATAAATATTTAATTTAAGGAGTTATAAATGTAATTATTAATTCAAATTTTCTCATTATAAATTCATTTGTTTCATGGGTCTTGCTTACATCATGTTATAAGATTCATGAGTTATTATATTAAAAGAAATCTTGTTTTTTTCCACTCCACACATTGCAATTATTGTTTGATTTGACTACACTTCAATTACATTTGATCATCTTAAGTTTGCAAGTGTTTTGTTGTATTAATTTGTAATCAATATTGTTCACTATGTTGTTCACATATGAGTATAATTTGAACCTTATTTCATTTTTTAATAATTTTAAATTATTGACATGGAATTTGAGGTAGCTTTTAACTTTATTTACACAATACATTATAATGGGTTAGAGTTTTTTTTGACATTTTTTCAACTATTAACAAGGTACATGAGTTGACACAATTATTTAGGAGTTGCATTTTACACATATCATAATTTATTAAAACACATGTAACAATTTTAAACTCCACATTTATATTGGAATGAATTAACGATTTTTTTCACATCTCTTCAATTATTAGAATTGAACCATTCATTTTTGATATGTTAAAACCATTATTCACAAATTGCATCTCGCACTCATTATGATATATCAAAACACATCCAATTCAATATTTGGTAATTATATTTGAATAATTTAGTGAATAATTTCACATTTTTTGAACTATTAATCTTTTTACATGAGTTAAATCATCCGCTTTGAACTTATTGAAACCACTATTCAAATGTTACATATTGCATTTATTAGTACATATTGAAACACAAATAACAATTTAATATCTCACAAATGTAGACTTGAATGCGTTAATGAATTTTTTTGTTTGATCTTTTGAACTATAAACACTTGCACATGAATTGAATCATTCACTTTGAGTGTTGTTAAATCCACTCCTCATGAGTTACATTTTGCATTCATCACGATTTTTCGAAATGGATGTATAAAAACTTGGAAAGTTTCACATTCATATTTAAATGGGTTAGTGATTACGTCAAAATGTTTATGCATGCAAACTCTAGGATGCATGTAGACTTTTAAATTATAATTATTTAATATATTAAATTCTTGTACATTTATGTAAATTAGAATGTATGTTTTTCCCCTACTTTGTTTTAGGCATCATGGACAAGTTTATTATTATGAATGCTCATGATGCCACACCCAAAAAACCCCCAAAAATAATTCTTAATTTTTTCTTCATGTCTTTTCTCTTGGTGTATGAAAAAAAAATCCATGTTAGAAAGAATATTTAATATTTAATTTATTATTATTATTATTATTATTATAAAAATTTATCAATATTTTACACTTTTTGCTTTTATTTTAAACATGGTTTATCAAAAAAATTAAGCTTGTTTTGTTACATGTTTATGTTTAAATATTTAGAGATGAATTAAAAATTCTCATTTAAAAAAAATGAATGAGTTATAAATGGTGATAATAATAACGACATCAATGACTTTTTTAATCTTTTTATTTTTTCAATTTTGTAATCTTTTTCAAGATCATCTACTAAAAAATTTAGCCATGTTTTGGCTATAAGCCATATATAAAAATATAAAAATTTAAAAAATATTTTAATATTTTGGCTACAAGTCTTAAAACCCATTCTAGGATTATATCATTTTTTTAATATAAAAATGTAAATTTTAAAAAAAATGTTGATGTTGGTGGCCTTTCTTATGTTTACAAAATGGTGAAAATTCATCACAATTATACATTAGTATTTATTTTTAAATTTCAAAAATATTGAATAAGGTTTATAATGATTTCAAATATTAAACTTAAATTTTTTCAAATAAATCTAATGTTCGAATTGTTTATGTGTTTAATGTTGGAATGATTAGAATTATTTTTTAAAAATTTACTCATTAGGAGTGAGCTTTTTTCTTTGAAATTTATGGTTTCAAATTTTGGCAATATTTTTGTTGTTTACATTTTTTTTGAATTTGCACTATTTTTCCATTTTTTTCCCAACAAAAATTGTCAAATTAGGAAAATTCGAAACCAAAAAAACCATGTTGGTTGTTGGTTGGGTGGGGGGTGGGGGCATAATTCAACTATTCAAACCCAAATTTTCACCAAATTAAATTTATTTTACTTTTTAAAAGGAAAAAAATGTAAAATATATTCTTACATCATTAAAATAATAATAATATGTTGTAATGTTTTTCAAAGTTATGTAATTAATCATTTGTATTAGTGTATGATTCATCTTGCTAAACAAATATGGTCTTGATAATTAAAGGATTATATTGATTAGTTAATTAAGATTTCTTCTTGTTGCCAATTTTTGCTAATTCAAGGGGGCAACAAAATTATATTAAAAAAAAATTGTCAGTTTTAAAATAGATATATTGTCAAATTTTTACAATAAAATATAGTAAATAATCATAATATTGAAAGATTTAACAAGTTTCCAACAATGTTTATAACCAAATGTGGCAATCTTCTTATGAATGATTACCATTTTAACAACATCAAAAAAATAAATAAATAGTACTTAATCATATTGGGAAAATAAAAAGTTGCAATTCTACAAAAATTTGACATATTTTATGTAATGAAAATAAAATTGTAAAAGACTTTGAATTGACATTGAATCAACATGCCATGACAAAAATGCAATCTATGACTCCATGATTTAAGCAAAAAAAATGAAAATTTATTGTATGATGATGTGGTGCATTATTCCATGTCATAATATTATTTGGGACCTCATATATCCATGTCATAATTTTAAAATTAGAAATTATCTAATGCAGCATGTGACCATTCAAAATGACTAAAAAACATTTCACCTAAAAGTCTTAATCAATTTATTTTTTTCGACCAAAACCATACAAGTTGCATATTAATCAATTTTGTCATAATTCATTAAAAATTGGGATTGAAAAAATACAAGATTTCTTCTTATGCTAATTGTTAAATTTATGTATTTGAAGAACTTTGAAATCCTTGGATTTTTAATGTATTTATCAGTATTAATATATAATAATGCACAAATTCCTATAAATGAACATCGTCATCCATGTTCAAGTTTAATAAAATAATTTAAATTTCATTATATAATTTTCAAAATTAGAAAAGACCTTGTTCATCATTATAATTCAACATATTCCCAATAAATGATGTGATTTCAATTAATAAACATAAGGTGTTTCCCATTCCTATTTTTACATATGACTAGTATTTTACATTCATAATAACATTTATCCATGTTTTAGGGTTGTTACAAATGGATTTAAATTTATTTATCTTTGTACTAAATGTATTTTTCCCGAAGGTAGTACAATTGAGATTTTTTTTTTAATGGCTTGTTGGTTCATGTGTTTTGTTCATTGCATAATTGAAAATAATGTATATCTTTTTTGTGTAGGATAATGCAATTGAAGATTGTTGAATGATTTACTTTACATAACAACCTATAATTAGTAAAATGGTGCAAGAGTGAAAGCATTTATTTCACATTTTTCATTAGACATGTTTCATAAAATGATGTTCAAAATTGGTTTCAAAGAAGGTGTATGGCAATAGCTTCAAAAGTATGAAAGATTTAGGACATGGATATGCAAATCCCAATGTGCTAAATTGACATAACATGATTAAAGCATTATAATATCATAATTTACATGTTAAATGGTCAATAGAAGATATTTCCTTTTTATTAATAAAAAGATGATCAAAAGTGGTCCAAGCTTCATGAATGAAGGCCTTAAAGTCCAAGCATTTAACAAGCATAAGAAATTCACATGAGGCAAGAAACAAAACAAGAAACACAAGAAAACAACACCTACTTATAATTGCAAATGAAGATCACATGTGTTGGAAAAAAAATATTACAATTTAATTTACTACATCCCAAATCCACATGCATCACTCACACACTTTTTAATTGTTGCCACTTACACCAATCATGTGTTCATCATCCCTCTCCATCTCCTCATCACATTTCACCTTGTCATTTATATTATTCGCTTATATGTCCATGTTCACATTACATTTTTCATTATCATCCTTGCTCACACATCATCTTCATTTTACCTTAACATCATTAACATTGTCATCACCATAAGAAAAACACTATGTTCGTCATCTCCACCATCAATCTTGCACATAACACCTTTACCCTAAACAAATTATTCAACCCCACTCACTTACCCCACCTCGCCCAATCACCCTTATCACCTTATTTTTTTAAATGATTAACTTTAGAAATATTCAAAGAACCATTAATTGAAAATATTTTTTTCAAGTTCTAATCAATGATTTCAAACAATCGTTAAAGGTACAACTTCCACACATCTTATATTTTTGTAACGTAACTTCTCCACCTATCCTTTCGACTTATGTTTTTGGTAATGTTTTTAAAATTTTACTCATGAACTCACCTATTTTCCTTTATCCATGTGTGCCCTTAGGTCAAAGCATGATTGGGGTATCCCATTTAACAAACAAGGAAAGATTTTAAAAATTCCCAAACTTACCTTGTTCTTCACAAAACCTATGACTTATCTTAAATTTCCCCCTTCTTTTTCATGTCAAATGGAATAAAATCCCTCCAAATATTATATATGCATCTAAAATATCTATTATTTTCACTTATGAAAGTAAGAATAATAAAATGTATCCAATGTGAACCATGTTCTATTAATGGCCCCTAATTCCAAAAATTTACATTTTTTTAAAACCTTGTACATTGCAATAGGGCATTTGGTTTTATCACATTTGAGTGGTTTATACACATTAACACCTAAGGTGTTTGTGTCACAAAAAATGTGCCAAAATAATTTTTGTACACATCCTTAATGGGCGAAAGCACATTACAATGACCCCCTTTGGGGTGTCACATTGTATTACTTTCCAAAGGTGTGAATGTGTTGAATGTATCCCATTTCAAACTTTTGAAAAAATTTCACAATATTTTTTCATATTATATTAGAATATAACTTAGGCAAGATATTATAATAGAAACTATTTCATTTCATTTTATAAAGTGAGAGATTGGAGTATATTTGTGGAAATAAATGTAGTGAACATGTGTACTCAAAAACACAAATATATTCCAAAAATAATTCAAATGATTTTTAATCTTTCTGAAAGTTGAAGGTATATTGAACCATGTCATTTCACATGGTTTGAACCTGTATAGATACCAAATGAATAATTTGAAAATTTTCATTTCAAAAAATATTTTTCAATAAATGTGTGGTAAATTAAAATTTTGACAAATGATCACATTCACATGGAAGATGATAAGCATAACTAAATGGGTCATATTTTAATTTCATAAAATTAATTATTTCAATGACTAATGAAACCTTAAAATTAGTGCAGTCAAAACAAAACAATGGCCCTATCAAGTAATAATGTATATTACAAATATATATCCATGGATTCTTTAATATAGATAATGAAAATTATTATTGTTATTTAAATAATATTATAGAGCATTTTTTTGTAAAATAATAATTGTAAGACCCAAAGACCAAAATTGATACCCAAAATTATGTGTACCATACTTTTGGAACAATTATATTTTATGTATTATAATACTAGACCCAAAAGTGCCCCAAAGGGGGGTCATCGTAATGTATTTTCACCCTAATGACTATTTGAACCTTTTTTAATGAGACAAAGCCTTAGATTTCTTCCCATGACTTGTTAGGAATCTTTCATCTTATTCATGGTATGCACATAATAATTAAATTTTATCAATATCTACATTATTACAAAACCATGGTTTTGTCAACTAAGATAATTGTACAATTAAGTCCATTTATTTGAAATGATAAACTTTGCTTGATTTGACTAAAATCAAAATTAACTATGTTCATTTTGATTTTTAAAAATTGGTATTTAGTCAAAATAGACATTATGTTGGACATGTATCCTATGTGGCATTCACTTGGAGTTGTTTGACTTGATTGATGTGACTAAATTGATTGAAATCAATTATATATATGATTAATTGTGATTGTAATGTTATTTTTGATGAGGTGGTAATACTATATATATATATATATATGAACAAACTTATTAAAACAAATGAAAGAATGTGGATCTCATTTTATCATTTGTCATTTGTAATGATTCACATAAAAATAAAAATGGGGGACAACAAGTGAAATATAACAAAATGAAATTTGAAATAATAGAAGATCAAAATAAAATTTATATTTTAATTTATTACAAAAATAGAACACACCTATGTACATGTGAAATTTAAACTAATTTAATGTCTTTAAATTTGAAATTAAAAACACCAAGAAATTAACTTATTGTATAAAACCAAAAACATGTTCATTTTTATTATATAATTCAGAAACAAATTCACTTCATTGTGAAACTTTTCAAAATTAATTTTAATAAAATTCTATATATGTAGTAATTTAATTTTCAAAAAAAATGAATTTTGGAATTTACTGAATTCAATTAAGTGAAAAAATAATAAAATTTTAAATTTCAATAAATTTAATAAATTTGAAATTTGAAATTAAAAGTTATAATGAATTTCAATGTAGTTTTAATTTAACTAAACATGAATTAAATTGAAAAATGATGTTAAAGATGTACATGTGTACTCAATTCATCATGGAGTTACTTAATTATATGTAATAAATTATAATACATGATATTAAAAAAATGTTAATATATTTCGCAATAACAATTTATATCAACATGTGAAATGGTGGTTGGATGGTAAAAGCCTTGAATTGAAGTTGAATAGGTTAAGGTTCAAACTTCTTTTTCAACAAATGTCATGATCATGACACCATCATGACATTATGTTGCAAATTCACCAAATTATTTGTAATCAACCAAAAAACAATCATGGGTCCAATGTGATTATGTTTTGGATTTGTCTATAATTTAATACAAAAAAATTAATTAAAAGATAATATTAATATTTAAAAAATTTATGCAATAATTTACTATTATTTTAAAAATTAAAATAAATATTGCCAAGTTTACTAGTAGTTTCAATCATTTCAATGATTTTAAATAGCCACAATCAACTAGTTGTTTTAGTCATTTTGGAAAATCATCTTTAATCAGCTCGTTAAAGTTTTTGGCATAAATGATTAGTTTGATTTAACTAAGGACACTTTTGTCCATTGTTCCATGTCATTGAAATTTCACTAGTAAGAATTTACATTAAACCATGTTATGTGGTAATGTTATATCATCCTTGGAAAATCTCCAAAAGGAGGCAACAAAAAGGTTTGCAAGAACAATTTAACATTGTTGCTCAAAAACACTAGAAAGAACATATACTGCAACGACCATTTGATGTGCCCACAAATAAAATGTTAAATCCATAACATTTCACATTAGGCTTTAGAATTTTGCACATGATACCAAGTTTAGAAAAAAACCCTATACGGACTAGTTAATTGCCATTGATAGTGTGAACCTATTGTTATGTGTAAATTTTGTCACTTTTCATGACAAAAGATGAAAGATTTATCCGCTCTTTCAATTCTTTTGTCCTATGCTTAAAAGGAGTGAGTTAGGTAGTAAAGATGACATGGCAATACTTGATTTGTTGTTCAAAAAGAATACATTCATATTTAATTACAATTCACAAGTTGACATAAAATTTTATGATACAAAAAATTGTTGCATTGTATTATTATGTATAGTTTGCATAAATTATGATTTTGTCATTTTCAAAGCATTTAAATCACTTGAAAAATGAAAGAAAATGAAAATCACTAGTTATAGTCTTTTAATTTTTTAAAAAATATTTATATTCATTAGATTTATTTCAAACTTATCCAAATGTTCTAATAATATATTACAAACATTGTGTATAAGTACACACAAAAAACAACATTAACCTAATTTACCACTTTAAAATATTTAAAATTAACCAGTGGTTGCTCATAGAGTGTGTCATTTTATTGAAATTACATTTAAGAATGACTTTCATGAAAAGAAAAAATCTCGAAATAATCAAAAGCTTTTCTTTAAATGTAAAAATCTTGGAAGCAAGTTTAAATTTCACAAATAATTCTAAGGTCAAAGTCATGATGTGGCCATAGGCTTTTTTCAAACATGTCAAAAATGTGCTTTACAATTCCAAAGGACCAAGTGCTAGATGAAAACATTTAGGAATACTTGAAAGTCTAAAGACTTGATGACCTTGAAAAGTTGTGCCAATTCCTTATGTTCTACTTGATTTTGGAACCATACCACTATCTTCAACACTTGTGATCTTCAAGACCATTATGTTTTTTTTGATAGTTGCAATGATACCCGAAATTTGTTGAAACCCCCACATTTTAGGTCAACACCTCCAAATGTAGATGCCTCAAACAACATGATTCAAGTAGAGGTTGTAATTTTGAGTGATCACACCATATTTATATACACAATAACTTAAAGCAAGGTAGAATCAATGGTGATTTTTTTTCTCAATCCAACTCTTGTTGAAGCCCTAATGGCCCATAAATTTACTAAAAAAATTCTACAATTGAAATGCATTTGAAATTGTTTGTGAATTCTCATCATTTTTAGTCCCTTCCATGAAATGTTCAAGATTACAATCCCTCACAATTTCATTTCACATACATTGCAATCCCCCTTAAAATTACTTTCAATCAACCTTCAATTTTGTTAAAAATTGGGTTCAAACAACATATAACAAGCCAATGTATTTCTTTTGCATTTAGAGATTATTGTCCTTTTTGGGTTCATTTCGCCCAAAAAAATGTTTTCCTCAAGAGGAATTTTCAAATTAATTTTTTAAAAAATTTATATATTTTTTATTTATAGTTGCTTCAATATGTCATATGTTTTTTCACAATCAAATTTGGAGAAATACAATTTTTTGGAAGTGCACAGATTTTGCTAGATTTTGTGTTTTGTCTTCAAAATTTATCATAATTTCAAATTATACCAAAATATGTTAACACTTTCAAATTTAATTTTTTATGTTATAAACTATAAGTTTTCTTTAAACAATATACATTGCATCACATTCACATGTCAAAAAGGACTAATGAATTTTTTTAAAACCTTAATTTTTTAAACACATAATTGAAAAAATATGAAAATTTCAGTGCTTTTTAGATGTGTATAATATATAGTTTCCTATTATTATAAAAAGATTAAAGATGAAATTAATTCTATTATGAAAATTAAAGGGCCCTTTATGAAAGTAGTGTTATTGAATGAAGTTGTTAAACATCTTTTATTCAAACCAAACTTTGATATTGAAATTTTGTTTGATTCATTTGAGATTTTTCAATATCCATATTATTCAATAAGCACAACTTACCATGATTCACATGCCATTAAAGTGGCAACACATAGACAAATGTAACAAGAATTAAAAGAAAATTGATGTTTTGACATCAATTTTGGCGTGTTTGAGTTCATCCACACCCAATTGCACAATTCAAAAGCACAATTTTATGTGAATCACAAGAAAAAAATCATAGCATTTGGAAAATACATTACATGCAAAGATTTACAAAAACACATGTGCAAGCACTATGCACTACATGTGTGTGCAACTTATTCTTTATGTTTTTGCACCTTTGCAAATGCAGTGAGGATCATCATATTGATGCCAATCCCTTGTTGAGGTTCGAAACCCTTTTTACATTAACCAAGCTATAAAAATTGTCATATGGGTTTATGCATTTAAAATACAACACTAATTTAAAGTATTGTTGTTGGAGATGCTTTTACTATGGTACTAATCAAGCATTAGGATAGATTGAACCATCATTCACTAATGCACCATGCAAGATGGATTATGTGTGAACATGAAACACTTTTTCATTGTAGTCTGGTCATAAAACTAAATAGGGTGGTTAACTATGTATTACCCATCCACATGTATCTAGTCTTTACCTACATAGTAACACCAAGTGCCTTACTTGCTTACCTACCTACATAGGAACCACTTCTATTTGGTACGTAGTTACATACGATACATACCCACTTACATAGGTAGTTAACTAGGTAGTGCGAGGTGGAAGTAGAAGGGTATACAAAGATAGATTACCTTGGTGGAACCTTGGCAACTTAATTGTGGGTCATCCACAATTGATTTATAACTTATAAGTCATAAGAGGACTCCATGAGATGGTACATTAATAGGGTGTTGGGTCACATTTCCAAGCATGGGTTGAACACAATAGATAACTCAAATAACTCCATGTGTTCTTCATTCACAAAATAAACCTCAAATAGGCAAATATAAAAAATGACACTACATTTTTAAAAAAGATTATGTGATTTTCGTATGAAAACAAGAAATCAACCTTCTTATAAGAAGTGCCATTACTTATTAGAAGCCCCAAGATAGGAAATAGGTACCAACCACATTGTGTCAAAACATATTAGCACATGGAAAACTTTCTTTGCTGACATAATAGCCATCTTGTTAAGATTCATAACTACCTCACTAATCAATACAATAACTACCGTGTTTCTTTAAGACTCATGGGTGTAATCACAATCAAACAAGCCAAAAAACATGTCGAGCAACCACCGAAACTTTATAAAAACTGTAATTTTGTTAGATATATTTTTGTGGTGCCACTTTAATGCCATGTTAATCATGGAATGTTTATCTAAATGATTAATATGAATGAATGTTGAAGAATTCAAAATAGAAATTCAAAAAAAATAAAATTTGAGTTTTGGTTTTAATAAAAGACCTTGGAACTTGAACAACAATTGCATCAAAAGCTATCAATTTTGTAAATTATTAAGCTATTTTTTTTTATAAATGAATTTTGATGAGAAAAAAATTGAGATGATGATAATTGATTATCCACACTCAAAAAGCACTCACAATTTGAAAGTTGTGAAATTTAAAAAAATTAAAAATCTATTGAACAAAAATTTCAAATTTCAAAAGTCTTTTACCACATGTAAATGGGGTGTAATTCACATTATGTCTAAAACAAAGTTTTAGTTTTTGAAACAATAAAATAAAATATTAAATAATTAACATATTTCATACAATTTGAAATTGAGAATACTTTTCAAAACAAAACGCAAAATTTGTACACTTTTCAAAAAAAAAAAGTTATTCATGAAATTTTAATACAAAAAATGTAATGCATTATATATATATATATATATATATATATATATATATATTTCATCCCAAAAGTCCTTTCTATGAGAAAATAAAAATGATCACAAAAAAACTGTAGTCCTTGAATCTTTCATAACCGTTGACTCATTTCATTGTGATCGCACTCTCATGAATATGTTACATGTCAATGTGATAATTGCAATTGTACATCTAGTCATAGTAGAAGATCTTGAAACTTCAATAGGTGGCTTAAGACTTATGCATTGGAGGGTGAAGAGCTTTTGAGAGGATGAGAAAGACTCCTCTTTTCTTCCTAAGAAAAAATATTTATTTTATGGATTACTTTATTCTTCTCCAGAATGGCCAATTTGTAATGGCAAAAGAAGGCATCATTTACAATAGAAACAAGTTTTACATTGAGTAGTTTGGGAATTGGTGGCAATAGAATTTGTTCCTATTAGTTGGCATGCGGATAGACTCTTTGGAAATTTTGAGTCCTACTCAATTGTGTTTGGCTAAATCTTTGATGATCACCAATTTAGCTTATATATATATATATATATATATATATATACACACTATGTACATTAATTAATTTGGGAATTTAGCTCAAGGAAAATTTATTATTATCATTTTAAAAAACTTTTCAAAGTAATTACTCCTTGGGGAACTTAGCATTACAAAGTCAAGACATGTAGTAGATTTGAATCCGTAACTACAAATGCATTCTTGCAAAGAACTTGACAAGTTATTGAATTAGCCTCAAGAGCCAATTCTACTTTAAGAAGATCAATAGCCAGAAAGGGATGACAATTCTTACATGGTAAGTTTTCAACCTCCAATAAATCAAACTTCTAACAAGGGTGCTCTAAGTATTGTAGAGATGTTCCACAAATGAAGGGGTACTCCCAATTTCACTCCTTGAACCACTATATGGGTTCTTGGTGTAGTCCAACTTGGGATTTGCTACAGGATGCCTTTCAACTTCACTTTCGGTTGCAACATTTTTGTCTACACCTTTGTAAAATATGTGATGGTATATCGTGGCACACATATTGCACTAAGATTATGGTTTGATATTTACTTTGCTGTGACAAACTAATATGTGCGACAATGAACACCATATGGTTTACATTACTTATGTCAAATTGTGATATTAGTGCAATATATGTGTCACAATTAACATTACATATTTTTCACATTGTAATGAGTGAAACCATAAAATTTATCACACATATGTGTCATGAGCCATGGAGTGCTATTATAGGAAAAACCATATTTTGTTGTAGTGCAGAATGCCATGAAACCCATCCCTTCTTCTGTAAGCAACCATTCAACCCAAAATGTTTACGCTTATTTTATCCAATAGGGAGTCACATGATGATTACTTGCTGTAATTTAGTCTCTATTGCTTCAATGAAACCTAAGCACATAATCAGCATAGCCTTGTAGATAATTGAAGGATAATACCCTATCAATAATTTATTGGTGAAGCATTATTTCCTTCAATAAACATGAATCCCTTTTTGACAATCTTTCCATTCTCAAAAGATGTTAGGACAATGTCCTATGACCCTAATCACCTAAGTAATTAAAATGATTACCTTAATACCCTTGTACCATTACTTTATGTGCAATAAATTTGAGCATCTCCCCTATCCTATATAACTGAAGTTGAGAACATGTTCCCTACGCAATCGTCATGCAGCCCCTCTTGGTTTTACAACATTCCACCTTAGACTACAACCCGAATATACAATATTGATATGAGTATTAGTATTGAAAAACATACCAATCAAGTATTATGACCTTAGGCAATATTGAAGCCTTATATGTGTACTAGGCTAGTATGGGACTGGAGGTAATAACAGGTAGGTATATACCAGCCTTTTTATCAATATTAGGTTTCTATGTATCATATATTAGGTCAAAATCAGCCTTGGATGCAATATGAGTACCAGACTACTACTATGAACAAATGAAAAAAAGAAGAAAAACCCTGTAAATAAAAATTAAGCATGGGAACCCATCCATCTAAAGTATAAGGCAAATGAGAACACAAGTAGACACAACCCAAAGAAAAAACAAAAGCAAACAATCACCAAAAAATTAGATAAAGACCCTATGCAAAGAGGACTCATTAACAAGAACCCTCTTACTGGTTATTCAACATAACCAGAGAGACCTTTACATCCATAACCTGGTGAAGAGGTGGATGCAGATCACTTTTCATCCAAACACAGGCTGTGATACATGCACTTTTCATCACTTTTCATCCACTGTGCAACATGAAATTTTATATGTGATACATCTGCGGTGTGGAGATCCAACCAAGGAGAGACACATCAGTGCATTATCAGCCCAGAGATTTGATATGTGTAATATATGTTGAATTTTTTGAGGAAAAAGTACCAAATGTCTTAATTCCAGGCATAAAAAAGGGCCAACATTTTGCAACTAAACATGTAGGCATCTTGTTTCTCATTCTCCCATATGTCACCAACCTTACCTTGTACACGTCACTTGGGCACAGAATCACCTTCACCCTATCCTCAATACACCTACAGAGGCCAACCAAATAGTCATATTGGTCGCCCTCTGTGTGTGTGTGTGTGTGTGTGTGTGTTTTTGGGTCCTTACAGAGTTTAGAGCTCTTCTCAGAATTTGACAATAAACTTTGTTCTCTGTTCTCAAAATTCAAGCATTTCTCTTTAATCCAAAGAGATTTCCAAAACGTAATGACCTGCTAGAAATTTTGCAGTGCATCTGGAGGTAACCTTATAAAGCATATTTTTTCATCCAGAAACAGGGAGGGCATTCTAGTGCGTTTTTCATAGTGCCTCCTTCATGTTTCGACTCGGTTTCTTCACTGAATTTCTGGCAGGTCTTTATGTTGGGTAAAGCCCTTGGGTCGAGGGCACTACCAAAATTGGGCTTGCACTCAGCTATCGCCTGGTGTGCCCTTATTTTGGTAATGCCCTCAACTTGGGCTTTACCCTACACTAAAAATTTATTCTCAACATTGTGTATACAGAAGATTTTTACATCATACTCACCTATCATTCACAAGACAATTCCTTGAATCGCGCCTTGATCACCTTACATTCATCTGTACTTCCCCATGTATTCCACTCTTTGCGCACACATCCAGAGCATGAGTCTCTCAACCACTCGTTTGTCACTCACACTTCCATGTGTTAGGTTTGGATGATCTCCATACAAAATTGGAGTGGCCAATTTGAAGCTCAAGAACAAGATCCCGTCACCAATTGCATCCTTATAAATTAACTCAGAGGACATGTACTAGAGAATACCAGGCTTGTTTTGCTGGGCTTGATGGGCAAAACTCAACCATCCATAACTTATTCCCTCTGGACAAAAGTTGGCGTCCCTTTTAGAAGTGGAATCAGCATCCCTTTTACTTTCTGCAAAGGGTAGGTAGCTCAATGCTCAAACTCAGGAGAAAATATACCCACCACCATGTACACATGTGCACAAGTTGTTGCAAGTTGTTGCAACTTGCAAGTAAGCGGGTGAATCCAAGCTTGCCAGATTGTATGTTTAGTGTGGGGGCGTTCCCCAAAGAAGGGGCCTAGGATGAGGCGGTCGTGGAGTCTAGCCGTGCATTTGGAATGTCCACTCCTGAGCCTTACGCACCATAACACACAAGATAATCCCCATTCTAAGCTTAAACACTTGTAGATTACAAGGCAATTGGAGCGGGAGGGATCTTATGCCTAGTATTTAGGAGAGGAAGATCAAAATAATGTCAAAACATAATCCAAGATAAACCCTTTACAAAAGAACCTGATTTTTTAGAAGGCAAAATTTAGGTCATTTTCTAATCTTAAAGAAAGGCCAACAATTAGTTTAAACAAGATGCAAAGCTAATGTGGTTTTTTCATGGCCTAGTCAATGCCCTTTGGATCAATTTGCAAAGCATTGTGTGAGAGAGAAAGTGGTGTGTGTGTGTGTGTGTGTGTGTGTGTGGATGTGTTAGCTCAATCCAAATTTTGTTTGCACCTGCAAAATTTGTTTTTGGCAAAATACTTTTTATCTTATTTACAAAGTTAAATTAGTTGCTTGTTGGAAAAGGGCATAACTACAAAGCGAGATTAGGCTTGCAGAAACTTAGGATAGCCTAATTTGAATGAATTTGGCATTTAAGCATTTAAGTTTAATTCTATTCAAAATAATATGCTTAAATACCAAATTCTTTCAAATTAGTTTAAATATTTAAAATAATTTAAATATTGTGGTATTTGGAGAGAGAGAGAGAGAGAGAGAGAGATTTTGTGTGGTGTGTGATCCAAACCCTGCCAATGGAAGTTGGAACTCATAACGCATACAGAGCAAGCTTCATCCGTTTTGCTTAAATATTAGGTTTACTCAAATGAGTTAAATACTCAATTCATTGAAATAACAAATTATTTAAATACCAGATTTTTAAAAATTAAATAATTCGGTATTTTGCCACCGAGAGAGAGAGAGAGACGGAGAGAGACGGAGAGAGCGCCACAGCGAGTGCGCGAGAGAGCGAGCGAGCGCGCGAGTTTGTGCCCGCGCCACGCGCAATCCAGAGCTGGCAATGAAACTCCTAAAGCATAGAGCAAGGTTCATCTATGTTGAGAAGAAACCATACCAGAGAATTGAATCCCTATAGTTCTTCACGCAGAACATACATTCAATCTTAGATTTTGCAATAAACTTTCATAAATTTCAGCGAGAAAATTTGTACATGATCTGCTGTGCAGTTGGCGATACAACTCAAATGTTACAGAATTTAGCAAATAGAAACTGAAGTTCTGTCAATTCAAAGGGAGAAACTCGCAGGGACCCGGTGGTGGTTTCAGGCACAAGTCTGGCTCTCTAACCAGGGTTCATTTGTGTTCCGAAGTACGGATCCCGCAGCATTATTGCAGCACTCGGCTTCTTTCGGCGCTTTAAGGCCTCTCTCTTCAACTGACTGAACGCGCACATTCTTAGGTACTCAAGCGATGATAGTACTAGTGAGCAAATACGGGGCAAATACTTGCTCTACAAATCTGGAAGCTGAGGGCAGTTGGAAGGCATCAAACAAGCTGCTGAAATTTCATGTGATTGGAAGCAATAAGAAAGTCTTGGTTACCAGCACTAACTTTGTCAATTAGAGAAGATGTTTGCAGCAGCAGCATGCTGGTTTCACGGTGGCCTCTTTCTTTCACCTCCTGCAGTGCTGCCGCTTGAACCCTGGAAAAAGCTGCTTTCAACCTCAACGACCTGATCCGCAAAGATTGATTGCTCTTCTCGACCTCGGCGGTGGACAGGATTTCTTTGTGGAAGATGCAGAAGATCTCTGCTTACTTGCTGCTGCTGCGGCTGCTGATCCATGGTCGCTGGCAGTGCTAATTCCTTCACGCAGAAAGAACTTCAAGGTGGCGGTAAAAACTGCATCGCGATTATCATTGCTCCACCAAGATGCCAGCAGTGTAGTAGTATCGCTTATAAGATTACCTCTTACTTTGAGTTGCCCTGGCACGCATACGCCGCGGTCTTGACAACGTCCTTTACCACGTTCTTAATGACACCTCCTCTCGGCTGCTGCCCACCTTTCTTCTTCGCCGCTTGTTGTTTCTCCTTATCCATAGCTCGCAATGTTTATTCTGTTGCAGAGGTGAGAACCACTAGTTCACGGCACACAGGTACAAACTACGGCTATCAAACCACTACTAGTACTTAAACAGTAGATGCAGATAGATCCTTTGGCAAGAAGGCTTAGAACCGCCTCAAGAACACCAACGAAGCAAAACAAGCAACTCGATCAAATTCAGGCAGCACAGAAAACAAAACTATGCTGCCAGCAGGCCAACAAAACATACTGAAAGTCTCTACACTGTCTCCAACAGTTTTACATGATCTCGATTAGTTTTTTCCTTCACTTCCCAATTCCACGATTGGAACCAAGGGCTCCAATGACTTGAGAAGCTCGATTAGGAGAGAGCGTGAAGAAGAGAGACTTGAAGAAGGGACTGAGAGGAAGAAAGATGAGCGCCGGTTGCTTTCTTTTCCGCACCGCTTGCGCCGCTCCGTCGGTAAAGCTTTCTGCGGTACAATCCACCGAACGAAGCTATTCTGCAGAAGAATGTACCTAGAATGCACTGAATGAAGCTTTTCTGCAGTAAAATAGAGCTAGAATGCACTGAATGAAGCTTTTCTGCGGTAGAATAGACCTAGAAGGCAATGAATTAATAGCTTTCGAGGGTAGATTACAGCGACTGAGAAAGGTCAGTCGAGGTTCGCTCCTGACAAACCTTTACCAGAAAAAAAAAAAAAACCAGTTCTTTTAGTAAGTAGGTTATCTTGAGAGGCCACTTGACTGTACGATGGAATGACGTCCTCTAGAGCCAACTGTACCTATAATGCACTGAATGAGGTTTTTCTGCGGTAGTGTAGGCAGACCTAGAATGCAACTGGAATTAATAGCAGGTCTGATACAATCATGCCTCCTAGGTAATGCATACCAGCTGATTCTGCCATGTAAAGCCCTTGCTAGGAGAGCCCCATAGCTGGCTAACCAGCTGAGGGCTGGGGCTTGTCCAGTCCATTCTGCCATATAATCCTTTACGAGGTGAGTCCAACTAGTGGGCTAACCTAGTGAGGACTGGCCGCTTGTCCAGTCCATTCTGCCATATAATATCCTTCATGAGGTGAATCCAACTAATGGGCTAACCTAGCTAGTGAGGGTCCAAGTCTCATCCAGCTGATTCTGCCTTATAATCACTGACGATGCGAGCCCAGGAGTGGGATAACCTAGTGAGGTTACAACTGGACAGAAATGGTAGCAGAGGGCACGTTCCTCGGCGGTAAAAGCCCCTAGGGGTCTACATATAGTAGGATTCACACTTGGCTACCGATTCCTGTGTGAGCCTAGTGGCCATCCAGATTCACAACAAGGGAGTGTGTCACACTGTGACCTTGCCATTTACATTAAAATGTATCTTAATGCAAAAGAAGAGTAATGGAAAAACTCATATATTTCACCAGCATCCAAAATAATAATCTTCGAAAATGCTTCTAAAAGAAACCAAAACCCTTCAAAATATTATAACTCTATATAACTAATCTCAAGTTTCAACACAAGCCAAAAAATATCATCTTTCAAAATGCCTCATATAAAAATAGGCCTATTATTATTACCTAGGGGCCAAAATCCTTTAAGCTACTATCTACTTATATTAAAAAATGGGTGTTCGCACGTGCTTGATTTGATAATTTGGGATTGGTGAATCTTTCGGAATGTTCGTTCTCATCAACAAAGTGTGCCAAAATTTTGGGCCAAAACCAATTTGATTGGCCCATTGCTCCAAAAAAATGAAACTATGGAGGCTCTTCAAAATAGAAGGTTCTGTTTTGATGTATATAGTTCCTCCCCTTGGGCCCACCTTTATAGGAGAAAGTGCCAAAGCATATGAGTTAAAAGTGAGGTGCTCATATGGAGAACATGTTGGAAAACACATTGTGAATTTGAAGAACATTGTGGGAACCCATTAGGAACTTAAAAGGAACATTGTGGGAACACATTAAGAAACATGGAAAATTGAAAAAAAAATCTTCCCTATCCTCGTCTATCTTAAAAGGAATAAAAGCAAGACACCTTGGGCCCTCCTATTGGTTGAAAGGAAAATAAATCCTCCCCTCCCGCCCCCCCCAAGCTACCCCCAATAAAACTTGCATGGAAAGTCTAGTGTCCACTCTCCACACCAAATACAATTGGAAAAAAAAAACCTCCCCTCCAACTTGCAACCTCTCAACCCTAAACCCAAAACTTAAAAGAAAAAAATCCAAGGCACCTTGAAAGCATGATTGCATTTCCCATTGGTTGGATGAAATTTCTTTCCTCAATTTTTTGCTTGGGCTATTACCCCTCACAACGAACACCTCGACTATATAGGTGAGAAGGGGAGGATTTTGGGCAAATCATATGGGTTTGATATTAAGTGTTATTGGGAACACCTTTGAGGAACACATTGAGAACTTGGGAAACAACTTGAGAACATGGTAGGAACACATCAGCAACTCATGAAAAAAAAAACCTTTCCCCCCTCCCCCCTGCCCCCAAAACCCAAATTAAAAAGTTGGGGCACCTAAGTGGATGCTGCACCTTCCCATTGGCGGCATGCAATTTTTATTTTCAAAATTGTTAGTTACCTTTTTGGCCTAGACTAATGGTAGGGAAATAAATTTGGGGAAATAATCACCTCTCCTATTAATTAAATGAAGTGCCTCTCAAGTGTTTCTTTTTTTTTGGGCAACATGCCAATTTGATTGGCTCATCATTTCAAAAAAACAGAAATAATGGATATTCCCCAAAACAAAAGGCTCTATTTTGAACTATACAATTCCTTCCCTTTGGCCCACCTATATAGGTGAAAGGAGGACACCATTTTCCAAGGCATATAAAAGTGAGGAGGTATGGAGAAAATGTTGGGGAAAATATTGGGAACCCATTAGGAACTTGAAAGGAACATAGTGCGAACACATTGGGAAGTCGGGAAAAATGAAAAAAAATCTCTCCCCCCCGCCCCCCACCCCAAAACATAAAAGGAAAAAAAACAAGGCACCTTGAGTGCATGCTTGGGCTTTCCCATTGGCTGCATGAAATTTCTCTTCCCAAAAGACTTTATCACCATTTTTGGCATGGGCTAACGCCCCTTGCAAAGAACACCCCACTGATTCAGTGTTAGGGCACATTTGATTTTTAAGAATAATTGATGGGTAAAAGTAAACAAAATGGACTTTGATACATAACACTTTAGTCTTTTGCTTATTTGATCATTTTGCTTGCAAAATGAGTTTACAGACTAGTATACTCTATAATGAATCTAAACACAACAATATCCTTGCCTTGGTTAGCAAGGCCAATCAAAGGGAATAGGGAGGTTTGAATCAGCATCTGCTTCTTGAAATATTGTGAATTGGACCTCGTTCAAAGGTTGCGTGGGTGGTTGAGTGGGGGTGGTGTAGGATAAAGAGTCGTATACAGCATGGAACTATTCTCATGGGGTAACTTCTGTGCCCTACCTTCTTGTCAAATTCAGAGAAAATTAATAAAATTAAGAACATCTATATTAATTATGAAAAAATAATGGACAAAGAGACATCTATATATAATTAATTAAAGTCAAAATTTTAAGAAGCCCATGTGTCAAAATTTTACTTATTTTTTAAAAATTCAAATGTTGAAATAAATGGCCTCATAGCTTAAAATTAATTGATTTTAACACTTACTTGCTGAAATTGACCATCCCATTATCCATATGGTGTTCCCAAGCATTTTTTTCCCATCTACTTTTGTCATGCATTAAATTAGGACCACTTGAACCAGCACTCACCAGCGCATCAGAAAGGATGAATGGTACAAGTGGTTAAGAAACAATTTTATGTTGGGTTCCAGTATCCTAGCTAACCATGGTGGTTAGCTCAGTTGCTTTTCTTTTGTATCAACCTACTAAAAACCCACAAGAAGGTTGTTAGTAGGTAGGTAGTAAAATCAACCCTTACCTGTGTACAATCATCTACTTACCCAGTAATTATCTATTTTCTTACTTATCTACCTACATATGAGACCTATTTCCTACCGCATTGGTTACCAAGGTGAAACCAAATATTGACTTAGCTGAGGTTCATCCACAAGTGAGTAATAACAGGCATCCAGTGGATGGTGATGGTGCACCGGTGGGTGCTGGTTCACTATGGCACTAAATTACGAGGAAATGAGAAAGATATGAAAAGGATGAAAGTCCCAGCAAAATTCTACCACACAAGATGCTGAATCAACAATAAAATTAATCAATTATTACCAATTAGAACTATTTCAAGAACAAGAGGTCTTTAGCCTCATTATGATCACTAAACATAGAGTTGAAGACGTTTGTATATTTCCAAACATCTTGTTAGAGCGTCTCCCATGGTGCTCATTATGTAACTCTGGATAGTAAAATTAAATGTCTAAGTTTAGCTTTTTTTTTTTCTGGCAACCCCAGCAATAAAACTGAAACTGGAACTGCACATACATGGCGGACTACTAATAGCAAACCACCTGGACCAATCGTTATGATCGACCAATCAGAAACATTGAGCCACAGTCAGGTGCAATCTATTACACTCTTCTTCAGAGGTGCACAACTGTGTTGCGTCTTTTACCAGCCTCGGCATTCTGCACGAATTTGGTGCCAATAAACCAATTTCGTGAGCTAAACCAGCACAATTTGACTTTTTTGCAACAAATCTTACTGTCTCAAGTCACATACTGAGCACCGTTGGAGATGGTCTTAGGTTGTTTGTTCAAATGATAATGATTGAGAGGTGGCACCCTTTGAACCTTTGGAAGTTGGTGTCCGATACCACTTTGGTACTACATGCAAAATATAATTTGCTTGATTGTGCAAATAGTCAAAGATTTTCATTGTTAACACAAGGTTATATGAGTCAACTAGTTGTGGATCATGGTAATCCATGATGTCATTAAAGTGAAATGCATGTGTTTGAGAAGCAACATTTGCAAGACATCAAGTTGCACTCCCACTTTAGAGGATGTCACACCCCCAACTTTAAGTTATAATTTTCTTTTGACTAGTTGCATTTCGTTCACATGCTAGAGCATCCACACCACCATTTCATTGCAAGTTTTGAATGAAAAACAATAAATATTATTTTGTTAGTCTGGGGTAGTATAATGGCTTTGAACTAACATTTGTGCACATGATGATATGATTGGCAAAAGGCATTGCATAGTTTAACATTTCTTATTAAGTAGCTAGATTGATCAATTGGTCCAAGTAGTTTGCTTTTCCTAGTTTCTCACCTTTTACAATCCCAATTTCATGTTTATGGGTGGTGAATGGAAAACAATAAGCCAATTGTGTCTTGAATGTGAGAAATATTGTTCAAGGCCCAAATATCAAGTATGAGTGAAGCAACTCTTATTAATCATTATGATCACTCCTTTCACATTTCATGGATTCTCCTGCTTCATTTACTTTGGTGTCCATGACTTGAACTTATTCAAATTACATTTGTTTATTGTAGGATAAACCTTCATTCTATTGTATACATAAAATATTCCAGGCATGGAAGCCTATTATTTAAAAGGAATAAATTTGTGGGGGGCATTATTTCAGCTTTCCCCTCATTCTAAAAAGGAAAACTATTTGGGAACCATATGTTAACACCAAATATTATACTTATCTAGCATGTGCATATTGTCCTCATTTTGTCTTGTTCAAAGTATGACATGATGCTAAAGTTATACTTAAAGTAATACCCAATTGCAACCAATTTGATCCTATATTTATTAATGCATCCCCTATTTTTTTGGTATTCCTAAAATCCACCCAACTAGGGACGAAATCCCCAAATTGGGGATAAACCAATGAGTAGTTCTAATTTTAAGTGGTTTAAATGAATTGAAGTCTACCTTGGTTGGGTTTAGATTTATGTGTTTCTAGGATTTAAACTAGGGACTTAGGACAATGTTGTTTGGGGTATGGAGTTCATAATGTTGTGTTTGAATGGTTGTTTTAATGATTTCATTTTAATGGTTATTTTTCACAAAAAAATTAGGGTTTGAGTTTTTTCAATTTACATTTTAGTTGTTATTTTTTAGGATGTGGGTATTAAGGGTTACTTTTTAGCCATTATTTTTTCAAGTTTGGGTTATAAAGGTTACTTATTTAGTGATTAGTTTTATGGCTTGAAAATTTAACCTATGGTTTTGACTCTATGGTTTAAAGTTTATGTTGACATTAGAAGGTTTGTTTTTAAATGGTTATTTTTAGGGTCTAGGATTCAAAGGTTTTTCTTTTGGGAGGTTATAGATTACTTTCATGGATTTGGATTTAAAGGCTACTTGTTAGTTGTTACTTTTTAAGATATGGGCTTAAGGTTTACATTTTAAGGTTAAGGTTTTGGGGTTATGTTTAAAGTTTCTATTTAGGATTAGGGTTTGGTTTAGTTGAAAGGTTTAGGTTGATAATTAGGTTTGAGTTTTATGTCTAAGGTATTGTTTTAACATATAATGGTGTAAATTGCTTTGCACATTGCACTAAGAATAAATTGAATTATTTGTTTTCTATTGTGGCTATAAACACCAAAATGATGACTGGAGGCTACTACCATGGTGTTCAAATGCAATGACTCCACCATATGGTATTGAACCTTTTGCCCAAATTGTGCTTTTGACTTCCAATTTGATTAACATCTTTCCTACATCTTGATCTTCAATTATGCATGTTGTTGTACAACCATTCATGATTATGTGGGATTCATCCATCCTTACACACTTTTAATGAACACATGGATTAGTTGCAAAAAAAGGCAAAGGTAAAACCAAAGGTCCAAAAAGATGGGAAAAAAGGAAAAGGTAGAACCAAATGGCCAAAAACATGAAATTTAAAGCAAAGGTAAAACTAAAGGGCCAAAGAGAGGAAACAAAAGGACATAGGTAGAGCCAAAGGGAGAAAAATTATAGTTTTTAAAAATATAATTCAATGCATACCTTTCTAGTTACAAAGTTCTATGGACACATTTCACTTTAGATTTTTTGGATACATAACAAAAAAATTCATCCACCACTTCTCACCTACTACAAATCACCCAATTTCATTATAGAATGTTATACTATAGTGTTATTTTGTTAATTTTCAAGGCCAAAACAACCCCCCTACGCCATTATATGCACTATAATTCTTTTTAAAACAAACATGTCATTACACATGTGAATTATCAAGACCTAAACATATCTTATTATGCATATTTGTCCCAAGACCAAATCAAGCCCCCATTATGCATATTTGTTATTTCCAAAAACAAAATCCCATTATGCATTTGTGAGCTTCCAAGATCAACCCTACTCTCCACCTCCAAAATGGAAGGAATCCTTTTGAATCATTACAAACTACAAATCAATTTCATTTGGTGAAGCAAGTTTGCCCAAAACTTTCCATGTGGACCTTTTCATTGTAGTTCCACATCTCTTGTTATGTTGGTCAAACACCACCAATAGTCCCTTTGCACTGCCTTGTGATTTTCAGGTGAAAATCTTTTAAGGTGTACCACACATGACAAAAAGGGCTTAGTCCTTATTGCATTCCTTTTTTACCTTATATTTTGATCCCCATAAAAAATATTGAGTCAAAATTTGTGAAAATTTTCAAAATGACTATATTTTAAACCATTACAATTTTAGATTCCATCATAATCATCCATAAACGTGTCTTTACATGGTAAAAAAGGATTACGTAAACAAGACAGAAAAAGGTAACGTGACAAGATTTTGGTATACCTTAAAAAATTTGGACCTTTTCATGAACATTTTTTAAACCCTCACAATTAATTCACATTCAAAAAAATTCTAGATCCTTCACACCTTTATGTTTATGCATGAAGTCTTTAATCCCTCACCTTGACATTCCCTTCAAGCTGGCACAAAAAATTTCTCTTCATACCTTCACACACATCAATGTTAACCAATTTTCACAACAAGCATGCTTGAGCTTACACATTTATTTCAATGTTGGTTCTAATTTCACTCAAAAACATAGACATAGAACCAAATGCGAAATAACACCAAGTTTGGGTCTCATTATAATTTTCTAGTGTACATGCTACATCCCTTGTTGTAGATTTCATCCCTTGTCTAGCCCAAACTAGTTGTTTTCATAGTATAATACAACTTTACATATAACTATAGTGTGTACAAGATTTTTTCTTTTTTGCAAAGGAGAAAACATAATAATACCCCATAGTATTGTGAATTATGTATTGTCATGAAATTTAGGTCATGATTAGGGTTTTTTTATTAAAAAATTGGTGAAATCAAATATTTGGTGAAACTTTCTCACAAAATAAGCAAAATAAGTTCAATTTAAATTACTAAAATTTTCAAAAAAACCTTGAATATTGTGTCCAAAAATAAACATCACTTGAATGACTATTGACCAATTATGTTGTTAAAGAGATTACCTAAAAGGACCATGTTTATTGTAAAAGCAATATAATTTTGTGATTAGCCCATGTCAAATGGAAATGCTCACATTTTTAAAATAGTTAAAATGAAGAAAAAATCCAATTTCCTAGCATAATTGATGGTTTTTCATACATTAGTAAGGTTTGGCTCATGACACATGTAAGGTAAATTATGTAATTTCACCCATTATTATGTAAAAATATATATGGTTTATTGTGGCTTGTATTACATTAACATTAATTATAATTTGGCTACTAGATGAAAAACCATACTATGTAATAATGTTTTTGGTGTTAATTTATATTCATCATATACATTATTGCAAATAAATGGAAGAGAACATGAAGGATATGAGGAAGTTCTGAATGTTATTGACAAGTTAACCATAATGATAATGATGCATAATTCTTTCCAAGAATCCATTATAAAAGAAAATAAATAAGTAGGTTTGTTACACTACAATCACACTTGATAACAAATATATATTCTTTTATAAAGGTTATGGGAATTAACTAACATCTTACTTAACATTTTACACAATGTGCTTTAGCACCCACTCCAATGCTACCTAGTTATCATCATCCTATTCAAACGTGTTGTTTACAATGGCTTTAGGGTTTAGAAAAATTATCTAGACATATATTGTTGCAATGATGAATTCACATTTATCAATGATGATAGGTTATGTGTTCCTCTTGTTGTTGTTTGCTATGTGTCATTCCCTTTGCCATTCATCCCACTTTTTTTACATTTTGGTGTTCATTAGTGTTGTAAACTCCATTGTGTTCTTGCCTTTTGAGCACCTTCTTCATTTTGTTATTTGTCATTGTTGCAAGTTCCACCATTCTTCATTTTAGTAAATCCATTCATTCAAAGAGGTAAATGTTTTGAATACTTGTAATCATATGTAGATCTTTGCTCTTATTTTGTTTTGAAACAAAGGCATCCATGAGATCACTAAATGAATTTTTGCTATGTGGTTTTGTTGCCAATGTGTTTTCAATTGTTTTTGGAAATGTTTTGTGTTGTTTAGCTATGATGCTTTAAAATAAGAATCATTAATCTTGGGGGTGAAATTAAGTCTTTTTCAAATGTCTTGTGTGTTGTCACAAATGAGTAACATTCATGTTCATGAACATAGAAAACGCCTATTCTTTTTCAAGACTAAGATGCAACACCACCTATTTCAAGTATCAACATGTATTGATTCATTAGTACTTGGAGAAGGGTAAATCGTTGTTTAGGTTAAATAATCTCAACTTGTCTTTCTAATATTCGATTTAAAATTTTGAAAGTATTATTTCAAAAAAGTAAATAAATTTAAAATAAATCCAAGGAATAATAGGTACATTTATGGTATATGTAATATAATAAAAACATGTTTATTTTTTTGGATTGCATTAGGTTTTGGTTTGAATTAATCAACCAAAAAACATTTGAAATGAAAATTTAAAAATGGCCCACTTCACATATCTTGTCATCTTCCATTTGAAAATTATTGTTTGTCAAATGTTAATTTACCACATATTTATGGTCATTGCTTCAAAAAATATCCATTTGTGATACAATCATTATCAAACTTTTTACATGGCTCACAAATTTATTCCCAATCATATGGAATCACAATGTTTAGTAAATATTACAAATTTCATAAAAAATAAAAATCATTTCAACCATTTCTTGAATATATTTGCATTTTTTAGTACATTGTGATTTTTTTTTTGGGCACAAATACACAATAACATCACATCATATGAAATTAAAAAGTGTAATTTTTTTAACATTTGACTTTTTGGGGTTTTGATGTATCATAATATGCAAAAACATTGTGAAAATCCTTCATAATAATGACATGGTTGACATTCAAACATGGGAACCTTGAAAAACAATAGAATGTGACAATAGTTTTGCCCCCCCCATAGTGTGTTTTCATCTTCATAATCATACATTTATTTTTCTCAAGTTTATCCATTGCATGCCAAAACATATGCCCTTAAGTGTTCATTAAAGTTTCAAATTCTATACTACCTAGTTCGTGTAATCACCAAAAACAATTATTGATTTAATGACAAGCCTCATTTAAATGTTTCCTATCATTTTAAGAATTCAACAAGTTTAATAAAATGAAGGTGTGACATTCCTATTAGGTACACCCAAGAGTGCTTATGGTCTAAAACAAATGCTAAAAGTTGGGCAAAGAACAATAGGATTTGGTAGAAATATAATTGGGTTGCTCAAATAAGCAAAAAATTGTAGGAAAGTAGGTGTGATTTGAAATTAACATATTTGCAAGAATAATGTCTTTAAGCTTAATGGCAGTGTAGCTGGCAATCAGGAAGCTCACAAATGATAGTTTTTTTAATATGAATGTGTCAATTTGGAGGGTGAGCAAGATGTTAATTTTTCTTTTTTAACATTTGATTTTTAAATGGATGCACACATATGGTCTTAGTGTTTCCCTAAATTTAGGTATAATGAATTTTGTAAATTAACTTTGTCTGATTGTGCATAGAAATGTTTAATTATGATGTACATGAATTTCAAATAAAGGTGTTTGTAAATGATGTTGTTTAAGATTTTATTGATCAAGGCTTTATTGTCCAAGATTTTTGCTCTTCAAAACAAGCAAAAGATTTTGTAGTAAAAGTTTTCTATTATTCAAGTTTTTCAAAGACAAATGGTGCTCTAGATGCATGGCAAGACATTATGTGGGCTAAAAGTAGAATTGAATGACGGTTTTGGATTGAAAATTGCTTACATTCTTCATTCTATTCATCATCATAGTTGGAGAAAATTATCCCAAAAAATTTCATCATGACAATGAAGAAGTTGCTATTTGAAACAATTTGAACAATACTATAATTTAATGTTTTATACTTTCTAAACAAGACTAGCAAAAAGATATTTTTGCAAAATAGATGCAAAGCAAAGAGAGGAAGAAGAGGGAGGTAAAAAAAATGGTCTAGGGAGGGGGGAGATGAGAGTGGAAAGGAGCATGGAAGGGGAATAGAGAAGCGAATGAAAGGAGAACCTAGGGGAAGATGAAAAAATGTTTTGTTAAGTTCCCATTGACTTATTTAACCCCCTTTTATGAGCTCCTACTGAACATTAAACTTTTATTCCAAAATATATGTTTTCAAGTAGTGTGTTCCCAAAATAAACAACCCTTCAACTCTACTTCAAATTCCCATAATAAGCTCCCACTCAAAGGTGTAACCAATGGGGTGTTTACCTTGGGAACACCCCACTCTGATGGCATTACCCAACATTAAAAAATTCAAGAATTTTATTCTTTCTCATGATATCCATTGAATATCATGGGAAAAAATGTTTTTAAAAAAAAGGCAAGAATTTTTGAAAAAAATTGCTCCCTCTTATAGGCATTTCCTTTTTCAAGAAACCTACCTTTTGTGAGCTTTTTAAAACATATTTTTCAATTACACCATGAAATTTCTTATAAGTTTTTTTGTATAGGGAGTCCTACCCTACAAGGATACCATTGTGTGGGGATTAGTAGCCCAAGGGGTATGACATGAATACCAAGTTAGACTTAAATAGGTATGACTCCCATTACATAGAAATTTGGATTTATTAGGCCATGCCTTTTAACAAGGATTACACTTTCACATGGGTTTAAGACACTTCAATGGTATAAGTAGCTTGGACCTTAAGGTGAAAAGTAGGTTTTCTTCAAGCATGCCTATTTAAAATGCTAATAACTTATAATTAAGTTTTCAATATTATGTATTCTGAATTTAGAGTTCTAGAAGTAGGTAAGGGAAGTGGAATGATTTAATATTTCAAAAAAATTGAAAATCTTTTCAAAAGCACTAATGAACCCTTGTGCCATTGGTCCAAGTGGGATCATCTTTAAAAGCTTCATAGGATACGAGTTTTCAAAAAATATTTTCAAGGTTCTAATAGACATGATTTTGTAAAAAACTCAATTGTGAAAAACTTTGCTCAATGTGAACTCAAATGTCATTGTTATTGAATTATTAAACTTAAGATGTGAAAAGGTGTTAAAATTTGGGGTGTGAAGGGACAAATAGAAAGGCCAATATGATGAAGATGCATTGATTGGTTAAAAAATCATTTCAATTTGCCTTCTAATTTAAAAATTTGTTCTAAATTTCATAAGTTTTACTTTGTTGGTCTACAAATTGCAAAATAACCATTATGCACACCACCTTGACAAGGATATTCCAACAATACCAAAAATGTGATGAAAGGCCCCACAATTTGGGAACATTAAACCCAAACAAAAAAAAACCTATCTTAACTTTTTCATAATAAATAATCATCTTAATTTATCATATTCCTATGCAATTTTGATTTAGTTGAGTTTTCGATCTTATGTAAAGAAAATTTTACGTAAATGAGGTAATCACAAGTGCAATTGTGTTTAAAATTATAAAAGAAATCCAATGACAATGTTTCATCAAAGCCAATTTAAGTAAAACAAGTTTAGTTTCCATTGTCATAAATCATCACTTGAACAATTCAAAATTAGAATTTGCTTAAGCAATTTTCAAAAAAAGAAGCATGGAAAGGTGTCTTTTCAAATTTGTTTCTTTTTGAGGTTTTTTTCCCCAACAACATATGCACAAGAAAATTTTCGATACCTTTCCACCAATTTGCATCCCATTTCTCCTTAAATGAATTTTAATCCAATTGTTAAATTGAATTAAAATTCAATTCAATTCAATTCAAATTTTTTTCAATACTAATCAAATTCAATTCAATTTAAGTAGCATGAAAATGTCATTCAATATTTTCATTCAAATGAAACTTAATTTCATTTAAAACCCCCTTATAAAAAACAATTCACATCTTCCTCATTCCTCGACCAAATTGAATGTTTTTTTGTGGCATTGGAAGTGTTAGGTGGAAGGCTACAAATGTTTTTTGAACATTAGAAAAAAAGGAACAATGTGTGAGGATTCAACTTCCTCTAAATTTTAAGTGTATGGTGGTCAATTTATCTACCTTAGAGTTACACAATGTTGTGGTTCCTTTTTATTATCCCATATCATTTGTTGACAAGTTCAATTTTGTAAAATATATAAATAGGTGAAAGAATGGATTACTCATGGTTTGCATTTTAAACATTCAAAATGCATGAACTATATGAAATCAGCCAATTGGCCCATCTACTAATGAAATAAATCTTGGGTCCTACATATTTACCTAAGCCTAATTACCTACCTACATATCTATGCATTTATTTAGCTTATGCTAAGTTGCCTACCTTGACTTACCCTAGCTTAAACTAGATAATTGTCATGATTATATTATTTGTTATTATAAAAACTTAAATGATTATTTATTACCACATGTACATCATTTAGTGGACAATTTTTATCGATGTCCAATTGACAAAGTTTTTGCCACTTGCATACATCCTAATTCATTGTCATATGTGGCTACACATTTTGGTCATAAATTCAATTGCAAGTGGTCATGCCATATAGCACAACAAGAAATGTGTCCATTGTTAAGTGTTTTCATTGGATTTTGAATGAATTCATTGATCCTACTGAATGAAAATTAGTGGGGATCCAATGGATTCACTAAATAAGAACTAGGGAATTACACTCACATTTTGTAGTAGTGTACACATATGCAATTACACATTTTAGTCGTAAAAACTAGTTGCAAATAACCTTGCCATGTCAAATGGATGAAAGTTGGTGTTAGTTGCATATTGATCCTTTCAACTAGGTGCCACATATTGTCTTTGACTTTTGAAATTCTTATGACCTATCCAAAACAATTAGACAATGTAACAAGTCGCATCTATCATTTAGAATTACAAATTAATTGTAAATCTGGCCATTAATTTGCAAATTTCTTGTAGTGTGACCACATGTGCTTCATTCCTCTTCTTAACTGCCTGTTGCAGCTCCTCCTTGAATTGTTTAATTTGTTGTTCTTGATTGCCAACTACAACATCCAACCTAATACTATCTTGAGTCAATGTAGCATTTCGGGCAACATTTTTTTCATCAATTGATCAATTGGTTGTCAATGGTAGTGCAGAACAAAGCAAAGCCCAAGTTGTTATCGATATCATGGCATGGACCTCATGTAGTTTAAACTATTATTTCATTTACATATGTAGCTCATTGACAACAAGGCCATGAAAAATACAAAGGAATTTTCTAAGGTATTTTAGGTGCAAGGGAAATCTTTGCCCAAAATTTTCTTTCTTTTGGGATTGAAAATACAAGTAGGTGAGTTTCTCCTCAAATTTCAAATCCTTAGAAACTTTTTTTTCCCCAAAAATAGATATTTTGCTACATAATTGCTGAAAAAGATGAGCAAATTTGGCCCAGGTTTTAAGGAAGATTAGATATTTTAAACCAGATGCAATATTTGAGAAAAAAAAATCTATAAAATGATAATTAAAACACATCCACTGAATATTTCAAAAAATGAGAGAGAAATTGGGTGATCATATGATGCAATAGAACAACAGTGCACAAGGAATGTGCAAGAACCCTGTCCTTAAATACATATTAAACATTGAATTGTTAGTTCACTCAAGATAACTAAAAAAACAAATGCAGACCACCAAATCCAGCAATCCCATTGGCCTGAAAAAATAAAATATTAACATTTACACACAACCCTATTACACTAAGGGTTGAAAATAATGATCCCTTTCTACCATTTCCATTGCTCCTCTCAAATTCTTAGAAAACTATTAAACCCTATTACACATAATTGTTGGGTAGTCAAGATAACTAAAATATAATCATTTCAGACCACCAAATCCAGCAATTCCGTTGCCATAATATTTTTTCTTCATAACTGCACACAAGCCTATTCAAAACCCCCTCTATATAACAAGACTAATATTCCAACCCTTGACTATATAGAGACAGGGTTAAAAACATGAAGTCTAATGGGAGCCCTTCATCAACCCTAAGTGCACACAAGTTGCTACAAACTTTATGTTCAGATCCAGGTTCCAAGTCTGGTTCCAAACCTAAGGTCCACACAAGTTGCTACAAACAACTTCCAGATCCAAGTACCAACCAGGTCTGGTTCCAAACCTAAGGTCCACACGAGTTGCTACAAACTTTATGTCCAAATACACATTCCAAGCCCAGTTCCAAACCTGAGGTCCACACAAGTTGCTACAAACTTTATGTCCAAATCCACATTCCAAGCCCCCTTCCAAAACCTAAGGTCCACACAAGTTGCTACAAACTTTATGTCCAAATTCACATTCCAAGCCCCCTTCCAAAACCTAAGGTCCACACAAGTTGCTACAAACTTTATGTCCAGATCCAGGTTCCAAACCTAAGGAACACGCAAGTTGCTACAAACGTTATGTCCAGGGTACCAGGGTCTGGTCCAGTGGAGCTCATGGATCAAAAACTCCAGACTATCTTAATCCCCTTCACGTGGGCCTCCCTCCTATGTAAGTCCGTTATAGGATTGTGTGAAATGAGGCATAGCATTGTTCAACAAGTCGCAGAAAATTCTAGAGTTTGGCACATATGAAGACGATGCTTATTTGCAATTGTGCATTTAACGACTGGGTGCCCACAAGCCAGTTGAAAACCAGTCTTTGCCCACACTAATAATAAGGAGTTTGATCTGCATAATTCAGGCACTGATCTATCAATACCGTGCTTCCAACATTATGTTCCAAACAATAGTACGTCGACTGAATTCAAGCCTCTTTGCAGTTGTAAGCAGAGTATGCACACCTTGCAGCAATCGTGGACTGCCAACCAAACGAGGTTGCGGTCAGAAGAGTACATGAATTACTTCCCACGCTGCTCTTGACTTGTCCAGTCCTTTGCATCCTTTTCGCCCTGACACATGCAAACAAGTTCAAGCTCCTCACACAAGTTTCAAAACTATATCCAACACGCAACACGCTAACTAAACCTTATGCATATATACAGTCAATGATCGCGCAGCTTTTTGTCTAAGAATCACCACCTGCATTCTCAACGATTCTCAAGAAATTCTTCGATTGAGAGCTTGAGGCTTACCTCGATAGAACTCGCATCACGCAGAAAGCAGCAGGGAGACACCGTTCCGTAAACGCCGTTCGTCTTCTGCACGACGCAAATGGACAGGCTTACCAGAAGGAACCCCCCTCTCTACATTGTTAGGGTTAGGTTTAGGGTTAGTCTTTATCAGACTTTCACCGTTAGATTCTTCATCGACCGGTCACGATTTCCTGGACAAACCCTTTCCCCCCATTGAATAGCCAGGAATACGCGAGATTCGTCTTCCTCTTTGCGGTTTGCAGCAGCAACGCCGTCGCGAGAGAGGAGACAGGAGGACGAGGACTAGGACGAGTTCGAGGCAAGGGAGTAGTAGTAGACATGCCTGCCGGTCATGGCTTGCGGTCTCGGACCAGGGACTTGTTCTCACGCCCTTTCAGACACAAAGGATATATCCACCTGACCACGTATTTGCGCAACTACAAGATCGGTGACTATGTGGACATCAAGGTGAACGGCGCTGTGCACAAGGGTATGCCTCACAAGTTCTACCACGGACGCACTGGTATTGTCTGGAATGTGACCAAGCGCGCCGTCGGCGTTGTGATCAACAAGCAGGTCAGTGTAGAATTCTCAACCCCGCAGATGTTGCTCTAGAGGATCTCGGCAGTTTGTGTTGTCGAACTGGGAGGTTTCTTTGCTCTAGAGGATCTCGGCAGTTTTTGTTGTCAACCTGGGAGTCTTCTTTGCTCGAGAAGATCTCGGCAGTTTGTGTTGTCGACCTGGGGAGTTTCCTTTGCTCTAGACGATCTCAGCAGATGGTGTTGCCGACCTGGGGAGGTTCCTTTGCTCTAGGTGATCTCGGCAGTCTGTGTTGTCAACCTGGGAAGTTCCTTTGCTCTACAAGATCTCGACAGTTTTTGTTGTCGATCTGGGAGGTTCGCTCTAGAGGACCTCAGCAGTTTGTATTGTCGACCTGGAGAGGTTTCTTTGCTTGGGAGCATGTGGGCAGTTAGTGTAGTCGGCCTGGGGAGGTTTCTTCATCGTTGTTGAGTTTGTGACAAAGTCTTATGTAAGTTGTGCAAATGGAAGAATTCTGTCTTGTCTAGGTTGAGGTGCAGGAACCTCTGTTGGGCATTCTAATGAAGACTAGATATGTGTTCAGCTCTGTTTCTTGGCTTCCCATCCATGTCAGAAACAGCAGTTTCGTAGTCGGAGAGATCTTGTCATATTGTGCACCGAAGCAACAAGACCTAAGTTTACGAGCAGTGCTGCCTCTGTCAATAGTTCTGCAGTCCTATATGGTAGTGAATATCTAGAGTTATACTGTTGTTACTGCTTACTTCAGAGGTTGTAAGAGCAGTTGAGTGAAGATGACATGGGTTATGGTCTGTGGCTTCTTGTTTGTGGGAGAATTGTTCTCAAGCTTTTTGAGGTTTCATTGCAACTAAAGAGAACACTGTCTCCTTTGTGTCCTCCTCACAGTTTCGTTAACCTGGCCAACATGCATCTGTTCCAAACTACAGTAGGAATTTTCTAAATGTAGCTGGAGTATGCTCCTTCTGCTCTTTTAGACTTTACTTATACAATCAGTACTGATTGGCCTGTCCTGCAATGGCACATGAATCTTACAGTTTGTTTATAGCAAATTCCAGTTAGTTATTCTGGGCTATAAGCATTTCACTTAATGTCACTTTGCAAAATTCATGAATGATGATTGGACTGTTAAGGACCAATGATTCTCATGACTGTGTTCATGTTGTTGTGGGATTTCCTCCCACTCGTGTTGAGAGGGCCATCAAGCCATCATCTCAGGGTAATTAGCTCACCATTTGCAGATTGCAATCATGGTCTGGGAGATGCTTGAGTTGTTGAGTCTGGAACAGACCCTCAAGATTGCACTCAAGACAAGCTTGAGTTATTGAGTCTGGAACAGACTCTTAAGTATTTCTTCTCAATTGCAATTAAGACAGCAAGTTCTAGGGTTGCAGGAGCAGGATTGTTATGCAGTTGTGGAGGGATGAAAATGCAAGGGGAGATTCCAGTCTGTTTGTGCAATTCACAGTTTGTTTTTGCCGTCTCTGATAAATTTTTACCAATTTACCGTCTGTTTTTGCCTGTTCCGATGAACTGTGAGTTGCCACATGGCTTCTGATTCATGAGGACAGAGGCAATTACATCCGTTGCTGACTGTTGGACTTGGAACTTTCCAGGTTGGTCATAGGATCATTCAGAAGCGACTTCATGTGCGAATTGAGCATGTCCAGCCATCAAGATGTCGAGAGGACTTTCTGGAGCGCCGGAAGACTAATGACAGGCTGAAGGCTGAGGCAAAGGAACGGGGTGAGAAGATTAGCACCAAGCGGCAGCCTGCAGGACCGAAAGGTGGCTTTGTCCTGGATGCTTCTACACTGCAGACTGTTACACCTATTCCATATGATGTCGTCAATGACCTGAAGGGAGGTTATTGAGTTATGCTTTCTAGCATTTGTGAGAACCAGAGGATATGTGGTAGGCCATCTCTTATTACTGGTGTATATGCCCAGGAACAAAGTAATGTCTTGAATGAGGGTTCTAAGGATGTGCCTTCTCTTTCAGCTGCATACAGATGTGCTTTTTTGGGTCAGGATAATGGTTCTTTGATGGTGTTCTATATTTCTGTCTCTGGTTTTTTTCTGTGGGAGTGGTTTTAAGTCTCCATTCAGTTTTTTTCTGGCCGGGGTGCCATTTACTGTGGGAATTGTTGAAGTCCAGTTGTGCACTGCCAAATATTGAAAAAAGAGTAATTGTTCATTGGTTAAGAGACAGCAGTGACCCCTAGAGATCATGGTTTTCAGTTTAAAAGGTAAACAATCTTACTCAGAGAAATTGGAATTTTTCTAATGCACTCTAACAGCCCTTGTGCACAGAAAAAACATGTTCTACAGAATCTGATTTTGCAGTATATTGTGAAAGACATTCATTTGATCTTGACTAGTCTCTTCCTGTGATTTTTTTATTGCCTGTAACTTCTCTATGGACAAAAAAGGTCGCAGCAGAGAAGACAAAAGAGATTTTTTTTTTACTCAGTTTTTTCACAAACAAGATTCTGCACTGAATATTTGTGTAAAAATATACCAGTGCAAATTCTAAGCGGTTTTGAGTTGTTTGATCTGGAAAAAAGATTGGTGATATAATCTTCTAGGGTACTGAATTGAGCCTGTTCTATATATAGGACAACGATAATGGCTATTGCTTGCCATTTGAAGAATTGCATCAGAAGTCGAACACCATGTAGCAACTTTCACTGTGCAGAGCTTTCACAAGCTTTCAATTCAGAGTGCAGCCACTGTGATAACCCTCCTTCCAACTGCACCAACCAGCGAGTCAAAGAAATATACTCTGCCCACCTTTCCTGGCTGTCTTCAGTATCACAGTCCAAAAAGACACTAAACCACTATTACCCTGCTTTCACAAAACTCTGGTGTGTGACAAGTAGAGCAAGGTCAATGACACACCACAAATTTGCCCCCACCTAAAAGCATCCAGATTATTTTTTGCAACGAGGATACCATATACCTCTAATCTAAAATCTGCCAGGTCAAGAATTTTTGAGTGTTTGGTGTCGCTGACACAATTAACTCACTCCAAATGCTCCATTTTGACTTGTAACCGAGCAACAAGCTTCAGAGATTTGTCAAGTGATGGTGTAGGCCACATTTCACTTCTAATTTCTTCTGCTTCCAATATGGCCTGAGCTTTCCCCAATTCTCTATCAAGGCATGCTACACACCACCAAAATTTTCGCCATCATTGCCTCCATGGTGTTTCTTTGGATCATTTCCCACACCCTTTCCTGCAACTTAGAATACAAGGTCTTAGGAAGAACATAGACACAAGAATTGCTGGAATTCAACTTCACAAACCACAGCTGGGGAAGTCACCAGTTAACCAGATCTGTAGGTAGTACATAAACTTGCATGGTGCTGAAACTTGAATGTATAAATGAGGTAGATACACAGAATAAGCATATTGACTTCTACTGTTGGAATGGCCATTTCCATTCTCAAAGCATACAAGTAGCGTACACCTTCATACGACCTCTATGCCTAAATGATCATCAGTCCTTATTTGCAAAGCTGCTGTCAACTCTCACCTGGATTCAGAAGAGCAGGATACACATACCCAAAAGAACATTGATGACCTCACAAACCATCATAATCTTCTGCTGTTTCTCTCAGGAAGTGAAGTGTCTTAGGTAGACCAAGGCTGGAATTTCCAAAGAGGAGTCCATGCTTGCAGTTTTCACAAGTTACAATAGTCCTGCCTCAGAGGCTGGATCATCATGTAACTTACTTGTGGTCCCAAGCAGCATCAGTGACAGCTTCTGTTTGCACCAGGGATACCAACCGCTGGCCACCACCATTTTTCCAAGCTCCACTACCATTCTCAGCAGGGCCTCCCTTGGGAATCGTGGTAGCACTGTCCAATCTTGCAGCAACAGATCCATCACCCAATCGCATCCGCTGGAATTTGGAGATTTTCTGCTTCCGTTTATCATCCCCTGTACTGCCTGCCCCTTTGCTTGACTTTGTGATGGTTGCTGTTGCAGGACCCATAGAACCACACGCTGCACATTCAAGACTGCCTTTTTGGTTAAATAAGGTGCAATGTGCACATGTCCACCCAGGCAGTGAGTTGCTGCTTGAGCCCAATGAACTCTGGTTTGCTTTGACCAACACTTGTGGCAAGAGAGATGCTTTACTCTGACCATCTTCCACCACCCATTTCCCAGTTCCATGAGTACTTAAGCTGCTTTGCTCAACTTTTGACTTTCCTCTTGAACTGCGATACCCATCTCTTGAAAGCACTTCCACATCCTCAGTAGTCAGTTGCCCTGGCACCTGAGTGGGTGATGAAGTGGAAAGTCTAACAGCAGCTTCTCCTTCCAGGACCTTGCTATGACCACGTTCCACTGCACCCTTTCCCCTCTGCAAAGAAGAAGCTGTACTACTCAAACCTGGAGGAAAAGCCTCGTTGAGAGCAAGGGTAGTTCTATGTACCTCCAGCAATTCCTTCCTCTTCACTGGATCTGGGCATAGCCTAGCAAGCTCTGGCACAATGTGCAAAAGTCCTAACCGTGTGATGTGTCCAGTGTAGTCTTTTGCACTCATTGACCCTTTCCTGAATTGGTCAGACACATCCTTGAAATCAGCAAACTGCTCCTCATTGTCTTTTAGACCTGCATGGATTCGCTTGATGAGGGCCTTGTTGGCAGCACGCAGTTCTTCCATGCTGAGCTCAACTTCACTGTCTGCTCCATCTCTATCATCTGCTGTCCTCAATGGAGAAATCACACGACCACTACCAGAACTTGAAATTACCCCACCAGGTGCACTTCTGTAAGCACCTGGTGGGGGCCCTGAACCACTCACAGCACTCACTCCTTGTAATGGCTCCTCTTCTTCACTTCTTGCTCCTCCAACCAAAGTCCCCTGATGTATGCTACCACCATTACTGCTGGCCCAAGCACCAACCCCTTGCAATTTTCCCTTTGCTTGAGTGCTTGTTCCTTGGACCATAGACCCACGATCTGTGCTACCAGTATTATTACTGCCCCAAACCCCTTGATCAGCTTTTGCTGTTGAAGGCCTTGAAGCTGCCAAGTTCAAAACTTGAATACCTCCTCGTCCTCCACCCCCACCTAGAAGAGCAGCCATTGATGCCGGGGCTTGATTGCGCAACTTTGCTTTAGGGAGCACATTCTGCGATAGTCCTGGGAGGGGTGGAAATGCACTGTTGGCCAGTGACGAAGGACCAGACCCTGAAACTGCTGATGCATATCTCGAAACCACAATCCCTCCGTCCCCACCTTCACCTTGGGTATCAGAAACAGAAAGTGAATTGGCAGCCTCCAGAGCCTCTCCACCACCACTTGATCCAACAGCTGTGGACTCTATACTCGCAGACATAGCAGCTGATTCACGAATTGCACTTTCTAAGAGAGCAGATTCCACACTGCCCTGAACGGCAGCATCCAGAGAATCAGCTACAACCCGCACATTTGAAGGAAATGAACCGCGGTCTCGACCTCCACGCCGGTAAGCTGGACCACGATCGCCAACATCATCCCTAGAGTCCTGACCTGGTCTTCGATATTGGAAGCTTACTGGGATCTGAAGACATGACAACAAAGGGCTATCAATCATAATGACATATGGGCACAGATTTCTGCAGGTCCAACATACCTCTGAGTCAGAAAACTCCACAACAGCACTTTGAAGGTTACTGTTCTATCAGTACAACCAAAACTAAAACTAAAATGACAAGAATGAGTACAGTCATAACATTCTGAGCATCACTAACAAAGTGTCAGACCATCATCACCTTCATCATCAATAGCAGTGATGAGCCGCCATGACTCTCCCCTGACTTCATCAGCTCCTAATGGTAGGTGACACCATGTACTATACGACTCCCAACAATAAAGAACAACAGACATCACTGATTGCCAAGATGACCAACTTTAAAGAACTCCTAAAATTTAATTTAAGAGTGCTTCCAGTTGATTGACAGACAAGATCTTTGAAGAAATTCACGCTCAACCTAGACTACAAAACGAATGTGTATTACATAGTTTGCATGAACCATGAACCATACCTGAAGTGCAGCATTTCGCTGAGAGCGTGACATGTTGCCTCCATGAGTTGTGGCATTATGATGCTAATGGTTCAGAAATGTCCACACCAGCAAATATATCAGTCATGAGCGGTTACCTTTGTGCTAAGACAAGCAATAGGAAGCACCACCAGGCAAACTTTCCATGGAAAACATTGTATGACTCCTTTGCGAGCATAAGTGTCAGAAGTGAAACCCTACAAACACCCATTTTTAAAAAAATTCCCCAGATGTACTGCTATATTTATGAACTCCTGTGTGCATCAATACAGTTCATGAAGCAATGCATGTCTCTACACCATTCGTGAAAACATGACAGAGTGGAAGCATCACAGAACACTCAGTTGAAGCTCACCTTTAGATCTGCCTGATTTGCGAAGACCACAAATTTCTTGGCAAGACAGTCAGGGTGCTCACAAAGCTCATGATCATTGCGAAAATGCATCTAATTCCCACCCCATAACCACAATTGGAACCACCGTTGACAGATCAGAAAACAATTGAAGGTAGAAGTATGTCAAGACAATCTGCCCAGAATCATCCATTTCCCTACCCAAAGCTTCGAGATGATAAAAAAAAGTACAGACACTGATGCAAACAGATTATGCGGCTATTCACAACATAATATTCAGAGTAGCAGACCTTCAGTCCCTCAGTCACTGTCTTACAACAACCACACAGGCTTTTTATAGGTCAAAATCCAGTAGAGGGCATGTCACTAGAGAAGGAAAACTTGCAATCTTACCTCCAAGTCATCATAGTTGCGGTAGTACTCAAAGTGGCCTGGCCTTGACCTGCAGATCCAAATCCCCAACCATAAGAAAACTAGCCTATTATGCTTATCTTTTCTTCTTGAGCTTTACTCATGCATTTACCCAGTCCCATCAGAAGTATTTTCTCAGAAAAGAACTTGACTCTACTCAGCTTGAAAATCCATCACCATACTGCACACCATTCCACTCAGCTCCAAAGGTTCCCAAACAAATAACAGGAAAAAGCCAAATTATACAACACAAGGTAGTCAGAGAAGAGGCAAGGTAAGGTTACCGCTGACAAAAGTGGCAAGTATAATGCTCAGTGGACATGTGTGCATACAGTTCATTCTCTCCATAGAAACGCTTTCTACAGAATTCACACATGGGGTGGCCAGTAAAACCAGCTCTCTCCTCTTGAGTACCATCCACTTTTGAATCGCCCTTCACTAAATGCTGTTCCAGTTGTGTTCTTGTATACAACTTTTGCTCACAAATAAAGACCTGTACAAGCCAAACCTCTACTGTGACCCACAAGACTCAAAACACTAGTAGTGCAGAAAGACTATAAATTTTGATGAGCAATGTCATACCAGAAACAAAACAGAGGAACACACAGTGTGCCTCAGTAATGCTAGAATTATCAAACAGATAAAAGCACAAGATGCTGTACCTTCCGTCCCTTCAAGCATAGCTCACACATGATGAGCTTGTGAGCTGCAAAAAGATGGCTTCGCAACAATTCAAGGCTCTTGAAGATGTGACCCTTCTTAACACCACCTTTGGGAAGAGACTCCCCTGCCAAAATGATGCCTTCACAGGCACTGCAGTAAAGCCTGCACATGGCTTCGATAATTCGAAAAGGATCTTCATCATCAAAAAACGCTTGTACATTACTTTCATACCAGTACTTGCTCTGAGTCTTCTCTTCACTGCTTCTGTTCAGTTGTTGTTGTTCTTGCAGCACACTGAAGTCTGTAAGTACTTTTGTGTAGTCACCCAATGCCTGCAAGAATTGAAAACCCTAATAATTTTAGTTACTTACCTACTCAGTCATCATCATGAGAGATACTTCCGAGTGCAAAAATGCATCAGAGCCAGAACAGAAATTGGGATTGGGGAAAAAAGAAAAACGACCTTAGTGACAAAAACACAAGGGCAATCTTGCTTGCAAATGCAGCATCTTTTATCTTCCAGCACAAAGCGCAGTCGTGCAGTACAGGTGAAGCAAACCTCCCGGTGTCCACAGGGTCCATATGCTACCCATTCTAATGGCTCTGCACATACTGCACACCATTCCTCCATGTCTCCTCTTCTTTGGTTGCACTTCTTCCCTTCCTCAACAACAAGTACCTGGGGGGGGGAAAAAAATTCCACTTCCAGATTTGCACAAATTTCAAAAGCATGAACCATGAACCATGAAACAGTCATCATCACGCCTAAAACCTTCTACCGACGATAACTCCATCAAACAAAATAGAAACCTCGAGCAAGGTATGTCTTTCTAAACACGGCACAATCTCTCTCGCTACCAATACTGCCCAGAATTCTCACAATTCAGATTCATATCCCCCCGCCTCCTCCTGTAACCCAAGATCCACGAACCAGATGACAAAACATGGAAACATCAGTACAGATGCACACGCTTGCCGATACTAAATCTAGTGCAACTTCCTACAAAACCATCGATTACGCAGCTGGACAGGTGCGTGCACGCGTGTGTTTTCTTTATTGCAAGTTCTTACCGGTGAAGGGATCGCAGGCAAATTCGTTTCTTTGAAGTCCCTGCCTGGTGTCAAAAGCGCCCTCAAATCGCCTCAAAACGAACACAGACTCCAAAAGAAAACGCAGCAAATCGACGCAAATCCAGTATCCTCAAAAAAATCTCTTAGCGCTCTCGAGCGAAATCGGTGCAGAATCCTGCCACTCCCGAGCGAAATCTATATGCGCTCTCGACCAAATCGATGCCCAAATCCAGCACCCTCGGACAATTCTCTCAGCGATCTAGAGCAAAATCGATAAAAACTCCTGCAGTGACAAAAAAATCTAGATACGCTCTCGAGAAAATCGATGCAAATCCAGCAACCTCGGACAATTCTATGAGCACAAATCTTCAGCAAATCGGTGCAAATCCTGCACTAGGGAGCAAAATCTCTACGCGCACTCGAGCACACACCCCGTGCTCTTGAAGGACACAGCAGGATACCAAACCCTAAATCATGCGGTCTTGTTCACGAAGCTTCTGTATGGAAGGTTCGTGGTGTGGGAGATGAGTACTTTTCATCCATTGGATGAGGATGGATGATTGGGTACTCAATGGTTCGATGAATGATAAGTGATCAGTAAATAGTTTTCTGTTGGGTTTCAGTTCCCTAGCTAACCATGATGGTTAGCTCAGTTGCGGTTTGCCTTTTTTCCAACCTACCTACTAACAACCTACAAGCAGGTTGTCAGTAGGTTGTAAAAAAAAAGAAAAAAAGCCCTTTGCTATGTATCAACCATCTAGTTACCTTTTGCTACACGCACAAAAAAGAAAAAAAGAAAAACTCTATTTCAAAAAGGTTTTTTTTTCCTTCCAATTATGTGATATAAAAAAATTGGAAATTTTTTTTCCCAAAAATTAGCAAATTTGGTCGAATTTAAACAAGGGGGAAAAAAAACTTCCAAATAGTCAATTATAAAAATTCTAAGTTTGCAAAGGAATTTAAGACATCATTTGTAGCAAAAGTGAATTAAACATTTTTGGGGGGATTGATTTGAAACAAGATTATTGAGGTGTGCTTTAATATGCTTTTTTTAAATTAAAAAAACCTTCAAAAACTATAAAGTCTAAAGAAACCCCACCCCAAAAAAAAGCCAACAAAAGCCTTTGAAAATAAAATGGATAAAAAAACCTATGAATAATGGTCATTCTACTTTCTAGATTATTTGGAACTCAAATGTTCAAAAGCATGAAGAATTGGATAAAATTATTGCTAATTTATTTATTTTTGGGTTCATGGCATTCCTTTTTAACATTTTGAAATCTTTGTATTGTCCAAATGAGACCTTATGAATGCAATTATGGAAATGGGATTTAGAAATGTTTCTAAAATCTAAAAAATAATGTCAAAACATGTCAAAAGGGCAATAGGAATTTATAAGTAAAATAATTATTCTCATATTGTATATATCATAGTACATGGGTGGCTTCAATACATGTATATTGACTAATTAATTGATTTTAAAGATTCCATCTCAAAAAATCTAATCTTCTCAAAAAATTCAAAAGATTATTTTGTTTTCTTTCCCCCAAAAAAAAACTATTTGAAAAAAATTGAAAATTTCAACATTTTTAAATAGATATAATTTGTACCAAAGCTACCAATGTATTGCCATATTGATTGTGAAACACATGATTTAAACCTTGATGACATTAAAAAGTGATATCGAATAGTTGCATTTGTTATATTTTATTTAAATATATTTTAAACATTTGATTCTTCAATATTATTAACATAAATTTTTAAAACATGTTCATATTGATCATTGAAATAAATTATATTTTTTCATTTAATATGTCAAGGCATAGTTTATGATTATTTTACATTTTTATTGCTAAGGATCATGAAATGTATATTTGATTGTGCTTTCACCCAAAATGTGTGAGGTTCTAATTCAAAACCTTTCGTAAAACACACCTCCTTGTGCATTGAATAAAAAAGCTATGTTGTTTGTTTCTTATTATTATGGCGAAGGTTGGAATAGAAGTTGGACGAGTGAACTGGCCACTAACTTATGCACTTCATTTGTGTGACTTTATGTAACATGACATTATTTTGAAAATATGTGTTTTGTTGAAGTTTTGATATTAAACATAATTTTGAATTAACATTGTATCAACATTACATGTTAATAGGGCTTCCATGTCACTTTTGTGTTATTTACCATCTCAAAAGCAAATGTTTAATAAATTATTTTTGTTCTCAAGATCGATTTACCAAGGAGAACACACTAAGTGAGAATGCCATTTTATACTTTCATTATTCAACTAGCAAATTCAAACACCCAAACAACACACAACAACAATGAAAAATGCAACAACTATTCATAGTTTGGTCTAAAATATGGTCCAATGAACATGTGAGCCTTATAACACGTGTCACATGTTCAGAACTCCCTTATTTTTTCCAATATCCCATTACTAGAATATGAATGGAACTTGAATGCCAAGGGCCATTATTGTGCATAATAGCACATGTGACAAGGAAAGGATAAAGGATAATAAAAGAAATAATTTCCTAATCAATTAACATTGTGCAAAACACAATTTCATCATTTTTAAAATTTCAAGCATTTGGTACATGGTTGGAATTTCTAATGTTGAGCCACATTGACTTTCAAAGTTTTCACATGGAAAATCCCAATTCTAGGAAAATATTGTGAAAATTTGGGCTAAGTTTATTTTGAATCCATTTGTTTATTTTTTTATTGTTCAATTTGGACCTTGATGGATAGGGATTGTCAAAAGTGTCTAGGCAATTATTTTCACTTTTAAGAAGATCATAGATTTGTCAAAAGTTTTACAATATTCGAAAATCAATCTTGTCGAAAGTTTTTTAATCTTAAGAAATCAAACTTAATTTGATGATGCCTAGGAAACAACATGGAACAAATATCATCGTCAGTAGGCATGTGGAAATTGAATTTGAGTGTTTTGTAATCCTATAGTTTGACTATATTGTTTCAAAATTTAACATGTTTTAGAATTGGTGTTGCATGTGTTCAAGACATACCTATTTAATTTTGTAGTCATTGGTGTTGGAAGGTTGTTTTTGTGAGTTGACACATCAAATGAGTTGGTGGTGGACACTACACAAAACAAGGTTTTTCAAATCAACATGTCATTTCTAATATTGATTTTTGACTAACTTCAACAACTTGTGACATCTCCAATTATTATTGTTACACTTTCATAGTGTTATAGGTTTTTGATATTACCAATCCAATTTGCGCATGGAACAACATGTGTTACTGATTCAATTTTTAGAAAAAAAATTTATTGAAGGTTGTGGATGATTCAAGTTGAGAATTAATTCTTTGGGGTTGTGGATATGTTGTTGAGTGTAGGTTTATGATGTGATATTTTTAACATTATTAACATGTTTAGTTGTGAATTTAAATGCCATGAACATTGATGATGAATAACAACCTTGACATGGTGCATTGTTTTGTACCTTTTGTCATTTCATTGTTATTTTTTCCTCTTCAATATCAAGTTCATGAATTTTGAATGCAATTGTTTTTCTATCTATTGCCCATATATTGTGTTGTTGTTTCTATAAATGTCAATATTATCATTAAATGGACTTTAGGTTACAATTTTTAAAACTGCATTTCTTATATTAGATTGGTTTATGGGTCCTTATTGAACTATGTAGAAAGCATAACATTTATAAAAAGAGGTTGGATTCAAATAGTTAGGTGCTTGATGATCCCAAACCAAATTTCATTAATCAATAGAAAGATTATGCTTTGTGCTATACATGCATTGAACATTATTTTCATGGTGTTTTCCTTCAACCATACTATTGTTACTTATTGGTTTTCCTTTCACAACACATACATGCCATGATTCAAAAAATGTGGAGGTGAGGAATGATTTGGATAAAAAAATTTATGATAAAAAAAACATCTCCACAACAATTTGTGCTTAGATGTGTTTTGTAATCTTGTGATCATCAATGTATTTATATGTTGGTTGAATTGGGATGCAAATTGAGAAACCATTACAAAAGCATGGTGGAAGGCTTGAACATATTGAAACATATCACAACTTTTATTTCAATGTTAGAATAATGGGTTCTACAACCCCTTAGTCAATTGTGATATTGGACTTTTTTTTGTTTGTTTTTTTGTGCATCTCTTTCTCCCTACTCCTATTTGGTGAGTTAATTTTTATTTGAATCAAAGAATTATGTGGTGGACAAAGTAGGAATAAACAACAAACATTTTGGTTAGGATGGATGGGTGGAAGTTCATGATGAATCTTACAACTCATATGAAGATTTCAAAAAAGAGTATCATAAAAAAGGTCAGGCTTTGACCAACCTTGACCTCATTAACAAAAAGGCCTTGATTTCTTTGGATACACACGCTACAAGCTTAATGTTCAAGTTTCATCCCTATTTTGCAGGTGGTCCTCTATGTTGTCAAGTGAATGCCAAATGCCATTATAGGATAAAATGTTATTATAATTGGTCATTCAATCAACTAGTCACAATGATTCCTAAGGGCTCTAACCTTGCATATTGTTGTGAGTGTTTTCATTCTAAAATGTTCACATGTAAACAAGTTAGAAGCTTGAAGATAAACTTGAATGTTTTTCAGTTAACACGATGTTATTCTACTTTATTATCATCATTTTGTAGGTCACCTTATTTGTGGGATCTTTATCAATTCTAAATGACAATGTTATCATCATACTAGTGGTGTGTTCATCATTTTCCCCAAGTTGAGGATATGAAATTTTGGATTGTGTTGGGGCCTTGTGGACAACATGGTAGTGCAAAATAGAAGGCTTTTTATAAAATAGGAGGATAAGGAAGGTTGCAATATGTTCTTTGGAAGTGAACAAGGTGGCATGCAACTTCCATTTTGCACCAAGAAAATTGCTCCAACAATCAAATATGCATGTCCATGATCTTCTTACATTTGGAAATGATAGCTTCAATGTCAAACACCAAATCAATAAAATTAGCTTTGGTGCCTATTTTCCAAGAATTATGAACCCATTAGACGGGTACACTCATACTTCCCTCTTCTCCATTTGTGTTGTGCATGTTGTTTTGATGCAACTACAAATTGCCATCAATAAGGAAGATAAAAAGAATAGCCAAAATATTAGTGTAAAATGAATTCGTCCTAATTTTTGTTAAAGTCTTTGTGGATTGTCATGTGGGGTTTTACATAATGACATTTAATGAAGTGGGCATGGTAGGGTGCAACAATTTCAAGAACAAGCTCATGACGTATATCAATATTTGATCAAGGTGTCACAAAAGCTCTAAGACATACTAACTTTTTGAAAGGAGAGTGTTCAAACAAATCTAAAAATGGTTTGTAAGATACGTCACAATGGCAATCTTGAAATTTGTTGGTGCATGCAATCTTAGAATGCATCAATTATGTTATATATACTAATAGGTGGTACTTACGTTATACATTGACATAAGGGTGCACAAAATTGTTAGTAATTAGGTTTGTTTTAGTTATATGTTGCCATGAATGTTTTTCATTAACTTTGGATAGGATTCTTTTGTTGTGTTAAACAAGATGTTAATTGTAGCATTTTTTAAAATTTGAATTAGGTAACTAAACCTTTGTTGGTCTTATTGAAAACATATGACTAGATTAAGTTGTTTATGACAATAATCTTTTGCATTTTTCTAGTTCAAATGCGATTATACTCATTGCAACTTTTTATTGATGTCAAAACAATTGATAGTTCAATATACTTGCGTATTTGAGTTTTTGGTGGTTTATAGTTTTTAGTGACAAACCACTTCAAGTGTAAAGAGCCTAGGAAGGTTAATATTTACTAGGGGTCTTTTTATTTTACAACCTTTCACCCATCAAGGTTAATGTACAACAAACTTGTTTCCTTTTGAAACAACTATTGTTAGCCATGTTATATGATCCAAAAAATGTTTGGCATTGGGCAATGTTGTTTTATAATCACAGAGGTGCCTTAAAAGACTTTTCATGAATTGTTATGTATGGCAATTTGTCCACAAGTGAAGTTCACATAAAGATGAACATCATTTTTCCATTTCTTCATAAATGTGTGTGCTATTGTGAAAGGTATGTAGCTAGTGTGACAAACCAGTTTCTATTGGCAATTGGACTTTTGATGTGGTGCGTACAACTTGTTTAGCGTGTAATTTTTCTTTTATAATATTTTATGTAAATTTGTGTAAAACATAGGTGTGTATGGCCAAACAATTCTTACAAATCAATATATAATTTAATCTAATATAATCAATATTCTTTTAACAAGGTTTAAACATGTATGATTATGCTCCTTAGAGCCAAAACATTGTTCATGTTTAATTGACTAGTTTGGGGATCTTGGATTCTTTTGTGGCAAGTGTATTTATGATTGTAATCATTTTTTATGTTTTCATGTTACCTTGTGGACAAGTAATAAAAAATACATAGTTGAGTTGAATTAGGTTTAAATAGATAAAAAATTTGACCCATTAATTGCAAAAAGACTTGCAATATAATGGTGGGGTTGTTCAAATTTATAGTCTTTGGGCTAGTTTCACCATTCTTGTGTTATAATCCACATGGAGAAGCCCCATGTTTTGTTTCAAATGAAGGTTGTGTTTTAATGGTTACATGGTTGTAAATTGCCCATGATTATGCATTAGTATTGTTTTCAAATTGCTTACTTTAAATTCTATCCAATCTATAGATGTAAAAAACAAGTTTGGAATTTTTGGAAATAACACCACGTGGAGATGGAATATGGAAACACCATAAGGTAGCTATAGACTATGGTGTTCCTAAATGTATGTCACATGGTTTTTTTTTCAATATTGCAATGGGTGTGTAGTCATACTAGCATGTACCAAAAGCAGTCGTAACCATTGCTTAATTTTTTGAACTTTAAATTGTAAATTATATATATATATATATATGAAATTTTATTGCGAATAAATTATGTACATATCATAAAAATTTGAAATCAATTTAATGATTGAAAAATAATAATAAGGACTTTTAACCTCTTGTAACCATTGTTCAACAAACTACATAAAAGCAGCTTAAAAATAGTTTTGACACTAAAATCATAATTTGAAAATATTTTTTAATCACATATTTTGGGATTTTTAAAAATATACACCTTAATGTAATAATATTAATAATTTTTAGAAAATTAATGTTTTTTTGAAAGATGTATTAAAAAGATTTTAAGAATAAAACAATGGTCCAATGGGGCACATGTGGCTCCTAATAATGTGGTTGGGCCCATGGATTAAAATGGTTTCCAACATTATTTAATTTGTAATATTTTAAAAGGTACTCATTTTTCTGAAGTAAAATATTAATTTAATAGACCCCTCATTGAATTATGATTAAATTATTTGAATAGACCAAATGAAATACTTAAAAATTTTCATAAATCAAACATCATAGTCCATATAAAAATCATAAATGGACTCTTAATTTTCATTGTGAAGTGATCATATGGATTTATTCCGCAAAATTCATGTGAATGATTATTTAGTTAAAATTGTGATTTAAGGTGTTATTGGCCCCCAACAAAAACATGATGGACTTTTAAAGGGTTGCAAACTACTTGATTTTAAGAAGCTTTTTCAGAAAATAAATTTTAACAACTTTTGCAACCTTGTCCTTTCATTGTATTTTATACAATGTAAATGAATTTTAACTATATTGTTTTAGTTGAAAAGAATTCACTTTGGTTTCTCAAATGTGATGGTAAGAAGGTGATGGCTATGGGACATAATGTTTAATGTTAAAATTTGATCAAAATGGACTCCTAATGTGCCAAAATGATCCACACTAATTTGTAATTACCCCATAGATGAAGTTTTAAAAATGCTCTCGAGGATGTTGAGAGCAATTTTAAACCATGCCTATGTTCAACCTTCAATTGAAAGTGGCAAATTGAAAGAAAAAAAAAAAAGTGAATAAAAAAGAAATGTTCAATAAATACAATGAGGTAATGTTTCAATGTTTGATAAACAACTAGATAGTTACATCTACATTACGCATATTTACAATTCATTCACTTTGCATGTGATATTTTAAGCACATTCATGAATAAATGAATGGTGGTGGTCTAGATTGAGATACTCATTATATATTGTTGCTATACATTTGTACCATATAGCTCATGGATTTCTACCATTTGAATTGCAATAGCTATTGTATTGTGTTCTAATTTTTTTTAATGTATGTACTAGTTTTTTTTTGGCTAGAATTCTTTTTTTGGTAGGGCCCACTCCCTTGACAATTCAAAAAAAAATTACAAGAGTTTAATTAAAATTTTGCAAGAGTGCTAAAGTTGTATGTCCAAAGTTAACTTTGGCAAAGTTGAAGGGTGTTGCATGTTTTATGGAAAAATGTTGAGATTTGACAAACATTGGTGGATTAGGTTAATGTTTGGATCATTTAATTATGTAAAGATTTGACAATGTGGAAATGTCAAATTTAATTAATAATTATGTAAAATCCTTGTGATCACCTGCTTGTAATCCTTGGTCAAAATGGACAAACATTTATGAAATTGACTTTGATTCAAGTTGTGGAAATATCAACTTTGGGGTTGTGTAAAGGTACTTTTGAAGGAAGAAGTGAGGCATGTTATGTGTTGTAGCAAAGATGTCAGTGACCACATGCATCAACAAGGATGTGAAGGTTACAATGTGTGATCCTTGATTGTTGAGGACTCAACATTATTGATGTTAAGGGTTGTCTACAAAATTGTATTTGGTGACTTGTCATCTCACATAGAAGAATATAGATGTCCAATGAACTTGGATTTTTTAGCAAATTTTGTATTTTGTGATCAAATGTGAAGCAAGCAAAATACTAGAAAAACAAAATGTTCCATCATGAACTTCACTTAATATCCAACATAAAAAATGTATGCATTTGGAATGGATTTTTCGCATGTGATAATATGGAACAAAGTTCAAATACAAATTCATTGGAATAATGGCAGTTTTGAATTAGAATGGAAATGGAGGTAAACCTAAATGTTTGATTCAATTTGAAAGGCAAGTAATTAATGGAAGTGAAACATATCCCAAAATTTTAAAGTGAGAACCTAGCAAGTATGCTTTGAGAAATGCAAATAAAATGAAGGAAAGACACCTTCTTCAACTATTTATTGTTATTTATGTGATGTGTTGAAGGAAAGACACCCTCTTCAAGTATTTCTTCTTACTAGTGGGTACCCGTTAATTGTTTCAACCAATTAATCAAAACAATGATCATTTTGTCACTGTCAAGTGGCTTCAGATGTTCTTAGTGTCTCCAGAAAACTGTGATTAGAAGTAGCAATTCTTTATTCACATTGTTGGGAATTTCTTCTTATGATTTTGCTAGCTATGTGAAAGTTTCACTGCTATCTTCTACACTCCACAACATAAGGTTTCACATAGCAGTGACAGTAAACAAA